>Ga0187818_10000495_pt1 | contig 14337 bp, 16 predicted proteins | sample NC_wetland_sal_i_14_FD_130581 | JGI IMG/M metagenome (GOLD analysis project Ga0187818, IMG submission 130581) | Wetland sediment microbial communities from Neuse River Estuary, North Carolina, USA - SO4_3 | ecosystem: Environmental > Aquatic > Freshwater > Wetlands > Sediment | place: USA... | reverse complement strand
GTAGAATGAGGACTCGTAGCGATGCTGAGCCGGCCGCGTGGCCGGCGTTCTGTTTTCTGAGAGAACCAGCCAGGGAAGAATTTTGCGAATCGCGAAAAACAGTGCGCAGGGTGCAACAGCCGATGCCGGCAATCCATTGGTCGGCGTCATCATGGGTTCCACTTCCGATTGGGAAACGATGGAGCACGCTGCGAAAACGCTGCAGGAACTCGGCGTTCCCTTTGAGACTCGCGTGGTTTCCGCGCACCGCACCCCAGACCTGCTTTTCCAATATGCCTCTTCGGCCGAGCAGCGCGGCATCGAGGTGATCATCGCGGGCGCCGGCGGCGCGGCACATCTGCCCGGAATGGCCGCGTCTAAAACTGTTTTGCCTGTGTTGGGTGTGCCGGTCGAATCGAAGGCTCTGAAGGGCCTCGATTCCCTGCTTTCGATTGCGCAAATGCCGGGCGGAATTCCCGTCGGGACGCTGGCCATCGGAAAGGCCGGAGCCATCAACGCGGCCCTACTGGCGGCAGCGATACTTGGCAGCAAACATCCGGAGATTCGAGAAGCATTGCAAAAGTTTCGGCAGGCGCAGACCGCCAAGGTTCTGGCCACACCCGATCCGGCTGCGGCTGCGTTGAGTGGCGTCATTACTGCCACGAAAAAACCGCAGAGGAAAAAGCGCGCATGACCATCGGGATCCTGGGCGGCGGACAACTTGGTTACATGCTGGCGCTGGCCGGATATCCGCTGGGGCTGCATTTCCGGTTTCTGGATCCCTCGCCTGAAGCGCCCGTGGGCCGCATCGCGCAGCGCGTCACTGCGGAGTTCACCGACGAACAAGCACTGGACAAATTTGCGCACGGGCTTGAGCTGGTCACCTACGAATTTGAGAACGTCCCCGTGCAAGCGGCGCGATTTCTCGCCGAGCGCGTGCCTGTCTATCCGTCGGCCGCCGCGCTGGAGGAAGCACAGGACCGCCGACGCGAAAAGCGGCTATTTCAGCACCTGGGAATTCCCACGACGGAATTCGCGGAAATTGCAAAACGTGAAGAGTTCGATGCAGCGATGAAACAGGTTGGTCTGCCGGCAGTGTTGAAAACCTGCCGAATGGGCTATGACGGTAAGGGACAGACGCTGCTCCGCACGTACGAGGATGTGGAGAAAGCGTGGGCGGAATTCCCGGAAGTGCCGCTCATTCTTGAGAAGTTCGTGCCTTTCACCCGCGAGGTTTCCATCCTGGGCGTGCGCAGCCGCAGTGGTGAAACAGCTTTCTATCCCCTTGTGGAGAACCATCACCGCGGCGGAATTCTGCGGCTTTCCCTGGCGCCGGCGCCGCATCTCTGCCCCGGCCTCCAGCAAAACGCCGAAGAGGCTGCGCGGAAAGTGCTCGAAGGGCTGGATTATGCGGGGGTCCTCTGTATTGAGTTCTTTGAGGTGGACGGAAAACTTCTGGCGAATGAGATGGCGCCGCGCGTCCACAATTCCGGCCATTGGTCCATCGAGGGAGCGGTCACCAGCCAATTTGAGAATCACCTGAGAGCCGTGCTGGGCATGCCGCTGGGCTCGACCGCCATCATCGGTCATTCTGCCATGGTGAATCTGATCGGCGAGCTGCCCGATGCGGCGCAGGTCCTGGAAGTCGCTAACACCCATCTGCATTTATACGGAAAGACGCCGCGTCCCGGGCGAAAGCTGGGCCACATCACGGTACGAGCTGAGCAGTTGGAAAAACTGCAGCAGCGATTGAACGAGCTGCCCGAGTTCTTTCACCGTCCGGAATTTTGCCTGCAAGAGGTCCTCCCGGAGACCCTAGCCAAACGCGCCTGATTGGCCCCGGTTGCTGGGGTTCCCGCCGAATGTTACGATGCTGGATTGCATGGTTCCCAACGGCCCCAACCGACCCAGGATTGGCATCCCCTGGCGGACATCGCAGGAGGAGGTCGCCGGGAACCTGCCGAAAATCCAGAATTATCTGGAGGCTGTGGAGCAAGCCGGTGGCGAGCCGGTTCTGCTGTCTCTGGCCCATCCGGAGACGCTCGGCGGGCAACTGGCTGGCCTGGACGGGTTTGTCCTGCCCGGAAGCCCTGCGGACGTCAATCCGGCCGAATACGGCAGCGTGAATCATGGCAAGTCCGAGCCGCCAGACGTGCCACGGGAAGACACGGATCGCGCCATCCTCAGCCATGCGTTTGGGGCGCAGAAGCCGGTCCTGGCTATCTGTTACGGATGCCAGCTTTTGAACGTGTATCTCGGCGGAACGCTGCTCCAGGACCTGCGCAGCGAAACCGGCACCAAAATCGCGCACCGCAAGAAGGACGTTCAACCTGAGCTGTCGGACGATCCGCAACACGATGTGCGCATTGCCGCAGGCAGCCAGTTGGCCAAGATGGCGGGCTCGACCAGTGCTGTAGTGAACAGTTCGCACCACCAATCGATCGCCAAGCAGGGTCGTCAGTTGAATATCACGGCTCAAGCCAGCGATGGCATCGTCGAATGCGTGGAGTGGACAGGCGACGCCAACTGGGTCATCGGCGTCCAGTGGCATCCGGAGCGCATGCGCGGCGACGCTTTGGCCGGACGGCTGTTTTCGGAGCTACTGGCCGCCGCAAGGGGAGCGCGCAAGATCCCCGTCTTGAAGTCGTAGGTTCGGTCCAACCGCGCAGCGAGTTTTCGAATCAGAACATGGGGGAAACATGATTTCACTGGCAGGAAAAGCGGCACTCATCACCGGAGGTTCCCGCGGCATCGGCGCAGCCGCTGTCAAACTCTTCGCGCAGGCCGGGGCGGATGTCATCTTCAGCTATAACTCCGCGAAGGAGGCCGCCCGGCAAATCGAGCAGGAAGCCGGCAAACACGGTACGCGCGTCGAAGCGTTCAAGGCCGATGTGGGAAAGCATGACGACAATCGCAAGCTCGTGGAGCACTGCATCACGCGGCTCGGCCGGCTGGATATTCTGGTGCCCAATGCCGGAGTGTGGAACCTGGAAGATCTGCCCATCGAAAAAATGACGGAAAAGCAGTGGGACGACATGATCCGCATCAATCTGAAGAGCGTGTATTCGGTGATCCATTTCGCGGTGCCGCAGATGATCAAGCAAAAGTCGGGGAAAATTATCGCCATCAGCTCAACCGCAGGCCAGCGCGGGGAGTCATTGCACACGCACTATGGCGCGTCGAAAGGTGGAATCATCAGCCTGACGAAGGGATTGTCGACCGAACTGGCGCGGCACGGCATTCTGGTGAACAGCGTCGCGCCGGGGTGGGTGGCAACGGACATGTCCAATCCTGTGCTGACTACCAAAGCCGGTAAAAAAATGGCTTCCAGTGTGATTCCGTTGGGGCGCGCCGCGACGGCCGAGGAAGTTGCCGGACCCATTCTTTTCCTTGCCTCAGACCTCGCCAATTTCGTCAGCGGGGAAGTTCTGAACGTGAACGGAGGCTCTGTCTTGTGCGGGTAAGCCTCCAACATTCTGGCCTGCTGGCAGCGCTCGGATTGCTCCTTCTGGTCCCCTCGGCTCTCGCTCAGAATCCGGACATGATGGATCCGGACCAGAGTGCAGCCAAAGCCAGGCAGCTAGTGAAACAGGCGATTGCGGCGCTGGGGGGCAGCACGTATCAGAACAGCGTGGAAAGCGATTGCGAAGGGCGCGTGGCACAGCTCGATCGAAATGGCGCCATGATGGGATACACCATCATTCGCAGCTTTTGGCGTTACCCGGATAAGAACCGCACGGAATATGTGGTAAAAAGCACTAAGGGCGGAATCTTCGCCGTGCTCGGTGGGAATTTGCCCGTAAAGGGAGGTTCCTTCATCCAGTTGTTCGATGGCGATAAGGGCTGGACAATGGATAAGAGTGGCGTCAATGAGGCGGATGCCACAGTGGTGGCGGAGTTTCAAGCCTCGCTGAAGCGCCAGATTCACAATCTCCTGCTGAATCGAGTGAACGAAGAGGGTGTTTACCTGCGATACGAGGGTATCGGAGTCGCGGACTTGAGGCCGGTGGATTGGGTGAAAATCACCGATCAGGAGGATCGCGAGGTGCGCTTGGCGCTGGAGCATGATACGCACCTGCCATTGCGCACCATTGTCACCACTCCCAATGAAGAGATGCGCGACAGGGACGAGGACGTAACCATCTATTCAAACTACAGGAACGTCGAGGGCGTGGAGAGTCCAATGCAGATCACCAGGGAGCACAACGGCTTACGCACCCACCAGATCTTCTACAACTCCTGCAAGAACAACCCGAATCTTCCGGCGGATTTTTTCACCGAGGCGGCATTGCAAAAGCAGTTCAAGGAGACTGGCGGAAAAGCCAAAGAAGAGAAGTAACCCGGCAAGCCAGGGCGGCACCTACTCTCTTGAAAATGTGGATATTACCCTTAAGGGTAACTCCTATCTAACCCACGAAAACCCTGCTAGTTTATAGGTCCCAGTCCCAACTGGTCTGTCGGAGACTACCCCGGAGCGGCCACCGTCATTTTATCGGCATGAGAGGGAAATGTTCGAATTGCCACCGTCAGCGAAGCGGCAAACTGGCTTCAGTCTAACGGAACTCGTCGTCGCGCTCGCAGTGGCTATGATCCTGTTGGCTGTAGGCCTGCCCGCTTTTTTGCGTGCTTATCACGCCTACCAGTTAAACAGTGCAGCCTCGCAGGTCGCGGACATACTTCGATTGGCGCGGTATGAGGCTATTCGGCTCAACACGCCCGTGCAGTGCATGATCCAGGCGTCGAGCTCCAATCCGGGATACACCAATGTCTGGGTGGATTCAATCCCGAATCTGACTCTGGACTCGACTGAGAAAATGTTTTTGTTGGGGCCCGCGGGAAATCTTGTGGATGGAGGGAGCGTGCCGGGCACGGCTGGATTGATCTCAACGGCGGTCGGCTCCTTCGCGACCACCGCACCTTCACCGACCGCGTCCGGTGTGTGGTTCGACGCCCGGGGGGCTGTAAAACCGCCGCCATATGGCGTAAACGTGTTCTATCTGAGCAGTACGCTCGCTCCGGAAGCGGGCTACCGGGCGGTCCTGCTCATGCCCGCGGGTGCGATTCAGATCTGGACGGCAGACACCTCGGGAAACTGGCAACAGCAACGGTGACGGAAGACAGAAGTGAAAATGCAAAGAGAAATCACAGAGAAGGGCAACACCCAGCGCGGCTTCACGCTGGCGGAAATGTTAATCGCCACCATCATCGTGATCGTGGGCCTGGTCGCGGTGGCGCAACTCGTACCCGTTTCGGTCACGATGAATTCCAACAATCGCAATGACGGAACCGCGCTGGTTTTTGCGCAGCGCGAGATGGAAGCGTTGCGCGAACAGCCGCTCACCTCTATCACTTTCACTGATCTCGTAGGCGTGACATGTCCGCCAGCCGGAACCACGTGCGACCTGGGCGACCCCACGCAGCCAAACCAACTCGTCGGAAGCCCAGTGGTGATCAATGGCACGGGTGCCCCAATGATTGATTTCTCTGCGGCGAAGGTGCCTGGCTACAACTTCACGTACACCGATCCGAATGATCCTTTCGGCGCTCCTTACGATGTACGATGGGCGGTGATTACGTTTACCAATCCCACCACGCAGATCGTCACGGGTAAACGCATTATTGTTGGCGTGTTTCGACGCGGTATGCAAACGCCTTCGTTGCCCATCACCTTGGATACCATGGTGGAGAAGTAAGCATGAAGCGGCAGCCTCAAGCAGAACGAGGTTTCACGATCCTCGAGTTGATTATGGCCATGGGAATCTTCCTGATCATCTGTGCCGCCATGTTCGAATTGCTGAACCTCTCCCAGAAGAAGTACAGCAGCGAAACTCAGCTGTCCGCCGCTTATCAGGATGCGCGTCTGGCCATGGACCAGATCGTACGCGATGTGAACGTCTCAGGCTATCCTTCTGGTGGAATGTTTTCCGTGCTGCCCCCAATTTCACAGTACGCAAGCAGCCCGGTGGCGTGGAGCCCGAATTACAATCCCCCGGTGCCCTGCTTGATCGGCACCGCAGGCGGCGGCACCTGTTCAACTCCCGGTGACTACGACCTCGTCGTGGAAACGCGCTTGGGAACAGACACATTTGTCAGCTGGATCTGGTATCACCTCGACGGCACCACGCTGTATCGCGGCGTAGTGGCGCCCAAGACGAGTGGTGATCCGCCCTCTTGGGCAACCTCATCGGGCGCAATGGTCCCGTTTTTGGCCAACGTGATGAATAACGCGCCCTCCGCGCAGCTCGCGCAGATTACCGCCGATTACCCGTCCATGTTTCCAGGAAACCAGCCACAGCCCATTTTTCAGTACACCTGCGACACACCCGGGGGACCGACACCTTCGGCGCCTTGCCCGCTGGCGGGCACCAATAATTCGCCGCAAAATATACGCGACGTCGATGTGATCTTGATTGTAATGACGCCGCAGCGCGATCTACAGACACAAAGCCTGAAGCTTGTGGAATTGAACGGAAGAGGCCACCGGGTTAACCCGGTAAACTAAAGGGGCTGCAGGCGGAATTTGACCGTGAAAGCGCATCGCCAATCCGGAAGAAGCTCCAGGGAAGCGGGCTCGGCGCTGCTGATCGCCATTTTTGCGTTGCTCTTGATCAGTGTGGTGGGCATCGCCCTGTTGGTCTCCACGGGAGCGGACAGCGCACTGGCGGGAAATTATCGCACCTCCACAGTCGCCTACTACGCCGCTGTCGCTGGCCTGGAAGAGGCGCGTGGAAGATTGCTTCTGGAGAACTCGGACTTTATCAATAAAACCGGCAGCTACTCGAACGTTCTCTTCGATAGCTCGGGCGTCCTGCCAGCATGGGGCATTAGCCGAGTCCTGTACATCACGAATCCGGCATCGGGGGAGTCTGTCGATCCGACAAGTTCTAACCCGGCCAATTATCCTGATTCGGAATATGTGCAGGAATTTCCCGGGGGCTTGAGCAGCGCCAACGTGCTGAGGCCGTTCATCCAATCCGATTCGCCCGTGCCAAGCCAAAATTTGCCTGGGCCGGCATATAAGTGGGTGCGTATTAATGCTGTAACTGAGCAGTCAATTCAATTGGACGTGAACGGAAACGGAAGCCTCGATCCTTACCCGCTATACTTTGATCCTGCCGCCAGCCCAAAACCTGGCCTCATATCCACACTGAATCCTCAGCAGACAAACCCAAATGCAGTGCAGGTCCTTGAAGTCACTTCATTAGCAGTTTTGCCGAATGGGAGCCAGAAGCTCTTGCAGTACTTGGTCGTCCCTTTGGTGCTATCCCCTGACGTGCCGGCACCCGGATCCGGTGTCCCTGAACTGGGGTTTCCGGCGGCGTTAACCATGGTAGGGAACAACGTCGCATTTCAAGGAGGCTCGAGTTTCACGATAAGTGGCATTGAGTCTACCAGCAACGGCGGCTGCACTAATGCGTCGCATGCCGCGATCGGTTACACGAATCCGTCGGACTCATCTCTTTCCAACATAAATTCAGGTGCAACTCCAGCTTCAAGCTACACAGGGGGTTCGCCGAGGAACATAGCTAACGTTAACGACTCGACTCAGACGGCGTTCATTCTTTCCCAAAACTGGCAGACACCTAGTGGCCTCGATTCTGTAGTCAAAGCAGTCACGGAAGCTGCAGATGTGGTGGTCGATGGACCGGCTACCCAGGCTGTCATGCCCGCCGCGATGTCAGCAGCACACCCGATGACTATCGTCGTGGACGGCGATCTTACTTTCAATTCTTGGCATGGTACCGGATACGGCATCCTCGTCGTTACTGGCACGTTCAACTACGATCCGGACGCAACTTGGAATGGAATTGTCCTCGTCGTGGGGCAAGGCAAATTTGTATCGACCAAAGGGGGTACGGGCCGCTTCAACGGGGCGGTCTTGGTAGCGCAAACGCGTGACGCTTCGGGAAAACTGCTTCCCGATCCCAATTTGGGTACGCCTTCGTTTACTCAAACCGGCGGCGGTGGAATTAATTACAGCAGCTGTTGGATTAACCAAGTCCTCGGGACCAACCGAGGCACGATCGCGGGCCCCCTGAAGTTCAGGATGCTTTCATTCCGCGAGATTCCACAGCCTTAACCGTGCCGGGCCACGGGCAACTCCGTGCCGCACCATTTCCATGGCCCAAGATGCCGTTCCTGGCTGCATCGAGAGCCAAAGAGACAAGACCAGCCGAACAAAACAAATAACAACAGGCACAAACAGTTCGAGGTGGTGCCGTTTCCATGCCCCAAATCGGCGGTCGCGCTATACTAAGGAGATGCGAAATTCAGCGCGGGAGCCGCAGATGCACGGCACGACGGTGCTCTGTGTGCGTAAAGACAACAAAGTTGTACTCGTCGCCGATGGCCAGGTTACCCTGGGCGATCACGTTCTGAAACACACCGCCAGGAAAACTCGCCGACTCTTTAACGACAAGGTCGTTGCCGGTTTTGCCGGGTCGACCGCGGACGCCCTCTCACTTTTCGAACGCTTTGAAGGTAAGCTTCAGGAGCATTCCGGGAACCTGCAAAAGGCCTCTGTTGAATTAGCCAAGGAATGGCGCAAGGATCGCGCTCTGCGCCATCTGGAAGCGCTGCTGGTCGTGGCCGATGCCAAAGCCACCTTCGTGCTCTCCGGCAATGGCGATGTGATCGAACCGGATGACGGCCTCTGCGCCATCGGCTCCGGCGGCATGTTCGCTCTCTCTGCCGCTCGCGCGCTGCTGAAACATTCGAAGCTCGCGACCAAGGATCTCGCTCTCGAGGCCATGCGCATCGCTAGCGAGATTTGTATCTATACGAACGAGAATTTTACCGTCGAGGAGATCTAAAGGGAGCGCCGGGCACGCATCTGCGGCGCATGCAAGGAATTGAGACTAAATGACCACCAAGTCTGAAAAAGAGACCGCACTTTTCCCGCCAGCAAACGGCGATGGCCGTCCCGAAGACGAGGAGCTTCTCCCCGCGCTGGACGACATGACCCCGCGCGAAATCGTGAAGGAGCTTGATAAGTACATTGTCGGGCAGGCGGCCGCCAAACGCGCGGTGGCCGTGGCGCTGCGTAACCGTGTACGCCGCCAGAAGTTGCCGCCGGAAATAGCCGAAGACGTGCTGCCGAAAAATATTCTGATGATTGGTCCCACTGGCGTGGGCAAAACGGAAATTGCCCGCCGCCTGGCCCGGCTGGCCGGTTGCCCATTTGTGAAGGTGGAGGCCTCCAAGTACACCGAGGTCGGCTACGTCGGACGCGACGTCGAGTCCATGGTCCGCGACCTCGTGGAAACTTCCATCGACATGGTTCGTGAAGAAAAGCTTGATGAAGTTGCCGACCGCGCCGAGGAGGCTGCCGAAGAACGCATCCTCGATCTGCTGCTTCCGCCCCCTCCCCCTCCCGCGGAAGGCACGCCGGAGATCGAATTGGCAGCGCAGCGCGAGCAGACCAAGCGTACGCGGGAAAAATTGCGCGCTCAATTGCGCGAGGGCAAGCTGGACCAGCGCATGGTCGACCTGGAGGTCCGCGAACGCGCCATGCCTTCCTTCGAGATCATTTCCAATCAGGGCATCGAAGAGATGGACGTCAACATCAAGGACATGCTCAGCGGCTTTTTCGGCCAGCAAAAGAAAAAGCGCAAGATGACCGTCTCTGATGCCTTCGAGTACCTCATCCAGGAAGAAGAAAACAAGCTCCTCGACATGGAGCAAGTCACGCGCGTCGCCGTCGAGCGCGCCGAGCAGATGGGCATCATCTTCGTCGACGAAATCGACAAGGTGGCTGGGCGCGAATCCGGCCACGGCCCGGACGTCTCTCGCGAAGGCGTGCAGCGCGACATCCTGCCGATCATCGAGGGCACCACCGTCAACACCCGCTACGGCATGATTCGTACCGATCACATCCTTTTCATCGCCGCCGGCGCCTTCCACGTCACCAAGCCTTCAGACCTCATTCCCGAACTCCAGGGCCGCCTACCTATCCGCGTGGAAATGCAGTCGCTCAAGGAAGAGGATTTTGTCCGCATCCTCACCGAGCCGAAGAACGCGCTCATCAAACAATACATCGCACTCCTGGATACCGAAGGCGTGAAATTGCACTTTACCGAGGACGCCGTGCTGGCCATCGCCCGCTTTGCCACCAGCGTCAACGAGCAGACCGAGAACATCGGCGCCCGCCGTTTACACACCATCCTGGAAAAAGTTCTGGACGAACTCTCGTTTGAGGCTCCCGACCTGAAGAAAAAGACTGTCAAGGTCGATGCGGCCTACGTGAACAAGCAACTTGCCGACATCGTGAAAAACCAGGATCTGAGCCGTTACATCCTCTAAACACCGAAACGCGAAAATGGAAATTCGAAACTCGTGCAGGGTGAGGCAGCGCGCAAGCAGTTGGAACGATTTCCGGAGCGCCGAGCTTCGTATTTCGATTTTCGTGTTTCTTGTGGCCGCCGGTTGTGGGGCGCCGGGCGAACCGGTTCCTCCTTCCCCGCCGATCCCTATTGCGGTGACCGACCTCACGGCCCGCCAAGTCGGCGACGGCGTTCTCTTGACATTTACTCCGCCCAACAAAAGCACTCTCGGCGAACGGCTGAAGGAATTGCCGACCCTGGAAGTGTGGCGTGGTTCGTTGCAACCTGACGGCAAGCCAGACCCAAAATCCTTCCGCGTGGTTGACACCGTTCCGGGCTTTTTGCTTGGCACTTACGCCCAGCAGGGCAAGATCCAGTTCGTCGATCCCATTCCGCCGGAAGAGACGCGCACCCACCCCGGGGAAACGGTGCTCTACCGCGTGCGGACAAGAGCCAGCGAAAGAAAATCTTCCCCGAATTCCAATGAAGTCTCCGTGAACTTGTACCCGGTTCCGGAGCGGATCGATGCGTTGGAATCGCGCGTAACCGAAAGCAGCATTCAATTAAGTTGGGCTGCACCGAAACGCACTTCCGCCGGGGAACCCCTTTCTGCAATTCAGGAGTTTCACATCCTGCGTGGAGAGTTGGATCCCGCCTCTGCCCTGGCAGCGGAAAAAGACCTGCACGCCGCGGTCTGGAAAGTGCCTCTGCTGCAGATTGCCGCTACGACCGCGCCGGAATACCAGGATGCTGGGTTCGATTTCGGCAAAACCTACCTCTATATCGTGCGCAGCGCGGTCAACGAAAACGGCGCCCTATTGGAATCGGGTGATTCCCGGCCGGTGATTGTAACGCCAAAGGACATCTTCCCGCCTGCGGCGCCACAGGACGTGGTTGCCGCAGTTCTCCCGGGCCCTTCCGCCGATACCTTCGTAGTGGACCTGTCCTGGACGATAAATCTTGAAACCGATATGGCGGGTTATCACGTCTATCGTAGTGAGCGGGAAGACACACGGGGAGAATTGCTGACGCCGAATCTCTTGCCCACGCCGTCCTACCGTGATACCTCTGTGTCCAAAGGGCAGCGGTATTGGTACACCGTGACGGCTGTGGATCGCGCCGGTAACGAGAGCACGCCCAGCGCGGCCCACCTCGTTGAGGTCCCGTAACTCTTTTTCGTACTCCGGGTTCAACAAATGGGGGTAAACCTGGTGGGGAGTCCAGCACCCATGCCAGTGATTGCCAAGCTTCCTGGTTATCGTTTGTTCGGCTTTCTGAAGAATGGCGCCGTGCGCACCGGCATCTATGCCGGCCTATCGCTCTCTATCGTCTTCACCGGCTGGATCCTGATCGCGAATCGCGCGCCGTTCCTTGAGCCTTTCGCCATGGAACGCAACATTGCTGCCGCGGCGCTGCTCATTTTCTTTGCCTGCATTCCCTTGATGCGATTCTACCGTTCTCCGGGAGAACTCCTGAGTTCCGGCCTGCTCGCTTGGGCGCTGCTGACGCTGACCTTCCGGATCCTCTGCTTCGTATTTGTTTTGCTCGAGCAATACTACAGCGCATTTCATATCTTCGTTCTCGGCGCGGTCAGCTATTTAACCTTTGCCACAATCTCCTGGATTGGTACGATCATCTGGAGAGTCCACGCTACGAACGGCTCTCATACGCATCACTGAGCGAGCCACCATCGCATGAAATTTTGCCGGTTCTTGCCACTCTTGACCGCGGCCGGACGCACGCATTCGCCTTCTTATGGCTTGTTGGAGCAGGACGCCGTCCGCGAAATCGTCGGCCTCCCCTGGGGCGGGTGGGTCGAAGGACATACCATCTGGGACTTAAGGAACGTCCACCTGCTTGCGCCTTGCGAGCCGAGCAAGATTGTTTGCGTGGGCCGCAATTACGCCGCTCACGCCGCCGAACTTGGGAATGAATTACCGAAGGAACCTCTCATTTTCTTCAAGCCGCCTTCTTCCCTCATTGGCCCCGAAGAGCCCATCGTGCTTCCAAAGTATTCCAACCGCGTGGAGCACGAAGGTGAATTGGGTTTGGTCATCGGAAAGAAGTGCGCCCATCTGGCGGATGGCGACGATCCGCTCTCCTTCGTTCTGGGATACACCTGCGTCAACGACGTCACTGCCCGCGATCTTCAGAAAGCGGACGTGCAGTTCACCCGGGCCAAAGGATTCGATACCTTCTGTCCCGTCGGCCCGCACATCGAAACCCATCTTGACCCGCGTGACGTGCTGGTCGAATGCTGGGTGAATGGGGAGCGCCGCCAATCCGGTAGCAGCTCTCTGATGACTTACTCCGCCGCCTTCCTTGTCCGCTACATCTCGCAGATCATGACTCTCTTTCCCGGCGACGTGATTGCCACGGGCACGCCCGCGGGGGTTGGCCCGCTGGTTGCCGGAGACACGGTCGAAGTATCCGTGGCAGGCATCGGCCTGTTGCGTAATCCAGTGCATTCCCTCAGCGCCAGCATCGCGCACCCCGGCCAGTTCCGGTAAAATAGCCCTTCGTGGGGGAACTAGGACGCCGGCCCGCCAACAAAGCACCTGCGGCTCCGGAGTCCTTTCCAATCCCAATTTCAATCCACGTTTATTCCTGCAAGGGGTAGAGCGTTGAAAGAACTGCTCGCCGATTGGAAGTTAGTGCTTGCCCTAGGCGGCGGAAGCATTCTCGCCATTGCGTTGCTGGTGTATGCCTTCAAGCGGCCGCGCGTCGATCCGGAAGAGGCCGAGCGCAAGCGCAGGCTGCACTTGAATCACATCGGCCGAATCGCAGAGGGCCAGGTGGTCGATCTCAACGAGCAGCCAGCTCCACCCGCTGAAGAGCGTCGTGGGTTGCTCGGTTCGCGCTCGCGCCCGCTCACAGTCTCGAAGCCGCGCTATCTGGTTTCCTATAGCTATTCCATTTCCGGTGTGACCTATCACACCGCTCAGGACATTACTGGCCTGGAAAGCCAGGTGCGCTTTGACCGTTTGATGGCCGGTCAACAGGCCAGCGTGAAGTACGATCCGGCCAATCCCAGCGATTCCATCCTGGTCGCGGATGATTGGTCCGGCTTGCGCTAGGATCCCTCTGCCCTGGCCCGACCTCCCCTGTCACGCGTACCGATTTCATAGCGATTGCGTTATCCTTTGGCTGCAGCCACTTTGCCCGTAGGCCCGCGCTTATGAAAGATGTTTTTTTGTCTATTCTAACGACGCTTCTGATTGTGGCCATGACCTTGAGCGCCATGGTCATTCTGGTTCGCGCCACGCACTACGTCACCGCCATCAAATCACCCTTGCCCCGTGCAGGGGCCATGGCCGCGGAGCTTCTGCTCGGTGTCGTTCTGTTGCTGGGCACAGTGTGGCTGGCCACTCATATCGCTGTGCTCATCTTTGCTCCGAAATCCACTTCCTCCGACGGAGGCCGTCTTGGCTGACAAAAATCATGTGACCTGGGAATCGTCGCTCAATGCAGATCGCATGGAGCAATTGCGGCGCATGTCCGATGAAGCCGAAGCAGGCGGGGGCGCCGAACGCCGTGAACGCGAACACAGGTCCGGGAAACTTTCCGCACGCGAGCGTATCCACTTGCTTCTCGACGAAGACACTTTCGAAGAGCTCGACAAGTTTGTCCGCCACCGCTGCGTCGATTTCGGTTCCGAGGAAAATCGCCCCACCGGCGATGGCTTCGTCACCGGCTTTGGCCGCATCGATGGACGCCTTGTTTATGTCTTTGCCCAGGACTTCACCGTTTTTGGCGGCTCGCTCTCCGAAACCAACGCCCTCAAAATCTGCAAGATCATGGATCTGGCCATGCGCAATGGCGCTCCCGTAATCGGCCTCAATGATTCCGGTGGCGCTCGAATTCAAGAAGGCGTGGCTTCCCTGGCCGGTTATGCGGACATTTTTCTGCGCAACACGCTCGCCAGCGGCGTGATTCCCCAGATCAGCGCCATCCTCGGACCCTGCGCCGGAGGCGCCGTCTATTCCCCGGCCATCACCGATTTCATCCTGATGACCCGGGACACTTCCTATATGTT
>Ga0187818_10000494_pt1 | contig 14341 bp, 20 predicted proteins | sample NC_wetland_sal_i_14_FD_130581 | JGI IMG/M metagenome (GOLD analysis project Ga0187818, IMG submission 130581) | Wetland sediment microbial communities from Neuse River Estuary, North Carolina, USA - SO4_3 | ecosystem: Environmental > Aquatic > Freshwater > Wetlands > Sediment | place: USA... | reverse complement strand
GTTGCCGTGCGGCGGTGTTTGGGAATTGGTGCTGAGCAGCGCCGTTGCCGCGTTGGCGACCAGCGCCGGCGCCGCCGCGTTAAACTGCGCGTCCTTGCTGAAAATCTGAGCCATCTAGCCTCCAACAAATTGCTCCACCAGCAGCGCAATCGCTGACCACTGATCGGCGGCCTGCAGTCCCGCAGTAACGGTGCGTATGACGAAGCCAGCCGGTAGCCTACATTCCTGGGGCATTCCGCCGTTATCCACGTTCGCCGCCGCGGCGACCAGCGCACCCGGAAACCAACTGAGATTATACACATTGCCCGCTACAAGAGTCTGATTGATGTCCGCCTGAAAGAGCACTACGCCGGCGCCGTCGCGTGCCTCCAGTGTGGCGACGCGGTTCGCCACCGCTACAGCGTTGGTAAGAATCCCCGTCACAGACCGGATGATCCACTCGGTGCCCGCTGGCACCGTCTGCGTCCAGTCGGCTCCGGCTGCCGGATTCGGCACGACGATTGACCGCATCTGCCCGCGGCCGTCTTTCGGTGACTCCACCAGCGATCCCGGAAAGCTCAGCCCGCCGGTCTGTCCGGGATAGCCCTGCATCACGTACTCGCCCTGCGTGATGTCGGCGGATCCGCCGCCGCGCCGGATGCGCAGCGCGACGAAGGCCTGGCCGCGCGGCGCGCCGGGTGTCTCAATGCTCGCGCTGATCAGGAAGCCTTCGGCGTTCTCCAGAATGATGGAAGTCGGCCCAGCTCCGCTCGCCACGATCGCGCGTTGCTCGAAACGCGGGATGATCTCGCCGTCCGGACCCATCATCCGGATAGAGAGATTCACCGTGGTGTTGGTGATTGGGGCCCAGCAAAGCAGCTCAAGCACGTCGTCCCGCGTGACGTAGCGCGCGCTGGGCGGCTGCACGTGCTTGCGGATGAAGTGCACCAGGCTGTTGTAATCCGGCGGATCTTTCCAGGCGGGCGGTGCTGGCGGTGCGGCGGACATCGTCGATCAGATCTCCACGAACTCCTCAACCATAGCAGAGAGCGCGCCGAATTGGTTGCCGGGGTCCACACCACCGGCTTGGCCGAAGCTAAACACGTCCGCTGCATTCGCGATCGCGCCGCCAGCCCCACCGCCCACCGATCCGATGCCCCATGCGATATGGTGGTTGGCCGCTGCGTCATCGTACGCGTTGAGGTTGAACGTGTCCACGAACTTTACTTTACCGGCGGCTGTTGTGAGGCTCAAGATATACGGTGAGTGAAGCACCCCGCCGGCGTTCTGGCTGGCATTTACAACGGACACTCGCCACCGGGTTGCCGGCGGAACTGTTAAAGTGGCCGGCGAAGAAACAGGAGGCACCGGGCCCACGTAGACCAGCGAGGCGCCGTTGCCGCCCACGCTGTCCGTGCTCGGCGTACCCGGATAGCCGATCGTGTCCGTCGCCGTCGCGTAGCCGGCGATCAGCACCATTCCCACCGCGGCGCCGCCGGTTGGATTGCCGCGCTGCAGATCGAGCCGCGCCCAGCACTGCCCGCGGCGCACGTTGGCCTGGCCGATCGTCGCCGAAAGTAAAAAGCACTCGCCAGGCGTGATCACTTCCACGAAGGATCCGCCGGCCGTCGCCGGCGTCGTGAACTGATACTGCAGCGGCTGGACCTCGCCTTTCAGCGAAAGCAGGCGCAGCCCGAGCACTACCGTCGCGCCGACGTTGGGCGCCATCAGGGTGAGCTGGAGCTGATCGGAGGGACCGATATACTGCGCGGCCGGTGGCTGCACGCCCTCGACGAGGAACGTCGCCACCGGCCCGTAAGGCGAGTAATACGAATCGCGCAGCGGATAGGGCAAGTCTTAGACTAGCGCGGGTTGCGGCTGCGCGCCGTTCGGCATCGACAGCTCGTGAAGATACAGCACCACCTTCACCGCCGCGGCGGCCTGGTTCTGTGCGACGTCGACCAGCGTGCCCTGCTTGTTGGCCGAGTTGAACACCGGAATCAGCGGGATGTTGAGGTGCTGCGTCAGGTGGTAGAAGTACCGCTCCGTGGGCCAGCGGCTGGCCAGTATGCCGGGGATCCCAACGCCCAGGTTCGCGAAGTCCGGCGACACCACGCGCACGCCGCCGCAGATCGTATCGACCTGCGCGCCTATCAGGGCGTAGTCCGTGTTGGCTTTGAACTGGTCGAAGGTGGAGTTGATCGCCACCTGGCCGGAGAATCCGCCGGCCGCGCCAGGCGCCACATCGACCTCGGTGGTCCACATGTTCACCGTGCGCTGCATCAGTTCTTGAATGCCGATCAGCCGCGACGCGGCGCCGGGCAGATCGGTGTAGTAGATCTGCAGAAAGCCCTGCTCGATCTGTCCGCCGACGGCCGAGCCGCTCAGGTTCAGGGTCAGATTATCCTGCGGAATGAGCCGCTGCCAGAGTCCGGGAACCACCAGCGAGCTGGGATCCGCGGCCGGAATGCGATAGCGGTTGCCCTGCACGTTGTCGTGCAACTTGGGCGATCGGATCTGCCAGATCCCCGCGGCGTTGTTGAACGCCCAGGTGTCGATGAGTCCGATCTTGGATGTCAGCGCGGCGTTGCGAACGGTAGCCGATCCGCCATTCTGCATGGTGAGCGCGGTCAGGACGGCGCCCGGCGCGGTGACCAGGCCGGTGATGACTTCGAGTGCTTGAGGCATGCAAAGCTGCCCCGTCGCGAAATTTTCGCCAGGTAGTCTCATGGTGTGTGTTTCCTCTCGTCCTCGGCGTCAGATTCGCGATTTACGCGCCGCTCAGCTTCGCCTGGCGCAGGGCATCCGTGACGGCCTGCACGCGGGCGATGTTGGACGGGCTCCCTACAGGTCCGCGCGGCGGCAGCGTGATGTTGCTGATCACCGTCAGGAATGGCTGGGTCTTGGCAAGCCAGTTCGGGCCCGCGGTCGCAACGGCCACCGGATAGTTGCGCGCGCCCTTGCCGCTCGCGTTGGTGACGTACTTTCCTTGCGCGCCATTCACGCCGGTGGCGAAGCGGCCATCTGCGATCGCGGCCTGCACGCCGGCCGCCCAGTTCTGAACCGAGGCGCTTGTGTTCGCCGACCATTTCGGTCCTGCCGCGGTGACTCCCGCGGCGTATTGCGCGCCGGCGCCGGAAGCGCGCGTTTGAAACAGTGTCGCTGACGCCTGAGCGTTCTTCACAGTGATCATGGTGGTTTTCTGTTACTCTCTTTCTAGGCGTTTAAAGAGAGCAAGAAGCCGTCCGCAGCGCACGAACGGCTCCAGGTCGTGAACGATTCCAACTGTTTGAATTCTACTCCAGAGGCTCACCCCCTGGGCTATCCGTACAGTCAGGACCGCTGCGGCGGGTGATCTTCGGACATCGGCGCGCGGCGCCGGTTAGCTTCTTCCTCGGCCAGGAATTTCTCGACCTCCGGATCGGCCACGTGCCTGAGCTGGTGATGGCGCACGATCGCCAGCTCGGCGTCGGTCAGCGCGACGCCCGAAAGATTTCGGCCTTCCGCTGTTTGAATCATCAACGTCAGAGCTTGTTCTCGTGCGGCTTCCAGCAGCGCTCCCTTCGCCATTCCGGGAACGCTTGATAACAGCAATCCGGTGGCATTACGTTTCGGCTTAACCTGTTTCAGCTTCATCCGGCATAGCTCCAGCACTTCCCGCCAGGTCACCTCAGGTGTGACCTTCCGGCAGTCCATGAGTAGCTTACAGGCGGCGTCGGCGTCGATCTGAAGAGCTGCTACGAGGTACTCGATCTCTTCATCAGGGACAGAGGACGCCGACGCCGGAAGCGCCTTCTGTCTTACTTCTGAAACACATAAAGATGCGGCCGCGGGTACACTCACGTTTTCGCCATTCTCTTCGCCTACTGTACGCTCGACCGGGGATGAGTGTACTATCGTTGTCTGTACACTCAACAGGACTTCGACAATAACTTGTGGTAATTCAACAGGTTGCGGGATATTCGCCGGAGCGATGCGTTTTTCCGGTAGCGGGAAGGCGCGTCTTATGCTACGGTCGATTTCAGCATGTTGCGCCCTTCGCTCCGCTACCGACCTCGCCAGATCCACCCGGTGATGCTCCTGGGCGGCCGTCCAGATGGCGGTGAAGCGGTCCTGCATGTCTTTCGGCCAGTTCTTTATTATCAACAGGTCACGGGATGACAGGTTGAGTGTACACTCAACTTGCCGCCTTTTGTTCGCCTCGATCACCTGGGCGGCGGTAACGTCGCCGCTGAAGTAAAGCTCCCGGCCGTTTTTCCGGCGCCACAGGCCCGCCTGGACGCCGCGCTTAAACAGATTCGACACTTCGCCCAGGTCGAGCTGCAGGTCCGCCGCGCAGTCCTTCAGCGTGGCCGCCTGGCCGTCGGCGCGGACGGCGAATGGGGACATCTTGCCGAAGGCGATGGTGTGCTGACAGAACCAGCTCCACATGCGGTAGAGCGGCGGCTCGCCCTCCGCGGCCTGCCACTCGTATTGCGACGGCGGAATCGGATCGTAGCCGCGGGTCGATCCCATGGCCTTCGCAAGCGCGATGTTGGGGCCGTCCTTGCGGCCGTGGATCTCGGTGGGCGTCGTGCGCCGGGGCGTGCGTGTCCTGTCTGGGTGTGGGTCCATGGTGCTCCTCTCAGTAATCGGTATTGACGAACCAGCGCGCGAAGCGCATGAGCTCCAGCCAGCGGCGGTCGCTGCGCGGCGTTACCTTGATCAGCAGCCACATCAGCGCGCTGGCGATCGCGGCGCGCCCCTGGCCGGCGTGCGTGCGTGGTGGAATGTGGAACGGCCGTTCGAAATCTAAGGAGCACAGCGTCCCACCGGCCTCGTTGTGCGAAGTGAGAGGGGCGCGAGACTGTCGATTCATTTTTCCACCTCCGGGTAAAGGATCAGTCTGACACCGTTCGCGCGCATCGCGTGCGCGACATCCTCGAGCGCGGTGAAACCGAGAGCGACCAGCTCGACGTGCTCGGCCGGATTGTTGTGCTCGTGAACCCACAGCCAGCGGTAGCCGATCAGTTGCCCGAGCTGGGCCAGGTCGAGCTTGTGCTTGATCTCCACGATGGTCACGCCGAACGGCCCGCGCGCCAGCGCGTCGATGCGCTTTTGTGAGTTGTGGCGATACATCCGCCGCAGTGTTTCGTCCCAGGCTGGGCCCGGGTCGATCCCGCCGCCGACGTGCGCCTGGAACTCGACCGTATCGTAGAACTGGTGCCAGTCACTGAGCCACCGGCGCGCCAGAACGTCCTCGTATTTGTTCAGACCGGGCAGCCGTTCGCACCGAAGTAGATCAGAGAACGCGGTGCCGTCCATGGCAGCTCAGCGCCTGGTGCGCGGAAAGACGCCGGCCATCATCGCTTGCAGTTGCAGCTCGTGGAGCAAGAGCCGTGGGCTGAAGTGATGCGCGCTTTCGAGGTACGCGAGCAGCGCATCGACGGCGGCCTGGCACACGCTGCAGATATCGGCGCCGTCCACCCACGAGCATCCACCCTCGCAGGCGTGCTGATCGTCGCAGCCACACACGCGACACTTCATTTCACTGCACCTCGGCCGCGCGTGATGGCAAAGCGGCGTACTCCGCAACGCGTTCTGCGAACATCGCGCGGCAGCCCACGCACTTGATGGAAGCGAAGTCCCAGTTAAATACGGACAGCACGACGTTGACACTCACTCTGGCACCGCAGATCGCCGTAATGGTGCGCTGACCTGGCCGTGGATCGCGGTCGATTGCGTGGATCACTGCGCGTGTTGTCACTTCACCGGCTCCAGGTGCGCGATCGGCAGCGTCAGCGACGCCGGCAGCGCGATCAGATCGGAAGGCGTGCGCTCGACGGTCGATCCGTCGTCGAGCTGCACGGTGATTACGACGTCGTCACGCCGGTTGGGCAATTGGAAAAACGCGGGCGTCGCGGATCCGTCTGCAGGCGGCGCGGCCGGCACGATGGTGTGCCGGATGGTGCCCGCGGCGATGGTGCCCTGCTGTCCGCTGGTGCTGTCCATCACGCGGTCGCCGGGCTTGAACTGGATTCCGAGCAGCTCTTCGGCCGACTTCCGCGGCGGCAGCGGCGCCGACGTCGTGGAACGCGCCAGCGCGATCGCGCCGAGCTGCTTGTGGATGGTGCTGGTGAAGTCGCTCATCGCTGCCCCGGCCACGGAATGAAAAGCGCAACGGCGGCCGCCGCCGTGGTCGCGATCACAAGGCACACGTCACGCCAGCTCATCCTTCCGTCTCCTTTGGCTTTAGGCGCCGTTCAACGTTCAGCACATGCTCCAGAGCGTTCGCGCGCGCCTGCCAGTAATTACGTTCGCGGATCGCAGCGTCGGCGCGTTTCTCAAACACCGCCTTCTGTAGCGCTGCCTCTTCGTAGGCCAGTTGGATCATGTCAAGGTCGATGAGCATGGGCGCCTCTCATCGCGTGAACCAGCGATAAATGCCGCGGAGCATCAGCAGCCCCACCGCGGCGATCGCCAGCAGCCCGAGCACGCCGATGAACACCAGTGTGTCGGGATTCATCGCCAGGGCGTCGTGCACGCCCTGGTTAAAACCTTGTGAAACAGCATTACCTGCGTTCATAGTGGACATCCCCTCCGTTCTTTTCCTCGACCACCACCCAGCCGTGCGCTTCGAAGCTCGAAGCCGCTTCGTCACACAGCCGGCCGATCTGTGCGGCGTAGGAGTTGGGAAGTGCATCTCGGCCACACACCAGCAGGTTGATGATCGTTCCGAGCGCCTTCAGCACTAGCACCTGAAAAGGATCGAGCCTCACCGCACACCGCCTTCCGCGCGGGACAGGATCACGCGCGCGATCGTCGCGTTCACCACGGCGATCGTCTCCCACCTGGTCGCCAGGTGGCGGCGCACCAGATGGCGCCGGCGTGCGCGCAGAGTCAACAGCAGCAGCTCGGCCGTGCGCTTATCCATTGGGTGCACCTTCCGCGCGGCGTTCCGCCGCTTTCTGGCAGCTCAGGTGCGCCGCTAAAAACCGGATCTCGTGCTGATCGTCGGAGCGGCCGCAGAAAATGCACGCCGGCTGCGAGCTCATCGGCGGCGGCGGCGGCGGCGAGTCTGCGCCGTTGGGCATCGGCGCGGGTCCTTCGTACGTCGGCATGTTGTTCGCGGCGACGCGCCAGTCGCGCGCCTGGCGGATCGAGCAGCCACCCTGCGCCGCGACCTGGACGTACTGGCGGACATAGCCCTCGGCCTTGATCTTGTTGAACTCCTCGGCGACGCCGATCGAGATCAGGCCGGCCGCGAGCGCGTCGAACACGATCGGGTAGCCGAGCTTCAGCGCCAGGCGTTGCTGGACGTAGGGCTCTTTCTGCTTCACCAGGTCGCAGAGCCTGTGCACGTCGTTTTCGGCGGGCCCTTGCAGCAGGCGGACGAAATAGTTCGCCTCCTCGGCGACGTTCAGATCTTCGCGGATGGCGTTCTCGTGCGACTTCACCGCCTCTCCGGTGACGGTGCCCGCGTCGTAGACCATGCACGGCACTGTAGTGAGTCCCACCAGCTTAGCGGCTTCCATGCGGCGGTGCCCGGCGTGCACGCGCTTGTGATCGCCTTCGCGTTCGACCACCAGCGGCTGCAGCACGCGGCCGAACGTGCGGATTGAGTCGCACAGCTCCTGAAGCTTGACGTCGTCGAACGCCTCGCGCGCGGCGATGAGCGGCGGGAGCAGCTCGCCGACCGGCACATCTTCGAAGCGCGGGTTAGCGGCGTCCAAAAGCTGCGCCGGGGCCGAGCTTCGGGAGCGCGTGCTTGAGGCGGATGGGTGTTTCATCTTGTCTCCTAACGATCACGGCGTCGTCGAGCAGATCGAGCCGCATCAGGTTGCCGCGGACGGCGCCGAGCGCGCGGCAGAACTCGGCGGGGATGGTGATGGCGTGGGATGGTCCGAACTTGTGGAGCTTCACCACGCGGACGGGGTTGGTGGGCATCGGGGTCACCTCTGCCGGCGTGCGTCGGCGGCCAGATCAACCAGGGCTACCGGCGTGAACGGCGTGCGGTTGCGCACCGGCTCCTCTGGTGGATCCACGAAAACGACTTGTTTACAAAACGGCGCGAGCCTGGCGTTGATCTTCGCTTTCGCGATGTCCAGCGAGCGGACGTGACGCGATCGCAGCAGGCCGGTGTTGAAGTTCTTCACCTCGACGCCGGCGTGTTCGCCCGACGTCCAGATCGTTCCATCGATGCGGCGATGCAGGAACACAACGAGCCGCGGGATTTTGAGAGTGTCGGGGGTTGCCACGGAGATCATGTATGTACTATACAGACGTAGTGCTATGATCGTCAAGGCGGACGTCGCTCATCACCCGGCGGCCGTCGGATCCGCCGGCGTTCGGGCTGCCATTCGGGCGCCGGCGGCGTCGCCGCACCTAGTCCCGCCTAGCGTTTTCTTTTCTTTAGCAGTTCGGACGGAGGGGGGGGCCGAGGTTCGCTCGATCTGGATCGGTGCAAAAAGTACTGAATTGAATAAAAATATTGACCTAAATGACATATTTTCAATGGTTTGTTTATTTTAAATCGGCTTTTTATGGCGGGGGCTCTCCGATCGAGCCGGATGGTGGCCGGCACTGCCGACCACCATGGGCCGCGCGCACGTTTCCCGGCCCGCCAGGCTACGCGATCGGCGGTGGAGGGGTTACACCTACCTTGGCAGCTTCCAAGGCCACCAGGATCGCCGTATCGGCCGCGTCGAAGCCCAGGCCCGATACGAAGCTCTGATACCAGACGATGTCCTTGAGCCCGGCTTTCACGGCCGCTTGCGCTTCCGCCAGGCTTAGCGACTTGGCGGCGGCCGCCGCAGTGGCGCCGGTGACGAGCTGCCCTGTCGCCGCGGCGCCGGCAAGCTTGTCTTGCACCAGTGCGACCAGGTCTGCCACGTCGGCCGGCAGTACACCCGCCGCCACCAGGTCCGCCTGGAAGGCTGTCGGCAAAAGGGATCCTGCCAGGACCTGATCTTCCAGCCCCGCCAGGGTCAACCCTTGCGCCTCCAGCAGGGTGTTGACGCGCTTCACCGCGGCCGCGGTGGACACCCGGGCGACCAGCTCGGCGACCAGCGAGGCGTGCAAGACCGCTGCGTCGCTCGAGGATGTCCCGGCGTTCGTCAGCGCCTGGTCGTACACGGAAATCGGAACGATGCCCAGCTTGACGGCCGTTCTCACCTGCGCGAGCGAAAGCCCGCCCGTCGTTTGCAGCACCGCCGAGCGTCCGGAGGCGGCCGCCTGGTGCTGGTCGTAGATCATCAGGTGATTCAGCAGGGTCATTTCGTCGGCGGCGTCGGCCGCGCTGTAGCCGGCGTTCAGCAACGCGGTCTGGTAATCCGCCGGCGTCCGGATCCCCGCGCGCACCAGCTTTTCGAGCTGGGCGATCGCCAGCGGCCGCGTGCCTGGCGCGCCCGAGCTGGCCAGCCGTTTCTTGGCGGCGGCTTGCGCGCTCGCGATCTTGGCCTGTGCTTCGCTCACCAGGATCGCGACGTCGGCGGGATCGTACCCGGCGGCCGTCAGCATGGCTTCGTACTGCGCGATCGTCTGCAGGCCGAGCACCACCGCCGTCTCTTCTTGCGCCAGCGAAACCTTCCGCAGCCCCAGCGCGGCGGCCGCCGCGGTGGATGTCGACGCCTTCAGCTTCGCGGCCGCTATCGTGTTTTGAAGCTCCTCCCCTACGACGGTTGCGGCCGCCTGCGTATAGCCCAGCGCGACAAGCTCCGTCACGAAATCCGCCGGCGAAAGGAAACCCTCTTTCACCGCGGCTTCCAGTTGGGCGAGGTTCAACCCCTTGGCCTTGTTCCCTCCCACGACCAGACCCGTCGCCGCAGCGGCGCCGCTCTTCGATGCGATCTTACCCTCGAGGATCGTCGTGAAGGCTGCTATGTTGTCCGGCGCCAGGCCCTTCATGGCGAGGAAAGCCTGGTACTGCGCGATGGTTTTCAGTCCGTCCAGCACCAGCGTCTCGAACTTGGCGATCGAGACGCCCTTCGCTTCCGCATCCGCCAGGGTTGCCGCCGCTTTGGCTTGTGCCTTCGCGAGAGCTGTTGAAGCACGGAGCGCCCGCGCCGTCGCGGTGTCCGCCTTCGCCTTCTGTGCGGTAGTAAAGTCGATCGCCTTTTTCGTCGCGTACAGCTCCCACCAGGAAACCCAGGGAGTCGAAGGCCCGAGAGCGATCGCGGCGTCCACGTCCGCGCTCCACTGATCCGGCGTAGCTTCCCCGTTCACGATCCCGTGCAGCGTCAGCAGGGATCCGAACTCGTCCACTCCAATCAACCCCACGTCCATCAACTGCTGGGCGATCCCGAGCGGCGGCAGCTCCATGCCCTCCAGCCGTCGCATGTACGCCGTCGCCTTGATGACCGCGCCTTCCGCCGCACTGTAGATTGGCGGCGCGTTGCTCACGCTGCCAATGATTCCGCCCGTGCCCCCGATGCCGGCGCCGCCCACGGTGAAGCTGTCCACGATCGCGTTGAACGCATCCACCGTCATCTTGCGCTTGATCATGGCGCCTTCGGCCGCCGCGATGTACCCCTTGACTTCAGCGGCCAGGCGGCGCGTCTGCTCCGCTTCGATCACCAGGCCCGCCGTCGTCGCGTCGTACCCGAATCCCTGCAGCTCGGTGCTGGCGTCCGCTTGCTGGAGCACCCCCGCGTTCAGCAGCGTTACCAGCTCGCCCACGCCCAGGTGCGGGCGGAGATCGTTCACCATCGCGGGAATGTTCGCTTGCGGGATACCCAGCACGTCGGTGATCGGCGTGAGCTGGTCGAGCGTCAGCGTTCCGCGGATGTACTCTTTCAGCGCGACGTTGAGCGGCAGACGCGTCGGGTGATACGTCTGGTTGAGCAGCTCCGTAAACGGATCCTGCACGAAGATCTTCAGCGGAGGATGTAGCACCTGGCGCGACAGGCGTCCGATTCCCAGCGCCCTTTCGAGGATGTCCTTCAGGTCGCCGAACTTCTCGAGCTCGTGGAGAGAGAACGCATCTGCCAGCCAGCTCTGCAGCCAGCCCTCGATCGACATGTTCATCGCGAGCTGCAGAAACTTGTTCGCGCCGGCTGACGATGGCGCGATGTTGCCGGCGCCCGTGCCCGTGAAGCCCGCGCCCAGCGCAGCCGTGATCACGCCGACGAGCTGGCCGTTTACCGCAGGCCTGCCGGCCACCTGGCCGGCCTGGCTGAATGCGCTCGGTGGCACCGCAGTGCCGAAGATGCCCGAGACGGCGGCCGCGCTGATCTGATCCGTTCCGGACTCCGCGCTGTTCCACACCTTGAAAACCAGCGTGAGCACGTACGCCACGATTTTCTCGATCAGCAGCAAAATGCCGGTGACGACGATGCCGACGATCTGCGCAACCAGGCCGAGAATGTCGCCGGCCCACTTGCCCACGTCCTTCGCCGCCGCGGCGCCCATCGCGAGCAGTCCGCCGATCGTCGTAAAATTCGCCGGCGGAAGGTCAGGTGTGGGAATCTCGATCGGTGCTGGTGGTACTTCGGGGCCGGTGGGTTCGAAAGGGTTCATCCCTGGTGCCAGGTCCAGTCTGGATACTCGTCATCCATCGTGGCACACCGTCAGGTTGTCAGCGGCGCGCCCGCGCTTGCGGCGTCGAAGGCCTGCAGCGTGAGCTGCCCGTAATCGGCATACGTTCCCGTCCCGGTGGTGACCGCCTGGCCGACGCCGGCGGCGACCTCTTGCGACGTCGGCGCCGTGTACGCCGGCGGCGCCGGCGGTGGTGCGCCTGGCACGCCTCCGGGCATTTGCCCGTTCCACCACATGCCGATCCAGTCGCGCTGATACGCATAGTGGCTGTTGATGAACACCGCGCGCTGGATCAGGCCGCCGGCCGTGATGATGACGTTGATCCAGTTCCCCAGCCCGTTCACCGAGCGCGCCAGGTAGAAGAATGGAATCAGCAGCACATTCTGCACCTGGCTAAGCCACTGGTCGAGCTTCGCCGCGATCTTCACGTGCAGCAGCTCCAGGATGAATAGGAACCGGCGCACGTACTGCAGATAAATCAACACCGGCCGGATGTACTTCTGGTAGATCATCGCGAGCCACGATCGCAGTTGCCGTATCGCCTTCAACAGCGCGGGGATGCCCTTGGTGATCACCCACTTCAGAATCTTCCAGAGCTGCTGCAGCAGGCTTTTGATCTTGTCCAGCAGATCTTCGAAGAGCGTTTTAATCGCCTGCAGCAGTGCGCCGAGCGCGGTGGCGATCGTCCACGCGAAACGCTTCAGCCAGTCCGTGACTTGCGCCGTCGCGTTGCGGAGATCTACGAGCTGCTGCTGCACCGCCGCGATATCGCCGCCGCCGAACAGCCCGCCGAACAGCGCGCCGATGATCGACACCACGACGTCGATCCCGAATGCGATCGGATTCACCGGCGGGATGACGGGCTCGAGCAGCAACATGCGGCGCCTACTTGATGCCCGGCAGTTGCGCGAGCTTCGCCGCGAAGGCCTGCAGAGCTTGCTGCACCTGGCCCGGATCAAAAGTCGCCAGCGGGAACGTCTGCGTAAACGGTCCGTGTGTGCCGACAAAGAAGGTCACCACAATGTGACTCACCGTTTTCCCGTTTCCGTCGATCTGGTTTTCCTGCTTGACCGTGACGCCGTTGACGGTGTTGTTTTCCATCACACTCAGCCTAGCACCGCGCCAGGCGCCAGGCCAGCCGACAAGCTCGCCGGCGCGCCGCTACCGCCGCCGAGGATCCCGCCAGGTTGCAGGCCTGGCGCCGTCTGCGCCGGCGGCGCCGTTCCGCCGCCGAAGATCCCGCCAGGTCCGAACGGAAGCGGAGCTCCGCTACCCGACGTCACCACCGGCGGCGCCACTACCGGCTGCGCGCCGGCCACCTGCGCGGTATGCCCTGCGACCGTGAAGGTGAGCTGGCCTTTCCACACTTCGGTGCCGACCTGGTAGAACTCCGACCACTGGCCGACGTACGCCGGCAGATCGAACACGCCCTGCAGCGAAAACGTGCCGTCGAATCCCGTCTTGCCCAGCACCAGCTTCGGCAGTTGCGCGCCGTTCTCCGTCGCCCAGATCACGATCTCATCCGTAGCCGGCCCGGTGATGTCGAGCTGCCACTTGTCGCCCTGCTGGAACGCGGTGTTCGATGCGCCCGTAAGATTGGTGAGCTGCACGGTGATCGGCGTGCCTTGAGGCATCCCGCCGACCGTGCACGTCGGGTACAGGCCAGGCGCCGTTATCACCTGGCCCGGAGGGATATTCGACGTGTAGCCGGCGGGAAGGGTGAAAACCGTGAACGTCGCCACCTGGCCCAGCACGGTTCCGGCGGCCGCTCCCGACGTAAACGGTTGAATGCTCCAGTTGCCGATGCTGTTGTCCTGCATCACTCCCTGGCAGGAAAGATTCCCAAACGCGTCGGTGGATCCGAGATCGTGCAGCGGAACGATCGTACCGTTCTGGATCAGAAACACGTAGATCTCGACGCCGGCGTTATTGCCGGCGCCGGTGGCGGCCGCGCTCAAGTGCACGTCGATCTGGTAGGTATCGCCGGGATAGAATCCGCTCCAGCCTGGCCGCGTCAGGTTGGTGATCGTCACGCTCAGCTCGGTGAGCCCCGGAACCGTGCTGATCGGCCCGCCGTAACTGATCGGCAGCGGCACAGGTTGAAACGCTTCCGCCGGTGTGTTGGCGAACGCGGCGCCGATCGCCTCGCCGGCCGTCGCCTGGCTGACGTCGAGCTGCGCGGATGCGGTGTCGCCGTCGAAGGCGCCGAACGTGGCGAGCCCCGCGTCCACGCCGTCGAGGATCGGACCTATCCCGTCATCCGGCGGCGCCAGGTCGATCGCCGCGGTGGGTGAGAGCAGCGCGTCCATCGCGGCAAGAATCCTGGGCAGCGGCGCCGTCTCGGAGGCGACCAGCGCCGCAAAGCCGGGACTCGACGACGGCGCAGTCGGAACCGTCGCCGAAAGCGCGGGGATGGGGCCAGGCGCGAGCAGCACGATCAGCCGCTGATCAGCTCAGCCTCGATGAAGGCCTCGGTGGCACCACTGTTGCCGCCCGCGCCTGTCTGCTGGCCGACCACTTCATACACCACGTCGCGACCGTCCGGTATTGCGTCCGTTGCGGAGATCGAGAAACCAGTCGCGCCGGCGGGTACCACCGCGCACGCGATGGCGGCCGTCGCGAGCAGCACATTTTCGCCGGCCGGATTCCGGCGCAGCGTGAGCGTGATGGCTGTGGCCGCCGCCTGCGGTGTCACGACCACGAAGGCGCGCACCACCGCCTTACAGTTGCCGTGCGGCGGTGTTTGGGAATTGGTGCTGAGCAGCGCCGTTGCCGCGTTGGCGACCAGCGCCGGCGCCGCCGCGTTAAACTGCGCGTCCTTGCTGAAAATCTGAGCCATCTAGCCTCC
>Ga0187818_10000493_pt1 | contig 14344 bp, 14 predicted proteins | sample NC_wetland_sal_i_14_FD_130581 | JGI IMG/M metagenome (GOLD analysis project Ga0187818, IMG submission 130581) | Wetland sediment microbial communities from Neuse River Estuary, North Carolina, USA - SO4_3 | ecosystem: Environmental > Aquatic > Freshwater > Wetlands > Sediment | place: USA... | reverse complement strand
CGGCGCGGCGATGTTCCACCTGTTCACCCATGCCTTCTTCAAGGCGCTGCTGTTCCTGGGCGCCGGCTCGGTCATTCACGCGATGAGCGCCGAGCAGGACATGCGGCGCATGGGCGGGCTGTGGAACAAGATCCCGATCACCTACGTGGTGATGTGGGTCGGCAGCCTGTCGCTTGCCGGGATCCCGTTCTTCGCCGGCTATTACTCGAAGGACACGATCCTCGCCGCCTCGTGGGCATCGGGCACCGCGGTCGGGCGCTACTCGTTCTGCCTTGGCATCTTCACCGCGTTTCTGACTGCGTTCTATTCGTGGCGTCTCCTGATCATGACCTTCCACGGCAAGCCGCGGGCGGACGAAGAGACCATGCACCATGTGCATGAAAGCCCGTGGGTCATGCTGATCCCGCTCTTCGTCCTCGCCGCCGGCGCGGCCGTGGCCGGCTATTTCGCCGAGACGTATTTCGTCGGCGACGGGCGCGCGCTGTTCTGGAAGAGCTCGATCCTCGTGCTGCCCGGCCACGATTCGATCGGCGCGGCCGAGGAGCTGACCGGGATCATCGAATTCCTGCCGCTGATCGCCGCCGCGCTCGGCATCGCCACCGCCTATCTGTGCTATTCGATCGACCCGGCAATTCCCGCGCGGCTGGCCCTGCAATACCGCGCCATCTATCTGTTCTTGCTGAATAAATGGTATTTCGACGAGCTCTACGACCGGCTCTTCGTCAAGAGCGCCTTCTCGCTCGGCGAGGGGCTGTGGAAGACCGGCGACGGGGTGATCATCGACGGGTTCGGGCCGGACGGCGTCGCCGCGGCGACGCGCGAATTGGCGCGCGAGGCGAGCCGGCTGCAGACCGGCTACGTCTATCACTACGCCTTCGCGATGCTGATCGGCGTCGTCGCGCTGGTCACCTGGTACCTGTTGCCGCGATGAGATCCGCTCCAAGATGATCTACCGGATGCCAACCCTTCGTCATTCCCGCGAAAGCGGGAATCCAGGGAGACATGGGCTGTGCCGCTTGCCCTGGACCCCCGCTTGTGCGGGGGTGACGACCGGCACGGGGTGGGGACCGGCATGAGCCACTGGCCGCTTCTGTCGCTCGTCACGTTTCTGCCGCTGGTCGGCGTCGGCTTCATCATGACCGCGCGCGGCGACGAGGCGGTCGTTGCCCGCAACGCGCGCAACATCGCGCTGTCGACCTCGCTGATCGTGTTCGCGCTGTCGATCCTCTTGTGGGTCGAGTTCGATTCGACCACCGCCGCCTTTCAGTTCGTCGAGCGGGCGCGCTGGGTCACGATCGGCGGCGTCACGATCAGCTACCACATGGGGATCGACGGCATCTCGCTGTTCTTCGTGCTGCTGTCGACCCTGTTGACCGTGTTGTGCGTCGGGGCGAGCTGGACCTCGGTGCACAACCAGGTCAGGGAGTACATGATCGCCTTCCTCGTCCTCGAGACGATGATGGTCGGGATCTTCTGCGCCCTCGATTTCGTCCTGTTCTATGTGTTCTTCGAGGGGGTGCTGGTCCCGATGTTTCTGATCATCGGGGTGTGGGGCGGGGCGCGGCGGGTCTATGCCGCGTTCAAGTTCTTTCTCTACACGCTGTTGGGCTCGGTGTTGTCGCTCTTGGCGATCCTCGCGGTCTACTTCCAGACCGGCAGCACCGATATCGAGGTGGCGCTGACTCACGCTTTCCCGCCCGACCTCCAGAAGTGGCTGTGGCTCGCCTTCTTCGCCTCGTTCGCGGTCAAGGTGCCGATGTGGCCGGTGCACACCTGGCTCCCCGATGCCCATGTCGAGGCGCCGACCGCCGGGTCGGTGATCCTCGCCGGCGTGCTGTTGAAGATGGGCGGCTACGGGTTCATCCGGTTCTCGCTGCCGATGTTTCCGGTCGCCTCGGCCTACTTCACCCCGCTGATGTTCGCGCTGTCGGCGATCGCGGTGATCTACACCTCGTTCGTCGCGCTCGCCCAGACCGACATGAAGAAGCTCGTCGCCTATTCGTCGATCGCCCATATGGGGTTTGTGACGATGGGCCTGTTTGCGCTGACCAGCGAAGCGGTGCAGGGCGCGATGATCCAGATGCTGAGCCATGGCCTCGTTTCGGCCGGGCTGTTTCTGATCGTCGGGGTCGTCTATGACCGGATCCACACGCGCGACATCGACCGCTATGGCGGGCTCGCCGACCGCATGCCGGCTTATTCCTTTGTCTTCATGTGCCTGATGCTGGCCTCGGTCGGGCTGCCGGGCACCAGCGGTTTCGTTGGCGAATTCCTGATCCTCCTGGGCACGTTCCGGGTTTCGACGCTCGAATGCTTCCTCGCCGCGACCGCGCTGTTTCTCGGTGCGATGTACATGCTTTACCTCTACCGCCGGGTCATCTTCGGCACGATCACCCGCCAGGATCTGCGCGGCATCCTCGATTTGAGCCCGCGCGAGAAGGCGGTATTCGCGCCGCTCCTCTTGCTGGTGCTGTGGATGGGGGTCTATCCGAGCTCGTTCCTGACGCCGATCCGCGCCTCGGTTGACCCCCTCATCGAGCGGGTCGCCGCCGCGCAAAAGGCGGCGCAAAGCGCAGCGAGCGCCGTCCCGGCGAAGGCCGGGACCCATCTCTCAGCCGTCCGAGAGTCGGATCAGTGGGTCCCGGCCTTCGCCGGGAATGCGGTGAAGGAGCGTTAGGCAGCCATGCCCACCGTGCTGCCTCCCGATCTCTCGCCGGCGCTGCCGGAAATCCTGCTCGCCTGCGGCGCGATGGCGCTGTTGCTGCTCGGCGTGTTCCGCGGCGAGGGGTCGAGCCGGCTCGTGTCCTGGCTCGCGGTCGCGGTGTTGCTCGGCACCCTCGTTCTGTCCGCCCTGATCGGCGGCCAGCACCGAGTCGGCTTTTACGGGATGTTCGTTACCGACGCCTTCGCGGTCTTCATGAAGGCGCTGGTGCTGGTCGGTTCGGCGGTCAGTATCATCATGTCGCTGCACTACAACGAGGAGCGCCGCATCGCGCGCTTCGAATTCCCGGTCCTCATCCTGCTCGCCACGACGGGCATGATGGTGATGGTCTCGGCCAACGACCTGATCACGCTTTACCTCGGTCTCGAATTGCAGAGCCTGGCGCTTTACGTCGTCGCCAGCTTTGACCGCGATTCGGTGCGCTCGACCGAGGCCGGGCTCAAATATTTCGTCCTCGGCGCGCTGGCTTCGGGTCTCCTGCTTTACGGCGCCTCGCTGATTTACGGCTTCACCGGGACGACCAGCTTTGCCGGGCTCGCCCAATTGTTCGCCGGCGCAGCCAAGCCGTCGAACGGGGTGATCATCGGGCTCGTTCTGGTCGCGATCGGGCTTGCCTTCAAGGTCTCGGCGGTGCCGTTTCACATGTGGACCCCCGATGTCTATGAGGGGGCGCCGACCCCGGTGACCGCGTTCTTTTCGGTCGCGCCCAAGATCGCCGCGATCGCGCTGTTCGTGCGCTTTCTGGTCGAGCCGTTCGGCGGGCTCCTCGTCGAATGGCGCCAGATCATCGTGTTCCTGTCGGTCGCCTCGATGGTGCTCGGCGCGGTCGCCGCGATCGCCCAGCAGAACATCAAACGGCTGATGGCCTACAGCTCGATCGGCCATGTCGGCTACGCCCTCATCGGCCTCGCCGCGGCGAGCCCCGCCGGGATTCGCGGCGTCCTCGTCTACATGGCGATCTATCTGTTCATGAATCTCGGCACCTGGACGGTCATCCTGTGCATGCAGCAGAAGGGGCAGATGCTCGAAGGCATCGCCGACCTCTCCGGGCTCGGCCGCACCCAGCCGGGTCTCGCCCTAGCGCTCGGCATCTTCATGTTCGCCCTGGCAGGGATCCCGCCGACCGCCGGGTTCTTCGGCAAGCTCTACGTCTTTCTCGCCGCGATCGACGCGCATCTTGTGGGGCTCGCCGTGATCGGCGTCGTGACCAGCGTCGTCGGCGCGTTCTATTACCTGCGCATCGTCAAGGTGATGTATTTCGACGAGCCGCTCCTTTCGTTCGACCATCCGATCGCCGCCGAGCTCAAATGGGTCCTCGTCGTCACCGCGGGGTTGACGATGTTTTTCATCTTGTTGCCCGATCCGATCGTCGGCGGCGCCGAAGCGGCGGCGGCATCGCTGTTCGCGCGATGAGCGAGCCGGTACCCGCGCTGCCCGAAGGCTTTCGCCTCTACCATCACGCCACGATCGGCAGCACCAATGACGAAGCAAAGGCGCTGGCCCGCGCCGGCGCCGCGGACGGCACGCTGGTATGGGCCGACGAGCAGACCGCCGGGCGCGGGCGGCGCGGGCGCCCCTGGCTGTCGCCGCCGGGCAACCTCTATCTGTCGCTGGTGCTGCGGCCGGAATGCGCGGCGTCCCGCGCGGCGCAGCTTGGCTTTGTCGCCGCGCTCGGGCTTGGCGACGCGCTCCAGCCGCTGGTCGGGCCCGCGCTGCAACTGCGCTACAAATGGCCCAACGACCTCATCGCCAATGGCAGGAAGCTCGCCGGCATCCTCCTCGAATCGGAGACGAGCGTCAGCGATGGGGTCGATTTCGTCGTGGTCGGGATCGGCGTCAATATCCTCGCCGCGCCCGAGGATGTCGAATTTCCGGCAACTTCGCTCAAGGCGCAAGGCATAACCGGCGTGACCGCGCCGGTGCTGCTCGAAGGCTTTGTCCGGCATTTCGTGGGGTGGGCGCGACGCTGGCGCGAGGAGGGCTTTGCTCCGGTGCGCGCCGCCTGGCTGGCACGTGCGAGCGGGATCGGCGAGCGGGTCAGCGTTCGCCTCGGGCGCGACACGCTGTCCGGCCGGTTTCGCGATCTCGACTGCGACGGCGCGCTGGTGCTCGACGCGGCGGGGGGAAGCCGGCGGATCGCCGCCGGCGAAGTCTTTCCAATCGCGGCCGCCGACCGGCAGGCGTCCTTCGAGACGGCGCTTCGCGCCTCCTCAGGATGAGGTAAGCTTATGATTACACTAAGAAAGAGCCTCATGCTGAGGAGCCCGGGAAGCGGGCGTCTCGAAGGACGCACCGTGTTGATTCCGCTCTGCTAAGAGGCGCTGGCCGATGCTGCTCGCGATCAATGCCAACAACACCAACACCTCCTTCGCCGTGTGGGATCGCGCCGAGCTCAGGGGGAGCTGGCGCATCGCGACGGACGGCAGGCGCACGGCCGACGAATATGTCGTCTGGCTCGATCACCTGCTGTCGCTGGAGGGCCTGTCGCGTAGCGGCCTCGACGGCGTCGTCATCGCCAGCGTCGTGCCCGAGGCCAATTTCAACCTGCTGACGTTCTGCCGGCGCTACTGCAAGACCGAGCCGCTCGTCGTCGGCGTGAAGGGCGTCAAGCTCGGCACCAAGGCGCTGGTCGATCGGCCGGAGGAAGTCGGCGCCGACCGGCTCGTCAATACCGTCGCGGCGCACGATCGCTATAAGGGCCCGCTGGTCGTCGTCGATTTCGGCACCGCGACCAACTTCGACGTGGTCGACGCGAACGGCAATTATTGCGGCGGGGTGATCGCACCCGGGATCAATCTGTCGCTCGCCGCGTTGCACATGGCGGCGGCAAAGCTGCCCAGCGTCCGCATCAGTCGGACCGAGCGCGTCATCGGCAAGGACACCGTGAGCTGCATGCAATCCGGCATCTACTGGGGCTATGTCGGACTGATCGAAGGGCTGGTCGCCCGGATCAAGACCGAGTTCGGCGCCGCCATGCGCATCATCGGCACGGGCGGGCTGGCGCCGCTCTTCGCCGGCGCGACCGAGGCGATCGAGACGGTCGATCCCGACCTGACGCTGTGGGGCCTCTATCTCATTTACGGCTACAACACCCGCCGATGAACACCCCCGTGCCGCTCATCCGGCCGCTCGCGGAATACGACCCCGACGCGCTCTATTTCCTGCCGCTCGGCGGCGCCGGCGAGATCGGGATGAACCTCAGCCTTTATGGCTATCAGGGCCAGTGGCTGATCGTCGATTGCGGCGTCACCTTCGGAGAGGAGGAACACCAGCCCGGGGTCGACGTGATCATGGCCGACCCCGCCTTCATCGTCGAGCGCCGCGACCAGCTCTTGGGGATCGTCGCGACCCACGCGCATGAAGACCACATCGGCGCCATCCCCTATCTGTGGCCGCAGCTGCGCTGCCCGGTGTGGGCGACGCCGTTCACCGCCGCGGTGCTGCGCGCCAAGCTGGTCGAGGCGAGGCTCGTCGACCAGGTCGCGATCAACACCGTGCCGATGTCCGGCCGCTTTACGATCGGCCCGTTCGAATTGGAGCTGATCACGCTGACGCATTCGATCCCCGAGCCCAATGCGGTGGTGATCCGCACCTCGGCCGGCACCGTCTTGCATACCGGCGATTGGAAGCTCGATCCCGAGCCGCTGATCGGCTCCGTGACCGACGAGGCGCGGCTGCGGGAGGTCGGCGACGAGGGGGTGCTGGCGATCATCTGCGATTCGACCAATGCGCTGAAGGCGGGCCACTCAGGCTCCGAGGGCGAGCTGCGGCGATCCTTGACCGAACTGATCGGCCAGTATGACGGGCGCGTCGCGGTCGCCTGCTTTGCCTCGAACGTGGCGCGCCTCGCGACGATCGCGCATGCCGCGCGCGCCCATGACCGCGATGTCGCACTGGTCGGTCGTTCGCTGTGGCGGATCGAGAAGGCGGCCCGCGACAACGGCTATCTCGCCGACGTGCCGCGCTTTCTGACCGAGGACGAGGCGGGCTACGTCCCGCGCGAGAAGATCCTGTTGATCTGCACCGGCAGCCAGGGCGAGCCGCGCGCCGCGCTGGCGCGGATCGCCCGCGACGACCACCCCAACATCACCCTCGATGAGGGCGATGTCGTGGTCTTTTCGTCGCGCATCATCCCCGGCAACGAGAAGGCGATCGGCCGGCTGCAGAACGCCTTGGTGCGGCTCGGCATCGAGGTGGTCACCGAGGCGGACCATTTCGTCCATGTCTCGGGCCATCCGGCGCAGGACGAGCTGGTGCGGATGTACCAGATGATCCGGCCGCGCATCGCGATCCCGGTGCATGGCGAGGCGCGCCATCTGGCCGCCCATGCCGAACTCGCCCGGCAATGCCAGGTCGAGGACGCAATGGAGATCGAGAATGGCGATCTGATTCGGCTCGACCGTAGCGGCGGCGCGATCGTCGACGAGGTCCCAGTCGGGCGCATCGCGAGCGACGGCAAGAGCCTCGTGCCGATCGGCGGCGCGGTGCTGCAGCAGCGCCGGCGCCTCGCTGGCGATGGCAGCGTCGTTGCGACCCTGGTCGTCGATCGCCGGGGCTGGCTCGCGGCGCCGCCGCAGGTCAGCCTCCTCGGACTGGCTGAGGCGAATGCCGAGCCGGCCGCCGCGCTGCGCGACGCGTTGGCCGACGCGATGGAGGGTCTGCCGGCCCCGCTGCGGCATGACGACAACGCGCTGCGCGACCTCGCTCGCCGGGTGCTGCGCCGGGCGCTCAACGAGCGCTTCGGCAAGCGGCCATTGATCGAGATCCAGCTGGTGCGGCTGTGAGGCAGCGATGATTGGCCGGCTCAACCACGTTGCGGTAGTCGTCCCCGATCTCGCCGCCGCCGCTTCCCGGTATCAGGACGCGCTGGGCGCCCAGGTCTCGGCCCCGCTCGCCCTGCCGGCGCACGGCGTCACCGTGGTGTTTGTCGAGCTGCCGAACAGCAAGATCGAGCTCTTAGAGCCGCTCGGCGCGGACTCGCCGGTGCGCGGCTTTCTCGAAAAGAACCCATCCGGCGGCATGCACCATGTGTGCTACGAGGTCGACGACATCATCGCCGCGCGCGACAAGTTGCGCGCGGCGGGCGCCCGCGTGCTCGGTGATGGCGAACCGAAATTGGGCGCCCACAACAAGCCGGTGCTGTTTCTCCACCCCAAGGATTTCTGCGGCACCCTCGTTGAGCTGGAAGAGGCGTGAGGCGAGCGGGCACAGCAATCTTCCCTCTCCCGCAGTGCGGGAGAGGGTGGCGAGCGAAGCGAGCCGGGTGAGGGTGTCGCCGCGGAAAAACCCTCACCCACCGGCCGCAATTGCGGCCGGTTCCCCCTCTCCCGCACTGCGGGAGAGGGATCTGGCGGGCTGACCGTCATGGGCTGGGTGACCGGCATCGTCGTCTACATCCTGGTGTGGTGGGTGACGCTGTTTGCCGTCCTGCCGCTCTGGGTGACCCCGGCCGAGCCGGGTGATCCCGGGCACGCCACTGGCGCGCCGCAGCACCCCTATCTCGCGCGCAAGCTGGCATTGACGACCGTCGCGGCGGCGGTGATCTGGCTCGGGATCTACATCGTCGTGCATGAGCCGTGGTTCAGCTTTCGCGGCTCGTGAGGGGCTGGCGTCGCGATCGATGATCCCCGATTATCGCCGGCATGAGCGCCGCCTATTGTCTCGCCGCCCCCAATCATCCGCTGCATGGGCCCTATCACGATCGTGAATACGGCTTTCCCGCCACGGACGAGGCGGTGCTGTTCGAGCGGCTGGTGCTGGAAATCAATCAGGCCGGCCTCTCTTGGCTGACCGTGCTGCAGAAGCGCGAGGCCTTTCGCGCCGCCTTCGCCGATTTTGCCGTCGATCGGGTGGCGGCGTTCGGCACCGCCGAGATCGCGCGCCTCATGGCCGATCCCGGCATCGTCCGCAACCGGCTGAAAATCGACGCCGTCATCGCCAATGCCCGGCGCATCCGGGAAATGCGCCGCTCGCACGGCTCGTTCCATGGCTGGCTCGAAGCCCATCACCCCAAAGCGCCCGGCGAATGGACGCGCCTCTTCCGGCAGAATTTCCGGTTCACCGGAGGGTTGATCGTGGGGGAGTTTTTGATGAGCCTCGGTTATCTGCCGGGCGCGCATGAGCCGGACTGCCCGGTCTACCGACGCATCCTGGCGCTCGCACCGCCTTGGGCACGGCCGGGCAGCGGGTGAACCATCGGGCAAAATTGACGTTGGCGCCGGTTGTGAGCTAGGCTTTGCCGCGAGGGCCTTGCGACCGACGGGGATCAAGCGAACCTTGCAGAGCCAATTCCGCCCGATGGGCGGCGCCGTCTCGTGCGATCGATGATGATGGAGGAAGCGTTGTCGCTCCGGCAGAAATACCGCGAAATCGTGTCGAAGCTCATGACCCCCGGCGCGATCGGCATGGCCGTGCTGCTCGGTTCCGCAGCGCCGGTCGCGGCGAACCCGGAGCCGGCGGGCCAGCCTCCGTCGTCGGCGCAGGGCGAGCGCGTGTCGGAACGTCTCGCCGCGATCCGCGAGGCGGTGTCCGAGGTCGCCGGCGCGCCGGGTTCGACGAATGATGCCGCCGGCGAGCACCGCCTCGCCTGGGGCAATTGGGGGGGTGGCTTCGGGTTTGGCCTGCCCTGGGGAAATTTCGGCTATGGCGGGCCGTGGAACAACTGGAACAACTGGCGCAACGGCTGGCACAACTGGCGCAACGGCTGGGGCAACTGGTAACTAACGTTTAGACGGCGGGCTGGAAGCCGCGCAGCCAATGCCGCGTATCCAGCTGCTGGTCGTGCAGCCGACGCCGTTCTGCAATATCGATTGCCGCTATTGCTACCTGCCGGACCGCACCAACAAGGCGGTGGTCGCGGACGCGACCCTTGCCAATCTGTTCTCCCAGGTCTTTGCCTCCGGTTGGGTGCGGGATGGCGTCACCATCGTCTGGCACGCCGGCGAGCCGATGGTGCTGCCGATCGATTTCTACCGGCGGGCGTTTCGGCTGATCGACGGGTTGAAGCCGGCGGAGCTGTCGGTGACGCACTCCTTTCAGACCAACGGCACCCTGATCGACGACGCCTGGTGCGAATTCTTCGCCGCAGAGCAGATCAGCGTCGGCGTCAGCATCGACGGCCCGCAGCCCCTGCATGACATCAATCGGCGGACCCGCTCGGGGCAGGGTACCTTCGAGAGGACGATTACCGGGATCCGCCGGCTGCGCCGCCATGGCGTCCCATTCCATGTGATCTCGGTATTGTCGCCGGAGAGCCTCGCCGCACCGCGCGAGATGTTCGAGTTTTACGTGGCGGAAGGGATCGACCGGGTCTGCTTCAACGTCGAGGAGAGCGAGGGCGATCATGTCTCGCGCTCCTTCGCAGAAACGGGGATCGAGGATCGCTACTACCGGTTCCTGCACGATTTCTGGCGATTGGCGGCGGCATCGCCCGACAAATTCGCCTTCATTCGCGAGATCGACGACGCGACCCAGCAGGTGCTGCGCCCCAAAGAGGCCGTGTTCTGCAACCAGCTGGTCGAGCCGTTCGCGATCACCAGCATGGACTGTGCTGGCAATCTCTCAACCTTTTCGCCGGAATTGCTGGGGTTGAAAAACCCGGCCTATGACAATTTCATCATCGGCAACATCAACCGCGACCGGCTGATCGACCTGCCGCAGCGGACGGTGCTGAACAGAATGCTGGCCGACATCAATGCCGGGGTTGAGCTGTGCCGCCAACGCTGTGAGTATTTCAGCGTCTGCGGCGGCGGCGAGCCGGTGAACAAGCTCGCAGAAAACGGCACTTTCGTCAGCGCCGATACGACCTATTGCCGAATGTCCAAGATGCGCGCCACCGATCTGGTTCTCGATCTCCTCGATGCGGTCGAGGAACGCGGAGCGGTTCTGTCGCACGCGGCCATTCGCCAGCTCGGGGCGGCGGTGGTCGGAAGCGAGTCGAATGATGCGGCGGTGCGGTTCGCGTGACGCGGGCGGCCGGTCCGGCGGGTGATCTCAATTCGGGAGGGCGGAGATGAGACAGATCTTTGGGGTGTTTGGCGCCGTCGTCGCGGCCCTGGTGATGCAGGGCGCTCTCTCGGGGCTCGCCTTCGCACAGGCCGCCCCTCCGGCGGAAGGCTATGCCCAGCCGGGGGCGGAGCAAGGGGCTGCGGGCCCGGCCGGGGCGACCAGGCCGCTCGAGATGCCGGTCCTCTACGTGACCGGCGTCGAGGTGCTGCGCTCCGCGAGCGAGCCCAAAGTCGACATCGTTTACGTCACCGGACTGGCGAGCTCGCCAGGCTGGAGTTCGCCGGAACTCATACCGTTCTTCTACGGCAAGCCGGCCGACGACGTGTTCGATCTGCAGCTGATTGCCACCAGCCCCCAGCAATCGCAGAAGCCCGAGGGTTTTGTTCCGATCAGCGCGATGTTCACGCTCGATGCCGGACACCCGTTCAAGGGGGTGCGGGTTCGCGCCGCCAACAACGCGCTGGAGCTGAAACAGCTGCCGGGCGTCGCGAGCGCCAAAATCGCCGCCAATGATTGCAAGGAATGCATCGGCAAGAAATTTGCCGAGAAAGGCAAGGCGCCCGCCGGTGCCCCGAATGTCGTGCGCGAGGAGGACCTGCCGCGCGGCTTCCGGGTGATTACGCCGACACACGGGGTCGCCGGGATCGTGCATAACCCGAACCGGCTCAATCTGGTACTCGACGGCAACAGCACGATCGTTATGGCTTTCTGGGAATAGGTCGGCCGGGAGTACGCCCGACCGGCGCTTGCTCGGTGCCGGACGATTTGTCATCGCCGCCCGATGCCCAGTCGGGCACGCCGGCGCGATCGGTCGAGGAAATCGCCCGGATATTGGCGCCGCACCCGATTTTCGCGCGCGTCGATCGCAACTCGCTCTTGGCCGTCGCAGCGCAATGCGGTCTCGCCTCTTATCCGGCCGGCGCGACGATCATGCGCGAGGGCGATCCCGGCAGCTTTGCCTGTGTGATCCTCGAGGGCGAGGTCGACGTCTTTGTCGATCTCCCCGCCGGACCGATCCATGTGGCGACGATCGGGCGCAATCGGATCATCGGCGAGCTTGGCGTCTTTACCGATCTGCCGCGCACCGCGACGGTCATCACCCGCAGCGATCTCGTCGTCATCCGCATCGAGCAGGACAGCCTGATGCGGCTCAGCGCCGACTATCCGTCGATCGGCGTCGCGATCATCCGAGAGCTTGGCGGCCGTCTGGCGACGATGAACCACTCGCTTGCCGCGCTGACCTATGCGGCGGAGGCGCTCCGGCGCGACGAGTATGACGCGGCATTGCTCGACCGGCTGAGCAACCAGCCGGGCGAATTGGCGACCTTCGCGCGGGTGTTTGCCGGGATGGCCGCCGAGATCCGCGCCAAGCAGCATCGCCGCGAGGAGATGCGGGCAGCGGCCGAGATCCAGCAATCGATCCTGCCGGCGCCGTGGGTGCGCGAGGGCCCGACCGAGCGGATCGATCTTCATGCCGAGATGCACCCGGCGCGCGAGATCGGCGGAGATTTCTACGATTATTTCCTGATCGATGCGAACCGGCTCGCAATCATCGTCGCCGACGTTTCCGGAAAGGGCACGCCGGCGTCGCTGTTCATGGCGGTGTCCCGGACGGTGATGCGCAGCATCGCCGGCGCCGGCGACATGGCCTCCGGCATGGAAGAGGCCAATCGCCTGCTCGCGACGCAGAACAGCGCCTGCATGTTCGTCACGATCTTTCACGGCGTGCTCGACCTGTCGAGCGGGGTGTTGCGCTACTGCAATGCCGGGCACAACCCGCCCTATCTGCTGCGTGCATCGGGCGGCCGCGACACGCTGGCCGGGACCGGCGTTCCCTTCGGCATCGACGCCGACATGCCGTATCGCATCGCTGAAACCGTCCTCTATCCCGGCGACATGCTGTTCCTCTACAGCGACGGGATCACCGAGGCTTTCGATCAGGATGGCGCGGAGTTCGGTACGGCGCGGCTCGAAGCCGCGCTGGAGGCCGGGCGCGGCGGCAGCGCGGCCGAACTCGTCGCTCGCGTTCTCGGCGCGACCGCGGCGTTTGCCGAGGGCGCCGACCAGTCCGACGACATCACCGCCCTGGCGCTCGTTCTGCGCCCTTGAGCGGGATCAGCGCCGAACCTTCTCCAGCCGCAGAATATTGTTGCCGCCGGCGTGGCGATAGCGGACCCGATCCATCATCTCGCGCATCAAGTAGATCCCCAGCCCGCCCGGATGACGCTCCTCGATCGGCAGCGAGAGATCGGGATCGGGCGCCGAGGTCGGATCGAAGGGCCGGCCGTTGTCGGTGATCTCGGCGGTAACCGATCCCGCCGTGACGTCGAGTCGAACCGTGATCGAATGCGGCGGCGGCAGGCCTTCAAAGGCGTGAGTGATCACGTTGACGACCGCCTCCTCGACGGCGAGCGTCAGCTTGAATCTGAGATCCTCGGCGAGCCCCTCCGCGGCGCAGCGGGCCTCGATCCACTCGATCAGCCGCGCGACCTCGCAAACCTCGGGCTTCACGTCGAGTTCGTGCGAGGCCATGGCGCCTCTTAGCGCGAGGATGGCGCCAAGCCAAGCCCGATCATCGCGAATTCGTGCGCGGCACGGCCGGCAGACCACATCTATTGCCTCGGCAATCGGCACCGTGCTACCCACGACGTGGGGCGGCAACCGGTGCGCGAGGCTTGCGATGGAATTTGCCCAGGATCAGGCGGGCGAGGTGGCGATCGTCAAACTTGCCGGCCGCCTCGACAGCAGCACCGCGCAGCCCGCCGAGGAGAATTTCGCGCAGATGCTGGCCAGCGGCACGCCGCGGCTCGCCATCGATCTGTCGCGGCTGGAATACATCAGCAGCGCCGGGCTGCGGGTTCTGTTGGTGGTGGCCAAAAAAGTGCAGCAGGCCAAGGGCAAGATGGTGTTGTTCGGGCTCCTCCCCAATGTCCGCGAGGTGTTCTCGGTGAGCGGTTTCGACAAGATTTTCGCGATCCAAGCCGATGCCGATGCCGCCGTCGCGGCGGTGCGTTGAGGCGCGGGCGAATGCTGGGTTTTGTCGAAGAAATCGTTCTGCTGCAGCTTGACGACAGCCAGGGCAGGTTCGTCAATCTGCCATTGTCGGCGTCCGATGTCGTCCTCGCCGGCGCCGCGCTGATGGAGCTGGCGCTCAACAACCGCGTCGATTGCGATCTCGAGCGGCTGATCCTGGTCGATTCGAAGCCGACCGGCGACGACATCCTCGACGACGTGCTGAAGCAGCTTGCGGAGGCCGGCAGCGAGCTGAGCGCCGGCGCCGTGCTCGAGCGGATCAGCGTCAACGGCGAGAAATATCAGGAAATGGCGCTGAAGCGGCTCATCGCCAAAGGCGTCTTGCGCGAGGAGAACGGCCGGTTTTTGTGGGTGTTTCACACGCGCCGCTATCCGGTCATCGATGACACCGAGCAGCGCGAAGTCAGGGCGCGGCTGCGCCAATTGCTGTTGACCGACGAGATCCCCGATCCGCGCGATGTCGTGCTGATCTGCCTGATCGAGGCCTGCGGCCTGCTCGGCCTCGTCCTCAGCCCCGACGAGATCGCCCGGACGCAAAGCCGCGTCGAGCAGCTCAGCCGGCTCGATCTGATCGGCCAGGCG
>Ga0187818_10000492_pt1 | contig 14355 bp, 9 predicted proteins | sample NC_wetland_sal_i_14_FD_130581 | JGI IMG/M metagenome (GOLD analysis project Ga0187818, IMG submission 130581) | Wetland sediment microbial communities from Neuse River Estuary, North Carolina, USA - SO4_3 | ecosystem: Environmental > Aquatic > Freshwater > Wetlands > Sediment | place: USA: North... | reverse complement strand
GCCGCATACACCAATTCCGCTGGCGCGAAAGTTCGCCAAAGCGGAGGAGTTTCAGACAAGAAAGTCGATCGCCAGGCAGTCGAAGAATATCTGCGGCAAGTGAATCTGCCAGAGGCGATCGCCGGCGTTCGCACCGAAGGTGGAAAGCTTGGCGGATTGCGCGGCGCGTATCTTGCGGGATTGGCAACGTCATTGGAAGTCATGTGGGACCTCGCCATGGACATGCTGGGCAAAGGCAGTGCCGTGCCTTATGCCCGCTGCGTGGAGGCTTCCACCGGACGTCCTCCCGAGCCCTCAAAGCCAGAAGCCAAGCGGGCGCGAGTCGCAGAGTTGCTGGAGAAAGCTGGCTATTCGCCAACCGGCGCTGGAGGGATCTTAGGCGCGGTCGACGCGTGGCGTCGCGACCGCGTTGTGCCGATGGCCTCGGTGCGGGCTCTGAGCACCGCTGTGATCGCGCACTTCGACCATCTCAGCGCTGCGAATTTACTGCCTTATCTTCCAAAAGAACTTTCGCCCGTGCCGCGGGCGAACATTGAATTCCTTCCGATCAAGGAGGCGTGGTTCTCAGGCTCGATGAATTACCTCGGCCGGGCGCGCAAGCCGGACGGCAGTCCGAAGTACGAAGCGACGTATGAAATCAACGCTTCGCTGCAGATTTCCGTGCCCGAGTTCGAACAGTTGGTCAGCCACGAGGTCGTGCCGGGACACGTGACGACCTTCGCTTACCTGCAGAATCTCTACGTCCGCGGGAAAGTGGGCTTTGAAACCACGGTGCTCACCATGAACACTCGCGCCGCAACGTTGTTCGAGGGGCTCGCCAACAACGCCATCCTGATGGCGCACGGCGTCACCGAGGTAGATCAGCTACCCGACGAAGATTTGCAGATCGGCGTTCTGCTCGCGCTATTGCAGGACGACGCCAAGAACCAGTCGTCCTATCTGACTTGGGGCGAAGGCAAGCCGCGCGAAGAAGTGGCGACGATTTTGCGGCGCGATTTTCTGGTCAGCGAAGAACGCGCCGATAAGCTTTCCGGCGCCTGGGGACGGCATCCGCTGTTGGGTCGAATGTATCTGCCGGCTTACCGCGCGGGCACGGAGAAGATTGCCGAATTACGGCGCATCCACGCGGCGGATCGTATTCTGCCGGCGGTTTACGGCTGCCACGGGTTGGTTGATATTCAGACCGTCGATGAGGTATTGAAGAAAGGGAACGCTTAGTTTCCACCTGGTGCGCCCTAGAGGAATGCGGAATAGCGGACTAACACGAACCCAGCCCCGCAAGCTCACACTCGGCTAGGTCGCACTCCGCTGCGTCCGTGCACACCTGGCAGGCGCGCTGGAATGTCGAAATTCCGGTGAGCTCAACCTGCTGGCTTAGATAGTCGTCGCGCACTGGTTCTTCCCGCAGCAGATCGGTGCTGAGATACTTCTTGTTATCATCGGGAAAGACGGTCACGACTACAGACTCCCGACCCAGTTGCGCGTACACTTTCAAGGCAGCCAGGAAATTGCAGCCTGAGGAAATGCCCACCCCCAAACCCAGGCTGGAAGCCAGTTTCTGCGCCATCAGAATCGAGTCGCCATCCGGCACAGGAATTACTTCATCCAGTTCGTCGAGATTCACAATGGCAGGAATGAACTCATCGGAGATTCCCTGGATGCGGTGCTGACCAACCTTGTGTCCGGCTGTCAACGTAGGTGACTCCGCCGGCTCGACGGGATGGATGCGCACATGCGGGTTCTTCCGGCGCAGAAAACGGCCCACGCCCATGACCGTGCCGCCCGTGCCCACACCGGCGACGAAAGCGTCTGGGTTCAGCTGCTTTGATTGCAGCTGGAACCAGATCTCCGGCGCTGTAGTAGCTTCATGGGCCTCGGTATTGGCAACATTCGAGAACTGGCGCGGGAGGAATACACCGGGCGTGCTGGCGGCGAATTCCTCGGCCATGCGGATGCTTCCCAGGAATCCTCCCTGCTCGTGGCTTACCGGAATGATCCGGGCACCGTAGCTACGGATGAGTTCGACGCGCTCGCAGCTCATCCAGTCCGGCATGAAGATGGTGACCGGATGCCCCAGCATCCTTCCGATAGCCGCGAATGCAATCCCTGTGTTGCCACTGGTGGCCTCGGCGATCGTATCTCCGGGATGCATTCTGCCATCTGCGTAGGCCGTCCGCAGGATGTAGAGCGCCATGCGGTCCTTGATGCTTCCAGTCAAGTTGACCTGTTCGGACTTGGCGTAGATCACGCCTGCCTGGCCGCGGAATTGGAAATGGATGCCCAGCAGAGGGGTGTTGCCCACCAAACGCGAGAGCGTTCGAAATCGCGTCTCGGCGTTTTGCTCAATAAAGTTCATGTTGCTTTTAAGACAAGAATTAGAGATCAGCGAGCGCGGGCGATGAGTAACCCGCGCTCGTTGTTACGAAAGCCTGTTGCCTCCAGCTAAACGAACTGAACCTGCTTCTCTTCAGCCGCCCGGGTGATTCGGATGCGCTCGGTGACCGCGATGCCGCGTTTCCTGGCCTCGCGCACGAACGCGACTCCTGGCACCGCGAGCTCGAGCGGTATCGAGCCCACCGGAGTTTCGCCCTTGGCCATCATCGCGCATACGATCGAGGCATGCCAGCCGGTCAGCCGCTGCATGGCGGTGAACCCGGTGGCGGGATCGTGGTAATCGATGACTTCGACAAAGGCTTCCGTCGGCTGGCCGTTCTTCTTGCCCTTGGCCTCCGCCCGCACGATGCACACGTCTTCCAGGTCGTCCACCCGCACTTGCGGATCGAAAAGAGTATTGAAAACCTGGCGCGGAACCACTTCGTTCCCATTGACCTTGATGGGCCTGAGATCGAATAGTCCCAGATCGGAGAACGCCTTTAGCTGCGCAAACGTACCTGGATAACGCAACACCTTGAGCTGATACGTCTGGAGTTTGCCTTGGAAGGTCCAGGGCGCAGTCGAGACGCCGCCGGCGATCATGAACGCTTCCATCTTGCCGATCGGTGGAACATCCACAATTTCCAGTTCGGTGAAGCAGGGGGCGTGAAACAGTTTGCCGTTCCGCAAGATGGTCATTCCGCCGTAGTACTCATTGGTCAGACCCTCGATGTTGAACGTGAGCGCATAATTCCATGGCGGCTGGGGCTTTTGGGGCAGGCCCCCGTCGTACATGTACACGTGCTCGGGTTCGCCCACCAGGTCCATAGCGTAAACCGCCAGCGTATTGCCCATGCCCGGACCCATGCCGCAGTCCGGCACGACGCGTACGCCAGCGCGTTTAGCTTCCGGATCGAGCGCATGCTGTTGGCGCACCAGGTCGGTGTTGCCTCCGAAGTCGCAGAAAGACACTCGACTGTCAATCGCGGCCTTGGTCAATGCGAGGTTGTAGAAATAGGGCACACCACTCAGGGCGACGTTGTATCCCTTGAGTATGCGGCGAACGGCGTTTTCGTCGCGGACATCCAGAGCGATTGCATCCGCGACGTTCGTGGCAGCCAGTTGGTTGACCCGGGCCGCGGCGACTTGTGCGCGCTCTCGCTCGACATCAGCCAGAGTCACGCGCGAAGCCTCGCCAAAGCGTGCCAGATCGTAGGCTGCGGCGATCCCTTGCCGCCCGGCTCCTAAGATTATGTATGAGAATGTCATGATCTTGTCCTCTCCTGTTCAGTCAGAAAAATGAGAAAAATCTATTCCGCGCTCGACTTGCCGCGCGTCCTGTATCCGGCGACCACTAAGATCAAGCCCAGCACACCGAGAGCCGCAATCAGGCCGATAAAAGTTGTGTACCGCCCTAACTTGATTCCGGCCGGTAGAAAGAACATCACAAGGAGGTCTACCACCCAAACGGCCAGCCCCGTGAACATCAAGCTTTTACCGATTTCTCGCTTCTCCTCCGTGTTTGCGATGGTGGACATAGTCGACCTCCTTTGCAGAAGCCGGAGACCAGGAATGCATCTGCACACTGCTAGACCAACACTTGCATTCTCGTTCACGAAGCCGGAATGTGCGGTGACGTATGTCACCAGAGTGAGTGCTTTAGAGCTGGTTTGGCTCTGTCGCCATCCTCAAATGAAACCTCAAATTGTTATTTCAAGGAGATTCCCGGGGGATTCTGCTTTTTCTTCTTCTGCGAAAACAAGCAGATTCCTCCCGGCTGAAGCCGGTCGGAATGACAAAAGCCTCTGGATTAGGGGCGAAGCAGGCTGTTTATGCGCTAGGGCTTGTTTGCAGGGACCTGAACATCCAGCGTGCGCACCAGCCACGGAATGATGACTTGCTTGAAGATTACGGGGTCAGGCCACACTTTCACTTGCCGCCCGAGGTGGCCGCCTTGCGGGTTGATCCAAGCCTCTTTCGGAGTGTCGCCTTTGTCGAGCAGCAGGTAAATATCTGAGATCGGAACCTGGGTGTCGAGAACTCCGGCAAGGATCAGCATGGGCGTGGTCGGCTTGCCGAGAAGACCTTGCTTCACCAAAGACATTCTGGCCAGCGCTGCCGCCAGGTCGTCCAGTGTTTTTACGCCATCGAATATGTTCATCAGGGCCGGTACTTGATCGAACAGATACTCGCGGTTCCCCAGAAGCGAATTCATCAGAAAATCCTTTTGGAAGAAAGTATCGACCGGCGGAGACTGGGCGCTTGCCCCGCGCAGGCGGGCCCGCTCGACAATCGCGAGCTTCGTCGCCCAGTATGCGCCCCAGCTCACACCGTGCACAGCGAGTCTGCTCTTGTCCACTTCCGGCCTGGTCTGAACGTAGTCGATGACGCGCGATAACATTCGCTCCGCGTTCTCACTTACTTTGATCGGCGCTTGACCTGTGCCCGGCCCATCCACCGCGAGAAAGCCGATGCCGTAAGGCAGAATGGCGGCGAAGCTTTCCGACAGATCTTCTTTTCGACTATCCAAGCCGTTGATCGCAATCACCAGCGGCACTGGGCCCTTTGCATTTTTCGGAAGCCGCATGTACGCGATGATTTCCGATCCTTGGAAGGGAATGTGAACGACCTCAAGTGGCGGGTCCCAGAAGCGAGCGTGGGTGAGGAAAGCATCGATTGCCTTATGGTAGGACTCCTTTTTCTTGGGAGAGGCTGGTATCGGCCAGCGGCCGAACGAGTAAAGCCGCCAGGCCCGGATGTAATCGGCGTTAGCTTTGGGGGGATCCGTTGCCTCCAGCGCCTTTCCGTCGGCCATGTAGCGATCGGCAACCGCCATGAAAGCGACGGCCCATTCATCTTTGTCGCGGGTTTTGATGGAAGCAAATGCTTCTCGCACGTCCGCGGGATCAAGCCCAATGAGCGGATACATCCCGTTTTCGGCGCGATGAATGGCTTCGGTTTTTATTTCGTCGAGGGTGCGTTCGGGGCGTTGTTGAGCGAATGCGCCGCCTGCAATTAGGAAGAAAAACAAAAATGCTGAGACAGCGAATTGAACTTTACCGCTCACTTGGCTCGCTCCTTAGGATGGAATTCTCGATTGAGTATGCGTAGGAAGTGCCGTCCCCGACGGAGTCTGTGTCGCAACCACGAGTGCCGTCCCTGCGGGACTCCCGTCTTCCCACTTTTGCGTCCCGGCACTGCCGTGCCGGGCTTTCACATGTCGCCGCTGCGCGGCTGCGCCACCCAAAAGCGTTTGGAACTCATTCCGGGCCGCAACAAACCCGCATGGACAGGTTAGTCCGTCCTGCCCTCCACCCCCTCAAACCCGTTCGCGCGACTAGAAGAGCAGCTTCAAGCCCAGCTGGACGGCGCGGCTGCCGCCTGAACCGATAACCGGGTTGGAAGCTGCTACGTCAGGTGTGGCACAGGAACAACCAAACGAGCCGGTCGAAGGATCGTTGTGCGCCCAACCATTCTGTCCTCCGAAGGGATTCGCGAAGTTGGGGTGGTTGAGGAGGTTGAAGAACTCGGCCCGGAACTGGGCGCCGAACCGTTCCCCGAACTTCCAATTCTTGGCCACCGAGAAATCCCAGTTGCGGAAACCGGTGTCGCGGAAGATGTTGCGGCCCATGGTGCCGAAGGTCCCGAAGGCGGGAGGAATCATGACGGAACTGCCATTGGCATAGCACCCGAACGCATTGAGCGAGGCGGTCGCACCAATGCTCGCGGCGTCTGTGGCACAGGCAGCCGGCATCGGGGTGCCAGGAGCATAGTAAGGAATCCCCACAGGTGTGGATTTGAAATCCTTGGGATTGCCAAAGAAATCCCAGCGGTCATTGGCCTCGCCGGTCAGGCTGACGTCGGTTCCCGCATCCATTACGCCAAAAGGTTGCGCGCCGGCCAGGGTCACGATGGAATTGAGTTGCCAGCCTTCCAGGATCTGACCATATCCCTTCTTTCCGGGAATGTCGTAGGTTCCGGAGAGGGTGAACCGGTGCCGGATGTCGAAGTCGCTGCTGGCGTATTCCGCCTGCGGATTGTTGCTATTTGAGGGAAGGCCCAATCCGGCTCCGAAATCCCAGTTGGCGCCCACGTCGTCGAGGGCATGAGAGTAGGTGTAACCGGCAACGAAGGTAAACCCGTGGTAATTTCGCGCGGTCAGAGTCGCCTGCAGGCCGTTGTAGTTAGACCTGTAGAGGTTCGACATCTGGTAGATGAAACTGAGGTAGGGGAACTGGTTAAAGAAAGGTCGGCCGTTCTGCTCGCAATGGCCGCAAGCAATCTCTGCCGGTGAAGTCGGGTTCACCTGGTTGATGTCCCTGATATCGATCAGGTCCTCGCCATGGTCACCGACGTAGGCCACCTCCAGGGACAGATCATTGGTGAAGGCGTGCTGGACGTTGACAGTCCAGTTGGCGACGTAGGGAGTCTTGAGATTGCGATCCATTCCGAGGAGGGAGCAGGGGTTGGCGGCGCAATTGATCGTCCCGGTAGGGAAGACGGTTCCATTCCAGTTGAGACTTGAACCCGGGAAGTTGACGGTCCCGACTGCGATCGAGCCGCCCGCCGTGCCCCCACTGCCGTTGATAATCGCTCCCGTGGGAACGGTGCTTATGCCCAAAGAGTTGTTCAACGCCAGGAACGACTCCCAGTTGATGGTTTCGTAAATAATGCCTCCGCCACCTCGGATCACAGTCTGCCCCGTCCCCGTGGGATCCCACGAGAAGCCTACGCGTGGCGCAAAATTGTTATGGTCGCCGTTGTAGGGAGAGCTGATCTGTTTGCCCACTTGCTCCAGTCCGACTGTCGGATCGAAGTTGCCGAGGAGGTTGTGATCTTCCTTCACCACCGTGTTCAACTCGTAGCGCAACCCGAAGTTCAGGGTTAAATTCTTGGCTATGCGCCAGTCATCTTGGGCAAAGAAGGCGTATCCCCAGTTGTGGATTTGCCGCGTAGGATCGCCGACAAGTTGACTTCCCGAAGTTGGCAGGCCAGCGAAAAAGTCTTCCAGCCCGGAGGAGTTGCCGTTGTCGAAGGACCCGCCTACGAACTTGATTCGACCTCTGGCCCCGCCGTAGGCGCCGCCACTGAAAGCATCGTGATGGATCTCACCGCCGAACTTGATGGCGTGTTTCCCCCGGGTATAGGAAACGTGATCGACAAATTGAAACCTGGTGTCCGGTCCTTGCACCTTGGGCCAGTTGAACCCGCCGAGCTCCTGCGGAAAAATGTAGAAAGGAAAAACGTTGATCCGGGGCAGTCCGCCATACAGGGGGTTGGTCACGCCCGTGTCGAGGCCGTAGGCGGATGCAGGCTTGTTGTGATCAGCCGTAAAAGTGGGCTGATAGAGCCGGTTGTAGCCAAACCGGGCTTCATTGGCCCAGCGGGAGCTTGGAGTCCAAACCCAATTCACCCCGAACACCTGGGCCCGCGTGTGAATTTGCGTCAACCATTCGGTTTGCAACTGGCTGGCGTCGGAGACTGTTCCCGAGTTGTTGCCGAAGAAGTACATCCCGCTTACCGTGTTCCGGTCATTGAGGTGATAATCGACTTTCCCCACCGCATTGTCGGCGCTGACCGTGTTGGGAAGGCCAAAGTTGATCGTGGTCGGGCCCGCTGGATTGGTTCCAGGGTTAGTGGGGAATCCTGTGCCGTTGCAGGAGATGGGCGGCCCCATTGTGCATCCGGCGATTTGCAAACTGGCCTTGCTCACATCATTTGGGATCTGCCCCGCCAGGAAGGCCGCGTGAACCGCGGCGATGGCATCGACAACACTATTCGCCGGATCGCCGCCCAGCGAGACCGTCGCCGGAGTGGAGATACTGCCCGTGTTGCCCACCGTGTAGCGTTGCCCCTCGTAGCCGCCGAAGAAGAAGAGCCGGTCTTTGATGATGGGTCCACCGACAGTGCCGCCGAACTGCTCCAAGTTCCGCGGATTCTTTGCCTGCGTCACCGGGTTGAAGTAGTTGCGTGCATCCAGCGGCGTATCGCGGCCAAAAGCATACCCCGTGCCGTGAAGACCGTTGGTACCCGACTTCAGAGCTACGTTGACGATGGCTCCCGGCTTCCAACCGTATTCCGCTGGAGGATTCTCCTGGAGGTTGAATTCCTGGATGGAGTCCACCGGCAGAATTGTCGCCGAATCTCCCGCAATACCCGCGCCGTTGATGATGCTCTGACCGGAGAAGGGCTCGCTGTTGAACAGACCGTCGATCAGGTAAGCATTGTCCTCCGCCCGCAGTCCGTTGGTGCTGGTGGTGGAAAAGCCGCCGCCGGGGTAGCGCATTACGCCGGGGCGCAACTGGAGCAGATTTTCGTAATTGCGACCATTCAAGGGAAGGTCGTTAATCTCCTTGGTGCTGAGCGTTCCGCCTAAAGTGGAGGAGGTGGTGTCAAGAAGTGGGACCTCTTCGGTAACCACTACTGTCTCGGCGATCTGCCCGGGCTGGAGAGTTAGATCAATGGTTGCGTCTTTAGCGACCTCCAAGACAATTCCCATTCGCTCGACACTCTTGAATCCCTTAGCCTCGACGCGGACCTTGTAGGTGCCCGGGGGCAGGTTCGGGGCAACATAGGCGCCTGCCTCGTCCGTGGTAAGGCTCCGCGAAGTGCCTCTTTCGAGATCAGTGATGACGACCGAGGCGCCATTCACCGCGGCGCCGGTTTGGTCGGTTACACTGCCCAGAATTCGGCCGGTGTTGGTTTGCGCCAGCAGGGGGAGACACATAAGCAGCAGAGCGAGCAACGCCACGACTGGCGCGCTTTTTGCTACCACGGAACGTCCAACGCGAGACGTCAGGGAGCACATACGAACCTCTCCTCATTCGAGATTATGTGGTCGGACAGCTCTACCACCTTGCGATGCCCAATGTCAAGTGATTTTGCTGAGTCGTGGATCTGTGGTATGGTGACCTGACCATCGCTGGTTCCAAGCTGGCTTGTGGACATCGAAGGGTAAGTGGTGTTTGAACTTCCTGCCGTGTGGGACCTACGGCTTTTGGTCCAGGAGGGTTTGGCGGCAAATGGCTATCGCGACCATCAACCCGGCAACGGGACAGCTTTTGAAGACCTTCGAACCGCTGTCGGAAGCGCAGATCGACCAGAAACTTCAGCGGGCTGCGGATGCATTCTCCAAGTATCGAAGAATAACATTCGCGGAGCGCGCACGACTGATGCTCAAAGCCGCAGACATCCTCGAAAGCGAAAAGGATGCTCACGCTCGCCTCATGACCATCGAGATGGGCAAGCCGTTTCGCGCCGCCGTGGATGAAGTGGTCAAATGTGCCTGGGCCTGCAGCTACTACGCGGAGAATGCGGAACGCTTTCTGGCCGATGAAATAGTAGGGACAACGGCCAAGCGCAGTTACATCCGCTACCAACCCCTGGGACCGATTCTGGCGGTTATGCCTTGGAATTTTCCTTTCTGGCAGGTGGTTCGTTTCGTGGCGCCGGCACTGATGGCGGGCAACGTCGGGCTTCTGAAGCACGCCTCGAACGTGCCGCAATGTGCGCTCGCGGTGGAAGACATTTTTCGCCGGGCGGGATTTCCGGATGGAGTTTTCCAGACGCTGCTTATCGGTTCCGAGAAGGTTGACGCAATTCTGAACGATCCGCGTGTGGTGGCGGCAACGCTCACAGGCAGTGAACAAGCGGGTATTCAGGTGGGTACGGGCGCGGCCAAGCGAATCAAGAAGGTGGTGCTGGAACTTGGTGGCAGCGACCCCTTCATCGTCATGCCCAGCGCCAATCTCGAAGAGGCTGTCGCGACCGCGGTGAAGGCGCGCATCGTCAACAATGGACAGTCTTGCATCGCGGCCAAGCGCTTTATCGTTGCCGAATCGATTGCCGATGATTTTGAAGGCAAATTCGTGAGCCGCATGGAAGCGCTTCGGATTGGCGATCCGTTCGATGAAGCCACCGAGCTCGGACCGCTGGCGACCGCTGACGGCGTGTCGGATCTTGATCGGGATGTCCAGAGCACAGTCAAAGCGGGAGCGAAGGTTCTGACCGGAGGCAGACGCCTGGAACGTCCCGGCAATTTTTACGCTCCGACGGTGCTGACCGACATACCAAAGGATTCGCCCGCATATCGGGAAGAACTGTTTGGTCCGGTGGCTTGCCTGTTCCGGGCCAAAGATCTCGACGACGCGATTGGCATCGCAAACGACACCCGCTTTGGGCTGGGAGCAAGCGCCTGGACCAACGATGACGCCGAGCGCGAGCGCTTGATCAATGAACTCGATGCGGGCATGGTGTTCATCAACAAAATGGTGGCCTCTGATCCGCGGCTGCCTTTCGGCGGAGTGAAGCAGTCCGGGCACGGCCGGGAACTCGGCCCATATGGGATTCGGGAGTTTGCCAATATCAAGACGGTTTGGATCGAGTAGATCTGAAATGTTGCGGGCAAAGCGGCACAGTGGTACCTTGGTTAGGCCATCATACCAGTGGTACAGCAACTAGACCACGATGGAGCGCTGGCCCGTTAGGAGCAGATGTGTACACGACAATTAGGACATCCCGGCTTTACGAGCAGATCGTTCAGCAGATCGAAGAGTCGATCCTGAAGGGCACGCTTAAGCCAGGGGATCAGCTGCCCGCCGAGCGGGACCTGGCTCAGCGATTCGGGGTGAGCCGTACCGCCGTACGCGAGGCGGTCAAGGCGCTTCGCGAAAAGGGATTGGTCGAAGCGTACTCGGGGCGCGGGACATTTATCACGAGCGGGACCTCGCAGGCCATCCGGCAGTCGCTCGACATGATGATGAAAATTGGTCCGACGGACGGGTCGATCCATTTGGCTGAGGTTCGGGCAGTGCTAGAGCCGGAGATTGCCGCCCTGGCTGCGACCCGCGCCGAGGAACAGCATATCGCAGCCATGCGAGAGGCCTTCGAAGTGATGGACCGTTCGCGACAGGATCCGGTTGCCTTTATCGAGGCTGACCTCGACTTCCATCTGGCGCTGGCCGAGGCCGCGGCGAATCCTCTCATTCTTTCCCTGATAGATCCCATTGTTGGTCTGCTTCGCGAACAGCGGATGCGGATCTTCCACGTCGAGGGTGGTCCGGAGCGCGGCCAGTATCACCACAAGCGCATCCTCGATGCCGTAATGCAGCGCGACATTGAAAAAGCCCGTGCCGCCATGCGGGCTCACCTGCAGCAGGTACGCGAGGACTCCCGAGCCAGCGAAGCGCACCCGGCGCTTTCGAAGTCAACTTTGTAGTTTGGAGATTGTGACGGATGGCTAATCTTGGATTTGTGGGTCTCGGAACCATGGGCGGTCAGATGGTGAACCGGCTGCTCGGCAAGGGTCACACCGTGACCGGCTACAACCGGACCCGCTCGAAGGCGCAATGGTTGATCGACAAAGGCATGCACTGGGCCGACTCGCCCAGAGCTGTCTCTGCCGCTGCTGACATTACCTTTGCCATGGTCACGAACTCGGCGGCGCTTGCCGCCATCACGGACGGACCGGACGGCCTGTTAGCAGGGCTCGGCAAGGGCAAGATTTTCGCGGATATGAGTACAGTGAGCCCGAACGTGAGCCGTGCGCTTGCGTCCAAGGTGCGGGAAAGAGCCGCGGACATGGTCGATTCTCCAGTGTCCGGGAGTGTGATCACGCTTCAGGAAGGCAGGCTCTCGCTCATGGTGGGCGGGCGCCGCGAAACTTTTGAACGGGTGCAGCCGGTGCTGCTGGATATCGGCCCGAAGGTGACCTACGTGGGTGACAATGGGCTCGCCTTGGCGATGAAGATCGCGATCAATCTCAGCCTGGCGGTGCAGATGCTGGCGTTCTGCGAAGGCGTGCTGCTGGCGGAGAAGAGTGGAATCGCGCGCGCAACCGCCGTGGATGTCCTCACCCACAGCGCAGTGGCCTCGCCGATGATTCAATACCGTGGACCGTTCATTCTCCAGCAGCCGGAGGAGGCTTGGTTCGATGTGAACATGATGCAAAAGGACATGCTGCTGGCATTGGAGATGGGCCGCCAGCTGGATGTGCCTTTGCCGACCACCGCGGTAAGCAACGAATTTCTTACCGCGGCTCGCGGTATGGGCTGGGCCAAGCAGGATTTTGCGGTCATGTTCGATGTTCTGGCGCGCATGTCAGGAGTGTCTAAGTGACGACCGCCACCAGCCAGCCAACCGCGAATTCGGGGATCGATCTCGATCAGTGGATCGAGATGTATCGCCGGATGGTGAGCATTCGTCTGTTCGAAGAGCAGGTCAATGAACTCTATACTCGCGCCTTGATGCCTGGCCTGGCTCATTTGTACATCGGCGAAGAAGCCGTGGCCGTGGGCATCTGCGCGGCGCTCCGCTCTGACGACTACATCACCAGCACCCATCGCGGGCACGGCCACTGTCTGGCCAAGGGCGCATCGCCGGACCGCATGTTCGCCGAGTTGCTCGGCAAGGAAGCAGGCTACTGCCGAGGCAAGGGCGGCTCCATGCACATTGCCGACCCTGCCACCGGTAATTTGGGAGCCAATGCCATCGTTGCCGGGAGCGTAGGTATTGCTACGGGTGCGGCATTGTCCGCCAAGCGGTTAGGTACGGATCGCGTCGCAGTCTGTTTCTTCGGCGAAGGCGCACTCGGACAGGGCCTTCTGTATGAAGTGATGAACCTGGCCCAGCTCTGGCAGCTTCCGGTGATTTACGTCTGCGAAAACAATTTATACAACGAATATACCCATTACACGGAAACCACCGCCGGCGACATTCCGGCGCGCGCCGCCGCGTTCGGAATTCAAACTGAAACCGTTGACGGGCAGGATGTGCGCGCGGTGTATGCGGCGGCAAAGCGGCTTGTCGAGCGGGCGCGTCGTGGAGGTGGCACCGCATTCCTGTTGTGCAACACCTATCGCTATCACGGGCATCACGTCGGCGACATCAATCGCGAGTACTACCGTTCCAAGCAAGAGGAACAACACTGGAAGACCGAGCGCGATCCCATCAAGACTCTGGCGGATTGGCTGGTTGAGCAGAGGATGACGAGTTCGGAGGCCCTGGGTCGCATCGACTCGGAGGCCAAGTTGGCCATGGAAGCGGCAGTCAAGTTTGCTCTGGACGCTCCGTACCCCAGTCCAGAGGAAGTGGACCAGGATGTCTACGCCTGACGCAAATCTCCGGGAACTGACCTTCGCGCAAGCGGTTCGAGAGGCGCTGGCGGAAGAGATGCGCCGTGATTCGCGGGTCTGCATCTTCGGGGAAGATGTGGCCGAAGCGGGCACGCCCTTCAAAGTGCTTTCGGGGCTGGTGGAAGAATTCGGCACAGAGCGCGTGATGGATACACCGATTTCAGAGGCTGGTTTCACGGGCATCGCCGTGGGAGCCGCGATGACTGGACTTCGGCCCGTGGTTGACATCATGTTTGGAGATTTCATTACTTTGACCATGGACCAGATGGTGAACCAGGCGGCCAAGGTCCATTACATGTCGGGAGGAAAGTGGAAGGTGCCGATGGTGATGCGAACGACTCTGGGCGCCAGCCGCCGGTCCGCCGCGCAGCATTCGCAATCTCTACATGCCTGGTTCAGCCACGTGCCGGGGCTGAAGGTGGTTTTGCCCTCGACGCCCTATGATGCGAAAGGACTGCTGAAGACGGCGATTCGCGATGAGAATCCGGTCGTTTTCTTTGAAGACAAGATGATGTACAAGCTGAAGGGGCCGGTGCCCGCCGCGGACTACACGATTCCGTTCGGCGTAGCGGACATCAAGCGCACGGGCAGCGACCTGACCATCGTGGCCACCAGCAGCATGGTGCAGGTAGCGTTAGCGGCAGCGGACTTGCTTGAACAGGTCGGAATTAGCGCTGAAGTGATCGATCCGCGGACGACCTGGCCGCTCGATGAGCGAACGCTGGTCGAGTCAGCGAAAAAGACGTCGCGAGTGATCGTGGTAGACGAGGGATACGGACGGTACGGCGTCACCGCGGAAATTGCGGCGGTGATTGCAGAAGGTGCTTTCTATGACCTGGATGCTCCCGTG
>Ga0187818_10000491_pt1 | contig 14357 bp, 11 predicted proteins | sample NC_wetland_sal_i_14_FD_130581 | JGI IMG/M metagenome (GOLD analysis project Ga0187818, IMG submission 130581) | Wetland sediment microbial communities from Neuse River Estuary, North Carolina, USA - SO4_3 | ecosystem: Environmental > Aquatic > Freshwater > Wetlands > Sediment | place: USA... | reverse complement strand
TTGCTGCCGGCGATCATTGAGTTGTACAGCGGCCGCGACATTCCGCAAACGCGCTATAGCAGCGGGATTCTCGCGGTGCTGCACTCCACCCAATATCTATGGATCACCAGCTACTATCAGGAGCGCGAAGCCCGCGCCGCCGGTGATAATCGGTGGAAATTCTCGCGGTACCTGCTGACCCTCGTGGCCGGAGGCATTGCGCTGTTTATCCCGGGACCGTGGATCGTGAGCCGCGTGTTTCATGCGGATTTCGCCGCGAGTTTCCTGACGTTCACGGCGCTGGTAAATATTCATCACTTTATTCTGGATGGCGCGCTCTGGAAGCTGCGCGATTCGCGGGTTGCCGGGATTTTGCTGAACACGGCCGACGGTGCAAGTGGCCGGCTGCAGAGCGCGCAAAGCGCGTTTCAGGCAGCCACGCGCTGGCTGACGGGTCCGGCCGGCGCCGCACGCTTGCTTCGCATCGCTGTGGCGCTCCTTCTTTTCGCTTGGGCGGTTATCGACCAAATCCATTTTTACTGGTCGAGCGAAGTGGACAACCTGCCGGCGCTGGAGCGCGCCGCGAAACTAAATCCCGACGACAGTTCCATACAAGTGCGGCTGGCCCGGGCTTCGGCGGCTGTGGGAAATCGCGATGTTTCGCTTGCGGCGCTTCGGCGCGCGGCCGAACTTCGTAGCAGGGATTTCTCGCAACAGGAAGCATACGCCCGCGGTTTGCTCGAAGCCGGGCGCGATGCCGAAGCTTACGCGCAGTATCAGCGAATCCTGGAACGCTGGCCGCGAAATATCAATGCTCTCGTGAATTCCGGAGTTTTAGCGCAGAAGATGGGCCGGGAGGAGCAGGCCATCGACAACTGGGAAAGCGCGCTGGTCGTCGACCCGGCCCAGGCCAATGCACAGCTCTATCTCGCGCAGGCGCTGGATCGGCAGGGGAACGTTCAGGCGGCAGCGCGTCATTATCGGGCGTACTTGCAAATTGTGGCGGCTCATCCGAAGGAACATACCAAGGAAGCATCAGCCGTCATTGCTGCCTTGATCAAAGTTGCCGACGACGACGCCGGCAGCAATCAGGTCAGTGAGGCGATGAAGGGCTATCAAGCTTCCATCCAATTTGCCGAAAAAGCGAACGACAAAACTCTGGAAAGTCTGGCGCTCGTCCATCTCGGCGATTTGGAGGAAAAGGAAAAGAACGGGTCTATCGCCGCGCAAGCCTACCAACACGCGCTGGCGCTGGACGCAGCGCTTCCAGACCCAGTCAGCGCCGCGAGTGACTGGTTGAACTACGGCAAATTGCTTCGCGAACATTTTTTGCCGGAGCGCTACGCCCTGGCCTGCTTCCTGCATGCTGAAGAACTTGTCAAAACGAAGCCGGGACCGGTCCTTACGGCTGCGGTGCAGGCGCGCGCGGATAGTGAAGCGCGCCTGGGCCGGGAGGCCGCGGCCGTACACCGCTCCGCCGGTGCCATCGCGAATGAAGCGCTCACGTTGCCTGCCGACTCGTTCAGCAAGCCGCATTAAATCCACAGAACCGCGGCCCAAATTTCCCCGCAAGACACGCCGCCGCGCATTCTGGTCTAGAATGTGGCCCGCGGGTCCCGTGCCGAAATCCGGTCCAGGACAAGGGGTAAAACGAAGATGGCATTGATGCGGTCGATGCTTCTCCGAGCGTCGCAAAACAAATGGTTGCGCGATCGCGCGTCGCAATACCGTTTCGTTCGCCAGACCGTTTCGCGGTTCATGCCGGGCGAAACCCTCGACGACGCTCTGTCTGCCGCTCGGATGCTCCAAGGAAAAAAGATTGGCGCGGTGTTCACGCATCTCGGAGAAAACGTCGCTGATCGCTCCGAGGCGTTGCAAGTGACCCAGCACTATATTGAAGTGCTGGATCGAATCCGGCAGAGCGGCTTGCGCATCGAAGTTTCCGTCAAGTTGACGCAGCTCGGATTGGATCTCTCTTCTGATTTCTGCTTCGACAATTTGAAGTCCATTCTCGAGCGCGCTGAAAAAAACTCCGTCGTGTGGGTGGATATGGAGGCGAGCGGGTACGTGGATGCAACTCTCGAAATCTACCGGCGCGCGCTGAAGGTGTTTCCGAATACCGGTTTGTGCTTGCAGTCGTATCTCTATCGTACGAAAGACGACCTTGGGGAGCTATTTTCGCTCTGTCCCTCGATCCGCCTGGTAAAAGGCGCGTACAACGAGCCGCCCGAACTGGCTTATCCGCGAAAGCAGGATGTGGATGAAAACTATTTTGCGCTGGCTCAGGAGATGCTCCGTGCCAAACGACAGGGGCGCTGCCCGCGGGCGGCTTTCGCCACGCATGATGTTCCGCTGATACGGCGCCTTTCGGAATTCGCCCGGACCGAAGGATTTTCTCGAGCGGACTTTGAAGTGCAAATGCTTTATGGTATCCAGCGAGCCGAGCAAGAACGTCTCGCCAAAGAAGGATGCACGTCGATCGTGCTCGTCGCGTACGGCAGTTACTGGTATCCCTGGTTTGTGCGGAGACTCGCGGAACGTCCGGCGAATCTCTGGTTCATGCTGCGCAATGTTTTCGCTTCTTAGTTTTCTACGCGCAGCGAGCGGGGATCTCGTGGGGACGGCGAGCTGTTGTAAGGGAGCATTTTGAGGAGTGTAGATGGCCGAGCCACCGTGGATTGCTGTTGTGGGAAGCGCGAACGTGGATCTCACCACGTTCAACGATGTATTCCCGCGTCCGGGCGAAACGATCTTCGGCAAGAAATTCGATCTCGGATTTGGCGGCAAAGGCGCCAATCAAGCGGTCGCGGCGCGCCGGTGCGGGGCGCAAGTGGGGATGGTCGCCAAAGTGGGGAACGATCTCTTCGGACCGGCGACGATCAAGAATTTCGAATCGCTGGGCATCGACACCGCTTTTGTGAAGCTCGTGGATGGTGTTTCCAGCGGCGTCGCGCCTATTTTCGTGGACCCCAGCGGCCAGAACCGCATCATCGTCATCAAAGGCGCCAACGATACCCTTTCCCCGGAGGACGTGGACGCCGCAGCGCCACTTTTGCGTAAAGCACATGCCATCGTGCTTCAGTTTGAGGTGCCGCTTCGCACCGTCTATCACGCCGTGCAATTTGCCAGCGCGAATGGAATCCGCTGCATCGTGAATCCCGCGCCGGCGCAAGAGGTAATTCTCAAAGAACTAGGCACGGCCGACTACTTCATTCCCAACGAGACCGAGGCGGAGCTTATCACCGGACTTCCGGTTCATTCGACGGATGACGCAAAGAAGTGTGCCGAGTTCTTGCTTCGCCAGGGATTGCGGCGCATCGTCATCACCCTGGGTGAACGAGGCTGCCTTGTGGCAGGAGCGAGCGGCATGGAGCTGGTCCCGGCGTTCAAAGTGCAGCCGATCGATACCACCGGTGCCGGCGACGCGTTCATCGGCAGTTTTGCTACTTTTCTTGGAGAAGGGCTGTTGGAAATGGAAGCGTTGTCGCGTGCAAATTTGTATGCTGCACTTTCCACGACAAAGGTCGGCACGCAAAAATCGTTTTGCACCCGCGGAGAATTTGAGAAGGAATGGCACAATCGCGGCGCGTATCTGTAAACCGCCGTTCTCAAGGTGTTAAGATAATTGTTTATGAGCATTCAGGTGCCGCGAGAATTCTTATGAACCAGCGTGACTTTTCGCCGACCAACAGCCGGATCAATGATGATCGGGACTCCCAACACGCGGCGATCTCGCCTTCTGACACGGCCATCGCCAGCTACGCAGGCCGTGACCTTCAGCCAAACACAGGCATCCCGCTGAACCTCGATTGGGTGAACGAGGTTCGCGTAAACACCAGCGCGGTCGAGCGCCGCGCGCAAACCATCGGCACGCGCCGCACCGTGAAAAAGGAATGGCAAGCGGCCTGGCTTCTGCGTGCCATTACCTGCATGGACCTTACCACCCTCTCCGGCGACGACACCGACGAACGTGTGCGTCGCCTCTGCGCCAAGGCTCGCCAGCCGATTCAGCACGACCTCGTGCAAAAACTCGGCATTGAAAGCTTGCAGGTGAAAGTCGCCGCCGTCTGCGTCTATCACACGTTTGTCGAGACCGCGCGCCGCGCGGTCGAGGGCTCGGGAATCCACGTGGCTGCTGTCTCGACGGGATTTCCTGCGGGACTTTCTCCGTTTGCCGAGCGCGTCGCGGAAATCCGCCGTTCCGTCGAGGCGGGCGCGGATGAAATCGACGTGGTCATTACCCGCGCGCACGTCTTTGGGGCGAAATGGCAGGCGCTGTACGACGAAATCCGCGAGTTCAAAAATGCCTGCGGCCCCGCGCATCTGAAGGTGATTCTGGGCACCGGCGATTTACTGACGCTGCGCAACGTGGCGCGCGCAAGCTTCGTGGCTATGATGGCGGGCGCCGATTTCATCAAGACTTCCACCGGCAAGGAGGCCGTTAACGCCACGCTTCCCGTCAGCCTCGTAATGACGCGCTCCATCCGCGAATACGCTCAGGAAACGGGTATGGCCGTCGGTTTCAAGCCGGCCGGCGGTATTCGCACCGCGAAGCAGTCGCTCGATTGGCTGGCGCTGATGAAAGAAGAGCTGGGCACATCGTGGATGAAGGCGGAATTGTTTCGCTTTGGCGCCAGCGGCATGCTTGGGGATATTGAGCGGCAACTCGAACATCAAGCGACAGGACGCTATTCGGCGGACTACCGCCATCCGATTGCGTAGTGTGAAAAAGGCTTTGCCGGCAACGAGGGCATCGGGAAAACGCGAATGAGCATCGTCGAAAAATTCATGACCATGGAGTACGGCCCCGCACCTGAGGATCCGCGCGAGGCCCTCGCGTGGCTGGATCGTCATGCGCGCCGCTTCGGTCACTTCATCCATGGCAAGTGGCAGCCGCCGCTTGCAGGCGGAACTTTCGAAACCACCGACCCCTCCACCGGCGAGAAACTCGCGACGGTGGCGCAGGGTTCGCCGGCGGACATTGACGCCGCCGTGAAAGCCGCGCGGGCTGCGCTTCCCGCATGGCAGGCTCTGACGCCTCATGCGCGAGCGCGTTACCTTTATGCGCTGGCTCGCCAGGTGCAGAAGCATTCGCGCTGGCTTGCGGTGCTCGAAACGCTTGACAACGGCAAACCCATCCGCGAGAGCCGCGACATCGATATTCCTCTCGTAGCCCGTCATTTTTATCATCACGCGGGATGGGCACAACTCCTCGAACAGGAATTTCCTGGTTACACCGCGTGCGGGGTGGTCGGGCAAATCATTCCTTGGAATTTTCCGCTGCTCATGCTGGCCTGGAAAATCGCCCCCGCACTCGCGGGGGGCAATACGGTGGTCTTGAAGCCCGCCGAATTTACTCCGCTGACGGCGCTGGCGTTCGCGCACATTTGCCAGGAAGTTGGCCTTCCCGCCGGCGTGGTGAACATTGTCACCGGCGACGGCTCGACCGGTGAAGCGCTCGTCAGGCATCCTGATGTCGACAAGATCGCGTTCACGGGTTCGACGGAAGTCGGGCGCGCTATTCGCAAGGCCACGGCGCAAAGCCACAAAAAGCTCTCTCTCGAACTCGGCGGCAAATCCCCGTTCATCATTTTTGAGGATGCTGATTTGGACAGCGCGGTCGAAGGCCTCGTCGATGGCATCTGGTTCAATCAGGGCCAGGTTTGTTGCGCGGGCTCACGCCTGCTGATGCAGGAGAGCATCGCGGAAAAGCTGATCGGCAAAATTCAGGATCGCATGAACACGCTGCGCATCGGCCCGCCGCTCGATAAGGCGATCGATATCGGCGCGATCGTCGCGCGCGTGCAACTCGAGCGCATCCAGCGCCTCGTCGATCAGGGCGTCGCGGAAGGCGCGACCTGCTGGCAGCCCTCGATCCCGGTGCCCACGCGCGGCTTGTATTTTCCTCCGACGTTGCTCAGCAACGTGCATCCGAGTTCCGTCGTCGCACAGCAGGAGATTTTCGGGCCGGTGCTTGCCGCGATGACCTTTCGAACGCCCCGCGAAGCCGTGGAACTCGCCAACAACACGGTCTACGGCCTGGCCGCCTGCGTTTGGAGCGAAAGCGTCAACGTTTCGTTGCACGTAGCGGCACAGCTGAAAGCCGGCGTGGTTTGGGTCAATTGCACGAACCTGTTTGACGCCGCTTGCGGTTTTGGCGGCTACCGCGAAAGCGGTTTTGGGCGCGAAGGTGGCCGGGAAGGCTTGCTCGAATACCTCGAGCCTGCCTGGTTCAAGCAGGCCCCACCTGTTCGCGCCACTCCTCTGGCGATCGATCAGCTGCTCGAACAACCTGTGGATTTCGCTGCCCCTCCGATTGACCGCACAGTCAAACTTTTCATCGGCGGCAAGCAGGCGCGGCCGGATTCCGGCTACAGCATCGAAGTGCATGGCGCGGATGGCCGCTTGCTGGGAGAAGCGCCGCTCGGCAACCGTAAAGACATTCGGAACGCCGTGGAAGCGGCGCGCAAGGCGGAATCCTGGGGCAAAGCGACCGCGCACAATCGCGCACAGATACTCTATTACATCGCGGAGAATCTCTCGCAGCGCGGCGAAGAAATCGCCGCGCGCTTGGCCGCCGTCGCAGGGAAAAAGCAAGCCGAAGCGGAAGTCAGCATCGGGATCGAACGTATCTTTTCTTACGCGGCCTGGGCCGACAAGTTCGATGGCGCCGTGCACAACCCGCCGTTTCGAAACGTGGCCCTCGCGATGAAAGAGCCGGTCGGCACGGTCGGCATCGTTTGCCCGCCCGACACGCCATTACTCGGATTTCTCTCGTTGGTCATGCCGGCGATATCGGTTGGCAATACGGTGATAGCCATTCCCTCGGAAAAATATCCGCTGATCACCGGCGATCTCTATCAGGTTTTCGAAACCAGCGATCTGCCCGACGGCGTCGTTAACATCGTTACGGGCCGCTCCGCCGAGCTCATGAAAACGCTCGCCGAGCACGATGACGTCGACGCCATCTGGAGCTTCACCGACGAATCGAGCGCAGCCGCGGCAAAAGCCATGTCCGTCGGAAACCTGAAGCAAGTGTTCACCAACGAAGGCCGCGCCATCGATTGGTTCGACAAGGGGCAAGGCGAAGGCCGCTGGTTCCTCGACCATTCCGTCCAGATAAAGAATATCTGGGTCCCCTACGGCGAATAACGGCTGCGCACTGGCCGCCGCGGGCGCGGTGCACCGTGATGTACAGCGCGATAGCCAGTTGTTTCGGGTGGGCAGACTCGCAAGCCTTCAAAATTCTAATCGGGCGTCATCCCCAAAAGTTCTTCGTGACCCCCGAACACCTTGTCCAGATTGCTTGCGCGGAAGAGGTCTCGTACGCGCGGCCTCTGATTGGCAAGCTCCAAGTCGCAATTGGCCTTTCTCGCGTGCATATACATCGTCACAAGCGCACCGAGACCGGAACTATCGATATAGTCTACGTTCGTCAGGTCCAGCACTACACGCTTGGCATCAGGAATCAACTCGCGAAGCGCGCTCACCAATGCAGGTGAAGAGGTCGAGGTGATCCTTCCGATCACCCGAACAGTCGTTTCTGACGGACTTTTCTCTGTTTCGAGCTTGAACTCGAGAGCCCGCATACCCGGGTTAGAAGCCATGAAAACCTCCTTACCGTTGTTCGAAAGAAACGTGAATCGCTAAGCCAGCAATTCTGGGAAATGGGCCGTACCAAGGGAATGAATTGCTTTCCAGCGGGTCAGATTGGGGTCCGCTGAATGCGGCAACGATATACCACGCCCACGCAAAGTCAAGCCCCAGAGCATTGCGAAAGCCTGCCCCAGGTCATCCCTTCCGTTTCACGCAGCGGCTTCGCTGCCATCCTTGCTGTGACGTTAGTCACTGTAAAGAGTGATGGTGGGCACTGCGGCAATTGCGCTGTGTGTCCAGTCTTGTGACCTATAACGTGCCCAATCTCAACACGAAATGGAAGTTGCTGTGCTGTTCGAGTTTGACTTGGAGGGTTTTTGTGATGAGCAACCGCAAGCTTGACCTCAGCGTTTTCGTTTCGGCCGCAGCCATTGCAATCATGGTGTGGGCGCTCCTGGTGTCTGCGCCGAAAACCTCTGCCATTCCCGCTTTTTCACGCAAGTACCAGACATCCTGCACCACCTGCCACAGCAACTACCCTGAACTCAATGACTTCGGACTGGTATTCAAGAAAAACGGTTTTAAATTTCCAAAAGATGACGAAGTGTTCGTGAAGGAGCCCCCGGTGTTGCTGGGCTCAAAAGCCCAGAAGGAAGCCTTTCCGGGTGCCGTTTATCCGGGTGAGATTCCTGGGTTTTTGCCAATTGCCTTCCGTTACTCCGGTAATTTCAACTGGAATGCCAGCCAGCCCAAACCAGTCCAAGCCACGTCCTACGTTCCCAACACGGATTTGTTTGTTCCAAATACGTTCACGATCATCAGTGCGGGAAGCTTCGGTCCCAATCTGGCATTTTGGATCGACAATGACATTTCCACGGGAGCTTCCGGAGCGAACGGCGGGCTTGGTGATGGCTATCTGCGGTACAACGATCTGGGGCACATCCTCGGTCTGCCGAAAAACGCGCTCAACGTCCGCTTCGGCCAGTTTGAATTGGATCTCCCCTTCACTCAGGCACGATCCATTTATCCGTCAGCTTACGATGTTTTCAGCGAGACGGCCGTAGGTCAGGGCCCAACCTGTGGCGCCGTTCAAACGACATGCCAGACCACCAACAACCCCTTTGTTTTGGGCACGCCTCAGCGCGGCATCGAGTTTGGCGGCTATCCCAACAACGGGAACTTTACCTGGTCGGTGGCTATCGTTGACGGCACGAATTCGGCTTACGGTTTGCAAAACACGCTGGCGGCACGAAATACGAAGGACGTCTACGTTCGCGTTTCCCAGCAGTTCAATCTGGAACGCGATCCGGAAAGCCGTAACGCCGTCCAAGCGGCCGGACCGACGGGACCGCACGATCACACCTCCATCCGTGTAGGCGCGTTTTATTATTACGGCAAAAACGAATTCAACTACGGAGGGTCCCAGTTCGCGTTCCTCGGAGCGGTTCAAGAGCCGTTCTACCGGGTTGGCGGGGATATCCGCTACAAATTCCGCAACAAGGTGGAGCTATTCGGCGTCGGCATGGTGGGCCACGACAACGACCACAGCGTGGACACTGTAGCGCAGACGATCTCTCCAGCGCATGGCGTCACCTATACGGGAGGCTTCGCGGGGAGCAATTTCTGGATCTATCCATGGCTGATCACGTACATGCGCTACGATTTTGTGAATTCGCCTACGGACTTTTTCAACGGCCTCTCTCAATACCAGACGCGCAATCGCTACAGCCCGGGTTTCCAGGTATTGGTTCGCGCCAACATCAAGGTCATTGGTGAATACCAATATCACTGGGGCGTGCCGTACACCGACCCAACAACGCTCAACACGCTCTTCTACCGGCCGCATTCGTTCGTGAGCGGCATTGACTACGTTTTCTAGAGAAAGCCGGAAGACCAGGGATCGAATCACAAGGAATTTCAGAATCCATTCAAAAAGGAAAGGAATGTCATGAATCCGCAGAAAATCGCAAGAGCAGTGATCGCCGTGGGTGTCTTCGCCATGCTGGCAGCCGCCAGCCCGGCCAATGAAATCAAAGGCAAAGTGAGCGTGCAAGGGATTAAGTCCGCGGAAAGCATCGCCGTCTACGTGGACGTGATCCCCGACAAGAAGTTCGAGGCCCCGGCGGAGCACGTGGTGATCGACCAGCGCAAGATGGCGTTTATTCCCCATGTCGTCGCCGTGCAACAGGGAACGACAGTGGATTTCTTGAATAGCGATCCCGTGGGTCACAACGTGTATTGGCCCTCGATCAGCGGGAACAAGAAGCTTTCCCACAATCTGGGGACCTGGCCCAAGGGCGAAAAGAAGCCCTTCCAGTTCAACGATCTAGGCGTCGCATCGCTGCTTTGCAACGTGCACCCCGAAATGTCCGGCTACGTCGTCGTTGTTCCGACTCCCTACTTCGCAGTGACCGACAAAGACGGCAATTTCGAGATCAAGAACATTCCCGCCGGGAAATATACGTTGAAGACCTGGAGCGAGGACGGCAAGCCAACGACGCAACCGGTAGACGTCAGCGCGGCCACGACAACCGTAGAGCTAACAGTCAAGAAGTAATCCAGTTTAGGGACCCGAGACGACCCTCGTGAGCAGCCGAACCAAACTCGTCGACCTCGAGTGGCTCGAGTCGAACTTCCCCTGCATGCAGGCCTGCCCCGTCCATACGCAGGCCGGACGCTATGTGTCTCTGATTGCGCAGGGGCGTTACGAGGAGGCGTATCGTTACGCCCGGGTCCCTAATCCTTTTGCCTCCATCTGTGGACGCGTTTGCGGGCATCCTTGCGAGCCGGCGTGCCGCCGCGGGCAATTTGACGCGCCCATTTCGATTCGCGCGCTGAAGAGATTTGTCACCGAGCGTCATGGACCGGAATCGCGCAATCCCATTGACGTCTTTCCCGAAAAGCCGCGAGCCTTTCGCGAGGAAAAAGTGGCCGTCATCGGATCAGGACCTGCAGGAATGTCCGCAGCGCACGACCTGGCGCTGCTCGGTTATCCGGTAACGATTTTTGAAGCTTCTGTCGTTCCCGGCGGGATGATGCATCTCGGTATTCCGGAATACCGCCTGCCCCGCGATGTCTTGCAGGCGCAGATTCGTGAAATTATCGACCTGGGGCCTGAGCTCCGCCTCAACGCACGGCTTGGCCGCGATTTTTCGCTCGAAGATCTCCGCCGCGAGGGCTACAAAGCGGTGCTCCTCGCGTTTGGCCTGCATCGTAGCCGCGATTTGAATTTGCCGGGCAGCGATCTGGATGGCGTGGTCAAAGGCATCGATTTTCTGCTCAACGTGAATCTCGGATATCGCTTCCAGATCGGCAAACGCGTCGTGGTCATCGGCGGCGGCAACGTGGCTATTGACGTGGCCCGCTCCGCCATGCGCGAACAACAACAGAAGCTGGTGACGGACATCGCCGGCGTGGTGCTTCCCGAGCAACTGACCTCCAGCGAGATGGACGTAGCCATGAAAGAGTTCATGGACGTTTCGCGCCAGGCGCTGCGCATGGGCGCTCGCGAAGTGCACCTGGTGTGCCTAGAATCGCGCGAAGAGATGCCCGCTTCCGAAGAAGAAATCGAAGAGGGTCTGCTCGAAGGGATGAAGGTTCATCCTTCCCTCGGTCCCAAACAGTTCGTCGGCAAAAATGGCAAATTGACCGGCCTCGAAGTGATTCGCTGCACTTCCGTCTTCGATGCCCAGCATCGGTTCAGCCCGACATTTGCCCCTGGCACGGAAACCGTCATTCCGTGCGATACCGTCATTCTCGCCATCGGCCAGGCTTCCGATCTCTCCTTCCTGAAACCCTCCGATGGCATCGAGGTCACGCGCCAGGGCACTCCCAAGATCGATCCCACAACCCTGATGACGACGGCACCGGGAATTTTTGCCGCCGGCGACATTGCCTTTGGCCCCCGGCTGATCATCAACGCCGTTGCCGACGGCAAGAAAGCGGCCGAAGAAATCGACAAATTCATTCAGGGATCCGCGTGGAAGCCCAAGTCCCAGTACGTGCAAATCACCGTCCTCGATCATCACAAAATGGCCGAAGAGTACGACGAATACTCGCGGCTCGGCGTGCCGGTGATCCCGCTCGAGCGCCGCACGGGCATTGCCGAAGTTGAAACCGGGTTCACGGAAGCGCAGGCGCGGCGGGAAGCTTCACGTTGCCTCCAATGCTGGATCAACACCATCTTTGAGGGCAACGAAGCAACGGGCAGCGAGTGCATCCTCTGCGGCGGATGCGTGGATGTGTGTCCGGAGAACTGCTTGCAGCTCGTTCCGCTAAACCAATTCGAATTCACGAAGTCAACGCAGGAGCAATTGGCAGCCACCTCCGACTCTCGCGCTCTCGAATTGCTGCATCTTTCGCCGGAAGAACTCGTTGCTGGCGAGGGCTCGGTCATGGTCAAGGACGAAACCATCTGCATCCGTTGTGGCCTCTGCGCGGAGCGCTGCCCGGTCCATACCATCACCATGGAAGCTTTCGAAGTGTTCGACCGCGATCCCCATTTGGTCCAGATTCAGGAGACGGTGCTTCACTCATGAGTGACGAACAACATTCTTCGCATCCCAACGTTCCCCTGTCTGCTCGGGCGGGGAACGGGGTCACCCGGCGCGATTTCTTGAACGAAATCACTCTGGGTGCTCTCGGAATTGCCGGCCTCGGCTCTGCCGCCGTGACCTACCAGTACTTTTCACCCAATGTCCTGTTCGAACCCGCGACGACATTCCGGGCCGGCAATCCCGATCTTTATCCGCTCCACTCCGTCACGTTTTTGCAGGATCAGCAGGTCTACATCGTGCGCATGCCGGAAGGCTTCTTTGCCGTGTCGGCGGTGTGCACGCATCTCGGGTGCGTTACCCAATGGAAGCCCGACGCTGAAATGATCGCTTGCCCGTGCCACGGGAGCAAGTTCAAACCCGACGGGACGAAGATCGAAGGCCCCGCGCCGCGGCCGCTTCCGCACTTCGCCATTTCACTCACCGCGGATGGCGAGCTTCTCGTGGACAAGCTTCAAAACGTCAATTCTTCACAGGTCTTGAAGGTCTGAGGGAACCGATGGCCACCACGTTTCATTCGGCATTGCAGGGCCTGCGCGAGACGAAAGTCTGGAAGTCCATTTTTCGCCGCGGCCCAGCGAACACCAACCGCACGCGAAGCCTGGCCGTTTTCGGCAATCTTTTCCTGCACTGGCTTCCCGTTAAGGTTCGCGAAAAATCGCTGCGTGTGCGCGCCTCCTACTACCTGGGATCCATTTCCTTCATCCTGTTCGTTGTGCTGTTTGTTACCGGGATCTTGCTGATGTTTTACTACCATCCCGCCGCGCCCCACGCCTACCGCGACATGAAGGACCTGCAATTCGTCGTTTCGAACGGCGTTTTTCTGCGCAATCTGCACCGCCTGGCCGCGCACTTGATGGTGTTCGCGGTGTTCTGGCACATGTTTCACGTTTTTTACCGCGGCGGTTACAAGCCTCCGCACGAATTCAACTGGGTCATCGGCGTCGTGCTGCTTCTTGTGACGCTGTTCCTCAGTTACACCGGCTATCTTCTGCCGTGGGATCAGCTGGCGTTCTGGGCGGTGACCGTAGGCACGAACATCATTTCGGCAATGCCTTTGGTCGGCAACAAAGTGCGCTTCATCCTTCTCGGGGGAAATATCGTGGGAGAAAACGCGTTGTTGCGCTTTTACGTGTTGCACGTCGTGATCCTTCCGCTGGTGGCTTTTCTTCTCATCGGAATCCATTTCTGGCGCGTACAGAAGGATGGCGGCCTTACCACGAAACACAGAGACGGCGATGGACAAGAATAAAATCGAAACGGGCTTGAGCTCGGACGCCAAGAAAGAGCCGCGCCGCGTCGTTTTCGTTACGAAAAAGACTTCCGCGAAGGTTGTCGGGGAGCCCGGTCCGCAGTTGATGACCTATCCGCATCTCCTGGTCCGCGAGGCCATTGCCTTCCAGGTTCTCATCATCGCCATGGTCGTTGCAGCGCTCTTCTGGGATGCGCCGCTCGAGCAACTCGCAAATCCGCTGCTGACTCCCAACCCCGCGAAGGCGCCCTGGTATTTCCTGGGCCTTCAGGAATTGCTGCATTTCTTTCCCCCGTTCGTCGCGGGAATCCTGATTCCCACGCTCGTGGTCGTCGCACTGGTGGTCATTCCGTACTTCCACGTCAATATCGAAGGCCGCGCCATCTGGGCGCACCGCCCAGCACAGCATCTTCGGATGGTCATGATCACCGTATTCGTTTTGCTGGTGTTTCTCGCAGTGTTCCATGCATGGACGATCTTCTTTCCCAGCGCGGTCGTGGCGTCCCTGCTGCTTTTTTCTTACACCGCAGGGGAAGAAAAAAAGAGCGCTCTCCCCGCCCTGGCCAGCAAACCGCTTTCATGGTGGGTGATGACCTGGTTCATCGCGGTCGCAGTGTGCCTGACGGTTGTGGGCACTTTCTTCCGGGGCCCCGGATGGTCCTGGGTGTGGCCATGGAGGACTCATGTTGGCTGAAGACATGGGCAAACTGACGTACCGCACGCGATGGACGTTCGCGGTTTCTTCCGTGGTGTTTCTCGTCGTCTTGGCCATTTCCCCCATCAAGGATTTTCGCCGCGAATGGAAACAGTATAAACGTGCCTATTTGCGGTTCGCCCAGAGCCGACCCGATACGAAGAAACTGTTAGCTGACTACCGTCCGGGCATTGATCAGATCTGGCTTCCCGGAATGAACGTCGTGGATCGCTGCACTACCTGCCATCAGGGAATCACTCAGGTCAGCCTCGCGGAAAAGACC
>Ga0187818_10000490_pt1 | contig 14358 bp, 11 predicted proteins | sample NC_wetland_sal_i_14_FD_130581 | JGI IMG/M metagenome (GOLD analysis project Ga0187818, IMG submission 130581) | Wetland sediment microbial communities from Neuse River Estuary, North Carolina, USA - SO4_3 | ecosystem: Environmental > Aquatic > Freshwater > Wetlands > Sediment | place: USA... | reverse complement strand
GACGAGGCGCCACGTCATCCATCAGAACTCAGTGAGGCTCTTTCCGTGCTCGTTCTGCAGGGGGCACCCAGTGGACCGAACCTCGATAGGCTCGACCTCGATGCCGAGTTTCAGCTGATCGCAGAGGCCTATCAGGAACGGGACTTTACCGTTCAACAGGCGGTATCAGCGCCGATCCCAGAAAGAACTTCCTTTGCGGAGCTGCATTCTGTTCTTCTGACGCATCGGCCATCCGTTCTTTGGTTCAGCGGCCATGCTCGACCCAGCCCGCCGGGGCTGTTGCTCAACGACGGGCACTGGCTTACTCCGGACGAACTTGCGGGTTCGATTCAGCGGACAACTGTCCAGAACGGCAGGACGCCGATATATACGGTTCTCTGGGCGTGCAATACGGGATCAGCGGCACGCTTTGCGGTTTCGATGACTGCTCCACCTTTTATCGACGTTCTCTTCGATCAGGGTATCTCTGCTCTACTGGCCGCTCAGGCTCCGTTGAGCGAAGCCGCGGCGCGTCGGGTGGCCGCACATGTTTTCGCCGCACTAGCCTCGGGGCACCCCCTTGACCACGGCGTAGCTCGCGCTAGGGGCGACCTGATGAGGGTGTCTGGCCCGCGCTTGCTGGAGGATATCGATTGGGTTTGTCCGGTTGTTTGGTCGAAAGGATCTCCACCGCCGACCTTAAGCTGGGTGGATGGCCGAGAACAGAAAGCGCAAAATCAAGGCACAGCCTGGAAGCTGCTCCCCGCAAGCCTCAGCGGTTTGCCAGTAGAGGCTGCGCCGAGAGAACAGGTTGTCCCGTGGCCGGATGTCCCAAGGCTCTGGATCAAGAGTTCGATACCTGGAGCGTCAGACTTGCGTCTCCATTGGGCGAAGCGAGTCTTGGCGAGACAGAAGCAAACGGGCAAGACTGTTCTTTGGTTCGATTTCTCGTCCACACTGTCTGAGCCCAAACCCGCTTATTTGGCGGTTCGCCAATGGACGGAAACCATCGGCCGGGAAGTTGAGCACGACGACGATAGGAACCGATTGATCCGAACCGCCGCGCAAGAAATTGCGGCGGATCATGAGAAAGGATGGAAATCGCTTTGTTCTCGTGCGGAGTTCATAATTGCAATGATCGAGCCGCCCGAACGCGAGCCAGAATGGTTATGGAGCGGTCTTCGCGACGACTCCAGTGCATGCGCAATTGTACTTGCCGAGGACTATCCAGAGAATCGAGCCCAGGAAACTTGGAAGGTTGACGCCGTGATCGAGGGAGCAGCAACGGTGGACCCAACTGAAGCAAAGACTCTTGGTGGCTTGGCAGTGCTCAGCCATCCAGCTGCGCGGTCCGACATCCAGACGGAGCTCAAGCAAGATCTACGTGAATGGATCGAACGAGGTATCGTCGTGGAGCTCAGCTCGGGATGCGTGATGCCAGCGAGCGTCGCTGAAAAGGTGGTCTCCTGCCTCGCGCCGGAGGCTCAGAAGGAGGCACATCAACTGGCGTATAAGTTCCTGGATGGCCTCGTTGCAGTGCGCACAATGAAAGAACAGCCGCGCGAAGACATTCTCCTCGCCCGAAGGCGCCATGCGCAGGCCTCACAGTGGACGGAGGCAATTCGGGTTAACGGAGTGAATCTTCTAAACCTGTACGCAAGCGAGAATCGCTCCGCTGCATTCCTTGGCACCTTGGGGAATGTGGTCAGTGAACAGAGGCGTCTTCCAGAAGACATAAAGATCGACGCTGCCTGGGCGTATTTGAACATCGGAAATGCTGAGGCCGCGAGATCGTGGTTGAGCCTGTTGGACCCGGATGATCTAGAAACACTCCAAGCGTCTAGATGGTATGCGACTGCTGCGGAGGTGGAAAAGTCGTCGGGCCAAAGGGGATCGAAACAAAGTGCGCGACCTTATCTTGAGCGCGCACTCTCAGTGCTGGAAGGGGAGCAACTCGAGGATGCGGTGCGCCAGCGCCTACGAATCCGTCAGGACATCGCACGGTTGGTCCATTTCTTCGAAAAGGATCCCCAGAAAGCGGTTCCGTTGTATGAGCAAGTGGCCACGGAGTGGGAGGCGGTACCAGACTGCGTTGGCAAGAACACACCAACGTGACGCGGCAGCGAACAGAAGCTGTGATGACCCAGAGAAATCTACGCGCTTTGGCTTCGGCTCAGGGGCTTGTTGATCTCGTTAACCTCGCAGAGGCTCTAATGGTTGCGCCTGGTAATTGCTTGATCGAGTTCTGCAAATGGGAAACCAGAGGAAGCAACAATTTCAGTAACACTCAGTTAGAAACTGCCGGTGCCGGGAGGGGGAATCTATTCCTTCAGTTCCTAAGGGACGACCTGTTGCGTCAAGATGCTGATGTAGACTTGGTCACAAGAATATCAAGACCCCTCAGGCGTACCTCGGCAACCTGCCCCAGCAAGAGGAGCAGGGCATTGTGGACAAAATGGCGGTCATGCCGGTGATTGTAGCGGAGCAGCCAGTGGCGCTGCAGTAGGGAAAGTATCTCAGCCTCCAGGCACACGCCGTACAGGTTTAGCCGGGTTGTATTGAGTGACACCTGTGCCGGCTGAAGGTCTCGTTTTCAGTGCCGACGAGACAATAGCCACACTCCAGATGAGCAGCGTGCCGATCATCGACCAGCCACGCTGGCCCGCCATGGACGCGAAAACCCACTCCGGCATTCCTGGATTTCAAATTGGTCTTTAAGGCGGGCGACAAAACGGTCAAGTACGAAGACCCGATGCGGCAATACCGATTTGAAGGGTTCAAAGCATCTGCGCAATTGGAAGCCGTTGTCCGAGTACCCTCGATCCATTTCACCTTCAGGACAGATCCGCTGGAGAGCTCAAAGTGCGATTTCGCTGTGATGGGCACCGAAGTTAACGGGAAATACTACGAGGCAACCAAAGGCTGACTGCAGGGATGGCGGTTCAGCTAGGCAGACTGTTTTGTCACGTTGTCTCTAGCGCGTTCAGCCCCGTCCTAGCAAAACACTCGAAGCATTTCTCGCTTGAAGACGCCCTTTCGATCGGCGTGGACCGGATGCAGCGGAACTTTGAACCGATGAAGCAGCAGGTGGAAAGCTGGCGAGCTCAGCAGTTGTCAGAGGCTGCAGCGAAGCTGACGATCTACCGGGCCTTCATAGAGGGTGATTTGCAGGTCCCGAAGCACTTGGCCCGGAGAGTGCACGATCTCTATTTCAACCCGCAGCACGAGGAATTCCAACCGCGAACGATGTGGAGTCTGTCCAACGCATTCACATCGGCGTTCAAAGAACTCGATCCGATGCTGCAATTCCGTGCGACTGCGAAGCTAGGGAGATTCCTTGAAGCGACGCCTGCAATATAAATACCGAAGGCACCACCCGACAAAACGATCCCAAGCCTAGCTATCTAATTCTCAGCCGGCCTTGATAGTTCACCGACCCGGTCCACATAGCGCGTTATCGAGGCCGCGACCTTCGCCAGAACCGTCGCCCACTCCTGCAGGTGGGTTTCGCCTTTGCGGGTCAACGAGTAGACACGCCGGGCGGGGCCGTTTTCGGCGACCTGCCATCCCGACTTTACGTAGTCATAGCGTTCCAACCGGCGCAGCGTCCGGTAAAGCGCTGCGCGTTCGACCGCCGCGTCGGTAAAGGCGTAGGTCTCGAGGCTGGCCGACAAATCGTATCCGTGGGCGTGTCCTTTTTCTCTGAGGATGAGTAACACCACCGGCTCAACGAATCGGGAAAGGTGTCCCATCGCACACGTGCATGGATAGGCATGGCGGCGGCAGCGGTTACGATCGTCACGTACCGGTTTCCTTTTCATCAGGATCCTCATTTCACCCTCGCACAACCCGGAGGCATTTGACCCTCACGTGCTTGACGATCCATCAGTGGTTCTCAAACCCAAGGCAGAGACTAACATACGTCGCGAGTAGATGGCGCCGGCGTGGCCGACTGTCCACTCGCAAATCCTGAACCCACGGCTCCCTTTTCGGGACGCCCGCGAAAAATGGCGACGGCATTGGGGAAAGACGTTTGCGTTCACACTCATAGGATGATAACATATAGATGTCAAGTACATCTAGATACCGTTTACACCGCTTCGAGTGCGGGGCGGGGTAGGTAAGACGCGATATGCAACCTGCAATGCAGTCTCGAGAAACGCTCCGACAAAGCAGAAAGCGCATTGCCCGAACGCCGTGTACAAGCGTTCCGGGCATTGTCGTTTTCACCGGGAAATCCTGTGCAACCTATAAGCGCTGAGCAGCGGGAGAAGGCGTTTGCCGGCTCGAAGAAGGCCGAAATCGTTGAGCGGCAGCGCCTTCCGGTTCGGTATCACGTTGAAGATTTCTACCTTGAGGATCGCCCCCGGCGTTTTCTGCAGGCCTTTGCCGCCATCCTGAAGCACACCAACTACCGGGTGGCGCTCGATCACTACATCCGCATCAGCGCCAAATGCGCACGCTGCAGCGTGGCGTGCCAGGTGTATGGGGCAACCGGCGATGCCCGCGACGTGCCCTGCTACCGGTCGGAGTTGCTGCTTTCCGTGTACCGGCGCCATTTCACCGTCTCGGGTGTATTACGCGGCCGATTGCTGGGCGATCCCGGGTTGACGGACGAGAAGGTTCAGGAGATGGCGGCCTCCTTTTATGACTGCACTGCCTGCCGCCGCTGCCATTTCGAATGTCCCCTGGGCGTCGATCATGCCCTGATCACCCATCTCGGGCGCTACATTCTTTCCGAGATCGGCATTGCCCCGCGGGCGCTCGTCGTCAGTACCCGCGAGCAATTGATCGGGAAGAGCGGCAACACTTCCGGCATCCCCGTGCCTGCCCTGCTCGACAGCCTGGAGTTCCTGAGCGAGTCGATGAAAGAGGAGCGTGGCATCGACATTCTTTTCCCCATCGACCAGGAGGGCGCCGAGTACCTGTTTCTCCCCGCCGTGTCGGATTTCATGATGGAAGCCGACACGCTCATGGGGAACGCCGCCGTGTTCCGCGCCACCGGCGACACCTGGACCATCGGGACCGGCTACTACGACGGCATCAACTACGGGCTTTTCTATTCCGATCACGTGCTGGAGCGCGTCTTGCAGAAGGTTCGCGCCGAAGCGGGACGCCTGAAGATCAGGAAAATCGTGATCGGCGAGTGCGGGCATGCCTCGCGCGTGGCGAAGTATTTCTACCCGGCCTTCTGTGGCGGACGTTCCGCCCTCCCGGTTATGAACATCATGGAGTACACCCATCAGGCCTGGAAAGAGGGACGGCTGAAACTCAAGCCCGACGCCATCACGGAGACAGTCACGTATCACGATCCCTGCAACATCGCCCGGCCCGGATGGATCGTGCAACAACCGCGCGAACTGCTGAAGGCGTTCTGCACCAATTTCGTGGAAATGACACCCAACGGCCGCAACAACATCTGCTGCGGCGGAGGCAGCGGCACCGTCTCGATCGACGAGATTCGTCCTTACCGGACCGCCGTCGGCGGACGCGCCAAGGCGGAGCAGATCCTGGCGACGGGCGCGAAGTACTGTGTCGCGCCCTGCGCCAACTGCAAGAAGCAGTTGCGCGAACTCATGGAAGACAACCATATCGACTGCCAGATCGTGGGCCTGCACGACTTGCTGTACAAGGCGCTCATCTTCGATTGAGCGAGAGGGATTGAGGGAGATACCGTGGAATCCTGGATTCAATTTGGACGTGGACCGCTGTTCGCCGTGGCCTTCTCTCTCATGCTGCTGGGTGTCGCGCGCATCCTGGTGCTGACCATGGTTGGCGTTATCGAGGCGTATGGGAGAAGTTGGGACCGCATCGTCAACTGGAAAGAGGTTCGGCGACAGACCGTGCGCTGGCTCGTGCCGGTCGGGCGGCTGTGGCGCAGCCGTCCGGTGTACAGCACGCTGTCGTTGTTGTTCCACGTGGGACTGCTGCTGGTGCCGCTGTTCGCCGCCGCGCACGTGCTGCTGTGGCGGCGCTCGGTCGGATTCGGCTGGAAGGCGATGCCGCAGAGTTCCGCGGATGTGCTTACGATCATCACCTTAGTGGCAGGTGCTGGGCTTTTGTTGGGACGAGCGGCCTCCGCCGCCGCACGCAGCATCAGCCGTCCACAGGAATATTTCTGGCTGCTGCTGCTACTGGTTCCCTTCGCCACTGGCTTTGCTTGTTCCCATGCGGCGCTCTCTCCCAAGTCATATCAGAGGCTGATGTTGTTGCATGTGTATGCCGCCGACCTGATCCTGGCGTTGATTCCGTTCACCAAGATCGCGCACTGCGTTCTCACTCCGCTGTCGCAAATTGTCACCGCAGTCGCCTGGAAGTTCCCGCCGGGAGCTGGAGACCAGATTGCCGCCACGCTGGGCTACGCTGACTGTCCGGGTTGGGTTCCGAAGGCACGCCTGACCAAGGCTGCGCACGCAGTCGCTCCGCCGGTGGCGAAAACGGCGACCGACCGGCTGGAAGTCAAACTCGCCAAGCAGGAGGTGACTGCTCAGGAGGTGACCGCGCAATGAGAGCCGCCATTCTTACCGACGTCACCAAGTGCATCGGCTGCGAAGAGTGCGTAGTGGCCTGCAAGAAGACTAATCGCCTAATCGCCGACGTGCCTCGCCGGTGGGATGCGGGCGACGGCTTGACCTCGCGCAACTGGACTTCGGTCGTAACCGGCCCGGCACAGTCGCATGTCCGCAAGCAGTGCCGGCATTGTCTGGAGCCGGCCTGCGCTTCTGCGTGCCCGGTCGGCGCCATGCACAAGACCGAGATCGGCGCCGTCGTCTATGACGCGGCCAAGTGCATGGGCTGTCGTTACTGCATGATGGCTTGCCCCTATGGGGTTCCGCGGTACGACTGGGACGCTGCGGTGCCTTACGTGCGCAAGTGCATCCTTTGCTACGAACGGATTCGCATCGGTCAACAGCCCGCGTGCACCGACGTTTGCCCGACTAAGGCGACGATCTTCGGTGATCGGGACGCCCTGCTTGCCCAGGCTCACCAACGCATCGCCCAGAAGCCCGACCTCTATTGGAATAAGGTGTGGGGTGAAACCGAAGCTCACGGCTCCTCGGTGCTATACATCTCGAACGTCGACCTATCCTTCTTGACCGATGGCCAGGCCATTCCAGCCGATCCCTTGCCGCAAAAGACTGCCGCGGCGATGGGAGCCGTGCCCTACACGTTCTGTGGCGTGTTAGCCATCATGGGCACTGTGAACTGGGTAATTGAACGGCGAATCAAGCTCCAGAAAGAGAAAGCGGATGGACAGAGTCCGGAAACTTAAACTCGTACTATGGCTCGGCGTCGGTCTGGCGCTCTCCGTCGCGGCGGCGCGCTTCTTGTTTGGCCTGGGTGCGACGACGAACCTCGGCGACGCCAACGCCTGGGGACTGTGGATTGGCTTCGACGTGATGGGCGGCGTGGCGCTGGCGGCCGGCGGCTTCATCGTCACCGCCGTGGTCTATATCTTCAAGCTGGAACGGTTCCACGCTATCGTGCGGCCAGCCGTGCTGACCGCGTTCCTCGGTTACGCGGCAGTGGCGTTCAGTCTTCTGTTCGATCTCGGTCTGCCCTGGAACATCTGGCACATGATCGTGTACTGGAATCCGCACTCGGCGCTGTTCGAGGTTGGCTGGTGCGTGATGTTGTACTTGACCGTGCTGACACTGGAGTTTCTACCTGTTCCTGCCGAAGACTTCCCGCGCCTGGCAAAGGTGCGCGCGGCGCTGCTACGGCTGAGGCTGCCGCTGGTTCTCGCTGGCATCGGACTTTCGACGCTGCACCAATCCTCGCTCGGCTCGCTATTTCTGATCATGCCCTATCGGCTGCATCCGCTGTGGTACTCGCCGATTCTGCCGCTCCTGTTCCTGGTGTCGGCGATCGCACTGGGCATGATGATGGTGACCTTCGAGAGCCACTTCACCGCGTTTCTCTACCGTCGCAAGCCGGAAACCGATGTGTTAGCGCCATTCGCCGCAGCGGCGCGCTGGGTCTTGCTGCTCTATCTGGCAGTCCGATTCAGTGATCTCATCGTCCGTGGCCAGGCACGCCGGCTGATCGAGCCGGGCGTTTATACCTATCTGTTCTGGTTCGAGATCTGTGTCCTGGCGCTGATACCGTTAGTGCTGCTCTCGATTCCGCGCGTCCGTCATAGCGCCCAGGGGCAGTGGAGTCTCGCGGCCATTGGAGTATTCGGAGTCGTATTCAACCGTATCGATACCGGCGGGTTGGCGCACCTGCGGGCCGGGGGAGGGTTCTACGTACCTTCGTGGACAGAGATCAGCATTAGCCTCGGCATCGTTTCCGCCGCGGCCCTGCTGTTTCTGTTCGTGATGGAGCGCTTCCATGTATGGGAACAGCGGCCGGCCGATCCCAACGCGGACCCACTGCATGCGCCTGAGTTCGACAAAGTTGGCACGACCTGGTTAGGTGTTCCCTCGGTCGCCTCGAGGACAGTGTATTCGCTGGCGGTCATTGTTGCCGCCGCGGCCGGCTTCGGCTTCCTGACCGCGGAGCGGGCGCAGAGCGGCGGCCTGGAGCCTGTTTCCGTGCATCGGGCTCGGGGCGGCGACGTGCTCTGGATCGACGGCAACCTCGACGGCTTTGGTGTGTCGTTCAAGCACGCGGAACACATGAAACGCGAAGGAGACAAGGCGTCATGCGTCCTGTGCCACCACATGAATCTGCCTCACGATGAGAATTCCGCATGTGCGAGCTGCCATCGTGACATGTATCAAGCGGTGGACGGCTTCCGCCACGACTGGCACGCGTCGCCCTCCGGCGCAAACATTGCCTGCTACCAGTGTCACACGCGTGGCCAGGTGCGCACCGCCAGCAATGCCATCGGCTGCGACCACTGCCACAAGAACCTGGTGCCCGCCAAGGCGTCGATCCAAATCAAGACTTATCGTGCGGTCAGCTACGTGGACGCGATGCACCGCACCTGTCTCGGGTGTCACGCGAAGAAGGCGGTCGAAAAGAACAAGCCGGAGATGGTGCGTTGCGGGTGGTGCCACAAGGAGAGCCGCGAGGTCATCGACGCGCGCGACATTGACTTGCGCCGGCGGACCGCGGCCGGCGGCAGTCCGGTGCTGCCCCCGGCAGGACAATGAATATGTCAAAGGCGGCAAAACTCGACGTCGAAGGAATCGCCCATCAGGCGCTCTTCGATCAAGTGCCCTTCGCCATTGCGATCATGGACGCGGCGTCGAACGTGGTGGCAGCGAACCACAATTTCGGCGAGTATTTTGGCGACTGGCGGGGTCGCAAGTGCTATGAGGTCTTCAAGCGCGAAAGCAAACCGTGCCGCCGCTGTCAGGCGCGGACGGCTCTTCGCGACGGTCTAGTGCATGTGGTTGATGAATCGGGAGTTGACCGGCACGGACGAGCCTGCCAGTACGTTGTCCACCTGACCCCGATAAAGGATCCCGAGGGCGAGGTTCGCTATGTTATGGCGATGGCATCCGACTTGACCGAAACGCGCCGCTGGCAGCGCCAGTACGATTGGCTCTTCGAACGAGTTCCGTGTTTCGTATTCGTACTCGATCGCGACTTCCACGTTATTCGTGCCAACGAGAAGTTCCGGCGGGCGTTCGGGGAACCGGCCGGTGAATTCTGCTACTCCGTTTGCAAGCGCCGCGATTCCCGCTGCGAAGAGTGTCCTGCGGCTTTGACGTTCGAAGACGGCGAACAACATGCTGCGGAACAGGTCGGCGTACGCAAAGACGGCTCGCCTTCCCACTACGTCGTCACCAGTACATCTCTGGCGCGCGGAGAAAATGGCGTGGAGCACGTCATCGGGATGGCGGTCGACATCACCCACACGCACATGCTGGAGTCGGAGCTGCGAGAGACCCGCGACTTTTACCACCGGCTGATCCGCAATGCTCCCAACGCGATCCTCGCGATCGACCCCCGCGGCAACACCAAGATGATGAATCAGGCGGCGCGGGCGCTTCTGGAATGGGCGCCTCGCCAACTGCCGAGCGGCGACTGGCTGAAACGCATGTTGCCGGCGGAATTCTTTGCCCCCGAGACGCAGCACCTTGAGGTGCTCGAATTGGACGATGCCTCTCTGCAAACCGCGCAACAACGCCAGGTGCCGGTGCGGTTGTCGGCCGTCCCACTGCGCAGCGGTCACAAGGAACTCGGGCGGGCTGCATTCATTGTCGACCTGAGCGCCCTGAAGCGGATGGAGCAGGACAAGCTCGATGCCGAACGCATGGCCGCCGTCGGCCAAACCGTCGCCGGCCTCGCCCACACCATCAAGAACCTGCTCATGGGCCTGGAAGGCGGCATGTACATGGTCGATACCGGGCTGCGTCGCTCCGAGGCAGCGCGCATCCAGAACGGCTGGGCGATGCTGCAGCGCAATTTCGAGAAGACGACGGCGCTGGTCAAGGACTTCCTGAGTTTCGCCAAAGGACGCGCGCCCGACCTCCAGCCGCTCGATCCCAACGCGCTGGCCAAAGATATCGTTGCTCTCTACAAGGACGCGGCTCGTCTTCAGGGAGTGGATCTGTCAGCAGAACTCGGGCCTAATGTCGCCGTCGCACCGCTGGACGCCAAAGGCATGGAGAGTTGCCTGACCAACCTGCTCTCGAATGCGATTGACTCCGCCACCATGCGTGCGGACGGACAAGGTAAAGTCGTCCTGCGTACCGTGCAGTCGGAAGACGAACTGGTGTTCGAGGTCATCGACAACGGCGGCGGCATGGACTGGGAAGTGAAAGGCAAAGTCTTCACCACATTTTTCACCACCAAGGGTAACAAGGGAACGGGGTTGGGCTTGCTTACCACACGCAAGATTGTGCAGGAACATGGCGGCCGCGTCGAAGTCGAATCGGCTCCGGACGAGGGGGCAACATTCCGCATTCGCCTGCCGTTGCAGCGCCTGCAGATGATCGCCGAAGAGTCCGGCCGCGCCGCGACTCAGGCGCAGGAGCAGATATGAGCGCAGATACGAGCAAAGAACGTCGCAAGCGAATCCTGGTAGTGGATGACGAGGCCGACGTGCGAGCGTACCTGAGCCTGGCGTTGGAAGACGCGGGCTTTGAGGTGGCGACGGCGGCAGATGGGCTGGACGCGCTGGAAATGGCGCGACGGAACCCACCCGACCTGATCTCGCTCGACCTCGTCATGCCTCGCCATTCCGGCGCCCGTTGCTATCACGATCTCCAGAAAGACAAGCATTTGGCCAAAATTCCAGTGCTGATCGTGACCGGTCATGCGCGGGACCAGCTGGGCCGCGCCGACTTCGAGGAGATGACGATGTCAGGGCCTGGCATTTATCTGGAAAAACCAGTGAGCCCCGAATCTTATGTTGCGGCCGTGCGCAAACTGCTGGGAGTGGAAACCCCCGCCTCGACGGCTTCCACGGCCGACCAGATCAGGGCCCAACTGTCGGAAGCACTAGCCAGTGCCAACGAGGAAACCCTTAAACGTGCACTCGACGCAATTCGAAGGAAGTGAGGAGCATTATGAACGCAAAATCTGGAAAGAAAATACTGGTTGTGGACGACGAACTCGACGTAGTCGACTACGTTAGAAACTTTCTTCAAGATCACGGCTTCGCGGTGATCAGTGCGACCGACGGCAAGGAGGGGTTCGCAAAAGCCAAGGCCGAACTGCCGGACCTTATAATGCTCGACATCGTGATGCCCAAGGACACGGGCGTACGGATGTACCGCGATCTCTACGAGGACGCCGAAACCCGGCATATTCCTGTAGTCATGCTGACCGGCATTTCCCACGAGTTCAAGCGCTTCATCTCAACCCGGCGCCAGGTACCGGCTCCGGCAGGTTATTTCGAAAAGCCCGCCGACCTGAACAAAGTGCTGGAGAGAATTGAAGAGATTCTAAGCTCGCGGCCGGTGCAGTAACGGACATGCTGTGTCCGATGATGAACAGCAGCCGGCGAACGAAGAACTCCAGCCACTTTCCGACCTGCGTGTGTTCAGTGCCCAGTGCGGTTGGCAGAACTTCGCAAAACTCGGCAGCCCCGCCTTCGCGGTATGCAAAGGAACCCCCGGAATCTTGCCTACCCCACAGTTGCTGATCGAGCGGGTGACGCAGCTAGGCGCCCAAATTGTCATCGTGGATCCGAACACACCGCCCGAATACGCCGAGGCTTTTCGGGAGCGATCTGGCGTCAAGGTGATTGAGGTGGCCTCCTTGATCGAGAAGATCCCAGGTGCGAATTCCTACAGCACTCTTTTTGACAACCTCGTCCGGGCCTTGCAAGTCGCGGCGAAGAACGAGTAAAAAGACGGGTATCCGTCCCGAGAGCAATCCATGGTTCAATGAAGGAGGTCTGTCTGCCTCCGTGGCACGGGAGTCTGTGTGCCGCATCATTTTAGGAGTGAAGCGAATCCGATGTCGACTGGACCAACAAACGCATTTGCCGAAATGGACCGTGAAGAGCTCCTGCGGGCGCTGGAAATGTTCGCGAAAAACTGGCTTGCCCACGACGGCTGCTGGTTTCTTGCAGCCGAAGAGCGCCTCGGCATTCAAACCGCCATTGAACTCGACGTTGGATCGTGGAAGCGCTTTGCCGGCGCGGAGGCGCGCCGCATCATGACCACATTCAACATCCCCGCCCATGGTGGTCTTGTGGCCCTCGAACGAGCCTTAGGTCTGCGTCTTTACGCTGTCATCAATTTGCAGCGCACGGAATGGTCTGACGACCGCCAGCGTTTGCGGTTCTTCATGGACGTGTGTCGCGTGCAAGAGGCCCGGCGCCGTAAAGGTCTGCCAGACTTTCCCTGCAAACAGGTCGGCACAGTCGAGTTCGAAACATTCGCCGAAACCATCGACGCTCGTATTTGCACGACCTGCTTGCACTGTCCTCCCGATGCCGTTCCCGGCCAGCATTGCGGTTGGGAGTTCACGATCAAGTGACCCCTCCCGCCGCCCCGCCCGTGGAGTCTGCCGCCAATCGCCCAGTGATGAACTTCACCCGAGCCGAACCATAGCGCAGGAAATCACCCAGAGTCTCGGTAGCGACTATGGCAGTGGCTGGACTAACTGGAACCCGCAGGGCGCAAGACCAACGTCAATTTGACAAATTGTCCCAAGCGCGTTCAGGCTGGCGTTGGCAAAACACATCACAGCAGCACATTAGATCAGGCTTGAGGCGTGAGCTTCGGCGAGCCGTCCGAGCCGTTCCAGGGGACTGCCCAGATCCTTTATAGCCTTCGCTCGCTTAACGGCCGATCGTCCAACATCTCCTGCCTGCACGAATTTTCAGGCGTTGGGTTCCCGCACTGCTGGCGTTCCCCGCGTTTGGTAGTGGCTGAATTTGCAAATTCAGCCACTACCCCGCGTTTTGCGCACTTGACAACAAGGAATCCAGACACGTAGTGTAGCTATCCTGTCTGCGGGCGGCATTCTCCGGGGTGCCCTTCAATCAGCCGCCCTCCCTAGAGGTGATGAAATATGCTAAACCAGTCGCTGCGTCCGACGATGTCCGTCAAACTTATGCTTCTCACGGCGGTACTTCTGGCCCCAACCTTCCTGACCGCAAACATGCTGGGTCATTTGAAATTCGGCAAACACAAGCAGCAACAGAATTCCAACCGCGCAGCCGCAAAGAACGCTCCAGGTATGCCCCTGCGCATGCGACGAGCTGAATCGATCCCTGGCCGGGTCGGCAGCGGAGAACCAGAGGGCGGTCCATTCGCGTACGAACGTGAAAAACTCGCCAATCGTGCTTATCCCGGGACCGACATCCCGATCACGCTGACCAATAAGGCCAGCCAGCACTTTGCGCGCGTCAAAGCAGAATCGGAAGGCGGAGGGCGGGCGCAGATGCTCAATTCCCAATGGGTTTCGCTGGGCCCGACGGTTGCACTTTATCCCGCGGTTCTAGGCCGGACAGGCGCAGCGTATGTGGCCTCCGGCCGTATCTCTGCACTGGCCATCGAGCACAACTGCAATCAGTGGCGTTGCCGGCTATACCTCGGGGCAGCGGGTGGCGGCATCTGGAGGACAAACAACGCTCTTTCCGATACGCCGCACTGGAAGTTCATTTCTGACAGCTTCAGCACCAATGCCATTGGGTCCATTACCATCGATCCCACGGATCCGAGCGGCGATACCATTTACGTTGGCACCGGCGAACCGAATGCCAGCGCCGATTCAGGGGCCGGCCAAGGAATCTACAAGTCCACCGATGGCGGAGACTCCTGGTCCTTGTTGCCGGGTAGCAGCTTTGCCCTCAACCGGTCCATTGGGAGCGTTGTGATTGATCCGACCAACGCCAACACTATCTACGTTGGAACCACGCGCGGCGTTCGAGGGTTCACCGCCGTCATCGGAGGCGGTACGGGTAACCTGCCACCCGGCACGGGTCAGCCGGTCGGGCTATACAAATCCGTCGATGGGGGCAAT
>Ga0187818_10000489_pt1 | contig 14394 bp, 10 predicted proteins | sample NC_wetland_sal_i_14_FD_130581 | JGI IMG/M metagenome (GOLD analysis project Ga0187818, IMG submission 130581) | Wetland sediment microbial communities from Neuse River Estuary, North Carolina, USA - SO4_3 | ecosystem: Environmental > Aquatic > Freshwater > Wetlands > Sediment | place: USA... | reverse complement strand
GAGCGGTTCCAGTCAATCGAAGCGTCTTCCGTGACGGTCTCGTCTTGCCGTCTTCCCGCCACCGCCACCGTGCTCACAAAGCTGAACCGCCGCAGCCCGCCCGGACCCCCCGCGCGCTTCGCAAGCTGGATCACCTCCAGCGTCCCGCGCAGGTTCACATTGAGGCAGCTCTTCTCGGATTTCCGGTTGAGCGACGCCGCGCAGTGAATCACGGAGTCCGTCGTCCCCGCAATCCGTCCGTAATCCGCCGCATCGAGCCCCAGCTTCGCCTCCGTCAAGTCCCCGCGGAAAATCACGATGCGCGAGCCCGGCAATTCACGGAAGCTCGCGAAATCCATGTGCAATTGCAGCGCCCGCCACAACCGCTCTTCCGCCTCGCGCGGATCGCGCGCTCGGACCAGCACGTTAACGCGTTCCGCGTGCCCCTCGAGCAATTCCGCCAGGATGTGCGCGCCGATGTAACCCGTTGCGCCTGTCAGGAAAATCGCCATGGACTCAGTTCTGCCGGGCCGCTGCGGCGGACGCATCACCGCCATCATCGCTCGCGGCGCCCGCGCCCGCCGCCACCGCGGCAAATTGCACGGAGCGCTTCGACGGCGTCTCGATCGCGCGGCCTTCAATCAACGGGTAACACCACCTTCGCAGCGCGGGAATATGTATGTTGATCCAGTAGTCCCACCAGTCCACCGAAGCCGGGTCAAAGCCAAAAGCCGCGTGTTCTTCTGCGGGCAGCGCTTCAGAAAGCGTCAGCACGTTGTCGCACTCGAACAACTGTTCATTGAGCAGGATGAACGGCTCATAGAGCTCGATTAGATTCTGAATGCGCCCCAGGTCGCGCTCCGCCTTCACCAGCGGCTTCTTGAATTGCATCTTCTCCATCGCCCGGTTAATCCCCGAAATCACCGCCTTTTGCGCCGGTACGCTCAATTTTTGATATCGGCTTTTCGACACCGGAATCGTGTCAAACCGCATCCGCAGCCAGTGTTCCAGCCCTTGCTGCGCGCGATAGTGCTTCCGGTGCGCGAGCCCGGTCAGCTCGATGGATCTCCCCATGTTGCATGGATTCACTCCCGACGTCGCCAGTTGATAAACGCTCTTGTGCCTCCGCGCCACCAGCGCCGCCGCTATCAGTGTCATCCCCCGCGTGACCATGTCCACGGGGATTACGTCCAGGCATTTCCGCGCATTCGTCGGCAACTGCCGGAAATATGTCCCCAGCAGGTAGGAGAGCGGCGCCGACGTGTTGATCCCTTCATTCCATCCCTGGAATGGCGTGTCGATCGAAGTCTCTACGATCGACGGCCGCACAATCGCAATCGGCAATCCCGCGCCGCGAGAAATCAGTAGCGACTCCGCCATGCTCTTCGTGAACGTGTACGTATTCGGCCAGCCCAGCCGCTGCGCTCGTTTCATTCCCACGCGCGTCAGCCGGTTCCGCTGCCACCGCTGCCGGTTGCGCCGCAATACGGTGTCCACCTCTTCCGCCGGAAACCCGGAGGGATCGCTCCTCCGTCCGAGCGCCTGTCTCCGCAGTGCCGCGGTCATTTCCGGCCCTTCCGACCGTGCCTCCAGGTTGCGGATCGTTTCCCCGAGCGACCGCCACTCGTGCTCCGCGTTGAAATCGGCGGCCTTCCCGGGCGTGTAGTTGAGCTCCAGTTCCTCGCGCACGCGCCCATCGCGCCGCCCCACGACGTAACATGTGGAAAGGTGCATCAACGCTGCGTGGTCGCAAGTCCGCAGGAATTCCAGCAGATGCATCGGCGCGGCCACGTTGCTCGCCAGCGCCTCGCGCAGATCCGGATTGAAATCCGTCAGCCCGGAGCTGTTCACCACAAGGTCGAGCCGCGCCGCCAGCCGCTTCCGGGTCGCCTCGTCTAACCCGAGGTCCGCGCGCGTCAGGTCGCCTTCGACCACCTCCACTCGCTCGGCCAAAAACCTTCCGATTTCATCGCCATATCGCCGGTGCAGCGGCACGAATACCGGCGATTCTTCCGCGATTTTTTCAAACCGCCGCGCCGCCGTCGTGTTTCTTTGACGCCGTATCAGCAAATAGATCTTTCCGATTTCCGGCACTTCGCTCAGGATGTGCTCCAGCCACACCTTGCCGATGAATCCCGTCACGCCGGCGAGCAGCACGTTCTTCCCGCGCAACGCCTCGCGTACGGAAAGCGGCGCCGCTGGCTCCTTTGCTCCGGTCAGGACTACCGGACGCAAGTCCGCCGGATTCGTCCGCACCGCGGGTCTTGCCGCCGCTTCGAGAAGCTCCGGCCCGCCTTTTATTTTCAGCGCGCGCATCAGTTTTTCCGGCGCCACGCGCCCATCCGGCGCCCCGCCAAAAACAAGTGCGAACGCTCCGCGCGGCGGGATCACCGGGTCGAGCACCCGCCCCGTCGCCAGCCCGTCGCGAAACTCCATCCGGTTCGCAATCACTCGCTCCACGCCCAGGTGCCGCGCCAGCGCACAGATCACATGGTCGAGTCCATGGCTCACTAGGATCACCCGGTCATTCGACGCCAGGCACTCCCGCAGCTTTGCCACTCCCTTAGCCTTCAAGCTCGGCTTGACGACGTATTCAAAATATTCCTCGCCGAGCAGGTCCAGCCGGTCGCGCGTCACCCCGCGCAACAGCGCATCCAGCGTCCGCGTCGCCAGCCGCTTATTGGTGAAATACAGCGCCGGCCGGGTCACCGCCGTTGCGGCCACCGCCCCGCGCCGGAACCATCGCCCCAGAAACGTGTGCGCATTCCAGGTGAAGTAGGCCACCTGCCGCACCGCCGTCAGGTCCACCAGGCTCCCCTCAACCCGCCAATAGACCACGCCTCCGGACGCCGCTTTCCGGCCAACCGCGCTTTCCGCGGAGCCTTTCTGCGCCTCCCCGCTTAGATGGACTTGTCCACTCTGCCTGTCCGGCCCGTTCGGGCGGTCCGTCCTTGCATGGCCCAGAGGGCTTTTTGGCTCGGGTTGAAGTCTTGGTGCGCTCAATTTGGCGTGCCCAGAATCGCTAAAATTGCCCTGTTTTCAGCCGTCCGGGAGCACTCAACAACGAAGATTGGTAGAAATTAGCACTTTCCGGCCTCGCTCGGCAAGCCTGCCCGCCTACGACAGCCCGGTTTGCGATGGTAAAGACAATCCAGATGCCCCCAAGCCCTGCAACCGAATCATACGCCCCTTCCGCCCCAGTGCCGCTCTTCTGATAAAGTGGCCCCGCCAAATTCGATTACGTAGTTTCGCCGAATTCTATGGAACCGTCCACTCCACCGCCGGCGCCTTCGCGGCCGACCGGTGAGCAGATCCGCGGGTTCTTTGCGGCGTGGGCCGGCTGGGCTCTCGACGGCATGGACTCCTTCATCTACGCGCTCGTGATGGTCCCGGCGCTGCGGGAGCTCCTGCCGCGCTCGGGACATTCGGCCACCACGGGCGAAGTAGGTTTCTACGGCGGGCTGCTCTTCGCACTATTCCTCGTGGGATGGGGACTCGCGTTCCTCTGGGGCCCGGTCGCGGACAAACACGGGCGCGTGTTCACGCTGATGCTTACCATCGTGTGGTATTCGGCATTCACGCTCGCGGGAGCGGCGGCGACGCGCGTATGGCAGCTCGGATTGTTCCGGGTGCTCGCGGGGATCGGGATCGGCGGCGAATGGGCGATGGGAGGAACGTACGTCGCGGAGGCCTGGCCGGAAAATCTTCGCGTGCGCGCCGGAGCGTGGATGCACACGGGCTACTACTTCGGGATTCTCCTTGCCGGAGTGCTGAATTCGGTGGTGGGCGCGCGATACGGATGGCGCGCCATGTTCATTGCGGGCGGAGCGCCTGCGCTGCTCGTCGCGTTCGTGCGCTACGGCGTCGCCGAGCCGGCGCGATGGCGCGAAAAAAAGCAAGTGCTGCGCCGCGCAAGCCTGTGGCGGCCGTTCGCGGTGCTTTTCGCGCCGCAATACCGGCGGCGCACCCTGCTCAACAGCTTCTTCATGCTGGTGAGCATCACGGGCCTGTGGGCCGGGTCGGTGTACGTCCCGGCCGCGGTGATCGAGTTAGCGGAGGCGGCGCGTTTTCCGGCGGATATGGTCGGGAGCTTTGTCTCGCACGCGACGATACTTCTTTCCGCCGCGACAATCCTCGGATGCGTCGCCGCGCCGTGGCTCGCGGAGAACCTGGGCCGCCGCGGCGCGCTCGCGTTGTATTTCTTCCTGACGGCGATCTCGATCCTGTTCGCGTTCTGGTTTGCGTTCCACCGGCCGGATGTCGAAGGACTCGAGTGGTTCGGGTGCGCGCTCTTCACGCTCGGATTCGGCGGCGCGAATTTCGCGGTGTACACGATCTGGTTGCCGGAGCAGTACCCGACCGAGTGCCGCGCGAGCGCGTTTGCGTTCGCGACGTCATTCGCGCGATTCGCGGGAGCGGGCATCACATTCCTCGTCGGCGCGGGCGTCGCGCGGTATGGCAGCGTCGGATACCCGGTGGCGCTGACGGCGCTGGCGTTCATTCCGGGGATCCTGCTGCTGCCGTTTGGATACGAGACACGGGGCGCGCCTTTGCCCGAATAACTGCCGCCGGGGTGAAAGCTTTGAGTAGCATAGGCGCGGGTGCCCCACACGTCGTGGTTACGTGTGGGGATTTTCTCTGTTTAACGCTTTGAGTAGCATAGGCTTCAGCCTGTCCAATCCCTTCCCTCTAAACCTACACAGTCCAAAGCCTGTGCTACCTGCCCCCCCTCATCTTTTTGTAAGAGTGTGCGCACTCCTACGGAAGGTCCTCAGGAAATGCGTTTTTCACTCACGGCAGGGGCGACGAGTTTCCCGCCGCAGCGGGGAACTCCATTCGCAGCAGGTGTCGCAGTGTGCCTTGTTGCAGACCACAGATTTACAGTGGAAGTCATTGGAAAAACGAGATGGGGATCGGAATGACTCCGAATTTCAGACCCCTTAAGGCGAAGTCTCCAAACGGAAGACCTTGTGGCGAACCAACGCGCTTCTCAATCGCTCCGGATTCTTCGTGTCCCCTCCCGCCACTAGCCTGACCGATTTCAAGATGGGGTGGCCTCGCGCCGGGAATGTCGGTGTTCTGCGTGAGAGCTTTCAACTCCCCCTTGGGTGTTGCGGCGGCAGAAGACGACTGAGGCGTCGTCACAATGATGATTCCGGTAGGCTGATTTAGCCCCGGGAATCCGCCCGGTGCAACTTGAGATGTCAAATCGTTACCGTTCTGATCGTACACGGTGACGGAGTTTCCGAAAATGTTTGTGATATACAACAATTCCGGGGCGCCCACTCCTAGCGTACCCAGCAAGGCAATACTATCCGGACAGTTGACAGTCTTGAAGCCGCCGCTGGGAGTGATGGAATTCCCATTTAAATCGAATTCGGCAATGCCGCTTATCGCGCACCCGCCAAATAGTCCGCCGCTCGCAGCTTCGGTGACATATATACTCTGGTTCGCCGGATCGATGATGAAATCATCCGGCGCCGCCAGTCCCGAGAAGGCGCCGGGCAGGCTCACCTGTTTCCCAGAAGGGTTGTATGCCGTGATTGTATCTGTACCATCATTTGACACATATATAGTGTCATTTGCAGGGTTCCAGACAACCCCGTACGGACTACTTATGTTTGGGAAAGCACCCGTGGCCGGGGTGATTGGACTGCCGTTAGAATCGTAGACGAAAATCTGGCTCTTCGTCGCGTCGTTGATGTAAAAATTGCCGCTAAATGCGTCAAGTGTGATGTCCTCCGGATCGCCAGAGGAGCTTAGATTAGAGAAAGAGCCAGGGATGAACACCTCGTTCCCACTGAGATCATAAATAGTCACTGTCCTGTTTCCAGTGTTCGTGACAACGAGGTCGCCGAGCGCAGGGTCGTAGACAAGTCCGTCCGGAACATTTAAATGCGGGAATGCACCAGATGGAATGGGGAGAGCCTTCCCCGTTGTATCGAAAACCGACATTGTGTTACTCCCTGAGTTCGTCACGTAAACGCACGTGGTTCCCGGCGGACATATGGGGCCTGGCGAAGACGGAGCTGTCGATGCGGTGCAATAAATGCCCGCGATGTCCAAGCCTGCACTAACGCATGCGGAGATGTCCCCATCTGTGCAGTCGGCGACGTCAACCTCGGTCAAAGCTGCGTTTACTAGCTGACTTTTGGCGAAAAGGCTAACTAAGAACTCGGCGCACCCTTGCGCTAATGACACCTCCAGAGCAGACACGAAACCGCCGCAAATCAGAACGTCAGCACCCCCAGTCGGAACGATCCCAAGTGCGCAGGCGACGGGAATTCCGGCGGCTCCAACGCAGGACCCGATGCCCAACGCATCGCTAATGGCCTTGGCGATCTGGCACGCCTCCGTCTGCCAACTAGTTGCAACGACAGTTGCATTGTCATTGGGACGAACAGACAAACAAATAGCGGGCGTGGTTTCTTCGCCCGACAGCACAGCATTCGAATAACATTCGGGGTTTGAACTATTAGCAAATGTATTTGCGGCCCCTGGACCGGGCGCACCCCCGAGCGAAAACGGATAAGAGGAAAATGTGGTTGATGAATCAGAACTCGCAACTGCCCGCAGCCTCGCGCGGTTCCCTTGCTTAGATTCGTTTTCTCGTGAACCTGGCAAAGCATTTGACGCGGGGGGTGAAGTACTCGAGAATAAAATCACGGCGGTGGCAGTCTGGCCTCCCGTTACGGCAGAAATCGTTGCGACTTGTGCACTATTCACACCAGAAGGCGGAGTAAGAGTGGTACTGAATGCACCGATTGAATCCGTGGTGCCAGCAGCGTTTGCGAGAGTTCCAGCGTTGCTGCTGAAACCAACGGGAAGACCAACGATTGGAGCGCCTGTGGAGTCAACGGCAGCGGCGGCGACACTCCACGGACTGTTTGATACACCAGCATTCTGTGAGACAACCAGGATAGCAAATGACGCGACGCCGACAACAGAAAGCTGTGCCGAGCTCGAATTGCCGCCGCCCGGACTAGGATTGTTCACTGTTACTTGAAGCACTCCCACATTAGCAAGAATTGCAGCCGGAAGGGTCGCGGACAACTGGGCGGAAGAGATAAATTTCGTTTGCACCCCATTGCCCCCCACCAATACTTCAGAGCCGCTAACAAAGTTGGAGCCATTGACTGTGATCATTGTTGCAGGGCTCCCAGAAGCGAGTAACGCTGAAGATAGTGAATTCAGGGAAGGCAGAGGATTATCTGCGGTAAAATTCACGGAATTCGATAGCTGTACTCCAGGAATGGATACATTCACTGCGAATATGCCTGCCGTCTCTATGTCTGCGGCTGGCACCGTGGCGGTCAACTGCGTGACGCTGTTAAATGTCGTAGAGACGGAAGAACCATTGAACTCTACGGTCGCTGAATTCGTAAAATTCTCGCCAATCACCGTAAGCGTCACAGCGGTTCCCCCTGCAATCGTTGTGTTGGGAGATATGCTCGTTATCGAAGGGATCGACGGCGGAGGAGGTTGCGAACCGCTGCTGCATCCTATCTGAAGGACCGCGAAAACAAGCACCAATAATGAGCCTATAAGACGCCCGCATGCTAACTGCCGAAAGCGCGCTGAATGTGTATCCATTTTTCTTCGCCTTCTCCTCGATTTACCTGTGCTCATTGCGCTCTCGCCCCCCTAATTCTCTTGAACGCAACCTAGGGGACGAGCCCCAGTTCGATCTGAAAAAAGAGGACCAAAACTTCATTCGATCACGTGAAATGTGTACATTTTGCCAGAGCTGGCCATGTTCGAGGAGCTCACGGCTCCCGGCGGCAGAAATCCATATTCCCCGTTCTTCACGTTGTCCCCTAGCACGACCTCATACATACGTGGGGCGATCTTCTTTGACTGGAACTCAACCTCGTCACGTTGCGCTCCGCCCGATGAGTGAACGACGCCGCCCGTCACGGACCGGAATTCGCGCGAATCCCCGGTCTGCCGCAATCTCAGCAACTGATACTCCGTGATTGCGACACCTTCAGGCATGTAGATCAAGAAATCTAGCGGTGTATTCAGACTGTAGTGACTAGCTTTGCCTTGAACGTGCCCGTTCAAGTCGCCCTTTACGAGCCCCTCCGTCGCAAGAGATTTCAGGAACCCGCCGGTCTTCCAGTTAACGACCTCAGGCAACATTTCAACCCATCTATAATCTTTGTCCTTGTAATACACACCGACTTCGTCAACAAGCGGGGAGGCTGTGCTCGTAGAAACGGAAGGCGCAGGCGCTGCCGCTGGTGGTGCCGAGTTCGCTTTGTTCTTTTCAATCATCGCGTTGATGACTTTCTCTGATACTCCAGCTTTCTTGAGCTCGATGACTGCGTCCACATCGACCGCATAGCTCCCCGGCTGACTTTTAATCATGGATATGATCGTGTCATCCCCGAGTCCAGCCTTCACCATCTTGGTAACCGAATCGTTGTTCAGCGCCTGCTGTGCTGAAATTGAAACGACCAGTACAAGCGCCGCAACCGCAATTTTCATTATTTTCTTCATCAGCAATTCTCCGTAGGGGCCTACACAGACTTGGGGGACGGCAGAAGCTTCCAAAGCTCGATGCGTTCTGCCAGACGTATATAAGGAGAAATCGATATTGTCAATACTATTTTCTTCGGCCTAACAGAATCAATCTTATGACAACCAACTGTGTACTAGGACAACTAGAACGACCTTCCGCCGTAGTAATGAAGGGTACGGCCGCCTGCAACTCTCCAAAGAGGACGCGCACCCGGCGATTAGTTGTGTAGCGACCATGAGGCGAAGACCAAGAACTGACGTGATCGTGACGAAAGATCGGTCGCACGCCATTGTTGACAATAATAACTAATAGTGATACTTAATGCGAGTTTACCGATGTTAATAAAGTGCTTATTGTTGCGATAACGGAGGAGCTCAAATGAAGCGATTCACCGCTGCCACATTAATAGGGCTAATGCTATTTGCGCTTGGAGCGGAGGCTGGGGTTGACAGCAAGAAGGCGATGTATGTCGGAGGAACGGTGACGAGCATTAAGGACGGGACCGAGGGACTCTCATCCACCAGCGATGAAAAGGTCTTCGTGTTTACCTATAAGAATGGCAAGGATGAGGCCAAACTGGTCGTGCCATATGACCACGTTAACGATCTTGAGTACGGACAAAAAGCAGGCCGCCGGTTGGGCCTGGCGCTTGCGGTTTCTCCCTGGCTGCTACTTTCTAAAAAGCGCAAACATTTTCTTACCGTTGGATTTACCGATGAGCAGGACAAACAGCAGGCAGCAGTCTTCGAGCTTGGGAAAGATATCGTCCGCGTCACTCTGGCCTCCATGGAAGCGCGCACAGGCAGGAAAATTGACTATCAGGACGACAATGCCCGAAAGAGCGCGAAGGGTAATTAGGGGTCGCTAATGAAGAGCATGCTTGTCCTGCTTTCTTCGCTGCTGCTGGCGCCGCTGGCCGCCGCGCAGCAGGCGCAACAACCCCAACAACCGCCTTCCGCGGCGGCTCCCACTATGGACCCCGAAATTGCCACAAAGTTGCTCAGTGTGCATCGAATCTGCGTGGAGAGTTTTGGTGAAGATAAGACTTCGAAGCAGTTGGAGGCGATGGTCATAAACGCTCTCAGCGAAACTAAGAAATTTATTATTACGGAGAACTGCGCAAAAGCCGATGCCACACTCAAGGGAGTCGGCACCGAGCAAATTCACCAAGAACAACACTCATCTAGCGAATCTGTCGGAGTCGGGGCATCCGGACAGTCAGCCAATCTGAGCGATTCGTCTCATGCTACAGAAACGATCTTCGACGTCCATTTTGCAGTGCGCCTGGTGGCTCCGGATGGGGACGTGATCTGGTCGACAACGCAGGAGAGTAATGGCGCGAAATACAAAAGCGCAGGCCCGGATGCCGCGGACAAGGTTGTCAAGCGTTTGATTTGGGACCTCGAGGCACTACAGAAGCAGCGCGACTCCAACAAGAAGAACTAGGCATCTCTTACGTTCAGCAAAGTCTCAAGCGAGGATGGCGGGTGCCGCACCCTTAGGTTCTCATGGGGCGCGGAATCTGTTCTTCTGATTTTCTCCTTCTCAAATCTCAAATTTCAAATCTGAGATTGCCTTTCCCTACCCCTGCCCTCCGAAGCTTCAGCGCAGGAGGGTCCCTGCCCCCGCCCTCGTTTACCTGCCGTTTACCTGCCGGATAGGCAGGGCTAGGCAGGCTCCCCCTCCCTGCCGCAAGTGCCATTCGTGCATCATTCGAATACACATGCTCCGCGCCCGTTTTACGTCCGATATTGTCGCCATTTTATTTTTCTTCATTTTTCACTCAATTTATTTAGTTGAACGACCCACCAAATAATTTTTGAGGCCCCATTCCTATCAACTCCTCCTCTCCAACTTTTCCTGTAAGTGCCGTTGTTTCAGTAAGTTACGGGGCGCACGGCTTCCGCCACCGCGATAACCGAATCGCCGCGCGTGCCGCACTCGCGCTGCACTCGCGCGCTGGGCAGAGAGACGGGCTTTCGCGTATTATCTGCGGATGTCTGACGCCATTTAGAAATTGGATCATCCGATTTCATTGCCGGAGATTTTTCGCTCGCCGCTCTGCGTCAAAAAAATTTAGGATGAAAATTTCTTGTTGTTGCAAGAGAAAGGAAAACGACGATGAAAACAGCAGACCTTCGGAGGTTGGCGATTTTGTTGACGGCAGCGGCGGTTGCGGTGGTGGCGGCAGCAGTCGCGATGGCGGGCGTCTCGATCCCGCAAGCAACGCCCATGCCCGATTTGTCGACATTCTTTAAGAACACAGTTGGACTGACCGCAAGTCAGATTTCATCCATCCAAGCCGGAAAGCCGGTCGCGATAGCACTGAATACTCCTACGCCGGAGGAGATCTATCTTTTCGGCGCTGTGTACATCAACGCTACGCCGGAGAGTTACCTCGCATTTTCACGAGACCTCAACCAATTGCGCAAATCACCCAATTATTTGGCCATCGTGGAATTCAGCAATCCGCCGCAGCTTTCCGACCTGAATAATTTCGGATTCTCCGACGAAGAGATTCAAGACTTGAAGAAGTGCAAGGCCAAGAATTGCGCAATTCAGATTCCGGCGGAATCATTGACGGCGCTGCAGCAATCCGTCAACTGGTCCGCGCCAAACCTGGCGGATCAGGTGAACCAACTCGTCCGGGCAGCGGTCTTGAAAGACCTGCTTGCGTATCAGAGCGGAGGCAACCCGTTCCTTTTAATTTACAATGACAAGCCCACGCCAACGGATGTGTCGGCGGATTTCCAGTATGTTTTAAATTTCAGCAAGGCGCTGCCGCAATACCTTCCGAACTTTTACCAATATCTGCTCGATTATCCCAAGGCGAAGCCCGCGAACGTGGATAATTGGTTTTACTGGTCCAACGTAAAATTCGGATTGAAACCGACGCTGCGCGTCGTGCAGGTTGTCACTTCCACCGGCACGGCAAGCGACAAAATCGCTTACGCCATCGCGGAAAAACAGCTCTATGCAAGCCACTACTTCGAGACCGCGCTGGATATGACGTTCTGCGTGCGCGGCGATAGTCCGTCGCAGCCCGGCTTCTACTTGCTCATGGCGGAGGGATCGGAGCAGGCCGGCCTCACGGGTCTGGTGGGGGATATTAGACGAAAGGTGGCGGTGGGTGATTCGGTGACGGCGCTGCAACAAGCGCTGACGGCGATTAAGCAGACGCTGGAAAAAAATCAAAAGTAGTTGGAGCGGAGAAAAAGGGGAAATGAAAGCGGCGGCGCGAGTCTGATGGCGAAGGCAGCGGATTTTCGGAGGATGGCGCTCGCGATGCCGGAGGCGGTGGAAGGCTCGCACATGGGGCATGCCGACTTCAGGGTTGGAGGGAAAATCTTCGCGACGCTCGGGTTTCCGGAAAAAGGGTATGGCGTGCTGATGCTTACGCCGGAGCAGCAAGCAGGAATGGTTGAGGACGCGCCGGAAGTTTTTTCGCCGGTGTCCGGTGGTTGGGGGAAAATGGGCGCGACGCGGGTGCGGCTGGCGAAGGTGAAGCCGGATATTCTGGAGGGCGCGCTGCGGATGGCGTGGAAGAGGAAGGCGCCGAAGAGTGTGTTGAGGAAGAAGCAAAAACCCCAGGCGTAAAGACGACGCCTGGGGCACCCGCAAGAGATTTTATCTGGAGGGAATCGATGACGGTATTGAGAGTTTGCTACAAGCACGGCGTCCGATTTGATGAAGGCTATTACGTCTCGAAACATCTGCCGCTCGCGGCTGCGTTTATGGCTCCCTACGGTTTGAAGAGCGCGGAGATGGTGAAGGTGACCGCGACCGCGGACGGGTCAAAGCCGCCGTACCAAGTGATTTTCTCCGCTTACTTTGAATCCGCAGCGGGACTGCAGAACGCGATGCAAAGTCCGCGAATCAGCGAAGTGTTGGGCGACATCGGGAAATTCTACGACGGAATGCCGGACATTCTCATCGGTGAAGTCGTCGCGCTGCCTGCGCAGGCGTGACGAATCACACCACCCGTCTATTTTCGGAGGAGCTTGAAGGCGTGGTTCCACGAGCCGGTGCGCATGCCGTAGGTCACCCACAGGATGCACATCGGCTCGAGCAGGCGTGCGCCTTCAATGCCGCCGATATCAATCGTGTTCCAGCCAAATGATTTCAGGATTTCGGTGACCGCATCTTTGGCGGCGGCATCTTTTCCGCAGATGAACATGTCGGGCGGGCCGCCCGGGAATTGCGGGTCCACCATGTGAGCGAAGCCCACGGTGTTGAAGGCCTTCACCACGCGCGATTTGGGAAGCCAGCGCTGCACCTGCTCGCCGCCCGATTTGGTGTGGCCGAGAGCAAGCGTGGGCGGCGCGCCCGGAGTGAAGACCAGCGGGTTCGTTGCGTCAATCACGATTTTGCCGTCGAGATTCTCGGCGCCCGCGAAGCGCAGAGCGTTTTCGGTGCCGCTCCAGAGCGTGGCGAGGAACACGATTTGGCCGAAGCGCGCGGCTTGCGCGAAATCGCCGGTGGAGGCGAGCGCGCCCGCTTCGCTGGCCCAGGCTGCCGTCTTCGGATTGTTCGCATCGCGCGAGCCCATCTTTACTTCGTGGCCGCGCGCTACGAGGCCTCGACCCAAGGCCTGTCCTACATCACCGCTTCCCAGGATTCCGTATTTCATGGCGTGTTCGTCCGCCCTCCTTCGTTGTTCGATGTGCGGGTTCGCGGGTACGATTCATAGCACATTCCGGTGTTTGAGAGGATGGAGAGTTAATCTGGGGTTGCGGGATTTGGGGGTAGGCAGTCGGCGAAGGTGCTAGAGGATGACAGCATAAAAGGACAAGATGAAATTCAACCCCCGCACCCTTGAAGTGTTCAGGCCCATGACATCCTTTACAGATTGTCCCGAGACATCCTTTACACTTCGGCGCCCGTTGTGTCGCGGGCAAGAGAAGCATACGATGTGCGAGTTAGACTTCCAAATCGTAAATCTCAGAGATTAGTGGCAATCCGCTGACAATCAGGCTAACAATGAGGGCCGACTCCAAATCACTGACGACCTTCTTCCGCAATCAGGGCGTCTACTTGTTCATCGCTCTTGTGATCAGTGCAATTTTCTGGGCCATCGGGCAGCCCGCCAATCCTTTCAACGTTATCGTGTACTCGCTGTGCATCGGCAATTTCCTTTCGCCCCCCATGCAATGGCTGCACGCGCTGTACGAAAGGCCGGCTCCTTATGACTGGCTGATCTTCCTGGTCTTGCTGTGCGTCGTGATGCTGCCCGTTTACGTGCTGACGAGCATAATTGTGTGGTGGTTGGCTCCGCATAGTCCGCAATCGCTTGGGCACCTGATCCTCACCGGTTGGAGGATGTCATTCCTGGTCATCATCGTCTACGGCGTCATGAATTTTCTCTACCGCAGGACCAGGGTGCGGCTCGAGCGCCGCAACGTCGAGCTGCAGGGCATGGTCCAGGCCGGCGCCGCGCGGCTGGAAATCCAGGAGGAAGAATTGCAGCGGGCGCGGGAGATTCAGGAGTCGCTGCTGCCCAAGGAGATTCCCCAGTTGCCGGGATTCGAGGTGGCCAGCGCCTGGCAGCCCGCGCGCGCGGTTGGCGGGGATTACTTCGATGTATTGAAGCTCGGCGAAAACCGGCTGGCCATCTGCATCGCCGACGTCTCCGGAAAAGGCGTTCCCGCCGCTTTGCTCATGGCCAACGTGCAGGCGAGCCTGCGCGCATCGGTTCGCGATCTGGATAGCCCTGCGCGCGTATCCAGCATCATCAACGGCATGCTCTGCGAAAGTATCGCGGCCGATAAATTCGTGACCTTCTTCTGCGCCGTTTTGGACGCCGCCTCGAACACCCTTCGCTACTGCAATGCCGGCCATCCGTATCCCATTCTGGTTTCTGCCGGCGCCGTGCGCACGCTGGACCAAGGCGG
>Ga0187818_10000488_pt1 | contig 14424 bp, 11 predicted proteins | sample NC_wetland_sal_i_14_FD_130581 | JGI IMG/M metagenome (GOLD analysis project Ga0187818, IMG submission 130581) | Wetland sediment microbial communities from Neuse River Estuary, North Carolina, USA - SO4_3 | ecosystem: Environmental > Aquatic > Freshwater > Wetlands > Sediment | place: USA... | reverse complement strand
CTCTGTGTCGGACGCATGTGGGATGGAACGATGTTCTCCTCAGTCTGTGCCCTTCCCTCCCCAACCTCCGCGGTAGGTTGCTGCCCTTCGTTGTTCGGCTGGTTCACTGGTACTACAGCACAGTCCGACTTCTCCTGTACGTTCATGTCCGCCGTTCGGTTCATGGCCTTCGCGGACCGGTCTTGGTCGGTTGACCAAGACGTGCCGGAGATCTCCCGGTTCTCGTGCATGTTGTTTCTCAGCGTGCGCGGGTTCTTAGACTACGCAGGACCAAACAATCCACTCGCGATTATCGTGGTTGCTGTGTTGCCTTCCTCCTCTCGGAACGGAGTCGGCGTCCTGTTCCATCGGCTTTTCGAAGCTCAATAGCCCGCCCACCGATCCCTCTGTCTACGCTTCAAGCGATACCTCGCGATATCGCCTGCAAGACTCGAGGCCAGGATGGATTCGCTGCTTTCCTTTCCTGCAAGGTAAGAGAGCTCACCGAGTACCTGGACACGGAACTGGTGACAGCGGCGTTGGGGGAGCCGGGATGAGATAGGACCTGGGACAGTTAAGAGAAACAAGACGGGAAGAACGCGCTTGCGCTCGCAAGAAGCTGTGGTAGACTCGCGCCGTTTGACGTCCCACTTGTCTAATTCCAGGGGATTTCGCGCAATGCGATAGTGGGGCGGGCCGAGAACCGAACTCGGGAGGTCTCCGGACCATGGGCCTCGTTCTTCTGATCGTCATCTGGTTGATCACGTTCGTCAGTTCCTATTTCTTCCTGGCCAAGACATGGTGGCTGCCAACGGGCGCGTCCGCGGCGGCTGCGGGCATTGACCATCACTTCGCGACGACGTACGCGGTGATGGGCATTGTCTTCGTAGCGGCGCAGGTCACGCTGGGGCTATTCGCCTGGAAATACCGCGACGGTGGCTCGTCTTCTCCCGCACGCTACAGTCACGGCAACAACCGGCTGGAGCTCATCTGGACGATGCTTACGGCCGTTCTGTTTATCGGACTAACCTTGATGAGCGGTTCCATCTGGGCGTCGGAACGTTTCCGGCCCGCGGAGCCCGGAGCCGTGCAGGTGGAAGTAACGGGCATGCAATTTGCTTGGTACTTCCGTTATCCCGGCCCGGACGGTAAGTTCGGTGCGACCAAGCCGGAATTGATCGACCCAACCGGAGGCGGCGAAAGCGCCGTGGGCCTCGACACCACGGACCCTGCGTCCAAGGACGACGTCGTAGCCGGAACGATGTACGTCCCCGTGAATCGCGAAGTGGAACTGATTCTGAGGGCCCACGATGTGATCCACAGCTTTTTTGTTCCGGCGATGCGCTTCAAGCAAGACGCGGTGCCGGGCCTGGCAATCCACATGCACTTCACTCCAATTGCCACGGGAGACTACGACATCTTTTGCGCGGAACTTTGCGGGCTGGGTCACTACAGGATGCACGGTATGCTAAAGGTCGTCAGCCAGGAAGAGTATGACAAATGGCTGGCGGCGCGGGAGGCGGAGAAACAATAATGGCTACCCGGGAATTCGCTGCCCACGAGTCACACGCACACGCGGCACCTCAGGGCTTCATTCGTAAGTGGGTCTTCAGTCTCGATCACAAAGTCATCGGCCTCCAGTATTACTTTCTGGCGTTGACAGCGGTGTTTGTCGGCATGTTCCTGTCGCTGCTGATGCGCATCCACGTGATCTGGCCCAGCGTCACTCTGCCGTTGTTGGGCCAGATTAAGCCCGAGACGTACGTCAGCCTGCTGACCATGCACGGCACGATCATGGTGTTTTTTGTGTTGACCACCGCACCTCAGGGAGGTTTTGGCAATTATTTTCTGCCGATTCAAATCGGCGCGGCGGATATGGCGTTCCCGGTCATAAATATGCTGTCGTTCTGGGTCACGTTTCTGGCCTATCTCGTGATGCTGGCGGCCTTCTTTGTGACCGGAGGAGCGCCGTTGCATGGTTGGACTGGCTATCCGCCGCTGAGCGCGTTGCAGTCTGCTGGGCCGGGCGAAGGTCTTGGCGCAGACCTGTGGGTGATCAGCATCGCGCTGTTCTGCGTTGGGGCGTTGATGAGCGCGCTGAACTTCATCACGACCACGCTGGACATGCGGGCGAAGGGCATGACGATGATGCGCATGCCGCTGACCTGCTGGGCCTGGTTCATCACCGCGATCCTGGGACTGCTGGCGTTTGGCGTGCTGCTCTCGGCGGGAATTCTGTTGCTGTTGGATCGCAACGCGGGGACGAGTTTCTACGTGCCGCTAGTCACGGTCAACGGTCAGCTTGCCGGACACAAAGGCGGTTCGCCGCTTTTGTGGCAGCACCTGTTCTGGTTCTTCGGACACCCCGAGGTTTACATCGCGATTTTGCCGGCGATGGGCTTGTGCTCGCAGTTGCTCTCCGTGTTTTCCCGCAAACCAATCTTCGGCTACAAAGCGATGGTGTACGCCATGTTGTCCATCGGGCTGTTGGGCTTTATGGTGTGGGGCCATCACATGTTTATGAGCGGGATGAGCCCGTACTCAGCCTTTGCGTTTTCGATCATGACCATGGCCATCGGCGTGCCCTCGGCGATCAAAACCTTCAACTGGCTGGGCACGCTGTGGGGTTCGCGCATCCGCTTTGCCTCACCCATGTTGTTTGCCATCGGATTTGTTTCTCTGTTTGTCTCCGGCGGAATCAGCGGCCCGTTCCTGGCGCAGCCGACGCTGGATATTCCGCTGCACGACACGGCTTTCGTCACCGGGCACTTCCACTTGATCATGGGAGTGGCGTCGATTTTTGGGATTTTTGCGGCGACCTACTATTGGTTCCCCAAAATGTTCGGACGCATGATGAACGAAACACTGGCGCGCGTGCACTTTTGGTTTACGTTCGTCGGAACCTACTGCATCTTCATGCCGATGCACTATCTCGGCATGGCAGGCCAGCCGCGCCGGTACTCGCAGTTCACGGAATTCCATTATTTTGACCACCTAATTCCGCTGAATACTTTCATGACCTACGCGGCCTTCGTCACCATCGCGGCGCAGTTCATTTTCGTCCTTAATCTTTTCTGGAGCATGAAGGCCGGCAAAAAGGCCAGCGACAATCCGTGGGAGGCGACTACCTTGGAATGGACGACGGCAACCCCGCCTCCGCATGACAACTTCGGCGGCCACACGCCGGTGGTCTATAACGGCCCGTACGAGTACAGCGTGCCGGGCGCACCGAGCGACCACGTGATGCAAACCGATCCCACCATCGTGGCGGCACATTAGAGAACCCATGGCCATTTTCACCCCAACCGTCTCGATCGGTGAACCCAGCACGACCCTGGGTGGCAACGGCGCACCGCCGCCAGAGCGCTACGGCGGAGATGACGGGCGCTCCAACTACGGTTCGTCCGGCTTCGACATGCGCTTGCGGCGTGCGCGGCTGGGTATGGGCGTCGCGATCGCAGGAATCGTGATGGTTTTTGTTTCGTTCACCAGCGCCTACATCGTACGTCAAGGACTGCCTACGCTAGACTCGCGCACGGGCAATCTGGTTCGTGACTGGATTCCGGTGCAGCTGCCCCGATTGTTGCTGATCAACACATTCGTGCTGCTGTTCAGCGGCGTGACCATGGAGCTGGCCCGCCGCCAGGCGGCTCGCGAGGCCGCGATAGCGCGCGCCGCAGCCGTTTCGACGGCGTCCGCCAGCGCCGACAGCCGGATCTCCTGGCTGGCGCTGACCGTCGTGCTGGGTCTCGCGTTCTTGACCGGACAGTGGATGGCGTGGCGCGAGTTGGCCGCCAGCGGCTTCGACGTGGCCACCAGCCCGAGCAGCTCCTTCGTCTATTTGCTGACCGGAATGCATGGCCTGCACTTGCTGGGCGGCATCTTCGCGCTGCTGTTTGCAGGCGCAGCTTCCTTGTTACGACGGCCGATCGCTTCGCAAGTGGTTGTTCTCGACGTGACCGGCTGGTATTGGCATTTCATGGCGCTTCTGTGGGTTTACATTTTCTGTCTGATGGAGTTTGCGCACTAACCCGACGTGGTTCCCGGCCGGGCCGGAGCCGCGCGCAGCGAGGAGACCAAACGCATGGCTGAAGCGACACTGCCACACGAACTGCCGGCGGTTTACGAGCCGTCGCTGTTTGGCACCTACTCGAAGAAGATCGGGATGTGGCTGTTTCTGCTGTCGGACTCGCTGACATTTGGCGCCTTACTTTATGCCTACAGCTACGGGCGTATTTCGACGCCGAATTGGCCAACGCCGTTCCATTCCGAGAGCATCATCAACGCCACGATCATGACCGCGTTCCTGCTGACCAGTTCGTTGACCATGGTGATGGCGGTGCGCGCGGCGGTCTTCGGAAACGCGAAAGCCCAGCGGCTCTGGCTCCTGGCAACGATGGCATGCGGGATCGGCTTCGTCGTACTTCACGGCCGGGAGTGGAGCAAATTGATTGCGGAGGGCTTGACCCTGCCGGTGTTCCCCAAGCTGCCTGGAGGCGAAACCTCGAGCGAGTTTGCCAACGTAGCGAAGACCGTGCCGCAGTTTCCCGCGACCTTCTTCGGACTTACCGGCATGCACATGCTGCACGTCAGTTTGGGAGTGGTCTACCTGGGCATCATCGCGCTGCGCCGCAATTTCATTCCCATCCTGCTGATTCTCTGGCTGGCCGCTTGGCTGGGCACGCCTGCCACCAGCCCTTTCCATTACGGCGCGCACGTTTTGCTGGTGGCGGCCATCGTTTGCTCGATCGTTTTGTGGCTGAAGCCGAAGGTCTATGACGCGTCGGACGTCGAGGTTGCGGGCCTGTACTGGCACTTCGTGGACCTGGTCTGGATGTTCATCTTCCCGCTGGTTTATCTGATGTCCGCCAAGATTCTTTAGGAGCCGGAACGATATGGAAGCCTTCCAAGAAGCTATCGCGGAGAGAGTGGCGGAACAGCATCGGCATCACGGCAAATCGCAGTTCCTGTGGGTGTGGATCGCGCTGCTGGCGATGACCGCCATCGAAGTGTATCTGACGTATCAGAATATGCAGCCGGTGCGGATGCTGACGATCCTCATGGGATTGTCGCTGGTGAAGGCGGCGCTGATCATCGGCTTCTTCATGCACATGAAGTACGAACTTTCGCGCATGAAGTGGCTGACCATGTGTGCGCTGGTGGCCTGCCTGGCGCTGATGATGATTTTCTTCCCGGATGCGCTGCGCATCCTGTCATTGGGAGTAAGATAGTCGCCAGGAGTGGAATAAGTCGTTGAGAATGAAATGAATCGTTGAGAACCAAATGAAACTTCGCGCTGCCATCCTCGCCGCTTCCTTGCTGCTGTGGACCGCGCCGGCTTTCAGCCAGTGCTCCATGTGCTATAGCGCGGCGAAGGCGACTTCCAAAGAGGGGCAGAGGGCGATCAGTAGAGGAGTGTTCGTGCTTCTCGTCCCGCCGGTTGGATTCATGACCCTGGGCGTCTGGATGGCATTCCGCTATGGAAGAAAGCGGGACCTGGAAGCAAACTTTACGGCCGGATCATCACTTCATTCGGTCCGGAAGGCAGACTAAACTTCGCGCCACGCTCCTGATTGAGTTTCAAAGTGGCGGGAACGTCCAACTCAGCAATCTGAACTTTTCGTGTCCAGGAACCGCTGCTCCAATAGTCCGCGCTGGTGTATATCGTTCTGCCGACGATCGTATATTTTCCTATTTCTTCCGTGTGGCCGTCGCGAAACACGAGCACGGCGGCTGGAAGCTGGCTAGGGCGCTCGGCTGGCGGAGCTTGGCGAGAGATGGCGGGACGTATGGCGGACTGCAGATTGGATGCCGGCTCCGACTCTGACTGGCTGAATTGTCCGCTCGTCTGCGACTGACCGTAATTTGTTAGCCGGACCCAATGATCGCCTTGCAGTTCAAGGACTAGCGACTCGGGCGGGTTCGGTGTTTGCGCCGGGGAGGCAGTCTGAGCAGTCTGCGCGAAGATGATCTGCGGCGGAGGCGCCTCGACCATGCCCGGCTCGGACTCGTAGTCAGAATAGTAGTAGTACGGCGCATATGCCGAACCAGCAAGAAACCGGTGCGCGCGGCGCAAGCGGACGAAACCGGTTCCAGTTCGGCTAGGGCTAGCTGGAGCGGACGCAAACGCGACGTGTCTCTGGGCTCGCGCGGAGGACACACAGAGCGTCGTTCCGAGCATGGCAAGGGACATCGCAACCAAGCGGTTATTCATACACGAACCCGTTCAGCGTCGGAACTCAGTCCGCCGCGTTTCTTCCCAGGCTACGTATAGTCTCAGCGGGCACAACAGTCAAGTTTTGGATCGCTGCTGAGAGAGAAAAGCAGGTCCCTCGGGCCAATTTCGCCCTCGGAATGACATCTTGGGGCCTTTTCAGCACCCTGATTCAGCAGCGGGCTAGGGTTGCGCCTGCTGCTGGCGGAGGTGGGCGACAACCAGGCGTATTTCGTCGTAGGTGACTTCGGGGGGCAGGGCGTCCTTGATTGGGCGTAGGCGTTCGGTGCCGAGGCGGGCGCAGACATGTTCGATCTTCTGCAGGTTGTCCTGCTGAATCCAGTTGGACTGAAACTCGGCGTCGCCGCGTTCCACCATTTCGGCGACCATCGAAGCAACGGAGCGGAATTGCCTGCCGCGGATCTGAGCGATTTCCTCCAGGGTGCGGCCTTGCCGGAGCAGCCGCAGCGTCTCTTTGGCGGGTGCGGAGACATCGGTGGCCACCACGACGGCGCGGGCGCCGTTGCGGAAGCGGTGCAGGGCGTCCAGAATTTCCTGGCCGTAGAGTTCGGTTTTTCGTTCGCCGAAGCCCGGGACGCGGCGGATTTCCGAGAGCGAAGCGGGCTGGAGGCGGCAGAGTTCATCGAGGGAGGTGTCGTGCATGATGGTGAAGGCGGGAATGCTTTGCTGGCGCGAGGTAGTGCGGCGCCACTCGCGAAGGTATTCGCGTAGCTCGTAGTTTGGGGCGAGGGCGACCGTGGGCGCCGAGGATACCGGTGCGCGTGAGGCGACCGAGCCGGCGGCAGCGGCGGCGGCCAGGCGCTTGGGCCGTTGGGAGCGAACGGGCTCGGCCAGCCATTGCGGCGTGGCACCACAAACATCACAGGCTTGGCAGGATTTCCATTTGGCGGTTTCGCCGAAATGGGAACAAATCTGGAGATGCCGGCAGGTTTCCGATTCGACGAAATTCCGCACAGTGTGATAGCGCTGCCACGCGCGTTCCTTTTCCGCCGGGTCCGCGATCTGCCCGATGAAATAGGCGAGGAGGCCTGCATCTTTTTTCTGCCAGAGCAGCAGGCAGTCGGCGGGAAGCGCGTCGCGGCCGGCGCGGCCCGCTTCCTGGTAATACTGTTCGATGGATTTGGGCAGGGAGAGATGAATCACGGCGCGGACCGCCGCTTTGTTGATCCCCAGTCCGAAGGCGATCGTGCCGACCAGGATGCGAACTTCGTCGGACATCCACCGCTCTTGATTGCGGCGGCGGGTGTCAGCGTCCATTTTGCCGTGGTACGCGATGGCGGGAATGCCTTGCTCTTCGAGGAAATCGACGGTTTCTTCGACGCGGTTGATAGTGGGGGCGTATACGATGACGTTGCTGTCGGCATAGCTTCCCAGCGCGCGCAGCAGCAAGTTGGATTGGCTGCGCGGCTCGCATTCTTTGACGATGTAGCGGAGGTTGGGCCGGTGGAAGCTGGCGATGTACTTGCCGGGATCGCGCAAGCTGAGCTGCTCGATGATGTCGTGGCGGACCTGGCGAGTGGCGCTGGCGGTGAAGGCGGCGATGGGAAGGTCGGGGAACTGGACGCGCAGGGAGTTTAGCTGGCGGTATTCGGGACGAAATTCGTGGCCCCATTCGGAAATGCAGTGGGCTTCGTCAATGGCAAAGAAAGAGATGGGAACGCGCTTGAGCCAGTCGATGGTGTCGGCGCGCGCGAGGCGCTCGGGTGAGAGATACAGGAGGCGGAACTCCCCGCTGGCGGCTTGCCGGACGATTTTGGTTTGTTGGCCGGCGGGCATGGAACTGTTGAGGACGGCGGCGGGGATGCCCATTTGCGCGAGTTGGGCCATTTGGTCTTGCATCAGGGCGATGAGTGGCGAAATAACGACGACGGTTTTGCCGGGAGACATCACCGCGGGCAGTTGGTAACACAGGGATTTGCCGCCGCCGGTGGGCATCACCACGCAGGCGTCACGGCCTTCCAGCAGGCTGCTGACGATGCGCTCTTGCATCGGGCGGAACGAGTCATAACCCCAGTAGCGCTGGAGGGCGGCGAGGATAGCGTCTGTTTTTATCATTTGATACTATTTAATTATCATAATTAGACTCACTCAGTACAGGGTCGTTTTTGCTGCCCTTCGACCCGCTTGCGCTCCTCAGGGCAAGCCGGTGTTTGCCTGGTTGAAGGCGGCGGCAAGCCGCCGCACTCCATACACAGCATGGCCATTCTAGCGTGGGGATGGGAGCACGGCTACTGCTGGACGTTCACTTTGACTTCAAGTTTTGCATTCGCGGCGATTTGAAGGGTCTCAGAGCAACTCGCGAATGTGAACAAACGTTCAAAGAAGGGACACGAGTTATTGCTTGACATTGTCGGCCCAAAGGAAGTATCCAGCACCGGAAACTCGAGGTTTTGGGGAAAGGACCGAGGGCGGAGCAGCGCGCTCTTCATTTCCTCACTGCGCCCTGGATATTCCACGTAAACAGCATCGAACAATCGCTCAGTGGAGGACTGCCGGTGACCTGGACACAAGTGTATGACCCGTTGGGCCATTGGTGGCTTTCGACGTTGGTCGCGGCGTTGCCCGTACTGGTGTTGCTGGGGGCGCTGGCGTTGTTCCGCGTAAAGGCGCACTTTGCCGCGTTGCTCGGGCTGGCGACTTCCATCCTCATTGCTGCGGGCGTATTTGGAATGCCAACGAAGGCGGCAGCGATGGCGGCCATATATGGAGCGGGCTATGGCCTGTTCCCGATTGGCTGGATCATTCTGAACGTGATCTTCATGTACGATCTCACTTGCTCGGCAGGACTGTTCAAGATCTTGCAGGAAAGCTTGATGGGGGTCACACAGGACCGCCGTCTACAACTGGCGCTGATCGCCTTTGCGTTTGGGGCCTTTTTCGAGGGCGCGGCTGGGTTTGGGACACCGGTTGCCGTCACGGCGGCAATCCTCATCGGGTTGGGCTTCAAGCCATTGCAAGCCTCGGGGCTCTCGCTGATCGCCAACACCGCACCGGTGGCGTTCGGAGCTCTTGGAACGCCGCTGGTCGCACTGGCGGGCGTCACCGGGCTGAACCTGCTGGAGCTCAGCGGGATGGCGGGCCGAATCCTGCCGTTCTTCTCCGCGCTGGTGCCGTTCTGGCTGATATGGGCCTTCGCCGGATTCCAGGGGATGATCGAGGTTTGGCCCGCGATGCTTGTAGCCGGAGTGTTTTTCGCGATCCCGCAATTTTTGGTCTCGAATTTTCATGGTCCATGGCTCGTGGACGTTGTTGCGTCCGTGTGCTCCATGGCGGCGCTTGTCGTTTTGCTGTTCATCTGGCACCCCAAACGAATCTGGGGCTTTGAAGGACACGAAGCCGACCGGACAGCGCGAGGCCAGCACGGATATCCTTGGCCTGAGGTTGCAAAAGCGTGGGTGCCGTGGGCCATCCTGAGCGTGCTGGTGTTCTTGTGGGGACTGCCCTCCGTGAAAACCTTTTTGGACAAAATCTCCATCTTCAGGATTCCGGTCAGTGGGTTGCACAACCTGATCCAGCGCATGCCTCCGGTGGTGGTAAAGCCCACCGCGGAAGCGGCCATTTTTCAGCTCAACTGGATCTCCGCGTCGGGTACCGGCATCCTGATCGCGGCGATTATTTCGGGGTTCGTGATGGGCTTTGGCCCGGTGCAGCTTATACGCCAGTACGGCAAGACGTTGTACAAGGTGCGTTTTTCGCTCATCACTATTTCGGCGATGATGGCGATTGGGTTCATGACCCGCTACTCCGGCCTGGATGCAACGATGGGTTTGGCTTTTGCCCGCACTAAGATGCTATATCCCTTCTTTGGAACATTGCTTGGCTGGCTTGGTGTGGCGCTCACCGGTTCGGACACTTCCTCGAACGTGCTCTTTGGAAGCCTGCAGAAAATATCGGCCACCCAGGTGGGTGTCTCGCCAACGTTGATGGCGGCCGCCAACAGTTGCGGCGGCGTGATGGGAAAGATGATTGACGCGCAAAGCATCGTGGTGGCCAGCACCGCCACAGAGTGGTACGGACACGAGGGCGACATTCTGCGCTACGTCTTCTTCCACAGCATCGCGCTGGCATCGCTGGTGGGCGTCTTGGTGTTCTTGCAGGCCTACATTTTTCCGTTTACGAAAATGGTCATTCATTGAGTCCGTATGGTTTGACCTTCACCGGTGGATGGGGCAAGCTTTTCCTCGAGAGTGTGCTCGGGGAGAGTACGCTCGGAGCACTCGTCCAGTCCCGGAAAGGCCACCGTGGACGCCCGCATTTTTAAAGAGCTGCGCGCGATTGTTGGTCAACGCGGTCTGATCACTTCACAGGAAGAGCTCCACACCTACGAATGTGATGGCTTGGCCAATTTCCGCGTCATGCCGCGCGGTGTCCTCCTTCCTGCTTCCGCCGAACAAGTCCAGGCGATCTTGCGCGTCTGCCACCGCGAACGCATCCGGTTTGTGGCACGCGGCTCGGGTACTGGACTCAGCGGCGGCGCATTGCCGGTTGAAAACGGAATCGTCATCAGCCTGACGCGCATGAATCGCATCCTGGAGGTGGATTTGCCCAACGCGCGCGTGGTCGTAGAGCCGGGCGTCATCAATCTCGACATAACGGCACGCGTGCAGCCACAGGCGTATTTCTACGCACCTGATCCGTCCTCGCAATCGGTGTGCAGCATCGGCGGCAACGTGGCGGAAAATTCCGGCGGGGCGCACTGCCTGAAATATGGCTTCACCACGACGCACGTTCTTGGCCTGGAAGTGGTGCTTCCTGACGGGACGCTAGTGCACCTCGGTGGCAAGGCGCTGGACGCTCCGGGATATGATCTCGCAGGCGTTTTCGTGGGTTCCGAAGGCACCCTTGGCATCGCCACAAAAATTACGTTGCGTATCGTGAAGCGCCCGGAGTGCGTGCAGACGCTGCTGGCCGCATTTCCTTCGACAAATGAAGCGGGCGCGGCCGTGAGCGGCATCATCGCGGCCGGCATGCTCCCCGCCGCGATCGAAATGATGGACAACCTTGCGATCCAAGCGGCGGAAGCGGCGGTGCATGCGAACTATCCGAATTGCGGCGCGCTGCTGCTGGTTGAACTCGATGGTCCCGCCGCGGAAGTACAAGCCTTAATGACGCATGTGGACGAAATTTGTCGGAACAATGGCGCGTGGGAGATTCGCGTCGCACAATCCGACGCGGAGCGTGCGCTGGTCTGGAAGGGCCGGAAAGCGGCCTTTGCCGCGATGGGCCGCATCTCTCCAAACTATATCGTGCAGGACGGCGTGATCCCGCGCACCGCATTGCCGCGGGTGATGAGTGAAATCGATAGGCTCAGTCGGCAGGCCGGCATACGCGTAGCCAATGTCTTCCATGCTGGAGACGGCAATCTGCATCCGCTGGTCCTATACGATCGCCGCATCGTTGGACAGGAAGAGGCAGCGGAGGCGTTGTCCCACCGCATTCTGGAAATCTGCATCGCGGCGGGCGGCTCCATCACCGGCGAGCACGGCGTCGGCGAAGACAAAAAAATGGCCATGTCAAAAATGTTCAGCGAGCCCGATCTGGAAACGATGCAACGCGTGCGCTGCGCATTCGATCCGCTCCAGCTCTCGAATCCGACGAAAGTGTTCCCGCGCCCGCGTTTGTGTGGCGAGATACCCGGCAAATATGTGCCTCACCCGCTCGAGATCTCCGGAATCGCGGAGCGCTTCTGACGATGGACGCCGGCGTTTCCTCCAAAGCAGTAGTGACCGACGGGTTTGTCGAGGCCGCGCGCGCGATCGTTTCGGCGGAGCATATCCGCCCTGCCGACCCGCACGACGCCGTTGGCGGCGCGCAGCCTCAAGTAGTCATCGAGCCTGGCAGCGAGCAAGAGCTTGCCAACGTGTTGAAGCTCGCCAACGACGCGGGGCTCGCCGTAATCCCCCGCGGCGGAGGCACGAAGCTGGCCTGGGGCAACCCGCCCGATCGCGCCGACGTCGTCCTATCCACCGCGCGCCTCAACCGAATTATCGAACACGCCTGGGCCGATCTAACCGTAACGGTGGAAGCCGGCTGCTCGATGCAAAGCTTGCAAGAGACTCTCTCGCAACACGGACAGCGGCTGGCGCTCGACGCTTTGTGGCCAGATCGCGACACGATCGGCGGCGTGCTTTCCACCAACGATAGCGGCGCGCTGCGGCTTCGCTTCGGCGCACTCCGCGACCTGATCATCGGTGTGACGTTGGCCTTACCCGATGGCACGCTCGCCAGCAGTGGCGGCAAAGTCGTCAAGAACGTCGCAGGCTACGACCTCCCAAAGCTTGCGACCGGCGCGCTCGGGACACTCGGCGTGATTACCCGAGCCGTCTTCCGCATCCATCCGCTACCGAAGGAGGCTCGCACGATCTCCTGCCTCACGCGCGACATTCGCGCAGCGCAGCGCCTGATGCTCGCCATTCAAGATTCGCAGCTGGCGCATTCAGCCCTCCAAGTGCGCGTTATCGCAGACGCAGCGCCGCAAGTCGATGTGCTCTTCGAAGCCACCCAAGCAGGTCTCACCGCGCAAACCGAGCAGTTGAGATCGATCGTTGCTCCCAACCTGTTCACCGATCCCGGCCCCGTGGTCTGGAAATCGCGTCAGGAGCTCTATGGCGCCGCCAAGCGCGGCGACTCGAATTCCGCCGCCGCCAAGATTTCCATCCTGCCCGCGCGTATTGCCGACGCGATGGAATCCCTTGCGAGCATCTCCGCGGGCAAAGTTCGGCGTAACGCAGTGGTGCAGGCCACCGGCATCGGCTGCGTCCATCTCGAAGGTGAACCCGCGATCCTCGCGTCCGCGCTTAAATCGCTTCGTGCTGTCCTCGAGGGTGCCGGCGGCTCCCTCGCAATCGCGCATCACCCCGCGGCTATGCCTCTGCTCGATGCGTGGGGTGAGCCGGGCGATGCGTTGCCGCTGATGCGCGCGGTAAAGCAACAGCTCGACCCCAAGGACACGTTGAATCCGGGCCGCTTCGTAGGAGGCATCTGATGGCGGATCACGCGACGCCGCCGCTTGCCCCAAGCGCCTTCGATGCGCATCATCCGCCCTCGCGCGAAATCATCGACACCTGCGTACATTGCGGATTCTGTCTGCCGGTATGTCCGACGTACGTTTTGTGGAACGAAGAGATGGACTCGCCGCGCGGCCGAATCTATCTCATCAAGCTCGCCAACGACGGCATGGCCGCGATCAATCCGCAGTGGGTCAGCCATTTCGACACCTGCCTTGGTTGCATGGCCTGCATGACCGCGTGTCCCTCCGGCGTCGATTACGGCAAGCTCATCGAAGCGACGCGCGCGCAGATCGAACGAAAGCACAAACGCTCCGCCGCGGAGAAGCTGTATCGCCGATTCATCTTCAACCTATTCACGAGGCCCGACCGGCTCAGGAAGCTGCGCTTGCCGCTCCTTGCGTATCAGAAATCCGGCGTGCAGACGCTGCTGCGCAGCACCGGCATCCTCAGGCTCTTGCCGAAAAACCTTCGATCGATGGAAGCGCTGCTGCCGCGAATTCCGGCGAGCGAATCGGTCCCGAGCCTCACACCGGCGCAAGGCCAAAAGCGCCGCTGCGTCGGCTTGCTGCTCGGATGCGTTCAGCGAGAGTTCCTTCCGCAGGTGAATGCGGCGACGGCGCGCGTGCTCGCCGCCGAAGGCTGCGAAGTTGTCGCGCCACAGGAACAACCCTGCTGCGGCGCACTCCTGGTGCATGCCGGGGAAGAAGCCGCCGCCATTGCACTCGCGCGCCGCACTATCGAAGCCTTCGAGCGAGCCGGAGTCGACACCGTCATCACCAACGCTGCCGGATGCGGCTCCAACGTGAAAGAGTACGGCTACTTGCTCCGCGACGATCTGCAATACGCCGCCCGCGCAAAAGCATTCGCCGCCAAATGCAAGGACGTCACCGAGCTGCTGGCCGAGCTCGAACCCCGCGCGCAGCGAAATCCGTTGCCGTTGCGCGTCGCCTATCACGATTCGTGCCACCTGCAGCACGCACAGGGCATACGCCTCCAGCCAAGGGCTTTGCTGCAGCGCATTCCCGGCCTGGAGCTGGTGGAGATTGCCGAACCCGCCGTTTGCTGCGGATCGGCAGGAATTTACAATCTGGTGCAGCCTGACGCTGCCAACGCTTTAGGCGACCGCAAGGCCCAGCTCATCACGCCCATCAACGCGGATGTCGTCGCCACCGGCAATCCCGGCTGCCTGCTGCAACTGCG
>Ga0187818_10000487_pt1 | contig 14430 bp, 13 predicted proteins | sample NC_wetland_sal_i_14_FD_130581 | JGI IMG/M metagenome (GOLD analysis project Ga0187818, IMG submission 130581) | Wetland sediment microbial communities from Neuse River Estuary, North Carolina, USA - SO4_3 | ecosystem: Environmental > Aquatic > Freshwater > Wetlands > Sediment | place: USA... | reverse complement strand
GACTTTTGGGGTTTTGTTTGGCCGGGGGCGGCCAGCGAAGGATTGGCCTGTAACGCATTGGAGTGGCAGGTGTCCGAGGGTGGCGGGCGGGTTATTGAAGACAACAAAAAGATCAGCGTGAATAATTCGGCCGCCATACGTGCGTGGGAACGCGCTGCGCACTGGGTGGGTTGGATCTCGCCTCCCAGCGTGATTTCGTACCAAGAATTGGACGCGGGTAATATCTTCTGGATTTCAGGCAGAGCGGCATTCTTTCGTGGCTGGGCTTCGAATTATTTTCTGAGTCACCCAACCGACGTGCCGTTCCGCGACGAGGGTGGTGTAACCAGTGTCCCCGGCGGAAAGGCTGCGCGAGTAGATACCTTGGGAGGATTCGGTCTAGCGGTTTCTCGGTGGTCAGCTCATCGACCTGAAGCGATCAAATTGATTGAGTTTCTCACCCGCAGAGAAGCCCAGATTGAGGCAGCCGGTTCGCATTCGCTACCCGAGCGATTGGAGCTGTATGAACTGCCCACTATATTGGCGGCGTATGCCGGGATGGATAAGCCAGGTGGCAGCGTACTATTACGCCCGTCTGGCGTTACTCGTGAAAAATACGGCGATGTGGTCCAAGCATATACCCTGGCGGTGCACTCCGTGTTGACGGGCAAATCCAAAGCGCCAGATGCGGCTGCGGCCTTAGAGAAGGAACTGGTCCGAATCACTGGTTTTGAAGCGGGGCACCCATAGGGAGACCATAGGACCGCCAAAGTGAGTTTCTTAATGGCTTCAGGTACGGTACGCCGCACCTCAGCCTTGGTTCAGTATGAGTGGTTCGGGGTGCAGCCATGGGAGTCAGGGTGTGACGACATATTCTGCCCGTTGGAGAGGACGCGCGGGAGAAGACACCCTGGGCGTCCATCGAATCAGTATCGGTAAGCGCCTAAGACTGTGCTTTTTCCTGATTATTTTGGTGATGTTAGTTGGTAATGGCCTTCTCCTCTGGCAGTTTCATCAGGTCCGTGTTCAAGCGGACCGTCTCAACAGCGTAGATCAAGAGTTGATTGCGGTTCTGCGCTTTCAGACGAGTCTTCGGTCGTTTCGCAATCAGGTTACTGAGCTTGCGCAATCCCAAGACACAAGCCGTCTTCTTGGGGAATTGGAAATACTTCGCGCCGCACTTATAGAGGACGCTCAGCAAACTCAAGCCACCTTCGACCGCTTGCCTCCCGAAGCCGGACCGGATTCAACCGTGCTGGCGACGCTGCAAACAATACAAAGCTCGCTGCCTGCGCATATTGAGGCGATGCGAACGTTGGCCACATCGGGTGATAGGACGGCGCTGCGTGATCGCCTGGCCAACCAGATTTCGCCACTCGAATTTCTGAGTTCCGAACTGGTTAAGGATGTTGACCGTGAAGTCGTGGCGGAAAGGGCACAAGCAGCCCTGAACGTCAGGCGCGCCGAACGAGGCATGGTCTTGATCGTGTCGACAACGGGGTTGATTACGCTGCTGATTGCCGTGCTTCTTGGCGTTGCCCTAACCCGCAGCGTCACGGAACCGCTCGAACGCTTGATGGAAGGGGCGAGAGCATTGGCACGCGGTGAGTTTCAGCATCAGATCGCCGTGATCGGGGACGACGAACTCGCTCACCTTGGACTTGTCTTCAACGATACAGCCGGGAAGCTGCGAGACCTGTACGAGAACCTGCGCAACCGGGAAGAGGATTTGCAGAGACAAAAAGAACATCTCAACGGATTGTTTGAGCTGGCTCCCGACGCCGTAATTCTGACAGATGAGAATTTCGTGGTGCTCCGAGTGAACAGAGAGTTCACTCGGGTTTTTGGCTACACGCCGGAAGAGGCCGTGGGCCACTCGCTTCCGGATTTAATCGTGCCCGAGGAGTTGCGCACCGATGCTCTTAAGAACAGGGTTAGGGTGGAGACGGGCGAGAGGGTTTACCTGGAGTCCGTGCGGCAGCGCAAAGATGGCGTTCGCTTGGACACTTCCGTGGTCGCCGCGCGCATCTCGCTTGGTCCCGGGCAGCTTGCCGTCTATTTCATCTATCGAGACATTACCGAGCGCAAGAAAGCCGGCGAGAAGCTGCGGCGCAGTGAAGCAAACCTGCTGGAAGGCCAAAGGCTAGCCCATATGGGTAGTTGGGCACAGGATGGTTCATCCGGGGCAGTGATGGTCTCTCCGGAAGTACATCGCATATTTGGCATCAAACCCGGTGAGGACGCGTCGACCCCGGAATACTTCTTTGGCAGGATTCATCCTGAGGATCGACTGGTCGCTGAGCAAGTCTATGGAAAAGCCCGACTCGAGAAAGCCCGTTATGAAGCAGACTATCGCCTCCTTCTTCCCGGCGGAACGATCAAATACATCCACAGTATCGGCCATCCTGTCCTGAACGAGTCAGGCGACATCGTGGAATTTGTCGGAACGGTGATTGACGTGACCGAGCAAAAGCAAGCCGAAGCGGCTTTGCAACGAGCTTTCAATGAAATCAAAGAATTAAAGGATCAACTCTATCGAGAAAACGTGGCCCTGAAAGAAGAGATCGACCAAACTTTCCTGTTCGAGGAAATCGTCGGCTCTTCGGAAATGCTTCGGCGGGTCTTGGCCCAAGTGGCTAAGGTGGCGCAAAGCGATTCCACTGTTCTTATTCTTGGCGAGACCGGGACGGGAAAAGAACTCATTGCCCGGGCGATTCACAAACGCTCGAATCGTTCAGCGAGGGCATTTATACGGGTGAATTGTGCGGCGATTCCTCCCTCCCTCATTGCTTCGGAACTTTTCGGGCACGAGAAAGGTGCCTTCACTGGGGCTTTGCAGCGGCGGGTAGGACGGTTCGAATCGGCTGACGGCGGGACCCTCTTCTTGGACGAGGTTGGTGAGCTTCCCGCGGAAACTCAAGTCGCTCTGCTGCGAGTGCTTCAGGAACGGGAGTTCGAACGTGTGGGGGGCACCCAGCCCATCTTCGTCGATGTACGCGTGCTTGCCGCAACCAATCGCGACCTGATGGCGGCCGTTAAAGCCGGATTTTTCAGACAAGACCTTTTTTACAGGCTCAACGTCTTCCCCATTACCGTGCCACCACTCCGGGAACGCCTGGACGATATTCCTTTGCTTGTTGAATATCTGATTGAACGCTATGCCAAGAAAGTGGGCAAGACGATAACCAACATCACCAAGAGAACCCTGGAAGCCCTCCAGGCCTACGACTGGCCAGGCAACATTCGCGAGTTGCAAAACGTTGTTGAGCGAGCCGTCGTGCTGTGCGAAGGCACCACGTTTTCGGTTGATGAAACATGGCTGAAACACAAGTTGCCTCAAGAACCCAGACATACAACGATGGTTGAACGAGGGCTTAGCCGACTGGATGCGGGCCGAGAAAAGGAAATCATCGAGGCAGCGCTGGCGGCATCGAAAGGCAGAATCGCAGGTCCGGGCGGCGCGGCCGCAAACCTCGGAATCCCGCGTTCGACCCTAGAGTCGAAGATAAGATCGCTGCGAATCAACAAGCACCTCTTCAAGTCTTGAGGGTCGTGAGCGCGAGGACTGCGTTTCGCCTGCCAGTCCGTGCGCCCTCACGGTCTCATTCCAAATTCAGGCGTTTTTCCCGGACATCCCAACTTGCGTAGCAGGCTCAGCACCTCCCCTGTCAATCCAGAAACTGGTGGAATTCGACAAATGGCGGAACTCGCCACTTCGGTCCGATTGTAAAGTGCGTGTATTCAACAGCTTGCTTGTGGCATCCGTATTGCACTTTCCACAGTGCGGGACCCCAAAAATGACTTTGAGAATCGAGACGACCTCCGAAGGTGAAAACTTGGTATTTCGGCTGAGCGGTCGAATTCGATCTGAAGAGCTTATGGAACTGAAGGAACAACTCGAAGGAATCACGGAGAAGGCCGTTTTGGATTTGAAAGAAGTGACACTGGTTGATCTGGAAGTGGTGCAGTTTCTTGGCCTCTGTGTAACCAGGGGCATGGAGCTCCGCAACTGCGCACCGTACATCCGCAAATGGATGGAAAGAGAAAAAGGATGAGGGAGCAGCGCGTGCCACTGGGGCAGAAGCGGATTTGAGGAGCAGGCGATGACTGTTTTATTAATAAGTGCGTTCACCCAAACAGAGAAAAACACCTGGGCAACCGGGGACCTGGCAGCGTGGAGCGAAGAGAAGCTGCTGGCGGCCGCGAAAAGCGGGCACGCCGCCGCGTTCGGAGAACTTTGTGAACGCCATACAAAGAAGATCTTCCGCACGGCGCAGCAGATCACGCGAAACCGCGAAGATGCGGAAGACGCGGTGCAAGACTCTTTCCTGAGCGCATTCGTGCATTTGAAGGATTTCGATGGAAGGTCCCGGTTTGCGACCTGGCTGACGCGCATCGCGGTCAATTCGGCGCTGGGAGTGCTTCGCAAAAAGGGCCGAAAACGAGAAGTGTCCATGGACGACGTGCCCAGTCCGGCGGCTGAACCGGGGCGGCACTTTGAAGTTCCGGACAAGGCTCCCAACCCGGAAGAGACCTATCGCCTGTGTGAGCGGAAAGAGATTGTGGGCACGGCGATTGGCGGACTGCGGCCGCGAACACGCAAGGTGGTTGAGTTCCACAGGTTGCAAGAGCATTCGATAAAAGAAACAGCGCAGATTCTGGGACTTTCCACCGCAGCGGTAAAGGCGCGGATGTTTCACGCGAGAGCCGCACTGCGTCGGATGCCCTTGCTTAGGAGTGTAGGCAGATCGACCTGCGCGAGCGCTGGGTGAGGATTCTGGGGGGGAAAAGGGCCCAACGAAGACTGGGGGGTAATGAACATGGCTTGGGAACATGCAGTTTTATCGGAAGATCCGTGTAGTGTCGAGGCGGACCGCACTGGGCGCGAACATCTAGCCGGCAGGCTCACAGCCGCGATGCCCGAATCCGCGTCTTCAGCATTGCTTACTACTGTCGGCTCCAGAAGCCGTCAGCTAATGAAGACCGAAGATGTGAATGGCGGCTTTGAGGGCATCGTGGGAGAAAGCGTGGTTCTCCGGGAGGTTTTAGATCTCGTTCGGACAGTCGCACCCACGAATTCCACTGCTCTCATCGAAGGTGAAACCGGGACAGGAAAGGAACTCATCGCGCGTGCCATTCATGAGCACAGCACGCGCCGGCATCACCCTTTCGTGAAACTGAATTGTGCCGCAATTCCTCTCGGACTTCTGGAGAGCGAGCTCTTCGGCCACGAGAGAGGAGCTTTCACCGGCGCAGTGGCGCGCAAGGTAGGCCGTTTCGAAGCTGCCGACGGCGGCACTCTGTTTCTGGACGAGGTCGGAGATATCCCGCTTGAACTGCAAACCAAGCTACTGCGCGTCCTGCAGGAGCACGAGTTCGAGAGGCTGGGCAGTACACAAACTCTACGCGTTAACGTACGCTTGGTGGCTGCAACTAACCGCGACCTAGCTGCATTGGTTTCCAAGAAGCGGTTCCGCAGCGATCTTTACTATCGGCTCAATGTGTTTCCCATCTCTGTCCCTCCGCTGAGAGATCGCCCGGAGGATATTCCCCTTCTGGCAATGCACTTCGTGAGGACATTCGCGGACAAAATGGGAAAGCAGATTGACGAAGTCCCCCCGGAAGTAATGAAGGCTCTTGTAAGTCATTCCTGGCCGGGAAATATTCGAGAGCTGCAAAATTTTATTGAGCGCAGCGTGATTCTCACCGCTGGAAACGTTCTGCATCCGCCACTTGCGGGCTTGAAACAGGCCAACGAACCAAAATTCCTGGGTGCTATTACGCTGGCGGACGCGGAGCGAGACCACATCCGGAAGACTCTCGACCAAACACGCGGGGTCGTCGGCGGTCCCAAAGGGGCTGCCGCACGCCTGGCAATCAAGAGGTCTACGCTTTACTCCCGCATGCAAAAGCTCGGCATCTCACGTTCCAATAGAAACTCCCTTCCCACGCAGTAGAGTTGCCATTCGTTTCCACCAGGCACACTCTACCTCGGCGCGGACGGACGGAATCAGCTCGCCATTAAAGATTCGAAGTTCTTCCAATCTTTGCAAACCAGAGGTCACCTGCCTTTCTCAGCTCATGGATTGTTGTAAGCCTTGTCCCGGGAACAGATGTGTGTCGAGCTGTTGACATCTACTCTTTTTGTCCCGACCTGCGATAGTCGCGGAATAGCTTGAAAACAAAGCTCAATCGAAGCCGAAAGGCTTTGGCCTGGCACATGCAATTCGACAAATGGATTTTATTTGTCTACCGAGAAAACCATCAGGGGAATGATGCGCAAAGAGGAAACTATCGAGGGCGGGCGCGTTCTTGCCGTTAGCCGGCGCCGCTTCGTTCAAGGATTAGCCGGCGGAGCAGTGATCGCCGGTCTCGACTGGGGTGGATGGCGTGCTTTCGCCGAGACCGGCCATGGCACACCCGCAACGCTTACGGGAACTCACTTCGAGCTTGTCATCGACTCCTTGCCTGTGAACTTCACGGGTAAGCCTTCGCTCGCGACTGCGGTAAATGGTTCCGTGCCGGGACCGACGCTAAGGTGGCGCGAGGGCGACGTAGTTACGCTGGCGGTGACCAATCGCTTGAAAGCGTCGACCTCCATACATTGGCACGGCATGCGCGTGCCCGCACACATGGATGGAGTTCCCGGCCTGAGCTTTCCCGGCATCGCCCCGAACGAGACGTTCGTCTACCGCATACCGGTGCTCCAGAGTGGCACTTACTGGTATCACAGCCACAGCCGCCTTCAGGAGCAAACCGGCTTACTAGGTGCTCTGATTGTTGAACGCCGGGATAAAGAAACCATCGAGTTCGACCGCGAATACGTGGTGCTGCTGACGGACTGGACGGATAAGAACCCGGCAACGATCTTCAGCAATCTGAAAGAGGAGAGTGAATACTACAACTACAATCAGCGCACTGCGGGCACCTTCTTCTCCGATGTTAAGAAGAACGGTTGGGGATCAACCATCTCTGATCGCTTGATGTGGGGGCGTATGAATATGACGCCGACAGATATCGCTGACGTATCGGGCGCGGTCTATACCTATCTTCTGAACGGAAAGGCCCCGAATGCGAATTGGACTGGGCTGTTCAAGGCGGGCGAGCGCGTGCGTCTTCGTTTCATCAATGGCTCTGCGATGACCTTCTTTGACGTTCGCATCCCCGGTCAGGCGATGACGGTGGTGCAATCCGACGGTAATGACATTGAGCCGGTCACGGTCGACGAATTTCGCATTGGTATTGCTGAAACGTATGACGTCATTGTGCAGCCGCTCGACAACACCGCCTACACGATCTTCGCGCAGTCACAGGATCGCACTGGCTATGCACGTGGCACTCTTGCTCCGAGGGCGGGCATGACGGCAAAGGTACCTCCGATGGATCCGCGGCCGATGCGCACGATGATGGATATGGGCATGGGCGGCATGGCGGGCATGAAAATGGCCGGAATGGATGGCATGAAGGGGATGGACATGCCTACCAAGGGGAAGAGCGATGCGACGCAGCAGGGGATGATGGCAGGAATGGACATGGGCGATTCAAATATGGCCTCCATGTCGGCTATGAGCAACGCTCCGGCGGACATGGGTAATTCGCAAAGCATGGCGGGAATGATGATGGGCGATACGGCGGCGGGCAGAACGCCCTTCCCTCAGCCGGGTCCGCACACGATGCCACTGCCTGGTGCAGCCCATAGCGACGCCAAGCTCAAACACGCTGACCCTGTGCACATGCGCCTGGGTCCACAAGTGGATCAGGTTTCGATGAACGTGAGAGGTCGCCTTTCTGACCCCGGAGATGGCCTGACCGGTAATGGACGACGTGTGCTCACGTATGCCGATTTACGCGCTCGCTACCGCGGCGTGGATGGGCGCCCCCCTACCCGCGAGATCGAATTGCACATCTCCGGCAACATGGAGCGCTACATCTGGGGATTTAACGGCAAAAAGTTCTCAAGTTCCAAACCGATTGAGTTGAAGCTTGGCGAGCGGGTGCGCTTCGTTCTCATCAACGACACGATGATGGACCATCCCATTCATCTCCACGGGCTATGGAGTGAGCTGGAGAATGGACACGGAGCGTTCAATCCCTACAAACACACCATCATCGTCAAGCCGTCCGAACAGGTCAGCTATCTGGTCAGCGTGGACACACCCGGAAAATGGGCTTACCACTGCCATGTGATGTACCACATGGAAGCAGGAATGTTTCGAACCGTGGTGGTGTCGCCGTGAGCGCCCACGGGAGCTGCCTTTTCACCAGGAGCAGAGCCAGGATTATCTTGCACGTTTGCAGCGCGATTGCCATCTGGCTGGCGTCCGATCTGGGCGCGGAAGTGGCAAGTGCGCAAACGACGGCCTCAAATTCGAGTGCAAAGCTCGGCGCGGATGCGAATGGTTGGGAGCCTCCCGTATTGGATAACCAGATCTTTGCTCACGTGCTCTTCGATCAGTTCGAAGGCCGCACCAACGGACCAGACAACGAACTGCGTTGGGACGCTCAGGGCTGGATCGGAACCGATATGAACCGGTTTTGGTTCAAGTCGGAGGGGTTCGTGAACAACGGCACGGTAAGCGATGGCGATCAGGAGGCGCTGTACGATCGGCCAATCCCGCGTTTACGGTACTTCGACGTGCAAGTAGGCGTGCGGGAGGATCTGGATTCAGAACCGCGGCGTACTTGGGGTGCGCTGGGTATCGAAGGGCTCGCACCGCACTTTTTCCAGTTTGAGCCGACGTTTTACTTTCGCGACGGAGGTCACTTGGCGGGTCGCGTGGCGGGCTCTTATGATCTGATGATCACGCAGCGGCTAACTGTGCAGCCTCAGTTCGAGATGAACTTTTACAGCAAAAGCGATCCTGCGCGAGGGATTGGAACTGGTTTTTCGGATCTGGACGCCGGGATACGCCTCCGTTATGAGATTAGCCGGAAGCTGGCGCCATATGTTGGTTTTGCTTACAGCGGAAAGTTTGGCGAGACTGCAACCCTTTCGCGGCTGGCGGGAATGCCCGTGGCTGAACCACGATTCGTCTTCGGTCTCCGAGTCTGGTATTAAGAGATCGCGCTGGCGATGCTCTTCAAATCATTAATGGGAAAAAGGGTACATCGCCCATCCAATTCCGATTCCCACCAACAGAAACAGGAAGAACGACCAGAGAATGTACTTGATCCGGTCTTTTGGCTGACGGCGGCCCAAAAAGCCGAAAGCAACGGAAATGACCGCTGCGAAAAACAGGAACGCCTGGATGTGCGTGAAATTATTTCCGTTCAGCAAGCTCATGCCTTGCGGCCCCGCGCAGCTTCGTACGCATGCAGCGCCGCCAGTAAATTGAGTACCCCTGCCGTCGCCAGAAACCTTGTTCCGTAATCTCCTCCTGCGTGAGAAACGTCAGCTCCGTCCCGTTCCAACGCGCGCGCCAGGAAATAGAAACTGCCTGTGCCCAAATCCGCGACGTAGCCGAGGGTATCGAAAGCATCGTTTCCATTGGAAGTGAACAGATTGCCGCGCATGGAAGCGCCGGCAACCACCAGTAGTCCAACGCTGAGAAACACAACCACCGCGCGCCCCCACATTCGTTGCAGAGCATGCCCCAAACCAGGAAGCAACCAACCGGCCACCGCCACGTTCCAAGCATTGCTCTCTGAGGGCGGATTCGTGTCAGCGCTCGCTGGAGGCGTTTCGGGTGGCGTCGTTTGGTTCGTTTGGTTGGTTTCTTGGCTCATCCGTTTTGTACTGGTCCAATCTTCATGCGAGAAGCGGCAGAATTTCCTTTTGGACCGCGCCAGTTACACGGGCTTCCCTATCGTCCACATACACATCCACTTCCGTGCGCATTCCAAATTCGGGCAAGTAAATCCCCGGCTCCACGGAATTGCAGGTCTGGGGGATCAGGTGCCGTTCGTCCTGCGTTTCCAGTCCATCCATGTTGACACCGTTGCCATGGACCGCCGTGCCGATGTTATGGCCCGTGCGATGGAAAAAGTATTTTCCGTAACCCGCCTTCTCCACCACCGTGCGCGCGGCGTTATCTACCTGCCAGCCCTGCAAAGGCTTCCCTGCCCTCACGCTGGAACGAATCAACTCCACCGCTCGGTCTCTCGCCTCCCGCAACACGTTGAAGATTTTTGCATACTTATCCGGCACCGTCGCTCCCAGATAGCCCATCCAGGTGACGTCGTAATACACACTGCTCGCCGTCTTCTGTTTTCCCCAAACATCCAGGAGCAGCAAATCCCCTTCCCGGATCGGTGAGGCCTTTTCCCGCGTCGGCCCGTAGTGCGGATCGCTGGCATTTCCGTTCACTGCCACGTCCGGTCCCTCTTCCGTCACGATCCCGGCTTCTTCGAACTTCTGCAGAATCCATTGCTGGAGGTCATATTCCGTCAGCGGCTTCTTCTCCTTCACGCACTTCGCCGCGTATTCAAACGCCTCGCGGACAATTCGGTCGATCGCGCGACCCGCCGCCAAGTGGGACTCGAGTTGCTCCTTGCTCCAGCAGGCCTCATATTTCTGCACCAGGTCCGCGGAGGTTACTACCTTGGCGCCGAAACTCCGTACCAGTTCCACTGTTCCGGCATCCACCATCGCCACATAGGGAATCGCATTTTTCGGAGAGTACTGCATCGCCACTTTCTTTGCCCGTCCCAGCACCTTTTTCAGATTGTGGCGCAGCTCTTCCTGCCCCGCGTAGTACAGAGTTTCCCCCGGCACCGCGGCCAGTGCCCCGGCTTCGATTTTGTGCACCAGCTTTTTGGGTGTTCCCTTCGCCGGAACGAAATAAAACCATCGCCTCGTGCGCATCCCTGCAGGCAATTCCAGAATCCGGTGCGCGATCGGGTCACGCCCGCGAAAATCGTAAAACAGCCAGCCGTCCAACCTCGCGCCGCGCAGATCTTTCTGCATCTCACCGATATCGACCTTCATGGAATCTCGTTCCTTCCCGGCCCTGGCTCGTTTTCTTCACGCTTCCGTCTGAAGCAGCCCTTCGATTTGTTGCCGCGTCACGCCAAAGACTTCGACGCGCTTAGATCGGCTTTGCTCGCCGCTCCGGATTCTAACAGCCGATTTCGATGTTTTCAAAACTCCTGCAAGATATTCGATCAATGCTTCGTTCGCACGATTTTCCACCGCTGGAGCGCACAACCGAATCTTCATCGCGCCGTTCATCACCCCGGCAATCTCGTCGCGGCTGGCACGCGGCTGGACGCGTACGGAAAAGGTGACCGTCCCGCGCTCGCTGTCTTCCGTCATTTCCAGGAAATTCACGGCTCACCACGCTCTATGGTATTGGACCGGTGGTTTGATCTTTGCTCCGAGCTCTTGCGCTGCGCGTCGCGGCCAGTACGGATCACGAAGCATTTCCCGGGCCAGCAGCACAATGTCTGCCTGCTCTGTTCCGATGATGGTTTCCGCTTGCGCCGGGTCGGTGATTACTCCCACTGCTCCTGTCGCGATGCCCACCTCACGCCGGATCGTGGCAGCGAATCCAACTTGATAGCCCGGTGCGACCGGAATGCTCACACCCGGCACGACTCCGCCGCTGGACACGTCCACCAGGTCCACGCCAAGTTCCTTAAGCCTGCTGCACAACTCCACACTCTGCTCCAGGTCCCAGCCGCCTTCCTTCCAGTCTGTAGCGGAAATGCGCACGAAGACCGGCTGCTGCTCCGGCCAGACCTCCCGCACTGCTTTCGTGACTCGCAGGAGCAGGCGGATGCGGTTCTCGAAGCTCCCGCCATACTCATCTGCGCGCTGGTTGCTCAGCGGTGAATAAAACTCGTGCAAAAGGTAACCATGCGCCCCGTGGATTTCCGCAACCTGGAATCCGGCTCTCAGTGCGCGTCGTGCTGCAGCCACGAAGTCCGCCACGATCTGGTCGATCTCTCCGGCCGTGAGCTCCTTCGGTGTGGTGTATCCCGCGTCGAACGGAACGGGGCTTGGTGCCATCGGTTCCCAGCCGCCATCGCTCACGGCAATGGGCCCGCCGCCAAACCACGGCGCCGCTGTGCTTGCCTTCCGACCAGCATGCGCCAACTGAATCCCCGCGAACGCGCCCTGCTCGCAAATGAACTGAACGATGGGCTTCCAGGCTTCTACATGCGAGTCCAAATACAATCCCGTATCTGCTGGGGAAATCCGACCGATTGCCTGAACCCCGGTGGCTTCCGCCATCACCAGCGCGGCGCCACCCACGGCTCGGCTGCCCAAATGCACCAAATGCCACGCACTGGGGTGCCCGTCCTTCGCCGAGTACTCGCACATGGGCGAAACGGCAATTCGATTCTTAAGCTCTATTCCGCGGAGACGAAAAGGTGTGAAAAGATTCATCTTGATCCTTGAAAACGCACTTTCATCTACTTTGATTCATTGCGCGGCCGAGCGGGTACCGAACAGCGCCGTGCCCACGCGCACTTCCGTGGCACCCTCCAGAATCGCCGCTCCAAAGTCATGTGACATCCCCATGGACAGCACGGGGAATCGCTGTCCCAATCGAACTTCCAACTGATCCCGCAGCTCCCTCAACCGTGCAAAATAGGGACGAACCTGTTCAGGATCCTCCAAAAACGGCGGAATGCACATTAGTCCGGCCAGTTCCAGCCGCTGGAGCACTGCCACTTCTTCTGCCAATTCCGGCAATCCTGCCACGGTAACGCCGCTTTTTGTTTCCTCTCCACCAATATGCACTTCAAGGAGCACCCGTAGGCGCTGTCCGGGAGGAAGGTCGGCGCAAGCGCGATCGAGTTTCTGAGCCAGCGCGAAATCGTCAACCGCATCAATGTTGTGAAACAATTTCGCCGCCCTCGCTGCCTTGTTGCTCTGCAGGTGTCCAATCAGGTGCCATGTCGCGGGTAGGTTCGCGATCGTGGTCCGCTTCCCTTCCCACTCCTGCACACGATTTTCCCCAAAATGACGCAACCCGGCCTCAAAGGCTTGCTGAATTGCGTCCGCAGGATGGGTCTTGGAGACGCCTATCAACGTTATCTCCTCAGCGTTTCTCGCTGCGCGCCTCGCCGCGTCCGCAATTTGCTCCTTCACGCGAAGCAGGTTCTTTTGAATCGTCGTTTGCATCGTATCACTCGATCAACATCGAAATCGTAACACGCCCTCCCCGCAATCCTGGCCGAACCCGGTTTTCCTGCCTCACTCCTTTCGTTGCAGGCCATTCGTTCTCCGGTTACACTTATTTCCACGAGTGGCCCTCCCCCCACCGGACAACCCAATGAGCACACGCGGATTACTTATCGCCATCGAGGGAATCGACGGCAGCGGCAAGTACACCCAAGCAAGACTTCTCGAACACTCGCTTCTCTCCAAGGGCTTTGCCGTTTATGCCACCGGATTCCCGCAGTATGAATCCTGGTTCGGAAGCATGGTCGGAAAGTTTCTCAACGGCGAGTTTGGCTCGTTGCAAGCGGTTGACCCCCATTTCTCTGCCCTTCTGTATGCCGGCGATCGCTTTGAAGCAAAACCGCGCATCGAGTCTTTCCTGAACGACGGCAAAGTGGTTCTGGTTGACCGCTACGTGGCTTCCAATTTGGCCCACCAGGTTGCTCGCGCTGCTGCCGAGAAACGCTCGGAATTCCTTCGCTGGATCGAGCATCTCGAATATTCCATCTACGGGCTTCCTCGGGAGGACCTCATTCTGTATCTTCGTGTCCCACCCAGCCAGGCTCAGAAACTGGTGGCACAGAAATCGGAACGTAATTACACGCGCGCCACTCATGACCTTCAGGAGAAAAGTCTGCGGCACCTGGAAGACGCCGCTGAAATGTACGACATGCTCTCCCGCAGCCGCCCCTGGGCCACCATCCAGTGTTACGATGCGCAGAACAACTCACTCCGGCTTCCCGAAGAGATTGCGGCCGAGGTTCTGTCGGCCGTCCAGCCCGTTCTCGACACGATGAACAAGGTCTGATCCATGGGCTTTTCTGAATTTCTGGGCAATGAAAAGATTGTCGCCGCGCTACGCGGGGCCTTCCGAACCTCTCGTGTGCCCCACGCTCTTCTGTTCACCGGCCCACGGGGCGTAGGCAAGTACACCCTCGCCCGCATGTTCGCCCAAGCCGCCAATTGCGAGCGTCTAATCGATGACTTCTGTGGCGAATGTGCCCCGTGCCGGCAGATTTCTCAGTTGGCGGACCCTCAAAAACTCATCGAACAGGGGCTTGCCGAGCGTGGTGAAAGCGCGGACGCTGCCACCGTCGAACGCGTCCCTCTGATTCTGCAGAGCCATCCCGATGTTTGGGCACTCGTTCCCGACCCCGTTCGCCTGAAGAGCCCGGTCGCCCGCCCCATGCTTCGTATCGGCCAGCTTCGCGCCGTCCGCCGTGCGGCTTACTTTCAACCTACCGGCCGCCGACGAGTATTCATTCTGGATGGCGCGGAGACGATGCGTTCGGATGTCGCCAATGTGTTCCTCAAAATTCTTGAGGAACCACCGAGCTCTG
>Ga0187818_10000486_pt1 | contig 14438 bp, 15 predicted proteins | sample NC_wetland_sal_i_14_FD_130581 | JGI IMG/M metagenome (GOLD analysis project Ga0187818, IMG submission 130581) | Wetland sediment microbial communities from Neuse River Estuary, North Carolina, USA - SO4_3 | ecosystem: Environmental > Aquatic > Freshwater > Wetlands > Sediment | place: USA... | reverse complement strand
TCGCTGGCCGCGACGATCCCCGCGATTGCGAATGCAATTTACGATGCGGTGGGCGTGCGCTTGCATGAGTCGCCCTTTACGCCGGAAAGAGTTCTCGCCGCGCTGCGCGCGAAAAAGAACGCCAAGGTGCTGAACCTGACGGAGGGTGTAGATCCAACCTCGCCTACACGCTTCCGCGAGCATGGCGGCTCGTTGTGCTTCGAGGGGAAGGGACCGGAACGGCACGTGCTTGATCCGGCGCGGTGCCGAGCTCCCGCCGGAGGCGCGGATTGAGCCTGCCGCAATTCAAACTCCTGCGCCCGCGCACGCTCGTAGAGGCTGTCGAGTTTCTCGCCGAATATACTCGTGCGGGCTTGGGCGACTTTTCGACTGCGCTGAGGGCAGGCCCGCCCGCGCAGAATGAGCCCGCGCAAACACCGCGCGGGCCGGACGGGCGGGAGCGCCCGTCCCCACACGTTCCTCCTGTTTCCGTACGAGTCATTGCCGGCGGCACCGATTTGATTCCTTCCCTGCGGCAGCGACTTTTCGAGCCAGAATTTGTTCTCGATCTTCGGGGAATTGCCGCGTTGCGCGGCATCAAGCCGAATCCGGAGGGTGGCGTCGAAATCGGCGCTTTGACGACGCTGCGCACGATTGAGAAGTCCGATTTCCTGCAGCAGCATTATTCCGTGCTCACCGAAGCTGCGGCTAGCGTCGCCTCGCCTGTGCTGCGCAACATGGGCACGATCGGCGGCAACATCTGCCTCGACACGCGCTGCCTCTGGTACAACCAGTCGCACACCTGGCGGAAAGGCTGCGGGTTCTGCATCAAGAAAGATGGAGACCTATGTCACGTTGCTCCCGGCGGAACGAAATGCTGGGCGGCGTTCTCCGGAGACACGCCTCCGGCGCTGCTTTGTCTGGATGCGGAAATCGAGATCGTAAGCCGCGCCGGAATTCGCCGCTTGCCTCTGCGCGACTTCTACACCGGGCTGGGCGACACTTATCGCAAACTTCAGGCGGACGAAATTATCACCCGCGTTTTCCTGCCGGCGTCGTCCGCCGGCTACAGCGGCGTCTACCGCAAGCTGCGGGTTCGCGGATCGATCGATTATCCGCTGGCCGGAGTTGCGGTCGTGATGAAGCGATCTTCAAATGGCAGAGGCGCCGGCCATGTCGCCGACGCGCGCATCGGGATTACTGCAGTGAATCCCGCGCCGCTGCTGGTGAAAGGCGCGTCCGAGTTGCTGGTTGGAAGGGCTGTCAATGAAGCTCTTGCCGAAGCCGCTGGTAACCTGGCCGCGAAAATTAGCAAACCGTTGACAACTTCTACCCTTACTCCGGAGTATCGTCGCGAGATGATTCGCGTGTTCACGAAGAGGGCAGTGCTCGCTGCCGCTCAGAAGGCGGATCGAAACTGAGTCGTCGTCTTAACTGTGGGGAGGAGCTGATGGCCAACTACCACATCGCGCAGGTCAACATTGGTCGAGTGAAAGCGCCGGTTGAAGATCCATTGATGGCCGGGTTCGTTTCGCGGCTTGACGAGATCAACGCACTCGCCGACCGTAGCCTTGGCTTTGTCTGGCGGCTACAAACGCCGGTCGGCAACGCGACTTACTTTCGGCCTTACCCAGAGGACGACCGCATCCTGATCAACATGTCAGTTTGGAAGAGCATTGAGACGCTGCGCCATTACGTTTACAAGACGGCTCACGCAGAACTCCTTCGTCAAAGGGAATCATGGTTCGAGAAGTTCTCGGGCGCATACACGGCACTGTGGTGGGTCCCGGCGGGGCATCGTCCCGGCCTGGACGAAGCGACCAAACGGCTGGCCTATCTTGAGCAGCATGGGCCCACGCAGTTCGCGTTCACCTTCAAAACGACGTTCGAGCCGGATGAGCAATTCCAGCAGGCCATCGATTGGTCGTCGTTTGTGCCCTGTCCCGCAGCTTAACGGAGGCTCGCCAAAACGCGGCAAGTGTCGCGCACCTGATAGAATGCAGCCGTAACTGAGGCCGGCCTGCGATCCCCTTGATCACTGACTGCCACATCCACATCCAGCCCATGGAGATGTTCAAGCCCCACGCGCTGGAAATGATGAAAAAGAAGCGGGCGAACTTCGACCAGATCGTCGAATTCTGCCGCTCGCCCAAATCCTTCCTCAAGTTCCTCGACGCGAGCGGCATTGATCGCGCCGTGCTCATCAACTATGTGGCCCCGGAAGTCATTGGCTTTACCAGCGGAGTAAATCAGTTCGTCGCCGAGTACGTGAAAGAGGACCGCAAGCGCCTGCTTTCCTGCGGAAGCCTGCATCCCCGCCACACCACGAACGTGCTGGCCGACGTGGAGCAGATTCTCCGGCTGGGACTGAAGATGATCAAGATTCACCCGCCGCATCAGTTGCTGTTTCCCAACGACTACCTGAGCGGCGCCAAAGAGCTGGAAATCATTTATCGCGCCGCCGAGGCGAACGGAGTTCCGGTTATGTTCCACACCGGAACGTCAATTTTTCCCGGCGCCCGCAACAAGTACGGCGATCCGATCTACGTGGACGACGTGGCCGTGGATTTCCCTCGGCTGAAGATTCTGCTGGCGCACGGCGGGCGTCCGCTGTGGATGGAGACTGCCTTCTTTCTGGTCCGCCGCCACGCCAACGTCTATCTCGACATCAGTGGCATTCCGCCCAAGACGCTGCTCAAGTACTTTCCACGGCTCGAAGAAATCGCCGACAAAACGCTGTTCGGCACAGACTGGCCCGGTCCCGGCGTGCCCGACCTCAAGAAGAATTTGGACGAGTTCCGCGCCCTTCCTCTCAGCCAGACGATTCAGCAGCAGATCCTGAGCAAGACCGCACTCACCATCTGGCCGGGCTGAGGACAACGATGGGCAAAAAGGGTCTTGGGGGGCAGGGGTTAGGCGCTTAGAAGCGCTTGCAACTCATTCCCAGCACCTAAGACCTACGACCTAAGACCCCAATGTTTTGAACCCGCTCTGCCCGCGCGCGTCAACCTTCTCGTGCTCACTTTCCCGCGGTTGCCGGTCCGCACTTCGAGCCGAAGCTCGGAGATTCGGTGCTTTCGGTTACCACGGCGCCCTTGGAAAGTGGCCTGCATTTCAGGTATAAGAAAAGGTTGCGCTTCCCGCGTCCCTCCTCGCGCGGCCCGGCAACGAAAAATCCAGTGAACCAAGCGAGAGACGAATGTCCAGCGTGACCACAACTCATGCCCCGAAGGGACTCGAGGGCGTCGTTGCCACAACTTCCAAGATCTGCTACATCGACGGAGATCGCGGCGTCCTGGCCTACCGCGGTATAGACATCCACGAACTGGCCGAGCACTCGAATTTTGAAGAGACCTGCTACCTGCTCTGGTTCGGAAAGCTGCCGACACGGTCCGAACTGCGAGATTTGCACCAGCGGCTGGCCAGCGAGCGTCACCTGGACAAATCGATCGTCACCCTGCTGGGCAACGCACCCCGCTCTGCCCTGCCCATGGACGTGCTGCGCACCGCCGTCTCGGCATTATCCTTCTACGATCCCGATGATAAGAAGAACGACCACGATGCCAACATCGCCAAGGCTATAAGGCTGACATCGCAGATCGCCATGATCGTCGCGGCTTATGACCGCATCCGCAAAGGCAAGCCTCTGGTTGAGCCGGACGGTTCGCTCTCGCACGCCGCCAACTTCCTGCTGCTGCTCAATGGCGAGCCTCCGTCGGCGACCGCGGAGCGCGCTCTGGACATCGCTCTCATTCTGCACGCGGACCACGAACTCAATGCTTCGACGTTTGCCGCGCGTGTGACCGCGGCGACTTTGTCCGACATGTATTCCGCTGTTACGTCAGCGATTGGCGCGTTGAAAGGGCCGCTGCACGGCGGCGCCAACGAGGCCGTCTTCCGCATTCTGGAAACGATTGACAGCAACGGCGCAGACCCGGTTGCTTACATCAAGAGCATGTTGGCGCAGAAGAAAAAAGTCCCCGGCTTCGGCCATCGCGTCTACCACACCGAAGATCCGCGGGCTACACACCTACGCGTCATGTCGCGTGATCTGGGCCAATCCAGCGGCCAGGCTAAGTGGTACGAGATGTCGCACAAGATCGAAGAATTCGTGAGGGCGGAAAAGAAACTGAATGCTAACGTAGATTTTTATTCGGCCTCTACCTATCACACTCTGGGCATTGACGTGGATTTGTTCACTCCCATCTTTGCCGTTTCCCGCATCAGCGGCTGGGCCGCCCACGTGATCGAGCAACTCGACGACAATCGCCTGATCCGTCCTCGCGCCGAATATCTCGGGCCGGAATACCCAGCGCGGTACGTGCCGATCGAGCAACGCTAGACGTAGGGAACATGTGGGGACAGCCGCCCCTTCCGCAGGATCAGGGCAGGCTCTTGGCTGTCCGGTCGACCGAAGCTCGACAGCGTCGCTGAGAACGTAATCCACAGCGTAAAATAGGAGCGGGTTCTGTATGCGCCGGGTTTACCTCGACAACAACGCTACCACTCCGCTTCTGCCCGAGGTGTTCGAGGCCATGCGCCCGTATTTCGGGGAGCGTTTCGGCAACGCCTCGTCGATTCACCATCATGGGCAGGAGACGCGGGCCGCGGTCGAGAGCGCGCGCGAGTCGGTGGCGGAGTTGCTCGGCTGCCGTGCTTCGGAGATAGTTTTCACCAGCGGCGGCACCGAGGCCGATAATCTCGCGATCGCCGGTCTGGCCGCGCCCGGCGATCATGTGGTCACTTCGCGCATCGAACACCACGCAGTGCTCCATGCCTGCAAGCATCTGGAGGAGATTGGCTGCGAGGTGACGTATGTGCCGGTGGATGGCCGTGGCCTGGTTGATCCCGGCGACGTGCGCCGCGCTTTGCGCCCAAACACGAAACTGATCTCCATCATGATGGCGAACAACGAGACGGGAGTGCTGCAGCCATTCGAAGAAGTTGGGAAGATCTCGGCCGAGGCCGGCGTTCTTTTTCATACGGACGCGGTGCAGGCCGCGGGCAAAGTCCCGATCGCTGTCGAGCGAGGAGGCTGCCGCGCGCTTTCGATTTCCGGCCACAAGATGCACGCGCCGCAAGGCGTCGGCGCGCTGTATGTGCGGAAGGGAACTCGCCTCCAGCCGCTGTTCTATGGCGGCCGTCACGAGCGGTCGCGCCGGGCGGGCACGGAGAACGTTCCCGGGATTGTTGCTTTGGGGAAAGCCGCCCAGCTCGCGAAAGAAGGGCTGGATCGCGGCGACGACAAGAAAATGGCCGCGTTGCGCGATCGCCTCGAGCAGGGAATTCTCGCCCAGATTGACGAAGCCGGAGTGAACGGGGACGGCGCGCCGCGCGTGCCCAATACCACCAACCTTCACTTCGACCACATCGACGGCGAAGCAATTGTGATTGCCCTCGATTTGAAGGGTCTCGCGGTTTCAACCGGCGCGGCGTGCTCGTCCGGTGCGATTGAGCCGTCGCATGTGCTGTTGGCCATGGGCCTGCGCCCGGATCAGGCGCGCGCCAGCATCCGCTTCAGCCTGGGCAAGCAGACGACAGCCGAAGACATTGATTATGCGCTGGCGCTGGTGCCCGAGACCGTGGCGCGGCTGCGGGAGCTGAGCCCAGCGTGCAAGCATTAATTGCGGAACTATGCCTTTGACAAACCCGGGCAGGGCTTTCAATGCGGGAGTGAAAAGGAAAATTCTGCTGGCCCTAGTTTGTGCCTGCCCTTTGGCTTTGGGTTTAGCTAAGGCTTCCGATGAACTCCCACAGGAACTAATAGGAATATGGGACTATACATCCCTGACCATTTCCAGCGGTGCCACGGTACATTTCAAGCCCGGACAATGGACATTAAAACTGAACGCAGATGCGACGTGGGTCATGCAAGGGCCAACGCCAAATGCGAAACCAGTGAATGGGACGTATGAAGTTCATGGCAGCAAGCTAAAGATGAACGGTGACAACGATTTGGAATATCACTTCAGTCTGAAACGCGACGGGAAAGTCTTAGAACTGAAAGACAAAGGCAGCAAGATCAGCGCCAGCCGAGAATAAAATCGGCACTTAATTTTTGTCATCGGCAAGTGCATGATTCCGATTTAATTGCGTTGTCATCCTGAGCGGCGCTGTTTGCCGCGAAGGACCTATGCAACTTGTGCCGACAGTGGAGATGTCGCCGCAAATTGCACAGGGTCTTCGCTTCGCTCAGAATGACAATGACAAATAGAGTTAGCTGGAGCTACATGCCGAGCAACAACACCATCGCCGTAGCCATGTCGGGCGGTGTGGATTCTTCCACCGTCGCGGCCCTGCTGCGCGCCGAAGGGCACAACGTCATCGGCCTGACCATGCAGTTGTGGAACCAGCGCCGTCTTGCCGGGCGCGAGGGCATGCCCGAGTCCGTGCAGGGACGCTGCTGCTCGCTCGACGACGTCTACGACGCCCGCCGCGTGGCGCAACAGATCGGCATCCCCTACTACGTGGTCAATCACGAGGAGCGCTTCGAGCGCGACGTGGTGCGCCCGTTCGTCGAAGAGTATCTTTCCGGGCGCACACCGATCCCTTGCAGCCTCTGCAACAATCACTTGAAGTTTGATCAGTTACTCATTGTGGCACGGCAGATTGGGGCCGATCGGATTGCCACCGGCCACTACGCCCGCGTGGCCTACGACGACGCGCGCGGCCGCTGGCTCCTCAAGCGTCCCGCCGACCACAGCAAGGACCAAACATATTTCTTGTTTGGCCTGACACAAGACCAGCTCAGCCGCACGCAGTTCCCCCTGGGCGACATGACCAAGCCCGAAGTGCGCGAACTAGCCCGCAAGCACGGCCTCGCGCTGGCTGAAAAGCCCGACTCGCAGGAAATCTGCTTCGTCCCCGGCGGCGATTACAAGCGCTTCATTGACGCCTATCTCGCCGAGCAAGGCGAGTCGTTGCCCAACACCGCCGGCGAGTTGGTCACGACCGGCGGCGAAGTTCTCGGCGAGCACGCGGGCATTCACAACTTCACCGTGGGACAGCGCAAGGGACTTGGCGTGGCCACGGGATCGCCGCTCTATGTGATCCAAATCAGCGGCGCGAAGAAGCAGGTTGTGGTGGGAGGGGAAGAACATCTCTATTCGCGCACTCTACGCGCCCGCCGCGTGAACCTGATCTCGGTCGCCGAGTTGCGCGAGCCCATTCGCGTCGCGGTGAAGATTCGCCATCGCCACGAGCCGGCGCCGGCCATGATCGAGCGAGAGAAGACCGAGCGAGCCGGCGACGACGAAATCCTGGTCACCTTCGATGAGCCCCAGCGCGCGATCACTCCGGGCCAGGCCGCGGTTTTCTACGACGGCGACATTGTGGTTGGCGGGGGCTGGATCGCCTAGCGCCGGAAGGTGGCGCTCGACCTTAGAAACGTCTGGTCGGATAGTGAGTATTCTTCCGAGACTGCTTTGCCATCTTGCGTTGCGCCTTGCGCTGGGCCTTAGCGTACTTCCTCTGCGCCTTCTGCTGTTTCTTCTCCATTTTTCGGGAGGCGCGGCTTTGCGCGGTGTTGGCGGTGTGCCTCTGCGCGACAGCCGAAACCGCGCAGCTGAGACACAAGGCAGCCAGAACGAGGGAGGCCGCAAGCTTTTTCATATAGTCTCGACGCCCAGAGCTCTTGCCATGATCTTACCGCGATCTTACCGCAGAAGTTCCCGCGTGTCTCCGGAGTCAGCTCATCCGGTCTTTCGGCGGGCCGGCCTGTGCAGTGAATCGAGAAACGGCGTGCCGGACGCTTTCAGCTTCTCTTCCAGCCGCGCCGTGCAGTCGCATTCACCGCACGACCAGGGCTCGGTTCCATTCTCATCGCGGCACTTGCGGCGGTCGTGCGCATCCTGCACACCCGTGAGATCGAAATACTCCTCCCAGAACGGACGCTCTTCCTGCAAAGGCGTGGGGCAATAGCAGACTTCCACCCAGCGTGCGGTGTCATCTGCGCAGAGCCGGGCCTCCTGCATGTTGCGCAGGTATTCACCTTCGGCGACCGATCCTTCGCCGAGGGTCTCTTGCTCGATCGCTTTGAGCAGATCGGGTTCCCGCCCCGGTTTCACGCGCGCTCGTACCAGATAACGCATTCTGTACTCCTACTGTAGACCGGCTTGGGCAAGCATCTCCTGAAACTGACCGCGCGTGCGCATGTCGATGGACTGGGCGACCAGTTTGCTTTCACGATCGTAGACGAAGCTCTTGGGGATTCCTTCCACGATGAAAGCGTCATTCACCTTCCGCCCGGGATCGAGCAGAACTGGATAGCCGATTTTCCGCTCCCCGATAAATGGAGAAACTTTCGCGATCTCCTCATCAGAAATCGCCAGCACCACGAAGCCCTGATCTTTGTACTTGTCGAAGAGCGCCTGCAGATCAGGCATCTCCTTGCGGCACGGCGGACACCACGTCGCCCAGAAATTCACCAGTACCACCTTGCCCCTCAGATCCCGCAGATGCCAACTCTTTCCCTGCAAATCAGTAAGAGTAAAATCCGCGTTCTGCCGTTTCACGTCATCCGCTTCCAGCCTGGCCATGGCCTCAGCAAACTGCGGATCATTCGACTCGGCCTTCATGTGCTCATACCGGACCAGGGATGCGAGTTCCATGTAAAGATCGTTGGGCTCGCCCTTCTTTCCCCGTGCTGGCGGCTGCTCCCGCAATGCACTGGCCACCGTGTTGGTGACCTCCTGCAGCGTGTCGCGGCCAAAATCCCCTTCGGTCGACAGACTGGACAGCCAGCCTGCCAGCTGCAACTTGTTTGGAACGGCCGGCAGTTGCCGGATCTTCAGCGCCAGATCTTTGGTCGTGCGAGCGCGCACATTGTCATCAAGCTTGCGCAGACCCTGCAACTGCTCAGCGATCGGCTTCTCCTGATCGCTCCAGACGATTTCGCTCTGGGCAGCCAGCGTGGCACCTAAGAGGACGAGAATTCCAGCGCTGAGAACGTTGGCAAAAACGCGATTCCGCAGAACGGAAAGAAGAGGAAGCATGAAGACAGACTACATGAATTGGCAGGGAAGAGTCGCCCTGGTTCAGTCGGTCCAAGCCCGATCAGGCAGCCCGGTCGGGCAGTTCAGATGAACATCTCATCTTGCGGCACGGGCCGCCGCTCTTCGCGCCGCCCGCCGTTCTTGCGGCGGCGGCTGAACAGGAACTCCAGCCCCACCGTGATGCCCTCCATCAACCCGGAAAGCTGGCGGACGGGCGAAATCACGGTCTTGTGCACCATGTCGGAGGTTTGCTCGACACGGTCCAGCGTACGGCTGAGCAATTCGTCGGCGCGGATGACCTGCAACCGGGCGCGGTCTACCACGTCGTTGACGGTGGCATCTACGCGCCGCACCTGACCGCGCACCGCAGTGGTGGTTTCTTCGAGGTTGTCGGCAATCACCTGCAGCTTGGGGCGAAGGTCGGTCAGCATGGCCTGGGCCTGTTCGACGGTGGGCAGAACCTTCGTTTTCACTTCCGTCGCCATCGCTTCCAGGCGCGCGCTGCTCTTGCGCATGGCCAGGTACATGGCCAGCAGGATGCCCGCCTGCAGCATGACGGCGATTCCGGTCAGCAAGATGAACAGATTCAGCTTGTCCATAAACGTACCTCCCCTGTCTGAGTCGACGCCGCACCTGGGAGGGATGAGCCGGCGCTATGTCTTACAGATTCTTGGGCGCGCCCGTTTCCGCCGTGTGCTCCTGATACGCTGAGCGGCCGGCTTCGTAAGCGGCGCGGAACTGCTCCTTCTGCTGGTTGAGCACTTCGCGGCCGCGGTCCGCCCACTCCGAGGCCTGATCCCGCGCCTCGCGGGCCCGGTTGCGCACGTAGTCGCGGCCTTCCTCAGCCCGCTGGCGCAACGCCTCCCGCGTTTCACTGCCCGAACGCGGCGCATACAGCACGCCTACTAATGCTCCCAAACCCAATCCTGCGAGAAACCATACGAAACTATTGCTGTCACGATCCGACATGTGGGTACCTCCTGACTAGAAATGCCCTGAGCGGATGGTAGCATCCTGGGTCCGGGATTACAATTCGGCGGCCGGGCGCGGGTGGTGCGGCTAAAATTCCCACTCTCCACCGAGGGCGGGTGTCATCCTGAGCGAAGCCGTTTTTCAGGCGGAGCGAAGGATCTCGCGCGCACAACGGAGACTTGCTGGGCCTACGCGAGATCCCTCACCCGGCTGAACCGCGCCGGGTTTCGGGATGACGCCTCAGCACAGTCAAAGTTCAAACGGCTTCCTATTTCTGTTGCGCTGGCGGGGCCGCAGGCTTCGGCTCAGGTGCGGGCTGCGTCTTGACCGGTTGCGACTTGACTCCCTGCAAAACCGAAGTCGGGCCGCCACGCTTGGAAGCGTAGATGGACAACGTGATGGAAGTAATCATGAAAGCCACGGCCGACCAGGTGGTCGCTTTGGAGAGGGCGCTGGCGGCGCCGCGCGGACCGAACGCGGTCTGGCTGCCTTGCCCGCCGAATGCGGCGGAAATGTCGCCGCTCTTGCCGCTCTGCAGCAATACCACCACGATGATGAAGAAGCAAACCAAAATGTGAAGCGATGTGACGAGATAGATGATCATAAGTTCAGCTTTTTCTGGGCACCCAGGTCCACGCGCCCGAAAGTCGCGTCCTCGATTGTTCGATCGGATCGTCTACGAATGAACTTCCGGCGAACAGAAACGTATGGTGCGGAAGGGGGGATTTGAACCCCCACGCCTTTCGGCGCCACCCCCTCAAGATGGTGTGTCTGCCAGTTCCACCACTTCCGCACGCGTGTGGACTGTCACGTCAGGGCAGCATTTCATTATAGCAAAGGACGACAGCGGGACTGTGGATGAGCGCGATCGCGATTTCTTAATAGTTGGCTTTCGCTGCCGGTTCCCCCGAAAGAGGAATCATCAGCGATTAGAAGCGGGCGGCGCGCGGACCACCGAGATTCTGCGTACCGTACTGTTCCATCGGAACATCCCGTCAATGTAATCAAAGATACCAATCCACTCATCCGGTGCTCCAGTTTTTGATTTCCAGTCAGCATGATAGATATCCAGTGGCGTTCGGGAATTGTGACTCACGCTCCATTGAACCCGAATCTCCCCGTCGTCTTGCGCCAATTTCCCCCAAAGTGCCTTGAATGACTGCTCATTCTGGGCCAGGTTATTCCCATAAGGAATCGCCCAGCTCAGTCCGCTTCCTGGGATGTACACGCTGCAGAACCAGTTTCGGTACTCGGGGATTTCGGTCTGCTTGATCATGGAATCCACTTTCGCCTGGTCACCGCTTTTTGCCGCTGCCCGCAATTCGCTCAGGAATTCCCGCAAACCATCTGGAGTATTCGGATATCGCGCCAAGCCCGTCGCCTGCGTCTGGCTTGCGTTCAATGCGCCGGGATCCGACTGATACGTTCCAGGCACTGCAAATGGAACAATACTGTCCCATCGAAACATTCCGTCGACGTATACGAAATATCCAAGGGATTCAGCCGGACCATCAGGCAAGTGACGGAAAACCAGAGTGACGCGGTAGACATCAATAGGTACGCGGGCGTAGTGGAGCATCCCCCACTCGAAACCCCTGCCCGGTGCCGGATCGTCATTCGCCTTGCGAACGAGAATCTTCCCGTCCTCATCCTTGGCTAGCGCTTCCAGAAGTTCCCGAAGGTGGTCCTCGTTCTCACTTAACCAGCGCTGATAAGGGATAGCCCAATCTTCCGCAGCCAGCGGGTCAGGGGAATACGTATTTACGAAGTAGCGCGCATAATCCGCGAACTCGGTTTGCTTTATCAGCGCGTCGACCCTCTGCCCGTCTCCCCGTTTTGTAGCGGCCAGCATGTCGTTCATAAGGCTCTGCAAGCCTTCTGTGGTGTTCGGATACTCCGCCGAAGCGGCAACCGGATCCGGAGTAGCCCGTGCTCCGGGCACACTTGTTGGCGCCGTTTGCGAACTCTGCGAGGCTGATCTCGCATAGGGGAGGAGAAATACAACCGCACAGGCAAGAAAAAGTAGAACTGTTCCTCGATAGTACGACATAGGAGAACCGGCCCTTTCCCAAAGATGTTTGTTTCAGGGCTGCCGAATCTGCATTGTAGACCCATGTCAAGACTGTACAGTACCGGGCGGGCGAAGGATTCCTTAGATGTCGCAATCGACGTTTACGCTCCACGACGAATCCACCCGGAACACCAGAAATTAGTCCTTGACCGGGGAGCCCTGAACACATATCGTTGCAAGTGTTCTGGCATGGTTGCCGGAACAACTCCGTATCTCATGCAGAGTGGCTGAGGGTAACGGGCCCGTAGAAGCCACGACAACCGGATCAGGAAACAGCCTGATCGTCCGGTGCCAATTCCCGCCCGGTTTGCGGGGGACATGAGATCGCGGTGAGCATGTGCCTCATCCCCTCAATCCCGGATGAGGCATTCGTGTTTTCAGGGCGCGCAGGGCCCAGCGCAGCCAGCGGGAGAACATCATGAGTTCGCGAATTTGTCCCGATCGAGTTTATTTCGATCATTCCGCTACTACACCGCTCGATCCGCGGGTGCTCCGAGCGATGGGGCCATTTCTGAGCGGAGCGTTCGGGAATCCGTCGAGCCTGCATCAGGAAGGTCGCGCCGCTCGTCAGGCGATCGAGACGGCGCGGGTACAAGTTGCGTCTCTGATCGGAGCGCAGCCGGATGAAATCGTATTCACCGGCAGCGGCACCGAAGCTGACAACCTGGCGCTCGTCGGCACCGTGCGCGCGAGCGGCCGCCCTGGCCATGTCGTAACCAGCTCCATCGAGCATGCGGCGATTCTGGAGACGTGCCGGTTCCTTGCCGAGTCAGGAACCCAGCCGGGAACCCAGTCAGGAACCGAGTCAGGAACAAAGATCACTCATCTCCCGGTCAGTTCCGAAGGACTCGTCAGTACTGAAGGTCTGCTGCGCGCGTTGCAGTCGGACGTGACCATTGTCTCCATCATGGCGGCGAACAACGTCGTGGGAACGATTCAGCCCATCGAGGAACTGGCGCATCTTACCAAGCTGCACGGTGTGCTGTTTCATACCGATGCGGTGCAGGCCGGAGGAAAAATTCCGCTCGACGTGAATCGCCTGCGCGTGGATCTGCTCTCGCTCTCGGCGCACAAGCTGCATGGACCTAAAGGGGTGGGCGCGCTCTATGTGAGGAACGGCGTGAATCTTTCTCCCATCGTCTTCGGCGGAGGCCAGGAACGGGGCCTGCGTTCGGCCACAGAAAATGTCGCCGGCATCGTCGGCTTCGGCGCCGCGGCAGCGATTGCGCGCGAAGAGTTGGCCGAGGAGGCCGCCCGCCTGCTGCAGTTCCGCGACCGCATCGCCCGCGAACTCAGTGCAAGATTTCCTGATTGGTATTTGTTCGGACATCCGGTCGAGCGTCTGCCCGGCCACCTGAGTTTCGGATTCCGCGGACGAGAGCGGGAACTAGGCAAGCTTCTGGCGGCGCTCGATCGTGACGGGATCGCGGTTTCAGCGGGGAGCGCCTGCAGCGCGCATCATTCGGGAGAGCCCTCCGGGGTGCTGTTGGCCATGGGATACGATGCCGAGCGGGCCCGCGGTCTGCTGCGACTTACTCTGGGTCGCTTCAACACGCAGGAGGAGATAGATCGCTTTCTGGAGATTCTGCCGGGTGCGGTCTCCACGCTGACGGAGACTGACCGGCCCAGAGCCCCACGGCAGACGGTTGATCAGGCCCCCGTGGCCGTCGTGTAAATTGGGAGGCGATGGAGTGAGAACCGCCGGTGCTCCCGATTGGTCTCACTGGCGGAAGCGGAGTCTGTCGCATGAGCGGCGAAGATTCAACTCGCGAGATTGTTAGTTTCTACACCGCTGCCGACGAAGCCTCGCGCCTGCGCACCGGATGGTTTCAGCTGGAGCAGGCGCGCACGCAGGAGTTGATTCTGCGCCACCTGCCGCCGGCTCCAGCCACGATCATAGATGCCGGCGGGGGCGCCGGAGTCTACGCCTGCTGGGTGGCCGCGCGGGGATATCAGGTGCACCTGATTGATCCTGTGCCGAAACATGTGGAGCAGGCGCGGGCGGCGTCAGACGGGCAGCCCGGACATCCGCTGGCTTCTGCAGAAGTTGGCGATGCGCGCCATCTGCCGCACGCGGATGCCAGTGCCGACGCGGTGCTGCTGCTCGGTCCGCTCTATCACCTGGTGGAAAGGGAAGACCGGCTGGCCTGCCTGCGGGAGGCGCACCGCGTGCTGCGTCCGGGAGGATTGGTCTGGGGCGCAGGCATCAGCCGCTTCGCCTCGCTGTTCGATTCGTTGTCGAATGGATTCTTCAGCGATCCGGCGTTCGCGCCGATCGTGTCGCGCGATCTGGAAGACGGCCAGCACCGCAATCCGACCGGCAATCTTCTGTATTTTACCGATGCATTCCTCCACCGTCCCGGCGAACTGTCGCGTGAGTTTCTGGCCGCAGGATTTCAAGTGGTCGAGGTGACAGCTATCGA
>Ga0187818_10000485_pt1 | contig 14443 bp, 12 predicted proteins | sample NC_wetland_sal_i_14_FD_130581 | JGI IMG/M metagenome (GOLD analysis project Ga0187818, IMG submission 130581) | Wetland sediment microbial communities from Neuse River Estuary, North Carolina, USA - SO4_3 | ecosystem: Environmental > Aquatic > Freshwater > Wetlands > Sediment | place: USA... | reverse complement strand
TGCGTGACGACGAATTGGTTGATCTGATTGCAGCCTCAGGGTGCATTTGGATTTTCATCGGCATGGAATCTATTGATCCATTGAACCTTGCCGCTGTAAACAAGGGCTTTAATAAGCCTGGCGAGTACGCTGCCGTGCTTGAGAGGCTCGCCCAGCGCAATGTGTTTGCGATCACGTCCTTCATCTTCGGCATGGACAACGACACACCGGGAGTGGCAGAGCGCACTCTCAAAGAGATTCGCACCTGGGCGCCAGGATTGCCCGTATTCGGTTTACTCACCCCCTTGCCCGGGACGCCGCTCTACACAAAGCTTGCGGATGCGGGCCGGTTGACAAGGCCGAAGCACTGGCTGGAATTCATTCCGTTTGCGATGGCCCACACTCCGCTGAAAATGACCATCGAGGAAGCTCATGCCGAGGTGAAGTACGCATGGGACCATGCTTACGCGCCTGAGGCCATCGCGCACGCCGTCCACGCTTTCGCTCACAAGCCCGTTAGTTATCGCATCAACGTTTTCATCGCGCGCCTGTGTTTTCGCGGAATCTATTTCCCTCAAATGGGTCCGATGGCGTGGGTGAAGGTGCTGGCGCAGAACCTGCGGACAATCTTTGAACTCGTAAAGGAAGGGTTCGAGACCGATTGGGGAGCAAATCCAAGAATCCCCGTGCGCGCGCCCATCGCCCGCCCGGTGAAGCAGGGAGAGACAACTCTTCCCAATTCCGCCGCAATAAAGGCCCCCAACCTTCAGGCGGGCGGCTTGACCTTTAAGCCTTTCCCGGCGGCGCGCATGCCTTTCGTCCCTCCGGCGGATGAAAGGTAGAAGAATTCGCCTCACGCCTTTCGAATCCCAGGGCCATTCCGCGAATCCGGAAAGGGAAACTCTACACGCAAAAAGAGAAGCGATCGCGCGCGCCGTCAGTGAGATGTTTGATTGGACTTCGTGTTATTTGACTTTGCTTTAGGGGCTGTCTGTGATGTTTGCCCCGCGTCGGCCGGAAGGCCCGGCAAATAGCGGCGCCGGAGTTCTGCCACAGTCATCATGCCCTTGCGCACGCGCTCGAGCACGAAGGTTCCATCCGGTTTCTTCAGATAGGATCCAAAGATCGTATCTCCGGCGCGAAAGTCAGTAAGCTTCAACGGTTTGCCATTTTCGTCGAAGAATTGGGTCTTGTCAGTCAACTGATAAACCGAGGCGATTTCCGTTGGGGCCAGCAGGATCAGCGCGTTGTGCGTGCGGTCCACTGAAGACACAACAAAGAATTCGTCGCCAGACTTGGTGGGTGCAGTCTGGGCACGCACCGGCGCAACAATGAACATCAAGGCGGCGCAAAGCGCGGCCGGAATCATGGATTTTCCAAGCTTATTCATAACGGAGTGCCTCAATGGGATCGAGAGATGCGGCCTTCCGGGCCGGATAGTAGCCAAAGATCACGCCAACAGCAGCGGAGAAGACGACGGAAATCAATACAGCGGAAATCGGAACGAGCGTCGGCCATTTCAGCATTGCGGAAACGCCGCTGGAGGCGAAGAAACCGAAAACGACGCCGATCGCGCCCCCGAACATACTGAGAGTCACTGCCTCGCTCAGAAACTGGCGCCGGACATCGGACTCGGTCGCTCCCACGGCCATGCGGACGCCTATCTCCCGCGTCCGCTCGGTGACCGAGACGAGCATGATATTCATGATGCCGATGCCGCCCACGACGAGGGAAACCGATGCAATCGCCGCCAACAGAATCTCCATCAAGCTGAGCGTTTGCTGGCGGGCTTGGGCCAGATCGGTCGGATTCCGGATGATGAAATCATCCGGCTCATCGGGCCGGAGGTGGTGGCGCTGCCGCAGGAGCGCGGCGATTTGCTGTTGGGCCGGGTCCATGTCATCGGAGGAGTCGGCAGAAACAGTTATGCTCTGCAACCAGTAAATCCCGGACAGCTTTTTCATTACGGTGGTGAACGGAATGATGAGAGTGTCATCCTGGTCTTGGCCGTACGGATTGAGCCCCTTGGGGATAAGCTGGCCGATCACCCGGAAGGGCAGCGAAGAAACACGGATGGTCTGTCCGACTGGGTTGCCACCGCCGAACAGGTTTTGTGCGACTGTCATTCCGATCAAGCAAACGTCGGCTTCCGTGTCCACATCGTGGTCGCTGAAGGCGCTGCCACGCTGCAGTGGCCAGTGGCGAATCTGAAGGTAATCCGGCGAAGCCCCGGTCACGCGCGTGAACCAATTCTGATTGCCGTAAACGACCTGCACACCTGCGCCAACGCCCGGCGAAACCCGGGTAATCATTGGAATCTGCTCCCGGATGGCTTTGGCGTCGGCGGGAGTAAGCGACTTGGTGGCTTGATTGCCGAGGTGGACTCCGCCGAGGTTCACGCTCCCGGCGTTGATCGTGATGATATTCTCACCCAGGCTGTTGATTTGCTCCTGGACCTGCTGAGATGCGCCTTCGCCAATGGCCACGGTGCAGATGACGGCGCCGACGCCGATAATTATGCCCAGCATCGTCAGAGCCGTGCGCATCTTGTTGCGCGCCAGAGCTCGAAACGCGACACGAAGTACTTCGCTAAATTTCATCGCCCACCGCCGCGCCCGCCAGGCCCGCCACGGCCCGGCTGGCCAAACGGATTCGTCCCGCCTGTCGAGGCCTTAGCTCCGCCTTCCTGGAATGTGATGAGTTGATCGCCCTCCTTCAATTCGCCGCTCACCATCTGTGTATTGACGTAGTCAGTGATTCCGGCCTTAATGGCAATCGGCTGAAGCTTTCCATCCGCGGTTCTTTCCCAGACGACCTGCATACCACCCAAGTGCGACGAGTATGCCGCGCGCGGGATCTTGTTCTGAGTGTACAACTGGCGCAGGTCGGCGAAAGCCAGGTCCGGCGTATAAGAGAGCGCGGCGTTGGGGATCATGATGGTGTTATCCACTTGGCCGGTCGGGATCGTGACGTACGCCGTTTCGCCCGGCAGGAGCTTTTCGTCGGGATTCTCGAAATCAATTACGGTGTCGTAGGTCACAACGTTTTGCACTGTTGTCGCATTTAAGTGGATAGCGTCCACGCGGCCATGGAAAAGCTCGTTGGGGAAGGCGTCCACCTGGAAAGTGACTTCCGTTCCAATGTGGATGTTGCCCGTGTCCGATTCATCGGTCTTGGCATAAAGCTGCATGTGCTTGAGTTCCTGGGCAATCGTAAAGACGTTTGGCGCCTGCAAAGACGCGGCAACGGACTGGCCAACGGTGATGCTCCGCGCCACTACGATGCCATCAATGGGTGAGACAATCGTGGAATAGCGGAGGTTCGTTTCCGCCTGATCGAGCGCCCCTTGTTGCGCTTCCACTTGCGCTTTGGCCTGCTGCAATTGCGCCTTTGCCTGGTCGAGTTGCGCGTTGGCCTGGGCCACTTGCGCTTGGGCAGCGGCGACGGATGCGTTGGCCTGCGCCAAAGTGGAGGCCGCCAGGTCATCCTGGTCTTTCGTGTCAATGCCCTGGACCGCTAGGTCATGTACACGCCGGCCGTTAACGCGGGTGTAGTTCGCGTCTGCCTGGAGCTTCACAACATTGGCTTCATCGGACCTGATCGTTGCCTGCATTGAGTTGATATTCGCTTCGAGGTTTTGAACGTTTGCCTTTGCGTTGTCCAGGTTCCCTTTGGCCGTGACGTACTGCGCCTGGTAATAGGCCGGGTCGAGTTGCGCGAGAACCTGGCCGGCATGGACATGGGTATTGTAGTCCGCAAAAACATATTGAACTGTGCCGGATATGAAGGAGCCTACAGGCACCGTCGTCAGCGCGTTGATCGTGCCCGTGGCCTGGACGACGGAAGTGATGGAGCCGCGACGCACGGTGGCCATAGTGTATTTGACCTCAGCGGATCGGCCCTTGTAGACGAAGTATGTTCCGCCTCCTCCAACAGCCACGACGCATACGCAGGCGAGAATCCAATGGCTTCCGATAAACTTGAAAATTTTCATGAGCGATTTACCTTATCCTGGCGTCCCGGCGCCGGATCCTGATTCCGTTCTTTAGAGGTTCCCTCCGACACGAGCAGGGGTTCCACGACGACACCACCCCTGAGTTTAAGACGTATCTGGTTGCGGGCAGGTTACGCTGACCTTCCTTCACCCGGAGGCCGAGCCTGGAACTATTATCCCAGATTTGGACGTTGCGGGGAAATGCAGACGAAGGGCCCTCTTTGTCTGGTACTGGGCTAATCAAATGTTGCTCAAATTCGATGCAGATTAGCCGAGATTCCCGTCTGTGCCTTTCTCGGTATCCGATTGCTCAGGATTGACCGGATTTTCCTCTTGTTCCAATGAGATTACCTCAGCGAGCTTCAAAGCCTCGTCAGGGTCATTGCATTCCAACACAGTTTTCCCGTAAACTACACGGTAGGACATGGTTCCTCCGTAATGGCGAAAGTAGGCCGAAATATCCATGACGCAATAAAACGCTTGACAACGGATAAACATGGAACGATAATCAGTCGCTGAAAGGAGACTCGGAAAATGGCATACAAAGTCTGGATTGGCAGCGTCGCAATTGATTGCGATACCGCTGATGAGGCACTCGAATTGGCGCGCCGCGCCGAAGGGGAAACCGCTCCTAGCCTTCGCGCAAGGCACTCTGAAAACACTGGGAATGAAGGCTCGCGTTGGAACGAGAAGCGAGCACAGGAGTTCTTTCGCTTAATCGAAGGCAAACAACGCAAGCTCATTGACGCGCTGATAGAACACAAAGACGGGCGAACCGATGAGCAACTTCGACAGCTACTCTCGCTCGATAACGGCAAGCAATTGGCCGGGGTGTTTACGGGAATGTGGAAGAACGCAAAGAAAGTTGGGGCAGACCCCGGCGAACTGTATATCAGAAAGCCCGTAAGTATCGGCGGGAAACGCATACACGAATACTTTCTGACTGATTCTTTCAGGAATGTAGCTTCGCAGGCCGCGAAGCCCTGATGCGAGTTCGCTGCAAAAGCGAAACCGCCCGATGTCCTGCAACACCGGGCGGCATCATAAACGAAAGGAGCCAAACCAGTGATTAGGCCCCCATGAGTTAAGGTGCTGTAGCTAGACGAAGTACCCCCGCCGATGGTTGCAGCCAAAGGCGGGGGCAAAATCCAAGCGCGGACGAAGCCCGCACTCAGACCGAGAATTTGATTGTAGGGCTTCTCCCGCAGAAAAGAAAGAGGGAAAAGCCCATGACCTGCCTTAGATGCCAGCACGGAACCGCCAAGCGTTTCGGAACCTACGGAAGATTGAGAATCCAGCGATACCGCTGCAATAGCTGTAGAGCTACTTTCACACAGCCCCGCCACAAACCTCTTGGACGGCATACGATTGAACTGAGTAAGGCTGTCCAAGTCGTTTCCATGCTCACCGAGGGAATGAGCATTCGCGCTATCTCGCGGCTTACAGCCGTCCACAAAACCACAATTCTTTCCCTCTTGCTCACCGTGGGCGAGCGGTGCGAGCGAGTCTTTGATGCTCACGTCCGCAATCTCAGACCCCGTTATATTCAGGCCGATGAGCTTTGGAGCTTTGTGCATACGCGCCAGCCGCACTTGCGACCGGACGATCCCCGCGAATGGGGAGACGCTTACACGTTTCTCGCATTGGACAGCGAATCGAAAATGATTCTGTCCTACCATGTCGGCAAGCGCGACGGCGCAAGTGCTTTGGAGTTTATCCGCGACTTGGGCGAGCGCATTGACCCTAACTGGCGGTGCCAGATTACGACGGACGGTTTTAAGCCGTACATCGCGGCGATTGAAGAATACTTCGGGGCAGGCATTGATTACGCGCAATTGCTCAAGCTCTATGGACGCATTGAGGGCGAGCCGCCCGATTGGTACGCGCCAACAAGGGTAGTGGACGCGATACCAGTCACCGTGAGCGGCAACCCCAAGATTGAGCGAATCTCTACCAGTCACGTCGAAAGAGCGAATTTGAGCGTCCGTATGCACTTGAGACGATTCACGCGCTTGACCAACGCGCATAGCAAGTCTTTGCAGCACCTGAAAGCGGCGGTATCTCTCTATATCGTTTGGTACAACTTTTGCCGTGTCCACATGTCGCTTCGTGTAACCCCTGCGATGGAAGTGGGGGTCACTGACAAGATATGGTCACTAAACGACTTGTTAAGCCAATGATTTCATACCAATTCTTGTTGTCCCAATTGACTTCGATATGACATCCTTTCAAGAGCGTTCCCCGCGCATCCCCAGTGATGCTGGCCACTTCGTCAAACAGGATAGCTACATGAAACCGATTGCTTGTATCTTGGCGTTGCTCTTGAGTCCTTTGTATTTGGCACACGCCGAGGTTCAGTCCGGTACGGTCATCGTAGTTTATTTCTCGCAAGACAAACTCATCATGGCGGCTGACAGTAGGAGCGGTTTTACCGACCGGGCTAATAGCGATGAGATATGCAAAATCATCGCTCCGAATCACAAGTTCTTGTTTGCTGTGGCCGGAATTGCGGCGGCGACTGACAAGACAAATTCTTTTCTGACGTGGGACGGCCAAGACGAAGCTCGAAGAGCTTACGACAAAACAATTGGTGCATTCAGTGAAGCTCCGCCAGACCTGATTGAACGTATAGCCACTAGTTGGGGACAGACAATCCAACAAAACATTGTGCGACTCTACTTCTCTGATATCGCCACATTTAAGAGCCGTTTGAAGCAGCCAAAGGGTATGTTGTCTCTTGGCGTTTTTGGCGGCAGGAACCCCAACGGTTCTTTGCGCCTGATAACCGCTGAGATTGATTATGACGAATCGTTCTTGCCGCCAATTCGATTGACTGTGACGACGCAATCTTGCGTGGAAAACGTGAATATCTGTGCATTTGGAGAAGTGTCTGTTCCCGCCGAATACGTCAACCTCGTTAGTGATAGAGCGAAAAAAGAACGAGCGGGCTGGGATCCGTCGCCGGCTTTCCCAAAGGAAGATTGGGACATCCTCAGAGTCATACGCCTTGTTGACCTTACGATTGCCTTCGACAAGACTGGACGAGTCGGTGGAGGTATTGACGCTGCTCAAATCAGTCAAGACGGAACGCTGCGCTGGTATCAGCGAAAAGAAAATTGTCGCGAAGATTGAAAGAAGCAAGAGCGCACAGGGCCAGCCGCTTTCTTCGGCAACACACCATTAGCCCAGTACCCTTTGTCTTGCCCTCAGACAGGTTCCCCGATTGGCGTGCTAAAATGGCCTCCTGTCTGTCGTAGGCTCGTAGCTCAGTTGGTTAGAGCGCTACCTTGACACGGTAGAGGTCTGGGGTTCGAGTCCCCACGAGCCTACCACTTTTCTGAGATGGCCTTTGTTTACATCCTCCAAAGCGAAATTACGGGCTGGAGATTCGCGTCCTTCTCCAAGTTTCATGGAACTAAATCCTCGCACGCGTGTTCTTCTCAAAGCGCACAAAGTGCATTAAGCTGATGGCGGTCCTCTCCAGGGTCTCCCGGCATCTGAACGGACCGCGCGATCCGCCGAGATCCCGTGCGGGAAGCTACAGAATGGGTTCTTGCTAAGCGCATCTTTGGAGGCTGTGATGAAATCCTTGAAACTCGGCACAACAGTTTTAGCTGGCGCGATGGTGGCATTCCTGTTCGTTTTCGTCGGAACTTCTGTCAGCGCCCGCACGAAATCCGATCGGCAGCAACAAGAGGAGAAAAAGAAGACTCCGCCGCCTCCACCCCAAAAGTCCAATCAGTCTCCTCCACCCAGAAATTCACCTCCTCCACCCCAGCGCAGCGCGCCTCCAGCTACTCATGGGGGCGGGAATCCTCCGACAGGGCAACGCGGTGGGAATCCACCGAATCAGCAGCGTGGCAATCCCCCTACCGGCCAGCGCGGCGGCAATCCTCCGACAGGGCAACGCGGTGGGAATCCACCGAATCAGCAGCGTGGCAATCCCCCTACCGGCCAGCGCGGCGGCAATCCTCCGACAGGGCAACGCGGTGGGAATCCTCCGAATCAGCAGGGTGGCAATCTTCCTACCGGCCAGCGTGGCGGCAATTCTCCGAACAACGCCGCCAATCGCGGCGGTACGAATCGTCCGCCCGCGAACACGCGCCAAATCACGACGAAGAGCGGCGCCGTCGCATACGTCCGCCCGAACGGTGGAGTCGCGCGCATTGAAAATCACGGCACGGTCATCACGCGCGGCGTTCATGGTGAACGCACAGTCGTCACACGGCTTGCCGGCGGCGGGCGCGTTGTCACCCAAGGTCCGCGCGGCGGATACGTCCAGCGCTCCTTCACCCGCAACAACCAAACCTTCGTCAGCCGGACATACGTCGTAAACAATCGCACGTTCGTGCACGTCTATCAGCCCATGCGCTTCCGAGGCATCACCTATTACCGCTACGTCCCGGCCTTCTATTTCCGTCCCGCGTTTTATGGCTGGTTTTTCAGTCCGTGGCGTGTCGGCATCAGCTTCTCATGGGGTTGGGGGCCCTGGTTCGGCTTCTATGGCGGCTATTTTCAGCCCTATCCGGTTTACACCGCTCCGTGGTTCTGGCTTACTGACTATCTGATCGCCGAGAATCTAAATCTCGCGTATGAGAATCAGCAGCTTGAAGCGGAAAACGCCCAATACAACGCGCCTCCGCCCGACGCCGGCTCTCAAGCCGCTCCTGTCACACTCTCTCCGGAGGTCAAGCAGGCCATCGCTGACGAAGTCCAGCGTCAACTTGCCGAAGAGCAAAACGAAGCGGCGCAAGGCGGTTCCGCCGCGGCCCCGCCACCGGCCGCCAGTGGGGACCAGATTCCCCCCGCACTCGATCCTCAAATGAGCACGTTCATCGTCACCTCCAATCTCGAGGTCACGGACAACGGCCAGCCTTGCGAACTCACGCCCGGCGATGTCATCGTCCGCATTGACGATACGCCGGGACCCGACAGCGCCGTCGAAGTCAAGGTCACCAACAGCAAAGCGGGCGACTGCCGCGCCGGCGCGCGTCCCAGGATTCTCGTCACGGATTTGCAGGAGATGATGAATCAATTCCGCGCGCAGATTGACTCCGGCACGCAGCAACTCGCGGCCGATCAGGGGCAGAACGGCATGCCCGCCGCTCCTCCTGGATCGACCGCCACGGTTCAGGGCCCCGGCCAGGCGCCTCCCGACCCGAACGCCGCGAACCTTCTACAACAACAGCAGCACGACGCAGATGCCATCGAATCGGATGTGAAGAAGCAGACCTCCTCTGGCCAGAACAATCAGTAGCTCAGTCCTTGCGGCCCCGCCGTTTGGATTGAAGGAACATCCTAGGGCTTAGGAAAACAGCGCCATCGCCGCATGCCTCTTGCCCGCGCATACGTGCTGAAACTCATCCGTCGCGCCATCCGTCGATTAAACTAACGGAGGCATCGAAGACAGATGAAACACGGCGCGCTTCGAGCACAACCGATTCGGGGACGATTCACCGGGAAGCTGCGGCTGATTTCCACCGCCGCCCTGTTTGCGACGATTGCGCTTTGGGCCGACCCGTCGCACGGCCCCAAAAACGGCTATCTCATCATCAACGGCGGCGCGGGCAACACCGAGGACGTTCCGCGCCTGATCCAAATGGCGGGCGGCCCGAACGCACGTATCGTGGTGATTCCGACCGCTTCCATCGCGCAGCCACTCGCGCCCGGCGCTCTGGATCATTTCTGCGCGAGCCCCGCAAACTTCAGCGCCACGCATTGCACCGTCCTTCACACCACGGATCGTTCCGTTGCCGACTCCGAGGCGTTCGTGAAGCCCCTGCAGGATGCAACCGGAGTATGGATCGTCGGCGGTCGCCAATGGCGTCTTGCCGACGCCTACCTCAACACGCGCACAGAGAAGGAGCTTTTCAATCTTCTTGATCGAGGAGGTGTCATCGGCGGCGGCTCCGCCGGAGCTACCATTCAGGGATCATTTCTGATCCGGGGCCAAGCGCATCCCGACGACAACCGCGTGATGATCGCGCCCGACGGTCACACAGTCGGCTTTGGCTTCGTCACGAACGTCGCGATTGACCAGCACGTGGACGCACGAGAGCGCGAAAATGATCTCGCCGTGGTGATCAAGGCGCATCCCGAACTTCTCGGCATCGGTCTCGACCAGGGTACCTCGATCACCGTCCACGGCGATGAATTCGTCGTCAACGGCCCGCATCGCGTGGCTGTTTGGGACGGCAAGGACCACGGCGGCAAAGGCTACTATTATCTGCACACTGGCGATCGCTTCGACCTTGCCACTCGCGTCGCCACCATCGCCCCCGATAACGCTGCGAAGTGAGGTCTCTGCGGCGCCGCGAAGAGAGACGGACGTATATATACTTGATCCTTTCGCTGGCTGTCATCGCCCGGTGCGGCGGACTCTGCGCTCAGGGAATCCCGTTCTGGAGGCAAACGGCACAGCCGAGTTGGAAAATGGCATAACTCGGCTGCGAGTTGTCGCTCATCTGCAATCACTAAGCCCAGGCTCGTATGTTCTGCAGATTCGCAGGGCCGGGTTAGAGTGGAATTCTTATTCCCTAAATCTTCATTAGTCGCAGCGAGTGGGATTGAAACCGACGGGCGGGATGCTAATCGATGGCACGGACGGCGCGGTGCGAGGCCGCAAGCAGGATGACGAGGAGTATCATGGCCCCCGCGGAAAGGAAGGTTCCCGTGACGCTGGCCTTCAGTGCGACGCCTGCGATAGCGAGCGAAAACGGTAGGAGACCCATGGACGCAAACATCAGAACACTCATCACGCGGCCCATCAAGGCGCGCTCGACTCGTTGCTGAAACCAGGAAATTAGCTGGATGTTGAGGAACGCAGCGGTGCCTCCCAGCAGGACGAGATCGGGCATCAGGATCGTCATGCGACTAAGGAATCCAATGGGGGCAACACAAAGGCCGATCACCGCGCCGGCGAGGAGCAGAGTGCGCCCGCGGCGGCGGTGCCGCACCAAACCTGCACCGAGCATTCCGACAAGACTGCCGGCCGCGAACGCCGACATAAGGAATCCGAATGCCGAGGCCGTGCCGAAGTCGTGTTTAGCGATCACGGCCAGACCGATAGCCACGGGTCCAGCGATGGCGAAGTTGAGGACGGCGATGACCAGCATGAGCGAGCGGAGAGAGACATCGGCCTTGACGTAACGAAAGCCGTCAGCAATGGACCGTATTATGCCCTTCTGCGGCGCCCTGCTGCTCGGGATCGGTGGATCGGGCAGGCGCACCAGGGCGGCGATGATGCCGAAAAAGCTGATGGAATCGAGCAGGAAGGCCCACGCGTTGCCGAATGCCCGGATGAACAAGCCTGCCGGCCCAGGCGCGGCGAGCGTGGTGATTTGCCGTGTGGATGCGGAGACGGAATTCGCTGCGGGAAGCTGTTCGGGCTCGACGATGGAGGGCAGAAAGGCGGAGCCGGCTGGGTAGGAAAAGGCGTCAGCCACGCCAAATCCGAGGGCAAGGAAATAGAGTTCCCACAGACGCAGGTCCCTGAGGAATAGCAGCGCCGCCACCGCCCCCACAAACAGCGACCGGACAAATGCGGTGAGCATGAGTATTCGCCGCGGAGAAACGCGGTCGCTCACCGCTCCGCCCACAAGCATGAGCGCGGCGCGGGGAATCGCGGCAAGCATTTCGATGGTGCCGAGAACGATACTCGATCCGGTCAGCGAAAGTACAAGCCACGGCAGGGCGATAAGGTAGAACTGGTCGCCCGTCCAGGAGATGGTGTTGCCGATCCAGAGCAGCCGGAACGCCCGGTTGCGCAGCGGATGTTGCGTCTTCCGCTCGGCTCGGACGGCGACCTGGCTTCTGTCAGGCTGCTCCGCTACGCCCAAGGCGCTGCTCCAGCCTTCAAAACCGGAGAGGCACCAGGCAGACTCGCGCGAATTCCATCCCGTGATGAATCTTCCATGGACCTGGGCCTCCTCACCTCAATTGATTTGTCATGTGTTCAGGGCTTCGCGGAGGAACTGGGGCGGCCAGCCTTGCTCCTCAGCCGCGAAGCGAAAGCCCGGATCCACGGTGAAATATCTGGTGCGTCGGCCATCCCTCCAACTGATGTGGACTTGGTATAGGTCGAACGGCTCCAACCCGAGAGCCCTGACATGGCGTACGAGCCCGCTCTGGATGCCCCCCAGGACCAGCAACCCATCCCGTTCCACCTTCCTCCGCAGACTTTTTTTTTCGTATCGGTAGTGGCCCGGAAAGGCCAAGCAGGCCACTGTATTAGCGTCTATGGGGTGCGAGACGCTTAGGAGAGCAGCCAGGAATTTTTTCTCGAAGTAGCCAATCTTCTCCATCAGGAGGCTGAAGAGGTCGCCCGTCCACTTCCCATGTGCAGGGAGACCGGCGTAGGAATCAGAGGACGAATCTTCGCCCTCTCGCGCGTGGGTTTTGAGGTATTTCTTGAGCGCTACTACCTCTTGCGGGGTATCCACCCTGTACCACTCACCTCGGAACTCGAACTCAATAGCCATAATCCTCTGTGTACCCTTAAGGATGATAGTCTCAACCTTAAGGGTCGATGTCAAGCCAAAAGTACGGCGAGCGGTACGTACAACCGCAGGGCTACGGCAGCGCGCCTGCTCCACGCCGAATGCTTTTGAAGCAGGAGCCGAGCCCTCCTCCAGGCATTTGGCACAATTGCCCTATCGTTCCTTGCAAGGCATTCCACATGGATCACTCGATAGTTGGAACCTGGATATCTATGCTTTCGAGCTTCGCTCTATGGAGGGCTGTTGTAATAGGCTTTAGCTTCTGCCACGGAAGCAAATTCAAGTGGGCAGCGCTACGCGAGAAAATGGTGGACTCCTCCAGTCTTCCGCATTGAGCTTCCTGACAGACCCCTGCCGCTTGACAGCCTGCTTAGGCGTGTGCTATTTCGCGTGTAGATTCGCCGCGGGGCAGACGCGGCGATTCCGCCGGCGACTCCGGCGGAACGAAGGCCACTCAGTTTGCGCTGATTGGAAAAATGAGTTTTTTCTAGCAACACCCCACCCCGGGAGGTGAAAGCCGCCAGGTTTTCACCTCCTTTGTTTTTGCGCCATTGTTCTTCCGGGAATCCCCGTGCGTTATTTCGCTACCGTTGCGCGTAGGAAAGCTGCGGAGCAGCCTGCTTGCTTCTTCGTTTATCCGCGTAGAGCAACTGGTCGGCGCGTTCGAGAAAACTCTGAGGACTTTCACCGGTCTCGTACCCCACGCATCCATAGGAGAAGGCGACCGGGATGCGGACGCCTTCGTGTTCCACTTCCAGGTTCGCAAGGCGGTTGAGCAGTGACGGCGCCTGCCCGACGGCGCATTCGGGAAGAATCGCCAGGAACTCGTCGCCACCCATGCGCACGGCAAAGTCGGAGACGCGAATCGCTTTGTTCAGCCGCTCGGCAAATTCCTTGAGCACCTGGTCGCCCGCGGGATGGCCGTACTGATCATTGATGTCCTTGAAATTGTTGAGGTCGAAAGAAATCACGGTGAGCGCGTGGCCGTAGCGTTGGCAGCGCGCTGCTTCCGCCGCGAGCCGCTGCTCGGCGAATCGCCGGTTGTAAAGTCCGGTCAGGGGGTCAATTGTCGCCTGGCGCTGAAACTCTTCGGCGCGCACTTGGAGCCGGCCCATCGCGTGCAACTGGCCGGAGAGAGTGCGCCGCAGCCGCTTCACCTGGTATTGCTGGTAGATCGTGTAGGTGTTGAAGAGCAGCACCAGGCCGACGAGTCCGCGCACGGCCTGATTGAGGCTGAACCGGAAGAATGCGTCGTCGGTCTTCAGCAGCTCCGGGTAGCTCATGGAGACGACGGCCACGGTGAGCATCAGCATCACAATGATGGCCATGATCCAGAGCCACCAGTCGCGGCGCTCGAGCTTTCTCAGTTGCTCCTGAATTTCCTCTAAGCGGCTTTCCGGCGGCGCTTCCGGGGTCAATTCCGGCAACAAGGGCTGTATCGTTTTCATTCGGCGGGCTCCTTCGTGAAATTCAACCGGAGCCCAAGACGGTCTGGCCTAATTATAAATGCGCGGTGAAAGATTCCGTCTGAAACGCAATTCATCTGTTGGCTGATTCGCCGCAAGCCGTACTATTCCGTTTCGACCTTCTTTCCCGCGCTGAAAATTCATGCTTACCGCGCTCCGCGCCCGATACCGACGGGTTCCGTCCCAATCCATCCGGCATCGGGCCTCGCTTCACGGCTTCGACGAAGTGGTCCGCTTCGCGCGTGGGGCGCGGGATGCGGAAGCCGTCGCAGACGGCGAGCGTGAATTCGATGGCGCGTGGAAGCGAAATCCGATAGCCCTGCGACACAAAGATCGGCTTCACTTCGGCGCGCGTGCGAAGTACGGCGCCGATGGTCTCGCGCTTCGCGAAACGCGCTGTATCCTTCTCCCGTGGCGCGAGCAACGGCGACCAAGAGCCCGCCTTTGTCGCCGGCTCGCGGTAGTCGCCGATCAAGAGCGACTTCGCGCAGCCAATCGTCGGCCGG
>Ga0187818_10000483_pt1 | contig 14468 bp, 15 predicted proteins | sample NC_wetland_sal_i_14_FD_130581 | JGI IMG/M metagenome (GOLD analysis project Ga0187818, IMG submission 130581) | Wetland sediment microbial communities from Neuse River Estuary, North Carolina, USA - SO4_3 | ecosystem: Environmental > Aquatic > Freshwater > Wetlands > Sediment | place: USA... | reverse complement strand
GCGTCCACAATCTTCTTCGGATCAATGGCGGCTCCGTCCACCTGCTCTTCCATGATCTTGCCGTCCTTGCCGATCAGGAAGTTCACGCGGCGCGGCGCCTGGTATTCGTCTTTGTAGATTCCGTACTCGTGGGTTACTTTGCCGCCCCAATCGCTGAGCAGGGGGAAGGTCACTCCAATCTGGTCGGCGAAGGCTTTGTTAGCGAAGGCACTATCCATGCTCACACCCAGGACCTGGGTGTCGGCGGCTTCCAGCGTTTTCAGATTCTGCTGGAAGTTTTTCATTTGCTGCGTTCAACCCCCGGTGAAGGCGAAAATGTAAAACGCCAGCACGACGTTCTTCTTGCCGCGGTAGTCGCTTAGCTTGACTTCTTTCAGATCATTGCCGTCGAAGTAGTGCAGCGTGAACTCCGGCGCCACGTCACCCACCTTAGGCATGCCCGAATTCTCCTTCTTGTCCTGTGCGAACAGGGCGGACGTTGTCAGCAGGCCAGCCAACAGCAAGGCCGCCAGAACCTCGGAGCGTCTTCTGTGCATTGAACCCCTCCCACAAAAAGCCTGTCGCCTAGCATACCCGGACCAAGGCTCCCGGGTAAACCGGGAACTACCCTGTTTTGCGATCTTTTGACATTGCCGAAACGAGCAGCAAAACAGTAAAGTTCTGGTCGGAGCCACGAACACGGATTGCCAGCGTCCGGGTCCGGTTGCCCCCGAAAGACCATGGGCATTGCCACACTGAACGACATTTTCTTCGCTGCGGTCGAACGCAACCACGACCGTATGATGCTGCACCGCGAGGCGGGAAAATGGCTGCCCATCACCTCCCGGGAGTTCGGCCAAAGCGTGGCCCGCACGGCCCGCGGCCTCGATGCCTGGGGCATTCGACCGGGCGATCGCATTGCTATCCTCAGCGAAAACCGTCCCGAATGGCCCATGGCTGACATGGCCAGCCTGCTTCTGGGCGCGGTTACGGTCCCGCTCTATACCACGCTCACCGCCGAACAGACCGCGTTTGTGCTGAAGGACGCCGGATGCCGCGCCATCTTTCTTTCATCCGATCACCACCTGCATAAGGTGCTCTCGATTCTTCCTCAGACGCAAATCGAGAAAATTGTTGTGATGGACCCGCTGGAATTCACCGGCGACCTCACCCCATTCGCCGGCCGGTGCGCAACCATGCGCCAGTTCACGCTGCAGGGGCCGGCCGACCTCGGCCGTGAACTCGAAGCCCGGGCACGTTCCATCGGCCCCGACGATCTGGCCACGATTGTCTACACTTCAGGCACGACCGGAACTTCCAAGGGAGCGATGCTGACTCACGGCAACCTCGCCTCCAACATTCAGTGCTCGATGCTCGGCTTCAGTATGCATCCCGGGCACATCAGCGTTTCGTTTCTTCCTCTCTGCCATATCACGGCCCGACATGTGGATTTCGCCTTGCTTTACCACGGCGTGACGCTGGCCTACTGTCCCTTCATCGAGCGGCTGCCGGCCAACCTGCTGGAGGTGCGGCCGACCATCTTTGTTGGCGTGCCCCGCGTCTACGAAAAAATCTATGCGCAAGCGGAGCAAAAAGCCAAAGGCTTTCCCAAGCGCGCGATTTTCGACTGGGCGCTCTCCGTGGGGCGAACCCATAAACCCCAGACTCTGGCTGGGCAGGCTCCCACATCGCTCCGTTGGAAGTTGGCCGACAAGCTCGTGTTCTCCAAGATTCGCGAAGGTCTGGGCGGAAGGGTCGAGACCTTCATCTCCGGCGGAGCACCGCTGGGCCGCGAGTTAGCCGAATGGTATGCCTCGGTCGGCATCCGCATTCACGAAGGCTATGGCCTCACCGAAACCTCACCCGTAATCGCGGTCAATACTCCGGTGAACCATCGCATCGGCACTGTGGGCAAGATTCTGCCGAACCTCGAAGTTCGTCTGGGAGAAGACGGCGAAATTCTGGTGCGCGGTCCATCCGTCTTCAAAGGCTATTGGAATCGCCCGGAAGAAACCAAGTCCGCGCTGGTGGATGGCTGGTTCCATACCGGGGACATCGGCGACGTTGACGCCGATGGATATCTTTCCGTCACGGATCGCAAAAAAGATCTGATCAAAACATCGGGCGGAAAATTCATCGCTCCGCAGCCCATCGAGAATACGCTCAAGCTCAATGCTTTCATCGGAGTCGCCGCCATCCTCGGCGAAAAACGCAAATTCCCTGCCGTGCTCATCTCGCCCAACTTCCCCTTTCTCGAAGATTGGGCGGGTGCGAACGGCATCGCTTTTTCGTCGCGCGCGGAACTGATCGCACATCCGAAGGTGCAAGCGCTGTACGACGGCATCATCGAAGGCATTAACCAGAATCTGGCTCGTTTCGAGAAGCTGAAGCGGGTGCTGCTGGTGGCCGACGAATTCTCCGCCGGGAACGGCGTCCTGACGCCCACGCTCAAGCTCCGCCGCCGCATCGTGGAAGAACGCTATCGCCGCCAGATTGATGAGCTTTACGCGCAGGCGGAAGCAGCAACGCTACCCCAGTAGGAGATCAAACCGCTCTCGCCTCAAGGCGCAAGATCCCTCCTAAGACCCCCTACAATATTTGCACCCCCAATTCGTCTACATCCGTAGATGAAGGACGCGGCGACGGTAGTACGGATAACCGAACGGATGAGCCTCGAACAGGACCGGCGGATCTCCGAAGTGGTCAAGCAGGAGCAGTCCCGGCTGCGCAACTTTATTCGCCGGAGGGTGCCCGACCCGCGCGATGCCGAAGACATCCTGCAGGAAGTCTTCTACGAACTGGTCGAGGCGAATCGCCTGCTGATGCCGATCGAGCACGTCACGGGCTGGCTCTTCCGGGTCGCGCGCAACCGCATCACCGATCTCTTCCGCAAGAAGAAGCCGGAGAGCCTGAGCGATGCCACCGTGACCGACGACGAAGAGTTGCTGCACCTGGAAGACCTGCTGCCTTCGCCCGATGCCGGCCCGGACGCTCTTTACGCCCGCAGCGTGCTCCTCGACGAACTCGAGTTTGCGCTCGACGAGTTGCCGGATGAACAGCGAGAGGTGTTTGTCGGGCACGAACTCGAGGGGCGCAGCTTTAAGGAGATGTCTGCTGAAACCGGGGTGAGCGTGAATACGCTGCTCTCGCGCAAACGCTACGCGGCGCTGCATCTGCGCGAGCGCCTGCGAAGCATCTACGACGAATTTACGAAAGCATGAGGAAACGAATATGAGGAGAAAATGGATCTACATTGTTCCGCTGGCGATTCTGGCGATTCCGCTTTTTATCGCCATCGGCGGGGAACTGGTGATGCATCTGTGGAACTGGCTGCTGCCGCCACTTTTCGGCTGGCGCCTGATCACTTTCTGGCAGGCGCTCGGAATTCTGGTACTGTGCCGGATCCTCTTCGGCCGTATGGGTGGCCGCGGATTCCACCGCTCCAACTTTCGCCGGCGCATGGCCGAGCGCTGGGACCACATGACGCCCGAGGAGCGGGAGCGATTCCGGCAAGGCATGCGCGGCCGGTGCGGCTTCGGTACGCCGGAGAGCGAGAGCAAGCAGTCGTGAGGGCCGAGATTTCTTCCGGGTGACGGAGCACTCGGAAGCGACTTGTCCCGGCCCGTGCTCACGAGCGGTACTTTCATTACAATAGAGTCATGTCGGATTCGTTAATCATCGCTGGACGTTCTTTCCGCTCCCGGCTGATCGTGGGCACGGGAAAATACAAGTCGTTTCAGGAAACCGCGCGCGCGCTCGAAGCCAGCGGCGCCGAGATGGTGACGGTCGCGGTGCGGCGAGTGAATCTCGATCGCAGCAAGGAATCGCTGCTCGACTACATTGATCCCAAGAAGTATTTTCTGCTGCCCAACACCGCCGGTTGCTATACGGCTGACGAGGCTATCCGGGCCGCGCGCCTGGGCCGCGAAGTCGGTTTGTCCGATTGGGTCAAGCTGGAAGTGATCGGCGACCAGGCCACGCTCTATCCCGACGTGCAGGCGACTTTGGAAGCCACGCGGGTGCTGGTGAAAGAGGGTTTTACAGTTTTGCCCTACACGTCAGACGACATCGTTTTCGCCAAGCGTCTGATTGAGGCCGGTGCGGCTACGGTCATGCCGCTAGGCGCGCCCATCGGCAGCGGCATGGGCATTCAGAATCAGGCCCACATCCGCATTCTTCGCGAGATGATCACGGGCGTCCCCTTGATTGTTGACGCGGGAGTCGGCACGGCCTCCGATGCTGCCATCGCGATGGAACTCGGCGCTGATGCGGTCCTGATGAATACCGGCATTGCCAACGCGCAAGATCCCGTGCTCATGGCCCAGGCCATGCAGCATGCCGTCCTCGCCGGACGTCAGGCGTATCTGGCCGGCCGCATGCCGAAAAAGCTGTATGCGACCGCCAGCTCGCCCCTGGAAGGCGTGGTGAAGTAGGTTGAGAAATTGGGGAATTGAGAAATTGAGAAATTGAGAACCACCATCGTGAAGGATTTCCAAATTACACAATTACCAAATTTCTCAATTGCTTAATTCCTAATTCCTCAATCCTCACCGATGTTTTCCCCAAAACAAAAGGGCAGCCCGAAAGCCGCCCTCAAATTCATCTTTGATCAACGGTCCAGCTCAGAGCATTTTGGCGCTGTCTACGTGGATGGAATCGCCTTTCACGGTGCCGGTTACGGCAATGTGATGTCCCTCATGCCCTTTCAGAGCATCGGGGTTCTCCACACTCAGAACCTTCTGATCGCCATCGGTGACGACGACCATCTTCGCCCCGGGTTTGCCCAGACACGCCTTGGCGCACGCCGAACCCTTTTCGTTGGCGTCCTTGACGCCGCATTTGCTATCCACAACCCATCCGTTGACGGTTGCGCTCTTTCCCATGTCGTCGAACGCGATTGCCGACACGGCAAGCAGGAAGCACATGGCAACACAGATCAGCAGCACTTTTCTCATCGCCGATTTTCTCCTTTTAGAAATTCGCTTTTTGGAAATTCGCTTTGCGGTCCCACGCCGCAAGCCCCACAGCGCGGCGAAAATGGCGTCGCCTCAGGGAACGGCCATCCCGCCCGATTGGAATGAGGTAGGGGAACTATACCACAGGAGGACAAATGGGTTGTAAGAGCCAGGTGAAATCCGCGCCCGGAAGTTGTAAGCCCGGGAAAATGCACTTTCTGACTTACTTTTTTGTAGAGTGATTGGCCGGCGGAGGATTTTTCCCCGGAGCCGGTGCCACGTACACATACTCTCCCTGCTTGGCGTAACCCAACTGCTCGCGCGCTTCTTTTTCGATGGCTTTCTCGTCGCTCTGCAGACCTTGAATCTGCTGGGTGTAGCGGCTGTTTTCCAGCTGAACTTTTTCGATCTGCTTCTGCAGCGTTTCATACTCAGCGCGTTTCTGCCGGTAGACAACCATCCCGTTGGCGCCGAACATGACGTGCGCCAGCAGCGACGCGGCCACCACCGCCACTGCAATCGTCGCGATCCTGCGCCGCAAGGCATAGAGACGCATAACCAACGGGCGTATGCGGACGATCCAAGAGGCGGCCAGCGCTTCCGCCTGCGGCGCGCGCTCGATCATCGCCCGCAAACCATCCTCCGGCCGTGGAAATTTCGCCATGTTGGAAAACCGTTTCACTCGAAGATCCAATGCTTCGCCGCTGCGCTCAATTCCTCCAGGCCTTTCTCACTGCGCGCTTCCGTATACACGCGCACCACAGGCTCGGTCCCCGACAGCCGGTAACAGACCCACGAGCCGTCGCTGAACACCAGCTTCAATCCGTCGGTGCGGACGACCTGGCCCACCGGATGTCCGCAGAACTCCCGCGGATCAGATGCCAACTTTTCAGTGAACTTCTCCTTCACTACCGGCGTCAATCGGAAGTTGTCGCGTCTCGGATAATAGGAACCAACTTGGTTACATAGCGCCTTCAGTTGTTCGCCCAGCGATTTGCCTCTGCGCGCCACCGCCTCGCAGCACAGAAGACCCGCCAGCACTCCATCTTTTTCCGGGACGTGATGCCGGATGGACAGCCCCGCGCTCTCTTCCCCGCCGATGGCAATCTTGTCCTGCATGATCAACTCGCCGATGTACTTGAAACCCACAGGAGTCTCGTGCAGCTCCACGCCATGTTTTTCGGCCAGCGCATTAATCAGATTCGTGGTCGCGACCGATTTTGCAACTCCATTCTTCCAGCCGCGGCTCTCGACCAGATAATCGAACAGCAGGGCAATCACGTAGTTCGGCTGCAGGAAGGTTCCGTCGGCATCGACAATGCCGAAGCGGTCCGCGTCGCCATCGGTGGCAATGCCAAGCTGCGCGCCCGTCTCGCGCATCTTCTTTCGCAAGTCTTCCAGCAGATGATCGTCCGGTTCCGGCGCATGGCCGCCAAACAGTACATCGCGATAGTCGTGCACGGTGGACACCTGCACTCCGGCGCTGCGCAGCAGTTCATCGGAGTATCCCCGCGCCGCGCCCCACATCGGATCGAACGCCACGCGCACGCCCGCTTTCCGGATGGCTTCCAGATCAATAATCTCTCCCAGCCGCTTCAGGTACGCCGGCTTCGGATCGAGCGATTCTTTTTCAGTCACCTTCTCCGCCACTTTCGCCGCGGGCTTCTTCTGAGTCGAGGGAGCGGCGTCCGCGGCGGCGATTTCCGCCTCGATTTTTCGGGTGACCTCGGGCAGCGCCGGGCACCCATCCGGCGTCGAAAACTTGATGCCGTTGTATTCCGGCGGATTGTGCGAGGCGGTGAAGTTGATGACGCCATCGGCCTTCATCTGAATCACGGCATGAGCGAACGAGGGAGTAGGCGCCGGTTCGGCTACCACCAACGGGGTGATTCCCTCCGCCGCCAGGATTTCCGCCGCCATGGAGCAGAACGTTTCGCCCAGAAACCGCGGATCGCGTCCCACGATAACGCGCGCCCCGCGCGGCTTCTGCGAAGCTACGTAGCGCGCGATCCCGTTCAGCGCACGCCGCACGTTTTCGAATGTGAACTCCTCGGCCATGACCGCCCGCCATCCCGATGTGCCAAACTTGATTTGTGTTTGCATATATGACCTCACACCATCCCCGCAAAGTGCTAATCTCTCCCTCGGCAGGTGAAAGCTGAGGGCTGAAAGCTCAAGGCTGGAGGCTGACGGCTGATTTTATATGACTGACAAACGAATCGTCTTTTCCACCGCCGGGTCCACCGACGAAGCCCGCAGGATCGCGCGTTACCTGGTCGAGCGTCAGCTCGCCGCTTGCGTCAACATCGTCCCGCAGATCGAATCCATCTATCGCTGGCAGGGCAAGATCGAATCGAGCCAGGAATGTCTGCTGCTGATCAAAACCAGTGCCGACCAGTTTCCCGCCGTCCGCGACGCGATCTGCGAATTGCACTCCTACGAACTGCCCGAGTGCATCGCGCTCGGTATCGAAGACGGCAGCTCCGAATACCTGGACTGGCTGGGAGACTCGCTGGGCGGTGACACGGCTCCATGAACCTCTGCGCTCGCTGCGGCTGCAGTGGTCAGGCTCAGTCTCCTGCCCTGCCCCGCAAATTCAGCCTCCAGTAATCGAGCGCAAACGGCGGATCATCTTCCGCCGCCTGCCTGGTCAGATTCGCCATGAACGCGACCCGGCCATCCTCCGACGGAATATTCTCGAGATGCCGCCGTAAGATGATGTTGCGCACGAACTGGTTGTACTGTTCGGCGTCATCGAGGAGCGTCGGGGCTGGCTCGATCGATGTCTCCACATCGACGAACCCGGCGCGCCGCAAAGTCTCGGCTGCGCCTTCCGCGTACTGATAGAGCCATGGTTCTCGAAAATCGGTGAAGAAGGGCGCAAATTCCGGTGTGGCGGCGAGGGCGTTCGCGCGATTCCGCAAGGCCGTCAGATTCGGACCGCCCCCGCACTGCGCCTCCAGCCATCCCCCGGAAACGAGCGCCCGGCGCAGGTTAACGAATAAACGGTCGTGGTCGAGCACCCAATGAAACGCAGCCGTGCTTACGATGCCGTCGAAAGCGCGCCCAAACGGTAAGTGCAGCAGGTCGCACGCAACCAGGCTGACGCGTGCCGCAAACTGCGCCAGATGCTCGCGCGCGGAACGCAGCATATTCTGCGAGAGATCGACTCCGACCACGTGTCCGCGCGGCAAGGCCTCCAGCAGATCGGCGGTCAGGCGGCCGGTTCCGCAGCCCGCGTCGAGCACAACTTCATCACCGCGCAGCCGCAACCGCGACAGCACTCTCTTCCCCCAACTGACCTGTGGTGCGGAAAGCCGGTGGTAGACGTCGGAATTCCACTCGCGGGAGCCGGACTGCGGTTCGTTGCTCACAAGAAAAGGTGGACGCAGAGAACTTGATTCCCCGGGGTTTATCCGTGTGAATCCGTGGCGAAAAGGTTTTGTTAGATCGCGTTCAGCGCCTGATCCAGATCCTCGAGGATATCGTTCATGTCCTCGATGCCCACGGAAATCCGCACCATGCCGTCGGTGATGCCGATGGCCGCGCGCCCCTTCGCCCCGAGTCCGGAATGCGTCATGGTGGCGGGATGCGAGATCAGGGTCTCGACTCCGCCCAGCGACTCGCCCAGAGAACATATGCGCAGGTTCTTCAGCATTTTGTTGGCGTTCTTAAGCGAACCGGTCTCAAACGTAATCATCGCTCCGAAGCCGCTCATCTGCCGCTTCGCCAGCGCGTGCTGAGGATGATCCGCTAAGCCGGGATAAAGAACTGAGCTCACCTTGTTGTGCTTCGCCAGGAAATCCGCGACCAGCCGCCCGCTGCGATCATGAATTTCCATGCGCGCCGCCAGGGTTTTCACTCCGCGCAGCACCAGCCAGCATTCGAACGGAGAGAGAATCGCCCCCGCCGCCTTCTGCAGGAAGGCCAGCTTTTCCGCGTGCTCTTGCTTCGCGCAAACCACCACTCCGCCCAGACCGTCGCTGTGGCCATTCAGAAACTTCGTAGTGGAGTGCACAACCATGTCCGCGCCCCGCGCCAGCGGTTGCTGAAAATATGGCGACATGAACGTATTGTCCACCACCAAGGAGACTTTCTTGGCCCGGCAAATCCGGCTGATCGCCCCGAGGTCGCTCACCCGCATCAGCGGATTGGTCGGCGTCTCGACATACACCATCTTCGTATTCCTGCGCAGGGCGCGCTCGACGTTTTCAGCATCGGTGGTGTCAACGTAAGAGAATTTCAGCCCGAAATCGGCCAACACCTGGTTGAACAGCCGCGGCGTGCCTCCATACAGGTCATTCCCGCAGACGATGTGATCGCCGGACTTCAGCATGCTCATTACGGCATTGATCGCCGCCATGCCGCTCGCGAAAACCCGCGCCGCCACGCCCCCTTCGAGCGCCGCCAGATTTTCCTCCAGCCGCGCACGCGTCGGATTCGACACGCGCGAGTATTCGTATCCTTTGTGCTCACCAATCCCCTGCTGCACGTAAGTCGAGGTCGGATAAATGGGCACGGTCACCGCGCCCGTCAACGGGTCGGGCTCCTGCCCGGCATGAATGGCACGGGTTGCAAATCCTAATTGTTTGTCGTTCTTCATTTCTCTGGATGGGGCGGCCGCCGGTCTTAAATCCCGCCCTCGAAAATCTTCTTCGACAGATAGCGCTCGGCCGAGTCCGGAATGATGGTCGCCACGCGCTTGCCCGCTCCTAGTCTCTGCGCAATCTTGAGCGAAGCGAATACCACCGCCCCGCCGCTCGATCCCGCCAGCACGCCCTCCTGCGCCGCCAGCAACCTGACCGTGCCAAACGCGTCATCGTCGCCGATCATCATGATTTCATCGCACACCGTGCGATCAAACGTCGCCGGGATGAAGCTTACGCCGATACCCTCTACCTTATGAGGCCCCACTTCCCCACCCTGCAGGATGGACCCCTGCGTCTCAACCGCAACCGTCAGCACGCGAGGCAATTTTTCTTTCACATATCGCGCCACGCCGGTAAACGTTCCACACGTGCCGCAACCCAGCACGACCGCGTCGATTCTGCCTTCCATTTGCTCGAAGATTTCGCGAGCGGTGGTTTCGTAATGGTAATCGGGATTCGCCGGATTCTCGAATTGTCCCGCCATGAATGCACCGGCATCGCCCGCCACCAGATCCTTGGCACGGCGGATCGCGCCCTTCATGCCCTCCACATCGGGAGTGCGGACTACGTCGGCGCCCAGCGCCCGCATGATCGTCACTTTTTCCTGGGAAAAATTCTCCGGGATGAACAGCTTCACCTTATACCCGCGGTTCACGCCAATCAGCGCCAACCCGATTCCCGTATTTCCCGCCGTCGCCTCGACAATCGTGCCGCCGGGCGCGAGTTTGCCTTCCCCCTCAGCGCGCTGGATGATCCCGATGGCGGCCCGGTCTTTCACGCTGCCGCCGGGATTCAGATACTCCAGCTTGGCGAACACTTCCCCCGATCCGGCCGGAACGATCCGTTTCAATTGCAGCATGGGAGTCTCGCCGACCAGTTGGGTAATGTCGTCGACGACGCGCAGGCGGGACATTGCAGGGTTTTTCGTCAGCACGTTACAGGGTAAGGGGAGAGCGCGGAATCGTCAAACCGAGCGCGCTATTTCCCGGCGCTCGCGGCCGGCTGCGCGCCCGCGTAGTAGCCGCTCTTGGTGCGCACCACCATCTTGCCATGTCCTTTGGCCTTGGCCTCGACTCGCACCATGCGGAAGCCGCCCGCGCCGCGCGGATTGGTTGGCTTGTAGCCGATCGTGTACTGATTGCGGATGTCATGGGCCACGGTTTTGCTGATCTCATCCACTTCATCCAGCGTTTTCGGATAGAAAGCGATCCCGCCCGTGCGCTCCGCAATGATCTCCAGGGCGCGCTTGGCCCGCCTGGGGTGCTCTTCTTCCCCCAGGATTCCGATGGCGTAGACCGCCGGCCCATTCTCTTCCTGCAACTGTTTCACCGCCTGCTCCAGATTCTCGTTGCTGGCGTTATCTTCGCCATCGGTCACCACGAACAGCACTTTCTTGTCCAGCCGTGCGTTCCGCTTCAAGTGTTCTGCCGACGCCACGATGGCATCGTAGAGCGCAGTCCCGCCGCGCGCGTCAATCTTTTCCAGCGCTTCCTTCAGCTTCAGCAGATCGTTGGTAAAGTCCTGGTCGAGATAATATTCGTCGTTGAAATTCACGATGAAGACTTCATCCCGCGGATTGCTCGAGCGCACCAGATTCAGAGCCGCCTGATTGACCTTGTTCCGCTTTTCCCGCATGGACCCGGAGTTGTCAATGACGATGCCCATGGCTACGGGAATATCTTCGTGGTGAAAGGAGATGATGTTCTGCGGCTTGCCATCTTCCAACACCGTAAAAGCGCTGCGATCGAGATTGGTGACAATGTGTTTCTTATCATCAATTACGGTGGCGTGCAGCAGGACTTCGTCCACGTCTTTGCGAAAGACGAAGACTCCCTGGTCATTCAGTTTCTTTTCTTCTTGTTTGCTGTCTTGCGCCTGCGGCGTGTCCGGCGTGCCCGAAGTCTGGGGCGCTGCCGCACTCGGGGCGGGCTTGGCGTCATTCTGGGCAGGGGCGGTCTGGGATGGTGCAGTCTGCGACCGGGCCGGCGTCTCCGCCTGGACCGCGGCCCAGATCACAAATATCGAAAGAAACAGAACCCTGGCGGCCCTATTCCGCAGGTGCGTAATATCCCGTCCTGGCATACACCCGTAGAGGCGGCAATCCTTTCGGTGGCAACAGCTTCACTTTTATCTTACGCCATTTGCCGTCGTGCACGACCTTGTTCGGACGGTACCCCAGAACATATTGATTGCGCAGTTCGACTCCGATTTTAGTCGCCACATCGCCCAGGTCGTTGGGGTTGTCGATGGTAAAGGCGCGCCCGCCGGTCAGCTCCGTGATATCGCTCAGCAGTTCCGGACCCAGCCGCTCCTCGATGGCCGAGGCGTAGCGATCGTAGATGCCAATGGCGTAAATCATTACGTCGGCTTCCTTCACCACCGACTTGATCTCGTTCTCGGTATAGCGGCTGTGATTGTCGCCTCCATCCGAAATGATGAGCAGCGCCTTTTTGGCGTACTTGGCCTGCCGCATCTTGTTCACGCCCATGTAAATGGCATCGAGCAGCGCCGTGCGATGCCGCGGCACCGCGAAGACCAGCTTATTCTGGATCTCGTCCACCGAACTGGTGAAGTCGCTCACCTCCTCCGGTTCGTCCGAGAAGGTGATCATGAAAAATTCATCCTGCGGATTCGCGGTCTTGAAAAACTCCACCACGGCTTCCTTGGCCCGGTCCATCTTGCTGCTCATGCTTCCGCTGGAATCGAAGATCACGCCGAGGGAAACCGGAGCATCCTCGCTCGAGAAAGTCCGGATATCCTGCGCCGAACTGCCTTCGAAGAGCTGGAAATTTTCCTTCTCCAATCCCGTGACCAGGCGGTTCATGGGGTCGGTAATCGTGACCGGAACCAGCACCAGGTCGACGTCCACTTTCAGCGGACGCACGTGCGCGCTCAGACCCGAGTTGGTGGAAACCAGATCTGCCTTGGGAGCCTCTTTCGGTTTCTCCACTTCCCGCGGCACTATGTGGACGTCATTCACATCGGTTTGCCCGAGACCTGGAACTCCCAGGCACACGATGGCGCAGAGACTCAGCACAATCCCTTCCCACAGCCGCATGGAGTTCCCCAATGAATGATTTTTGCGCAACCCCGGTTTGGCCGGATCCCAGACGGAATCGGCAGGGACGCTTCGAACTAGGGCCTCAGGGCGAAATGACCGGCGCCCATCACTTCTCAGGCGGGCCATAAGTACCTCATTGCGGCGGATGTTAGCACAGCTTTTGCCGCCCGGCGCTGGGTTTTTTGTCAAATATTCGGTGACAAATCCCAAAATGCGCCTGCCGCCTCTGCCACCACCGGATTGCCTAACTGGCGGGCTTTTCCGTGGATTACCCCTATCTTGTTACAATCAAAGGTTTCCTATGGCAGATATCCTTCCTTTTCGTGCTCTGCGCTACGATTTGCAGCGGGTGACCGCCGCCCAGGTGGTTACCCAACCCTACGACAAGATCACGCCCGCCATGCAAAGCGCCTACTACGCGGCCAGCCCGTATAACCTGGTGCGAATCATTCTCGGCCGCCGCGAACCCGACGACGATACCGCTCACAATGTATATACGCGGGCTGCCGGTTGGTCGCGGGACTGGCGCGCCCACGGAATCCTCCGCCAAGATTCCCTACCCTCATTTTACGCTTACTCCCAGGCCTTTACGTCCCCGTCAGGCGGGCGTTTCGAACGCCGTGGATTCATCGGCTTGGGCCGAGTTGAAGACTATTCCGAGCGAGTCGTCTTCCGCCACGAGCAGACCCTGGCCAAGCCCAAGGCCGACCGCCTGGACCTGCTCCGCGCCACCCGGGTTCACTACGAACAGCTTTTCTTGCTGTACGAAGATTCCGGCGAGGTCGATTCCCTGCTCACGCCTGCTTCCGCGTCGACCCCGACCATCGACGTTGCCGATGAATACGGGGTTGTCCACCGCGTCTGGCAGATTTCCGACCCCAACGTGATAGCGCGCGTGCAAGAGAAGATGCGCGACAAAAAGCTGGTGATCGCCGACGGACATCACCGCTACGAGACCGCGCTCAACTTTCGCAACGAATGCCGTGCCGCCGCGGCTGGCGGCCCGCATGCCCAGGCTCCATATGAATATGTTCCGTATGAATATGTGATGATGACATTCGTCAACATGCGCGATCCCGGGCTTTTGATCCTGCCCACGCATCGCGTCGTGCATTCGCTCGAATCGTTTTCGGTGGACAATTTTCAAAACTCGAGCCGCGTCTTCTTCGAGGTCGAAGACGCAGGCCCCGCGCTGGACGGCGCCCGCGCCACGGCGTTGCTTCGCGACCGCGGCCGCGCCGGAACTGCGTTGCTGGCAGTAACCGCCAACCGAGCGTTCCTGCTGCATTCGCTCAAACCTGCGGCAGCGCCAACTCTCGCCGGGTTCTCGGCTCGTCAGCAGTCGCTCGACGTGGTGCAGTTACACAAGTGCTTGTTGGAAGGAGTGCTGAAACTCTCAGAAGAATCCATTCGCAACCAGCAGAACCTTTCCTATCTGCGCGAGGCCTCGGAAGCGCTGGCGCAGGTTCGCCAAGGCGCGGCCAATATCGCGTTCCTGATGAACCCATGCCGCGTCCAGCAAGTGCGCGATGTGGCGTTCGCCGGCGAAGTGATGCCGCAGAAATCCACCGATTTCTACCCCAAGCTGCTGAGCGGACTGACCGCCTATGCCCTCGACTAAGCGGAATCCGGGTGCCCCATCTTCGCCGCGTTCTTTGCGGCAATGGTGGGGGGGCTGGAGAGACGCCGAGCAATTTCTTCGGCTGGGGGATCTGCTTCTGCGGGTAACCGCTCTAATTCTGCTCTCGGCGTTTCTGCTCTCCGGCGCCGCCCCGGAAAAACATCTTTCTGTTTATTCCGTCGTCGCCAACTACTCCCTGACGC
>Ga0187818_10000480_pt1 | contig 14485 bp, 11 predicted proteins | sample NC_wetland_sal_i_14_FD_130581 | JGI IMG/M metagenome (GOLD analysis project Ga0187818, IMG submission 130581) | Wetland sediment microbial communities from Neuse River Estuary, North Carolina, USA - SO4_3 | ecosystem: Environmental > Aquatic > Freshwater > Wetlands > Sediment | place: USA... | reverse complement strand
CGCTTCATCCTCGAGGTGAGGGCCGCGATTCCCCTATTGGCGGCGCCTTGCTCACCAGCGCAGATCTCGATCAGATCGCGGGTCTGCTGTCTCTGCGGGAACTGCAGCCTTTCCGAGTCTACTGCACGCCTTCCATCCGGCGGGTTCTGCAGGAGGACAACTCCGTGTTTGCGATGCTCAATCGCGTTCCCAGGCAGGTTTCGTGGACGGAGATCGTCCCCGGAGATAGCTTTTCGTTGCGCACGGCCGCAGGGGATGATTCAGGGATTTGTTGTGCGACGTTTTCGTTGGGAAGCCGCTACCCTGTTTACATTTCTCGAGAGCGGGCTGCGGGACTCAAGCCCGAAGAGGCTTTGCTGGGCGTGACGTTGACCTCGTCGTCGGGCGGACGAGTCGCTTACATGCCGGCGGTTCCCGCCATTGACGAGTCGCTGATACAGCGTCTGGAAGCTGCTGACCTGATCTTGTTTGATGGGACGTTCTGGAGCGACGACGAGTTAATTCAGGTGCAGGGAAGCGGAGCGACCGCGCGGGAAATGGGACATGTTCCGGTATCCGGGCCGGAGGGAAGTTTGCGCAAGCTGGCTGGGTTGCGAAATCCGCGGAAGATTTTTGTGCACGTGAACAACACGAATCCCATGCTGGATGAATCCAGCCCAGAGTGCCGCGAGGTTCGAGCGGCGGGCTGGGAGGTGGCGGAGGACGGATGGCACTTCGATCTGTAGAAACGGCGGCCGATACCGCTCTGCTCTGCGCGGAAGAGCTGAAGGCGCGGCTGCGAAAAGTGGGCGAGGAACGTTATCACCATCGGCATCCCTTTCACCTCATGATGCACGAGGGCCAATTGAGCCGGGGGCAACTGCAGGCTTGGGCGCTGAACCGCTATTACTACCAAAGCATCATCCCGATTAAGGATTCCATCATTCTTTCCCGCAGCGACGATCCGGATTTCCGCCGGGCATGGCGCAAGCGCGTGGTCGATCACGATGGCGACGCGACCCAGGAAGGCGGCATTGAGCGCTGGATACGGCTGGCGCAAGCCACCGGACTTGATCGCGAACGCGTACTGCGCGGCGATGAAGTGCTGCCAGCGACGCGATACGCTGTGGACGCTTACTTGAGCTTGGTTAAGAATCACAGTTTTCTGGAAGCGGTAGCCTCTTCGTTGACCGAGCTGTTTTCGCGAGACCTGATCGCGCTGCGGATGGACCGTCTGCGCCAGCATTATCCGTGGTTGTCCGGCGGGCTCGAGTATTTCACGGCGCGCCTGCACCAGGCACCGGAGGACGCGCGCTTTGCGCTGCAATGGGTGACCGAGCACGCCCATACCCGGGATCAGCAGGAACTGGCGATTGCCGCCTTGCGGGCAAAGTGCGATATTCTCTGGGCGCAACTCGACGCGCTCTACTTTGCCTACGTGCAGCCGGGATGGCCACCGCCGGGTGCCTTTCGAATTCAGGAGTCCTGAGTGCCTCCTCCCTCTGATTCCAGCCTGCCGCGCCTCGCGCCCGGTTGCCGTTGGGGCACGCAGGGCGAGGAGAAAGTCGTGCTCTTTCCCGAGGGCATGATCAGGGTTCAGGGGACGGGTCAAACTATCCTCGAACTCTGCGATGGGCAACGCACGGTTCAGGAGATTGTGGGTGTGCTTTTGGGGCGATACAGCGGAGCTGATCCGGCCAAGATTCGGGAAGACGTTTCCAGTTTTCTGGAAGCGCTGCAGCAAAAGCGGATCGTGGATTATTGAGGATGGACGCGACGATTCCCAATCCACTGGCGCTGATTGCTGAGATCACGCATCGCTGTCCGTTGCATTGTGTCTACTGTTCCAATCCTCTGCAGATGGTTGGGGCGAAAGCGGAGCTTTCCACCGAGGAGTGGATTCGCGTATTTCAAGAGGCCGGACGCCTAGGGATTCTCCACCTTCACCTGACTGGCGGCGAACCGGCTGCCCGCACTGACCTCCAAGAGCTGATCGCCGCCGCCCGCGCGGCTGGACTTTATAGCAACCTGATCACCTCCGGACTCGGCGTGTCTGAGGCTCGCTTGAGCGGGCTGGTGGACGCCGGACTCGACCACATTCAACTCAGTTTTCAGGACTCACGAGACGAACCGGCGCGCTGGATCGCCGGAGCCAAGGGCCACGGATACAAAATCGCGCTGGCGGAAAGCATTCGCCAGCTTCCGGTCGCCTTTACAGTGAACTTGGTTGTGCACCGGCAGAACCTGGACCACATCGAGGAAATGATTGAGTTTATTGAACAGCTTCAGCCTGAGCGCGTGGAGATTGCCCATGCCCAGTACTACGGCTGGGCGCTGAAGAATCGCGATACCCTGATTCCGACCCGTGAACAATTAGACAATTGCATGCGGGTGGTGGAGGCTGCGCAGCAACGGCTTTCCGGGCGAATGCGGATTGACTGTGTGGTTCCCGACTACTATGCGCGCTATCCGAAGGCGTGCATGGGCGGATGGGGACGACGCCTGCTCCTGATTGATCCCTCCGGACAAGTGCTACCCTGCCACGCCGCGGGAGTCATTCCGGACATGAAATTCGACAATGTGCGCGAGCACTCGCTGGAATGGATCTGGCGAGAGTCAGGGGCGTTTCAACGGTTTCGCGGGGAGCAGTGGATGCCCGAGCCCTGTCGAAGCTGCGACCGCAGGACGGAGGATTTCGGCGGCTGCCGCTGCCAGGCCTTCTTGCTCACGGGGAACGCCAATGCTACCGATCCGGTCTGTTCACTGGCGCCGGATCATCAACTGGTGGAAATCGCTCAGGCAGCATCGAACGCCGGCGGCGCCCAGGTTTCCTGGTCGTACCGCGCCAATCCGGAGTGAAGTCTTCTCCCTCCTCCGGGACGCGGCAGAGTTCCCTGGCATTTGTCTCCACTTTGTCAAAACATTGTCAACAATTTGGTAACAAAGGGTTTTCGCTGACAAACTGGTAGTAAGCTGTTGCAGTATTTTCATGGCTTGGTGGTGAGGAGGCATCTATGATGCGAGCGGAGACAACTCGAGATCCGGTTTTTCAGCGTGTGCCAGGCACCCTGAGCAAAGACTCTGTTGGTCCAAGGGCGGTCACGATGGAGCGGATTCTGGTCGTAGAGGACGATCATGCCGTACAGAAGGCACTGAAGCGGTTGTTTGAGACGGAAGGATTCGAGATCGAAATCGCGTCCGATGGCAAGTCGGCACTGGAGGCGTTTCATAAGGCCGCTCCCGCCGCCATCGTGCTCGACTTGCGCCTGCCACTGATGTCGGGCCGGGATGTTTGCCGGGAAGTCAAGCAGTTGGCGCCGACACTTCCCATTATTGTTCTGAGCGCTTGCAGCGATGTGTCCGACAAGGTGCTGCTGCTGGAGCTGGGCGCCGATGATTATGTGACCAAGCCTTTCAGCCCGCGGGAGCTGCTGGCGCGTGTGCGGGCGGCCTTGCGTCGCACGGTTCGTACGCCATCCGGCGATTCGGTCACGTTTGATGGAATCTCAGTGGACTTCACCAAGATGGAAGTTACCCGCGACGGCGAGCCGGTTGTACTGACCGCGCAGGAATTCAAGACTTTGAAATTCCTGGTGCAGAACCCGGAACGCGTGATCTCGCGCGATGAGTTGCTGAATGAAGTTTGGGGATATCAAAACTATCCTTCGACCCGCACCGTGGACAATCACATTTTGAAGCTGCGGCAGAAGCTGGAGAGAGATCCGGCGAATCCCATCCATTTTCGGACGGTGCACGGCATGGGTTACAAGTTTGTCGGCTGATTGCGAGGGGGGAGTGTACGGTAAAGTAGTCGGGCCCAAGGTGAGGAAGGCATGTTGAAACTCCGGATGCGGACGAAGTTTCTGCTCTCCATGCTGCTGATCTCCGCCGGGCTTACTTGCAGCAGCCTTCTGCTGGTGCGGCACAGCGTGCAAGCGCAAGTCAAGAAGAGTATCTTCGCCGACCTGCGCAACTCCGTCACCACATTCCAGAACGTCCAACAGGAACGTGAACTTGCGCTGAGCCACGCGGCGGAGTTGTTGGCCGACCTGCCTAACCTTCGCGCCCTCATGACCACTCAGCACGAAGCCACCATTCAGGATGCTTCGACCGATCTGTGGCGCCTGGCGGGCAGCGATTTGTTTGTGCTCGCCGACCGGACAGGCAGAGTGGTTGCGCTGCACACGACGACTCCTGGTTTCACGCGGGAGATGGCCCAAGAGTCGGTCGGCAGCCCGTTCGATCAGGAAACTTCGGGACAATGGTGGTTCGGTGCTCGGCATCTCTACCAAGTTTGCCTGAAGCCGATCTATTTCGGCCCTGCGGCGGAAAACCGGTTGCTGGGGTTTCTGATCATCGGCTACGAGATTGACGACACGGTTGCATCGCAAGTGAGCCGTATCGCGGCCAGCCAGGTTGCTTTCTACTATGGCGACACCATTGTAAGAAGCACTCTTGAGTCTGCCCACGAATCAGAACTTGCACGGCATCCCGTGGTAAAGTCCGCTTCCGGGGTACCCGAGACGGAAGAGATTCAACTCGGTGACGAACATTTCTTGGGCACTTCAGTGGAACTGGCGCCCGGGAAAACGCCGTCGGTTCGTTTGAGTGTGCTCAAGTCCTACGACCAGGCAACATCCTTTCTCGATAGCCTGAATCGCTTGCTGTTGGCGGTTGGGCTCACCGCGGTGCTGGGCGGAAGCGGGTTGGTGTTTTTCATTTCGCACACGTTTACACGCCCGTTGGGAAATCTCGTCGCGGGCGTTCGTGCCCTGGGAAAGGGCGACTTCCACTACGCGCTGGATGCTCGTGGCGGCGATGAAGTCGCAGAAGTAACCGGCGCCTTCAACCGCATGCGAGCGAGCTTGCTGAAGACCCAGCAGGAGTTACTGGAGGCGGAGCGACTAGCCACGATCGGACGCATGGCCAGCTCGATTTCCCATGACTTGCGTCATTCGCTCGCGGCCATTGTCGCCAATGCGGAATTCCTCTGCGAGAGCCGCTTAACCTCGGAACAACGGGAGGAGCTCTACCATGAAGTTCGCATCGCGGTAAACCAGATGACCGAACTCATCGACTCCCTGCTGGAATTTTCACGGACGCGGGAATCGTTGAGGCTAACCTTCGGAAGCGTGAAGGAAACCGTTGACCGCGTGGTGCTGGCGATACGGACGCATCCCCATTTCCATCCAGTAAGGATTTCCGTCCGCCAGGAAGGCAGCAACACTGGGTGGTTTGACACCAAGAAACTCGAGCGGGCTCTGTACAACCTGCTGCTGAATGCTTGCGAAGCAGTCACCGGAGACGACGGCCGGATCAACATCGATTTGCGCGAAGTCTTGGGGGGAGTGGAGATTCGCGTCGGGGACAACGGACGTGGCATCCCTGAGTCGATTCGAGGTAAGCTTTTCGAACCGTTTATCAGCTATGGCAAGGAGAACGGCACCGGCCTGGGACTTACCGTGGTGCAGAAAATCATTCAGGATCACGGAGGCGACGTTGTAGTGGAGCAAACCTCTGAAAAAGGAACAGTTTTCCGGCTGACCTTGCCGCTCGTCTCGTCGTCTAACACTGACAGCAGTGCGGAGAGAAAGGTGGAGCTTCCACCGCTAGCCCGGACAAGGCCGGTCAAGTCGGAGTAGGATTCCTCATCAGACGTTGGGCGCCACATCGTCCAAGACTGTCTCGAATTCACGAAAGAGTCGTTCGGTTGCTTCCAAGTTTTCTTCGGAGGGCGATTTGTGAAACAGGGGAATGGTTTGCCTGGTTGGATCCGAAAACTCACCTTGGCTGCGCTGTTGGCGGGAGGTGTTTCCGGGTGGACGCAAGATTCGGCTGCGGGGGGGCCATCCTCACCGAGCGATTCGACCGCTGCCGCGATTCGCGAACTCCAACAACAAGTCACTGAACTGCGCTCGGCCATGGAGCAGATGCGGGCCGAAGCCGCGCAGTCCCGGGCTGAGAACACAGAGCTTCGAGACGAACTTCAGACGATGCGCGATCAGATGGCATCGGGCACCCAGTCGCCGGCAGAAGGCTCCTATGGCGGCGCATCTGATGCAGCCGGGGGCAGGGAACAAGTAGCGCCTGACGGAGCAAAGCCAGCCGGAGCGGCGCAATCGCAGTCGCTGGAAGGCCGCGTCGCTTCACTGGAAGAGTCGGCGCAGTTGTTGAACAGCAAGGTCGATGATCAATACCAGACCAAGGTCGAAAGTGCGTCAAAGTACCGAGTTCGGCTCTCCGGCCTTATCCTGCTCAACCTGTTCAGCAACCGGGGGACAACGGACAATCTGGACATTCCGAGCTTTGCCAGCGGACCGGACCTTGGCCATGAAAGTTTCGGCGCAACCCTGCGGCAATCCGAAATCGGGTTGGAGGTGTTTGGTCCAACGGTGGCGGGCGCAAAAACCTCCGGGAGTCTGCAGGCTGATTTTGCTGGTGGATTGCCCTCCACCTGGAACGGAGTCAATTCTGGTGTGTTCCGATTGCAGACTGCAGATGTGCGTTTGGATTGGGAGCACACCTCGATTGTGGCGGGACAGGACAGCTTGTTCATCTCTCCGCTGTCGCCGACTTCATTCGCTTCCCTCGCGGTTCCGGCGTTTAACTACGCTGGCAATCTGTGGGCTTGGACTCCGCAGTTGCGGGTGGAACATCGCTTCGATCTTGCCGGCGATCAGAACATTACGATACAGGGAGGCATCCTTGACAATCTCACTGGAGAGTTTCCCTCCAACTCTTACTTTCGATCGGCGGGTCCAGGGGAAGTTTCAGGGCAGCCGGCCTATGCATTCCGAACAGCTTGGACGAAGAATGTTTCTGGTCAGCACTTGACCCTGGGGGCAGCCGGCTACTACGGCCGTCAGGACTGGCCTTTCGACCATTATGTGGATAGCTGGGCGGGTATGGCGGACTGGGAGATTCCTCTGGCTCGACGAGTAATTTTCTCCGGCGAGTTCTATCGCGGAAGAGGAATCGGGGGAATCGGCGGCGGCATGGGCCGTAGCGTGGTATACAGCGGCAATCCCGCCAACGTCTATACGCAGGTGCGCGGGCTTGACGCAATCGGGGGCTGGTCGCAGTTTAAATTCAAGGCGACCAGCAAACTGGAGTTCAACGCCGGTTTCGGATTAGACAATCCCACCGCGTCGGAAGTGCGCGGGGCAGCCGCCAGTGAAAGTTATGTCGGGCCCTTGCTGGTACAAAACCGCAGCGCCTTGGGGAACGTCATCTACCGGCCGCGCTCAAACCTGCTCTTTTCCGGGGAATACCGTCATTTGCAATCGTTTGAACTGTACAGCGCCAGCGAGAGCGCCGAGCAGTTCAATCTGATGATGGGGATTCTGTTCTGATCATGAGAGCACTGATCCATCGCCGTTATCGTTATCTATGCCTGCTGCTAATCTGTGGCAGTCTCGCTTGCGCCCAGGAAGTTACGGTAACGGCGAACGTGGCGTTGGTGAGCAACGGCAAGAAGAAGGCACGCGATGCAGGCAACGTTGTGCTCTGGCTGAGCCCGGTTAGTGGGTCGTCAGTTCCTGGTTCATCGGCTGATCGAGCTTTTCCCAAGCCGCGCCTGGTTCAGAGGAACAAGAGCTTCGAGCCCCATGTTTTGGTAGTGCCCGTCGGTACTCTGGTGGAGTTTCCCAACCGTGATCCTTTTTTCCACAATGTGTTCTCGTTGTTTGAGGGCAAGCGCTTCGATCTCGGTCTGTACGAGGCGGGAAGCACTCGCGATGTTTTGTTTGACAGGCCCGGTGTCTCCTACATCTTCTGCAACATTCATGCTGATATGAGTGCCGTGGTCATCGCATTGGCCACTCCCTTTTATGGAATTTCAAACCGGCAAGGTCAGGTAACGATTCCTCATGTCCCCGCTGGCCGTTACATGCTTCGGGTGTGGTATGAAGCGGCGCTGCCTGAACTATTGAACAGCATGACTCGGGAAGTCACAGTTTCAGAGAGCGCCCCAACCCTAGGACTATTGCGCCTGCCAACCTCGATCCTGCCAGAAGCCCACAAGAACATGTACGGCCGCGATTATGCGCCACCCACGCCGGGCAGCCCGGCTTATGCGCGGCCCTGAGACGGCCGAAGAGCTCGGCACGGCATTAACAGTATGCGGAAAAATGCTGCGCCGCAAGAAATCCGCTGACGAAACCTCCAGCCTGCCGAATATCACGACCCGGCTGAAGGCGGGCTTTTCCGAGCGTGTTCAACCCGATGTAACAACAAAAATTACAATTCCGTGAAATTCCGGTGACAACTGCCCTCGCTACCCTCCCTTAGGATGCGTGAAACGCGAACGGGTGATCCGCTGCTGGCCCGTTTCCGCTGGGAGGTCCCGGGACCTCACTTGTCTTGCGATAGAGAAGAAAGGCCAGCGAGGGGGCTGGCCTCTTCTTGCAGATAATCTTTCTCAGATGATCTTTTTCAGATGATCTGCGCACTCGGGGTTTTTATTTTTCAGATTCGTGTCTACTTCTTCCGGACTTCCGTACTGGCCTGGCCGTGGCCGTAGTATTCATAGGCTGACATCGGTTTTTCGCCGCCCTTCTTCCACAGTCGATTGTCTTCCGACAGCTTGCCGAGCGCGCGAGCCATCTCGCGAATGTGGATCGCGACTGATCCACAGCACGCGCCGATGTAGTTGATCCCGATTTCACGGGCGCGGAGAGCGTAGTCGGCCATCTCTTTGCGCGTGAGCTGTAACGGATCAAGCCCCAAGGGAAACTCGGGCAAGCTCGAGAAATCTGGCTGGTGTTTGGGTGTGTGATAGGCAACGGGCTGGCAAGCCAGATAGCTGTCGACCGCTTTGCGCATTTCTTCCATGGGACCGAGAATGTGCTCCGGCGGACGCAGGCAGTTCATGCCCACAATGTCAGCGCCGGCGTCGAGCAGCGCCTTCGCAGCCTCGGCGGCGCTCTTGCCTTCGGTGGTTTCGTCCTTGTTCTCGAAGCAGATGGTTACCATTACCGGCAAGCCCGTCTTCCTGGACCGTTCGACCGCCAGCAGAGCTTCGCCGAGCCAGGAGAATGTCTCGCCAATGATGAAGTCCACGCCTTCGTCCACTTGAACCGCCAGTTGCTCGTCGAAGGTCTTGCGCACCCGGTCGGCTGCGGCAGGACTGTCGGGCTCGTACATCCACGTAAGGCTCAGATTGCCAGCGACCAGACACTTGTCGCCCGCCACCTGGCGCGCGATTCGCACTGCGGCGCGATTAAGGTCGCCGAGTTTGTTCTCCAGACCGACGGTGGCGAGCTTGTCGCGGCTGGCATAGAAAGTGAGGGCTTGTAGCACTTCGGCGCCGGCTTCGCGAAATTCAAGGTGCAATTCGCGCAAAGCGTCGGGATGAGTCAGGGCGACTTCCGGAGTGAATGGACCCGCACGCACCCAGCCTCGCTTCTCAAGTTCGAGCAGGTATCCGCCATCGCCGAGGACTGGGCCTTCTTTCAGGCGTTCGAGAATGCCTTTTTTCTTCATAAGTGCTCCTTCGCATTCGACTGTTTACTGCAAATTCAAGGACTAATCATCTTTGTACTCATACTCCGCCTTGATCGGCTGGCCCTCTTCAAACCGGCTCGGACGGAATGTACTTATGTCTACGCTCTGGCCTCGCCCATCCAGCAGCAGCTCGGACATCACCAGTCCAACCGCCGGTGAAATCTTGAAGCCCATGCCAGAAAATCCGGCGCATACGTGCAGCCCGCGGATGCCGGGGATTGCACCCAGAAGTGGACGCGAATCCGGCGTCATATCGTAAACTCCGGTCACGCCGCGCATCACCTCGGCGCTCTCCAGTTTCGGGATTCGGCGGCAAGTGCGTTCGATGAGCTCTTCCAGCGACTCGCCGGAAGCGCTTTGCGGAAAATCGTCCGGGTCGGCTCCGCGCTGTCCGTAGAAATCACCCACCAAAAACTTGTCCTGTGCGTCGGAACGGAAATAGGTAGCAGTGACGGAATCAATGCAAGCGCTGCCGCCGCTCTTCATGCCCGGAGCATTCTTCAGAATCGCAACCTGGTGATATTCGGTTTCGATGGGAAGACTGTATCCCGCCTGCTGAAATAAGGGCCGAGTCCACGGACCAGTAGCCGCAACCACAACCGGCGCAGAGATCTCGCCTTGATTCGTGGCAACCCCCGACACTCGTCCACCTTCAACTCGGAATGCAGTCGCCTGCGTGCGAGGCAAGTAAGTGACGCCTCGCTCGCGTGCTCGGCTGAGAAAATCGCTGGCCACACCGGCTCCGTCGCCGTAACCGGAATCAGGCTCGTACGCGGCCAACTCGACCTCATCCACGTTCCAATCCGGCTCCAGTTCCTTCAGTTCGGCCCGACTGATAAGCCGCACGTTAACACCCAGCCCGCGCTGCATCGCTACATTCTGCCTGAGCCGCTCCGTCTCGTTCGGGTGCACGATGCGCACAAAGCCGGTCTTGCGGAAGTCTCCCGGCTCGCCGACAATTTCTTGCCAGTGCTCGAACATCCGCAAGCTGATCAACGCCAATTGCACTTCCGGGGGATAGCTATAGTGCATGCGGATCAGCGCCGACGATCGCCCGCTCCCACCGTGCCCCACGTGATCTTTATCCAGCACGACGATCTTGCCCGTCTTGCGCTGCGCCAGATGAAAGGCAATCGAAGCGCCCATGACGCCGGCGCCGACGATCACAATATCGGCGGTTCGGGGATGGGAGTTGCCATTGTTCATCCGGCCGTCCTCTTGAAGCGTCCCTTTTTCCAGTCACGCAGTGCCTGGTGCGCCGCGTTGTGTCCTGGCGCTCCGGTGACTCCGCCGCCGGGATGTGCGCCTGCTCCGCAAAGATACAGACCATCGATCGGCGTGCGGTAGTGCGACCACCCTGCGACCGGCCGCATGAAGAAAAGCTGCTCAAGCCGCAGATCGCCGTGGAAGATGTTGCCTTCAGTCAGGCAGTAGGTCCGCTCGAGATCCAAGGGCGTAAGCACCTGGCGAGCGATGATCGCGTTCGGCACATTCGGTGCGTATTCGGCAATTTTCCTGACCACGCGGTCACCCAGCAAGTCGCGATTCTCGTCCCATGTGCCCTGGCGCAAGCGGTAAGGAACGTACTGCACAAAGCAAGTCAGAATGTGTTTACCCCTAGGCGCGAGCGAGTCGTCGGCATTGGAAGAAACCACGCAGTCCACCCAGAGCTCTTCGGGGATTTCGCCAAACTTCGCAATGTCGTAGCAACGCTCAGCAAATTCGAGCGAAGGCACCAAGGTGTAGAACGTCCGCTCCAGAGGTGCTGCTTCCGTGGGAGTTCCCGTGAAGCGCGGCTCTTCCGCGAGCACCAGATTTACTTTGGCGCAGGGGCCGTCCATTTTGATGCCGCGGATGGCCTGGAGAAAATCCTCTCCCAATTCGCCGCTGGGAACCATCCGTAGAAACGTCCGCTTGGGATCGGCGTTTGAGAGCACGATCCGCGCGCGAATCTCGGTGCCATCCTCCAGCACAACTCCCCGAGCTCTGTGATTACAAATATCAATCTGCGCAACCGGCGCCGAGGTACGGATCTCCACTCCACACTTTCGTCCGGCAGCGGCCAGGGCTTGCGTGATAGCGCCCATGCCGCCCATCACGTGCCCGGAGAAGCCTTGCAATTCGTGCTCACCGCCGCTCAACAGATGAAAGAGTAACCCGATCGCAGTGCCCGGCTGGTAAGGCCCGCCATGCTTGCCATACACGTTGTTGGCCAGGAACATGGTCTTCATCTTCTCGGATTCATAGTTGCGATCCAGAAACTCGCCGAGACTTCCAGTCAAAAACGAAATCAGTTGCGAAATCTCATGGCTGGAGATGCCGCGGAATCGCCTGCCCACGCGAAATAGATCGGTCCAACCACTCACACGGGCGGTGTCAATTTCCGGCGGCGGCTCCAGGAAAAACGGTTGCAGATAGCGGGCAAGTTTCTTCAATTGATCGTCCACGCGGACGAAGGTTTCGGCGTCCTTCGCGGAAATCTTGCAGAACTCGGCCTTCGCGCGCTCGCGATTTGCCCACCAGGGCACGACCTGACCATCAGGGAACGGAACTTGAATCGCGGGATCGCAGGGAACCATGCGGAGCCCGTGTTGCGCGAGATTCAAATCTTGAATGACTTCCGGGCGCAGCATACTGGCAATGTAGGAAGTGGTCGACACCCGGCAGCCGGGCGCAATCTCTTCGGTGACGCAGCAGCCGCCGACAATTTCGCGACGCTCAAGCACGAGTGTGGACAGTCCGGCGCGAGCCAAGTAGGCAGCGGCGGTCAGCCCATTGTGGCCGCCTCCTACCACAATGGCGTCGTAAGACTTGTGGAAGTCAGTGCTCACCGTATGTCATGACTTGCGGTCAAGGGTCACTCACCCCGGCAACCTACATTAACGCGGACGCCAGCAAAATTAAATTGAAATTCGAAGTGCTTTTGAGTACAGTTTCCTGACTTGAGGTCAGACTATGAGTGGGATTGGCAGCAGCATCGTTTCCCCGCCCCGGTATCGACACACGCTACCGCGGCCGCGCTCCGAGGGCAAGCGCACTAGAATCATCGACACCGCCATGCGGCATTTCGCGGAACAGGGCTACCATGCCGCCCGCGTAGGCGACATTGCCGCTGAACTGGGTATTGCCAAGGGGTCGATTTTCCAGCACTTTGGCAGCAAGGATGGGCTGTTTTTCGAGGCCTACAAAAAAGCGGTCCGTTCGTTTCCGCAGTACCTCGACGCGCCGAAAGAAGTGCAGGACAGCGGATTTTTCGAGGTATTGCGCTACTGGCTGGCGCGCACCGAGCATTTGCTGCATGAGGACTGGATCCCCTATCGCGTGTCCCTGCTGGGAAACTACGGCACCGACCTTACGCTGAAGCGGGAAATCAACCGCTTCCTGATGGCGGAAGATCCTTACGGAACAGTTGCTTTCGTTCGGTTCGGTCAGCAGCGCGGAGAACTGCGCGGCGACCTCGACCAGGAAATGATTGTGTCGATCCTCGACTGGACCATGGAACGATTCCAGGATGCTCTGCTGACCGAAGAACTTGATCCTGGGCTGTTCCGTCGTCAGGGCGACTCGGTGGAGAAGAAAGAAGCGCGCATCGCGCAGTTTCTGGATGTACTGAGAAGAGCCATCGGGGCAGAGCATCGAGCCGGTGCCACCAGGAAAAGTTAGCAGGAATCTGCTATGGGAAGGGCATGAGTTCACTCGTGCCGCCAGATGCGCTTTGATGGCGACGCGCTTCAGCGCCTGAGGGCCCGGTTGACGGCCCTCCTCGGCAGCCGGGATAGTTGCGCCGGAGCGGCGCGGAACCCGGATTAGTCACTGCTGGCGGCACGACTCGAAGTCGTGCCCTTCCCGACATGGCTCCATGGCGTGTGAATAATCGAGGCTAGCTACCGCATGCGTCCGCTGAACGAAATTCTCGCTCAATACGACGACAAGGCTCCGCTGCCGGAAGCCTCGACTATCCCCGCGCCCTGGTATGTCGATCCGCGAATGGCGGAGCTCGAGGCCAACGCCGTCTTCGCCAAAACCTGGCAGTTAGTTGGGCGAGTGGAGCAGGTGGAGAAGCCCGGGCAGTTCGTGACTACAAACATTGCCGGAGAGCCAATTGTAGTTGTGCGCGGCAGCGACGGCGTTCTGCGCGCGTTCTACAACGTGTGCCGCCATCACGCGGCAGCGGTCATCACCGAGACATGCGGACAGGCTTCCATTCTGCATTGTCCTTATCACGGATGGAATTACGGACTCGATGGTGCTCTGAAGGGAATGCCTGAGTTCGACGGCGTGAAGAATTTTGAGCGCCAGCAGAATGGTCTGGTGCCGGTGAAGGCGGAGACGTGGGAAAAGTTCGTGTTCGTGAATCTTGATCCAAAGGCGGTGCCGCTCCGAGACTTCCTCGGTGGTCTGGTCAAACGAGTGGCTCCGCTTGGCGTGAGCAAGCTGAATTATTTCGATAGGCGTGTTTACGACATTGCCTGCAACTGGAAGGTCTTTGTCGACAACTACCTCGATGGCGGATACCACGTTCCGCACCTCCACAAGGGCCTCAACTCGGTCCTGGATTACAAGCAGTACACCATCGAGAACGAAGACCGCTATTGCCTGCAATCGAGTCCGATGGTGGCCTCGGACGAGGACGCAGCGACGGGGGCGACCCGTAAAGGCGACCGCGCCTGGTACTTCTGGCAATATCCCAATCTCATGATCAATTGCTACGAAGGCTACATGGATACCAACCTGGTGCTGCCAGTCGATGCCGACCACTGCCGCGTGATTTTCGATTTCTATTTTGCCGATGTCAGCGAGGCCGGCCGCGAATACAACCAGCAGAGCGTGGCCGTCGGCGCCCGGGTGCAGGACGAAGATTTAGGAATCTGCGAGTCGGTACAGCGTGGACTGAAGTCGCGCGCTTATGGCGCAGGCCGGCTCTCGGTGCGGCGCGAGGCGGGCGAGCACTTGTTTCATCGCTTGCTGGCAGCGGACTTGAAAGCCGGCTTGGAAAGCACGG
>Ga0187818_10000478_pt1 | contig 14514 bp, 10 predicted proteins | sample NC_wetland_sal_i_14_FD_130581 | JGI IMG/M metagenome (GOLD analysis project Ga0187818, IMG submission 130581) | Wetland sediment microbial communities from Neuse River Estuary, North Carolina, USA - SO4_3 | ecosystem: Environmental > Aquatic > Freshwater > Wetlands > Sediment | place: USA... | reverse complement strand
CGGAAAGTCCCAACCGCGCCAAAAATTCCGTCACGTCCTGCACTTTACTGCGAAACGCCACCGCCGCCGTGTGTTCCGGCTCATTCGCAGAAAACAAGTGGTCATACTCCTTCAGCGTGGACCCGCAACCCGCTGCATTCGTCAAAATAGCGTCAAATGCTCCGTTTCCAAACGCCTTCATGTTTTTCCGCGCCAGTCCCCGCGCTGTTTCGCGCACGCCTGCATGCGCTGCCAGCGCCCCGCAGCACAGTTGCCCGCTCGGCACCACTACCTCGCAGCCATTCGCCGTGAGCACGCGAATCGTCGCCTCATTCAACTCACTGAACGTCACATTTGCAATGCAGCCCGCAAAAAAGGCCACGCGTGCCCGTCGTGCGCCCCTGGCCGGAAACGTCTTCCCTAATTCACTAAAAAAGAATTCTTCATCAATTCTCGGCAGTAGCCGCTCCCTTTGTGCCATTCCCATCAGTTTCAAGATGCCGGTGGCGCGCGCGATCGTCTGCAATCCCGACCGTTGATAGAAGCGCAGCAGCTTCGCTGCTGTAGCAATCCGTCCTGGAAACGGCAGAAGCCGCTCAAAAACAAACTTCCGTGTGAGGTGCGCCAACCACGGCCGCCGGTACTCCGTTTCGATCCGCGCCCGTGCGTGCTCCACCAATTTTCCGTATTCCACACCCGAAGGGCACGCCGTCTCGCACGACCGGCAATCCAGGCATTTATCGATATGATCGACAAACCCGCTCGACAGTGGCAACTGGCCCTCATTCACCAGAATCATTTGCCGGATCCGCCCGCGTGGTGAATCCGCTTCCAACTGCCATAGCCGGTACGTCGGGCAATGGTTCAGGCACAGCCCGCAATGCACGCACCGCGTGTAATCCTCGTAGACCGGAATTGTGCCGGGGATGGTTTGCTGCGTCGCCAAGCCTAAAGCCCTCCCACCACGCGGCCCGGTACAAACACGCCAGAAGGGTCGAAAGCCTGCTTCACGCGTTGTTGCAATGTCATATCCAACTCGCCTGGTGCCATCGCGGTCGCGTTTGCCTTGATCGCCAGGGGCGCATGCAACAGTGTGGCGTGTCCCTTTCGCGCGTGGGCAATAGACCTCACGCCCGCAACGGTTTTTGCCAACCGCGCAATTGCTGCATCGTCTTCGCTCTTGGCAAATACCGCGAAGTACACCACCCCGGCAGCACGCACCAGCAGCGCTGCGCGCAGCGAAACGGATTCGGCTAATTGGGAAAGCTCGTCCAGAATTTCCGCCGTCACTTCCGGCACTACCAGCCGGTAGATCACATTCGCCGGCGAACCCCATCGCAACCACTCAAACGATTCCCGCAACATCCCGCCCAAGGATTCATCTGCCGCTCTTTCCAGAAGTTCGCTGCGCAGCGCTCCTTTTCCCCGCGCAATTCTCTCGAGGTCGCCGGAAATTCTCCGTACCACCGCCTCATTTCCTTCGAACGAGCTGTAAACGTACCACTCTTCCCGCCCCAACCCGCCGGGCGATTCCACGCCTGTTTGCTGCAGGATCGCGCGAATCATCTCCACCGCTTTCGGGCTGAGCACTTCCAGATTAGCCAGCGGTAACCCCGCTTTCTCCACGGTGCTCCAATAGCTCAGCGCGCCTTGGCCGCTCGCAAAATTGGCCACATGCCCGCCAGACGTCGCCGGCAGCGGAAACGTCCTGAAATTCAAACGCGTGATCACACCCAAAGTCCCCAGCGATCCGATTAGCAGTTTGTGCAGGTCGTACCCCGTAACGTTCTTCACCACTCGCCCGCCGCTTTTGCAAATCTGCCCTGTGCCGTCCACGAATTCCGCGCCAATTAGAAAATCACGCGCCGAACCGTATTGCAGCCGCAGCGCCGAATCAATCCCGGAAGCAATCGCCCCGCCAGCCGTCGTGCTTTCGAAACACGGTACAGCCAGCGGCAAAAACTGCGCCTTTCGCTGCAGATAGATTTGCAGTTCCCGCAGCGGCATTCCCGCGTCCACGCTCAGCGTCAAATCCCCGGCATCGTAATGAGCGACCTCGCGCAAGCCGGTCATATCTACCGCAATGTCGTACCGTGCCGGTGACGTGCCCATTTCGCACTTGCTCCGCGATCCTAGGGGCAGCAGCGCCAGTTTCTCCGCCACGGCAAACCGCACCACTTCCGCCACCTCTTCCGCGGAAGCCGGCCGCACGATCGCGCTTGGCGCCAAGCCATCCACGGAGTAGGCCGCCAGTTCTTCCGCCGCAGCCACCACCCGCTGCGGCCCGATCACCTCTGCCAGTCGAGCCGCGAGATTCGCCGTCACCGTCATGCCTTCACACCTGCTGGTTCCTTCTTCCTGATTCGGATCTCCCCGCACCCCTTGCTCAGCGGGAAAATCTTTCCGGGATTCAGCGATGAATCCGGATTGAACGCATCGTGCACCCGCCGCATCAACGCAAAATCCGCATCGCTGAACAGCAGCGCCATCAGCTCGTTCTTCTCCATCCCGACGCCATGCTCTCCCGTGAGCGCACCGCCCATCTCGACGCACGCGCGAATGATTTCTGCCGATGCCGCGATAGCCTTCTCGAACTGCTTCGTGTCTCGCGGGTCGTACAACACAATCGGGTGCAGGTTTCCGTCTCCGGCATGAAAAATATTTCCAATGCTGAATCCGTATTTCTTGCCAATCTCCTGAATCCGCTGCAAAGCCTGAGGCAACTTTGATCGTGGAATTACTCCATCCAGCACGTAATTGGATGGGGCCAGTCGCCCCAGAGCGCCAAATGCGTTTTTCCTGCCCTTCCAAAGCAAATCCCTCTCGTGTTCATCCTTCGCTAGCCGCACTTCCCGCGCGCGGCAGCTTCCGCACACTTCTTCAATCGCGCCCGCTTGCGCCTCCACCGCCTCTTGCATTCCTTCCACTTCCAACAACAGCACCGCCCCGCTGTCTCGCGGAAATCCGGCGTGGATGTAAGCTTCGACCACTCGCAGCGTCCACCCATCCAGCATTTCGCAGGCCGCGGGCGTGATTCCGCGCGCCGTAATTTCCACCACCGCCTGCGAAGCATCCTCAATCGTCTCGAACACGGCCAGCAACGTCTTCACCGCCTCCGGCTTACGCGAGAGCTTCACGGTAATCTCCGTCACCAGTGCCAGCGTGCCTTCACTTCCCACAAATAGCCCGCACAGGTCGTATCCCGGCGCGTCACCATGTTTGCTGCCCACTCGCACAATCTCACCATCCGGCAGCACCAACTCCAGCGCCGCAACGTGATTCGTCGTCACACCGTAGGCCAGGGTGTGCGGCCCTCCAGCGTTCTCCGCCACGTTTCCGCCAATCGTGCACGATTTTGCGCTCGAGGGGTCCGGCGCAAAATACAGCCCCGCGTCCTCCACGGCGCGCGTGATATCCAGGTTCACCACTCCCGGTTGCACCACCGCCCGCCGGTTCTCCACGTCAATCTCGATGATCTTCTTCATCCGCGCGAACACGATCATCACTCCGCCGCCCCGCGCCAGTGCTCCCCCGGACAATCCCGTTCCCGCCCCGCGTCCCACCACCGGCACTTCGAACTTTGCCGCCAGTTTCACGATTCGCGACACGTGCTCTGTAGTGCGCGGAAATACCACCAGGTCCGGCCGCGCCTTTTCCACCGACCCATCAAATTCGTACAAAAGCAAGTCTTCTGGTTTTTCTAGTACGTTCGCCGCACCCAGCAAGGCTTTCATTTCGTGGATCAGGGAAGGGTTAAGAGATGCTCGTTGCCGGTTCACCACTTCACTATAGTGAGCCACACTGCACGCTGGCAATGGGCACCGCCGCCTAATCCGTTAGCTGTGTTAGTGTAGAGGGCCAGAAAAAAAACCTGAGGCCGGGGAATGCCGAAACCGAAAGTCTATTCCACCCATCCATTGTTCGAAGAAGCCCGCAAAATCCTGGACGCCAACTGTGATGTCGAATACTGGACGGACTCGGAACGGCCGCCTCGCGAAGAGCTTCTCCGCCGGGTGAAGGATAAAGAGGGCCTGGTCTGCCTCCTCACCGAAAAAATCAATGAAGAGCTCCTCCGCGCCGCTCCCAAGCTCCGTGTTGCCTCCAACGTCGCCGTAGGCTACGACAACATCGACGTCGACGCTTGCACCAAGCGCGGTGTCGTTGCCACCAACACCCCTGGCGTTCTCGATGAAACCACCGCCGATTTTGCCTGGACCCTGCTCATGGCGGTCGCTCGCCGCCTGGGCGAAGGTGAACAGCTCGCTCGCTCCGGCAATTGGAAAGGCTGGAATCTGGACCAGCTCTGTGGTGCCGATGTTTGGGGCAAGACACTCGGCATCGTTGGCTTCGGCCGCATTGGCCGCGCTGTCGCTCGCCGCGCCTCTGGTTTCCAGATGAAAGTGATCTACACGGACGCGATCCGCGCCCCGGAAGACGCTGAAAAATCCGTCAACGCGGAATTCCGCGATATGAATGCGCTCCTTGCGGAATCGGACTTCATCAGCCTCCACGTGCCGCTCCTCCCGGAGACTCGCGGCCTGTTCGACGCCCCAAAATTCTATCGAATGAAGCCTACTGCCTTTCTCATCAATACCTCGCGCGGTCCGGTCGTGGAAGAGGCCGCCCTCGTCGCGGCTCTTGAAAACAAGAAAATTGCCGGCGCGGCTCTCGACGTCTTCGAGAATGAGCCCTTCATCCATCCCGGCCTCAAGCGCCCCAACGTTGTCCTCGCCCCGCATCTTGCTTCCGCTTCACTGGAAACGCGCACAAAGATGGCCGTCATGGCTGCGAACAACGTTGTCGCCCTCTTTAAAGGTCAGCGTCCTGCCAATATGCTTAACCCGGACATTTTTAAGAGGCACTGACCCCTGGCGGTGGACATATGCCACCCACAAAAAAGATCGCGCGCGAAATCTTTCGCAAGACCCTTACCTCCATCGATATTCCTTCGGTGATGGAGCGCAAGCTCTCGTTTGAGGGGACTCGCCTCACTCTTCCCGACGCCGCCATCGATCTTGCCCGCATTTCCCGCGTCGTTGTCGTCGGCATTGGTAAAGCCGCTCATGCCATGGTGAACGGCCTCGCCTCTCTCCTCCCGCCGGATCTTGCCGTAACAGGCGTCGTTGCCGCCCCCACCAAGCCCGCTGCGCCCATCCCAGGCCTCGACTATTTCCTTGCCGGTCATCCCATTCCCAACGAAGACAGTTTGCGAGCCGCAGAAGCGCTGCTTCGCCTCCTGCGCACTTGCGATGAACGCACCCTGGTATTCTTCCTGCTTTCCGGTGGCGGCTCCGCTCTCGTGGAACTCCCTCTCGATCCTTCTGCGACACTTGAAGACGTTCAGGCCGTCCACCGCGCGCTGGTTACTTGCGGAGCGCCTATCGATGCGATGAACACCGTGCGCCGCCATCTTTCTGCCGTGAAAGGCGGCCGCCTCGCTCTTGCCGCGGCCCCGGCGCAAAAAATCACGCTCGCAGTGACCGACGTTCCCGTGGGAAAAGAAGCTGCACTTGCTTCCGGCCCCTCTCTCCCTGATCCCACGACCATCGCCGATGTGCAGCGCATCTTTGCTGAATTCGATTTGCCGAAGCGATTTCCCGCAACTTTGCAGTGTTGGCTCAAAGCCGGCCTCATGCCCGAATCACCCAAGCCCGGCCATCCCGCCTTCGCCAACTGCCACTTCCTCCTGCTCCTCGGCATGGACGACCTGTTTCACGCCGCGCATCATGCCGTCGAGGCGCACGGCTACCTCAGTTGTTGCGACAATTCCACCGACGATTGGCCCGTCGAGCAAGCCGCCGACAATCTGCTCTCGCAATTGGAAGCCTGGCAGCATGAGAATCACGGCCAACGCGTCGCCATCATCGCCGACGGAGAAGTCAGTTCACCAGTCACTGGGAACGGGATTGGGGGAAGAAACTCTGCGTTTGTGCTGGCCTGCGTCGAAAAAATCGCCGGCAGAAAAATCACGGTTCTCAGCGCCGGCACAGATGGCATCGATGGCAACAGCCCCGCCGCAGGCGCCGTGGCCGATGGTGACACCCTCGCGCGCGCAAAGTCGCTAGGCCTGGATCCGCGTACAGCCTTCCGCCAAAGCGATGCCTACTCCTTCTTTTCCAAGCTCGACGACGCCATCCTCACCGGCCCCACCGGCAACAACTTGCGCGATCTCCGTATCCTGCTTGCAGAGCCGTGAACTTCTATTGCTTTAGCGCCGGCGGCAACCGTCCTTCAATCACCTTCAGCCGTTCATTCATCTCCTGCACCAACTGCTCCAGATGGCTCAGCCGCGAGTCCTCTCCACCCTTTGCCACTGGTTCCGGGCCATCCACGCCCATCTCTCCGTGCGGACCAGGAGCGCCTTTGCCGCCGGGACTTTTCAGGCGCTCTATCTGTTCCTTAATCATGGGCGCCATCTCGATGCTCAAGTCACCGCTTTTCAGCAAGGCTTCCAGTGCTGGCACTGCCGAAGCATCGCCGCGCGATCCAAGCGCGAAAACGGCCGCTATCCGCACCGGGAAATGCGGCTCGTTCAAATAGCCTGCGATCTGATTAGTGATTTCCTTATTGTCCTTCTGTAGCCGGGCCAGGCTATTGATCGCGGCCTGTCGCGACGGAATTTCTTTCCCTGGCGCTGCCCACTCTCGTAGCAGCGGTACGGCCCGATCGTCTCCGCGCGAACCCATTCCCCGCAACGCGGCATTGCGCAGAATGCCGTCCGGAGACTCACCGTTCACCGCAGCCGTCAACGTTTCGTAGGCCTTCGGCGTCTTCATTCTCCCAATTGCCCCGAGCGCCGCCGCCCGCGCGCGATACGAATTATCTTGGTTCGCAATCGCCTCCAGCCTCGCGGCAATTTCGGCGTTTTCCTTGAATGTCCCGAGCGCTTGAACAATGTTCGCCCGTACCTCCGGTTCCTTCGCTCCCTCCAGCGCATTCAACAACTCCTTCGCGGCAACCGGACTGCCCAATTCGCCCAAAGCTTCCGCGGCCACCAACCGCACACCTTGCGTCCTATCATTCCGCAGCGCCTCTCCCAGTGCAGCCGCAGCCTCATCGTCCCCCTTCAACTTGCCCAACGCCACCGCCGCATCCGCACGGTCCGCCAGCTCCCCGGCGCTCTTGAGCTGATATAGCCACTCTTTCTTTTCTTTCTTGAATTCCACGGATTTCAAGACCTGCGTGCCCTTGTCAAAAATCACCATTTGCGGTGCCGATTCCGAAGGGAAGGTAAATGTCTCTTCCGCCTTGGACACCACCACCGGATACAGCTTTGGCCCCGTCGCATTCGTGATTTCCACGTCCACCGGCACGCGGAACAATCCCACGCGCCCTTCCACCTTCTGCGTCTGCTTCACCGTCAACGCTACCTGTTTTTTCTCCGCGTCGTAGTGGTAACCGATCTCGAATTTTGGCGCTCCGGCCCCGTACACCCACTGGTCGAAAAATCGGTCCACATTCGTGTGCGTGGCCTCATCGATCGCCTTGGTCAAGTCCGCGGTCACCACATTTCTCCCACGATTCACTTCCAGGTAGTGCTTCAACCCCGCATAAAACGCGTCGTCTCCGAGCTCATGCCGCAGCATGTACAGCACCCATCCGCCCTTGTCGTACGCGTTCCCATCGAACTCGCTCGAATCGTCGAAATCGTGCCGCACGATCGGCTTCTCATACAAATTGCGCCTTTGAAACCAATTCCGCGCGGTCTCCCAGCGATCGTAATCCGCCTGCTCTTTCCCGAAATGCGCTTCCGTCCACATATACTCCATGAACGTGGCAAAGCCCTCGTTCAGCCAAATATTTCCCCAATCCTTCGTCGTCACCAGGTCGCCAAACCACTGGTGCCCCAGCTCGTGGGAGATCAACCCGTCTTCATCCGTCGGATACTCGGCCACCAGCTTCGGATTTCGCAGGGAACTCGCCGTATTTGTGGTCGCGCTTGAGTTCTCCATCCCACCCGCCACGAAATCGTCCACCATGCTCTGTGCATATTTCTCCCACGGATAGTCCACGCCCAGTTTTTGACTGAACAACTCGATCATCGCAGGCGTCCTGCTGTAGTTCACGGTTAAGCGGTCCGCACGGTCTTTCGGCGCGTAGTACGTTACCGGCGTGTTCCGCCAAGTGTCTCTCGCTTCCACAAATTCCCCCGCCACAACCGTGAAAAGATACGTCGAGCTTGGCTGAGACTCGCGCCATGTCCACGTCTTCATTCCGCCGGCAGCATCCGACGTGCTGATCAGTTTCCCGTTCGAAACGGTCAGCCAGTCTGCCGGCACTGTCAGTATTGTTTCCGTGGTCAGCCGGTCGTTGGGGTAGTCGTACGTGGGCAGGTAATATCTCGTGTCCTCCGATTCCCCCTGTGTCCAAACCTGCTTCGGCCGGTTCGGATAATCCTTATCTGGCAATATGAAGTACAAGCCCTTGGTCGGTTTGCCCTCGTACTTGATCTCCACTTCGTACTTCTCGCCGATCTTGCCCCCCTTTGGCAGGTTCACAATCAGTTTCTTGTCCGTGGTTTCGAATTTCGCCTCGCTCTTGTTCACCTTCACGCCCTGGATCTGCAACCCCACCGAATCAAACGACACCTTCTCCAAGCCCTCGCGGAGCGGAGACACCGTATGCGTCACGTCCCCGATCACCTTCTTCTGCTCCAGATCAAATCGCAGCGCAATCTTTGAATGCTGCAAATCGTAGTCGCGGCTTCGCGCGTAGGGCTCATCCGCGCGTAAAATCAGTGCATTACATAGCAACAGCACAACACAGCCCAGCATCTGCCCTGCATGCCATCTCTTCATTCGTCTCTCTCCCTTGTACTCACTCAAGCTCAAAACTCTATGGTACCCAACACATTGCCTGTACATCGCTGCGTGCTACAAAAGGCTTCGCGTCGTTCCGCCATCCACCGTCAACGAAACCCCATTCACGTAGCTTGCCCGCTCCGAAGCCAGAAACGCCACCACGGCCGCAAACTCTTCGGGTGTCCCCAGCCGACCTGCAGGAATCAGCTTCTTCCATCCCGCAAACATTTCCTCCGCGCTCGCGCCAGTCCGCGCTCCCATCATTCCCGCCAATTCGTCCAGCCTCTCCGTGCGCGTGTACCCAGGGCACACATTGTTCACCGTTATCCCGTCCGCCGCGTATTCATTTGCCAGCGTCCGCACCAACCCGGTCACGCCCGCACGCAGCGCATTCGAGAGCAGCAATCCCTCCACCGGTTGTTTCACGGAGTACGAGGTGATCGTAAGGAAGCGGCCCCACTTGTTTTTCTGCATGCGCGGCAAAACTGCCTGCGCAAAGTACACCGGGCTCATCAGCAACTGTTCCGTCCATATCCGCCAATCTTCATTTGTTGTGGCCGCAAATAGCTTAGACGGTGGTCCACCCGTATTCGTAACGCAAATGTCCACTCGCCCGAACCGCTCCTCCACTGCACCCACAAAATCCGCTACGGCCGCAGAATCGCCAACATTCACCGCTCGCCAAAACACTTCTCCCCCGCCCATGCTGCGAATCCGGGCGGCCGCCTTCTCCAGTTCCCCCGCCGTCCGCGCGCAAATCGCCACCTCCGCGCCCTCACGCGCCAATTCCTCCGCGGCAGCGCGCCCCAGCCCCTTGCTTGCCGCCGCTATGATCGCCACTCGTCCGCGCAGACCCAGGTCCATGCACGCCTCCGCTCCAAACTTTTAATGTTCTCGTGCCTTCCTACGGCACGTCAAATGCACGTACGCTCCCGGTTCTCTTCTTCCCTGAAATGAATTGCGCCCCGCGCCCCCGCGCACTAAGATTCAATGTAAAGAAGAGCTCGCTCCGTCTTCCCACACCCACGGGAGGTAAGTATGTCGTGCCAACGGATTCTTACTGCCCTGTTGTTGCTCTCCGCGTTTTTCGCTCCCGCCTGCAAAGCACAACTTGGCAAAAACGTTTTAATTCCTGCCGGGTCGGAGGTCGACCACGAAATCACTGCCATCAACTCTGCCGACCCCTCCCAGAAGCTCCAACTTATCGATCAATTCTCGCAAGCCCACCCCGAAGGCGATTTCCAGATTGTCGCCGATGAGCAGTACGTCAGTGTCTACCTCAACGCCAAGCAGTACGACAAAGTGTTCGAGTACGGCGAAAAGCTTTTTACTCTGGACCCCGACAACTATTCCAACGCTCTTAGTATGATCCGTGCGGCTAACGAAAAAGGGGACACCGAAAAGCTTTTCCTCTACGGCGAGAAGGCGAACTCCATCCTCCAGCGCTACAAGGCAGCTCCCCCTCCGCCAGAGGCCAACGCCGACAATTGGGCGCGCACCAAAGAAGACAAACTTGCCTCACTGAAGAGCGATCAAGATTATGTCCAGGAGTCGCTCCTGAGCGCTGCTTATAACGTCAAGGATCCCGTCAAGAAAGCTGGCTACTTTGAGCGCTTTGCGAAGTTGTACCCAGACACGGCCGAAAGTGAACAAGCCCTGAGCATGGCGGCCTTTTCCTACCAACAAGCGCAAAACCGCGCCAAGATGCTGGAAGTCGCCAATAGCGTTTTGGCCAAGGATCCCAACAACATCGGCATGCTGCTGCTTCTCGCGGACGACTACAGCGAAAAGGGCGAGCAGCTCGATAAAGCCGAATCCTATGCCAAGAAAGCCGCTTCCCTCACCGATACTGCCAAGAAGCCGGACAATTTTACTGAAGACCAGTGGAAACAGCAGCTCACTGTTCAGAAAGGTTTGGCCCTCAGCGTTCTGGGTCAGGTCAGTCTTGAGAAAAAACTGAATACCCAGGCCGTCGACAACCTGACCAAAGCGGCGCCCCTCCTGAAGTCCAATGCGGTCACCTATGCGCGCAACGAGTACCGTCTCGGCTTCGCCTATCTGAACCTGAAGAAAAATGCCGAGGCCAAACAGGCCTTCACCGAAGCCGCATCCGTCGATAGTCCCTACAAGGGGCCGGCCCAACAAAAACTAAACGAACTCGGGGCCGCAAGACCCGCCGCCCACAAGAAGGCTTCCTAGCATTCGGTTCCGCTTCTCTTTGTGGGTGGGGCACTGAGGTTCCAGCGCCAAGAGCCCTCTTCTCTCCGCTGCTGGTCGCTTTGCCTGGCCCACACCCTAGCGCCTACCTCGCGCATCCAACCACGTGTACAATCCGAAACGCTAAGTTAGCGAAGGGAGAAGTCCATGTCTGAAATTGCCACGTTCGGTGCCGGATGCTTCTGGGGCGTGGAAGCCGCGTTCCGCCGTGTCCCCGGTGTCCTCGACGTCGTCTCCGGCTATTCTGGCGGCCACACAGAGAATCCAAGCTACCGCGACGTCTGCACAGACTCCACCGGCCACGCCGAAGTCGTCCAGGTGACCTTCGATCCTGAGAAGGTCAGCTACGAGCAACTCCTCGATGTCTTCTGGAAGATCCATGACCCCAGCCAGGTGAATCGCCAGGGCCCGGACTTCGGCACGCAATACCGCACCGCGATCTTCTTTCACACGCCCGAACAGGAAGCCATCGCGAAGAAATCCAAGCAAGCGCTCGACGCCAGCGGCAAGTTCCGCCATCCCATCGCCACCGAAATCACCCCGGCAGGTCCCTTCTGGCCGGCCGAGGAGTATCACCAGCGCTACCTGGAAAAGCGCGGTGCCGCCAGCTGCCACACGTAAATCCACCTACATACCAGCCTCTCGCCTTTGTAGGGGCGCGGCACGGCTGCGCCCCTTGTCTGCAAGATTTTTGCGATTTGCACGCCCCGCTTCTTTAGCATTTGCAAGCACGAACAACCGTCAGGAAAGAGCGGCGTCCGCTGTCATACAACCGGCCCCCTCTTCGCACACCCCCACCGCACCGTCGCTAAGCGCAACAGTTGGAGTCAAGCTTGTTTAAGCTCGCTCAGATTCCTTCTGTCAGTTGACCTGTCTTGCGATCTGCGGCGTGTCCACCGACCGCACTTCCGTCGTCATCTCTGACGTCTTCCGCCAATCCACGTCGTTGACGTCCACAGAGCCCTTGCGACCCTGCAAGTCTTGGAACATCAACAAGTCGCCGTCCCTGTGATACTTCGTCACCTCAACCATTTGGTTCGACTTCAGCACCAGCATCGTAAATTGCTCGCTGGCCTGCAGTTCGTTCGGTTGCTGTTCACTGACTTGCTTGGTTGCCGCGCTTTCGCTAGCGGCCATCGCCGCATTCGCTACTGGCCCGCTCGCGCCGCCCGCAGTCTTCTCCACCGCCAATTGCATCCCGTTTACCTGGGGCGTCATGCTGTATGCGCTGGGCCTCGTGATGATTGCGGTCGGCGGGCGGTCCGGATGGTTCACTTGCGCCAGGTTCCGCGGTATCACGATGTCGTCCATCAACCGCAGTTCCAGCGGCTCCTCACCCTTCAACGTCGGCCTGGGTCCGCGGAATGGCAAACTGACCACCTTCCAGGGCCACAGTGGCGGGATCATCCACTCCACCACATCCCGTGTCGCGTGACCGTTGCCGTCGATGGCGCCTTGCTTATCCACTTTGTACCCGCGGGCCTGGATCACTTTTGCTGGCACAGGCAAGTCCCCGCTCGGCAGGATCACTCGGTCAAACGTGATCTTCAGGTAGCCTTTCCCGACGAAATGCCCCGGCTCCTTCTCCGCTTCCAAATGTCCGCCCAGCATGCTGCCTCTGGGGAAAAGTGGCCTGCCGAACTCCTGCTGCGTCCGCAAGTGACACAACACCGGGTCACCCACTGCTGCCGTCGCCGAAGAGAAATTCGGCTCGTCCATCGTACATTGCAGAAGCGTACCGGCTGGCACCAGCAGATCCTGGGCGTGGATCCCCGCTGCCGGCACTAGTAGCGCCACCGCACTCACCAATATGCCAATGAGTCGTTTCATGTTCTTCCTCCAGATTGTCGGTTCCGATCAACGGCCAGGCGAGTTAGCCGTTTTCACCGGCAGGCAGGCCCGAAGGGCTCCCAACTGGACACACCCAGGCATCACCCGCGGTTGCCCCACCCAAACCCAGTGCCTTTCAAAAAGTCGCTTCCACACGGTGATTTTTTTCAGGGAAACTTCACTGCCCAGTTCCAGTACTGTTCGCTTCAGCGCCGTAGTTGGAGAAGAAGTTGTCCCTCGAGATGAGACCTGGTTATGTGTGGAAGGAAAGGCGGCCTACCCAGACTCAACTGTTGGGGGGGACGATCTATGGACTGAATCGGCTTCACCGACCTGAACGCGCGACGGCACTGCCTGCGTCTGGCACAAGCAATGCCGTCTGAGTTTCCTGTTGGCTGTGCTAATGGCCCGATTGGGGCTTTTTAGTCACTCGGCGGCTTATTCTCCTACGACTTGGGTGCTGCACCCGGGCCCGGACCGCGCTGGCCTCTGTGTTCGGTCCCTTGAGAGCTTGGGCGTCCGCGGTCGCCATCCCGTCCCCAGCGATCCCGCATCAGTTGGCGGAGCTTCTCACGTTGCGCGGGGGTAATCGCGTCGCGCATGGTCAACCGGTAGTCGATGGTGGATTTCGCAAGCGCCAGCTGAGAGGCGCTGATTTCCTGCAGCTTGCTGTCAATCGCGGCGCGATCCGGCTTGTCAGCCGAGAGCAGGTCCCTCAAGTCGATCCGCTTTACCTGGAGGTCAGCCCGGTCGCGAATCTGCGTCTTGCGGAACGCGGATTCCTGCTGGCGAATCTTGGCCGCTTGTTCGGCCGTGACACCTAGCTTTTCCCGAATGTCCGGGTCACTCAGGAGCCGCCCCAGACCGAATTCCCGCGGTCCCCTGCCGAATCCGCGCATGCCTCCGCGCTCGCCGCGCCCGAAGCCGCCGTGCCCACGGTCCCACTGGCCTCTGTCTTCCCCTGGCCCTATGGACCCCATTGGGCCGCCGGGCTCGAGCCCAGCCCGAGCCTCTTGACGGTCCGGAGGCGGATCGCTCGGCTCGCCCTGCGCCAGGATTGGGCCGGAGCTAAGCGCCAGAGCCAGCAAAGCCAAAGCAGCTTTCGAGTGTATTTCCATGATGTATTCTCCCGTGACATCCATATCCGCGGATCCTATTTAGAATTCCCTTTGGCGCCCACAAAAGTTCCCAAATCCGGAGCCTCAGCACCAGTGGCGGCGGCCCGCCACACTTCATCGCAACGCCCCTTCCTGTGCCAGCGGCGCAGGATTTAGAATCAAATACGTGTGGGAGGCGCATTGCTGCGAAATAACATGGCCGAGCTTACGGTTCTCTACGACGGTTCCTGCAGCCTTTGCCGTGCCAGCGTTGCGCGCGTGCGGCCCTTTGACGCGCGCCGGCGCATTGAATTCCTGGACCTAAACGATCCATCGGCTCAGCAGCGCTTCCCACAAATCGACCGCGACGTCGCCATGCGCTGGATGCAGGCCATTGACGCGCACGGTCGCATCTGGAGCGGCGCCGACGCCTGGGCGCGCATCGGGCTGCTTCTCCCCGGTTGGAATCTTCTTGCTTGGCTTCTTCTTGTCCCCGGCTTCCGCTGGCTCGCCGCAAAGTCCTACGCGTGGATTGCCCGCAATCGTTACCGGTGGAATCCCGCGCTCTGCTCGGATGGCACCTGCTCGCT
>Ga0187818_10000477_pt1 | contig 14516 bp, 13 predicted proteins | sample NC_wetland_sal_i_14_FD_130581 | JGI IMG/M metagenome (GOLD analysis project Ga0187818, IMG submission 130581) | Wetland sediment microbial communities from Neuse River Estuary, North Carolina, USA - SO4_3 | ecosystem: Environmental > Aquatic > Freshwater > Wetlands > Sediment | place: USA... | reverse complement strand
CGGCGTGCGGCGCGGGACGAAGGTATGCGCTTCCTGCGCGAGTCGGCGCTGGACAAGGTGCGGCTGGGCATGACCACGCTGAAGGAGATCAATAAGGTCACGTTCATTGAGACCATGAGGTAATGGCAGGTTTCAGAGTTTCGAAGTTTCAATGTTTCCTGGCCGCACGGTGTTGTCTTGGGGACATTGAAACCTCGACACTCTGAGACCTTGAGACTTTGCAACTTTGAAACCTCGCTTCTCCTGTTCCCGCTCAGCTATTGCAATTCTTGGCGGTAAAGTTTCTCATTAATAGAAGAGGTTTTTCGCAAAGGCGTTCCTGAGAATGAGTCCGAGTTCAAACACACCGAAGCCGAAGGTGGCTTGCGAAATCGCAGCGGACCGCGTAATGGCCGGCCGGGTCACCGACCACGGAGACGGCCTGGAAGCGTGCGCGGCGCGCGAACTGGCACCGGGCAGCGTGGTTCCGGACCTGGTGGAGAATAACCTGCGGCAGCGCGAGACGGTGCGGGCCGGGATTGAAGCGGCGCTGAGCAGCGTGGCGGGACGATCGAAAGACGTGATCGCGGTCGTACCTGATGCCGCGGTGCGCGTGATGCTGGTGGAGTTCGACACTCTGCCCTCCGACCAGGAGGAGGCGCTCGGGGTGGTGCGCTTCCGGCTGAAGAAGTCGCTGCCCTTTGACGTGGACAAGGCGAAAGTTTCATTCCACGCACAGAAGGTCAACGACGAGGTGCGGGTGGTGGCAGCGGTGGGGTTGGCCAGCGTGATCGAAGATTACGAAGCGGCGTTCCGGGATGCGGGATTCAGTCCGGGAGTGGTGCTGCCCTCGATGCTGGCGGCGCTGGGCGCGGCGGACGCGCGGCGTCCGACGCTGGTGGTCAAGGTGGATGCGCACACCACCAGCATCGCCATCCTGAATGAAGACCAACTGCAACTGTTCCGCACGCTGGAGAATCCGCGCGGGGTGACGATCACGGGCGAGCAACTGGCGGAGGAAGTCTATCCCTCGGTCGTATTTTTTCAGGATACTTATCACCTGAACATTGAGCGGATTTATGTGGCCGGGATGCCAGAGTCGGGAGCCACGTCGGCGGCGCTGCGGGCGCAAACGGGAGCCGAGGTGCAGGAACTGGTGGCGTCGGCGCAATTGGGAGTGAGCGCGGCGGGTGCGGTACCGCGCTGGAGAATGGCGGGAGTGGTGGGAGCGTTAATCTCGTAGGGGGCAGTAGTCAGGCGTCAGTAGTCAGCAAGACCCCTTGACTACTGACTACTGACTACTGACTCCTGACTACTGACATATGCGTTTGGATATCAATCTCGCGAGCCAGCCGTATGAAGATGCGCGGCAGTTCTGGATGCGGTGGGGCACAGCCGCGATTGCGGTGGCGTTTCTCACGCTCATGCTGCTGACGATAACCGCGCGGGGCTGGGTGTACGCGCGCCAGGATCACAAGGCGATGGCGGAAACTCGGGCGCTGATCGCCGATCGCGACCGGATCCGGGCGGATGCGGAGAACTTCCTCAACCGTCCGGAAAACCGCAACACCCGCGACACGTCGCAGTTCCTGAACGAACTGATCGAGCGCAAGGCATTCTCCTGGACGCGGGTGCTGGAAAATCTGGAGAGGGTGATGCCGGCGCGGGTGCACCTGGTTGGGATTAATCCGCAACTGAATGAAGACAACCAGTTGGGACTGAAGATGACGGTCGCGGGCGATTCGCGGGAACGGGCGATCGAACTGGCCAAGCATATGGAGGACTCGGGGCGTTTCGCGGAGACGAACATTACGGGCGAGCGCTCGACGCAGTCCACCACCGGCGATACCGAACAGATGGATATTGTCGCGATCTATATTCCGGAACCGCTGGTCGCGTCCCCGGCAGCGCCGAAGGCAAAGACGGAGTCGGAATCGAAGTCGAAGCCAAATCCAACGAGCGGCACGCCCAAAGGGAGCAAGCGCTGATGCCGGACCTCAGAAAAACGCGGAAGAGTCTGAAGTCGGCGCTGGCCATCATGGCGGGCGTGGACGTGCTGGCGGCGATCGTCTATTTTTCGCCGCTAGTGGGCTCAGCCGAGTCGCGCCGGCAGGAACTGTACCAACTGCAAGCGGAACTGACCACCAAGACACGGCAGGTGGCGCCGCTGCAAAATCTGCCCCAGAAGGTCCTTCTGGCCAACAGCCAGATTGTGCAGTTTTACCGCAAGCGCTTCCCTGCCCAGGACTCGGAGATCGTGGACCGGTTCGACAAACTGGCTGCGGCCAATGGAGTCACGGTCGAGCAAGGCAGATATAAAAGGCAAGAGGAAGGACCGGGCCGTCTGCAACCGGTGGAGATCGACGCCGACTTGGGCGGCAATTACATTGCTCTGGCGCACTTTATCAATGCGCTGGAACGGGACGAGATGTTTTTCATCATCAACAGCGTGACTTTGGCCGGCGAACCGCAGGGGCCGGTCAAGCTGAATGTGAAACTTGAGGCGTACTTAAAGGCGGGATCGTAGTGCAGCTGGGATTCGAAAATAAGAAGAAGACGATGTGGGCGGCGGTGCTGGGCGTGCTGGCGGTTCTCGCCGTGGCGTATGAGATTATCCCGATGCTGACCTCACCGTCGTCGCCGGGATCGAGCGCGCAGGCAGCGGCGCCCGTGCCCCGCGTGACCGCGCGCCCGGCAAGAAAGCTGGGCAAGCCGGCCAAAGCCGTGAAAGAGCGTTCGGAGAGTCTTGATCCGACCTTGCGGTTGGAGCTGCTGGCGACCAGCGAACAGACGCAATATCAGGGTAGCGGAAGGAACATTTTTGTATCGCAGGCGGAGGTGACGATTCCGCCGCCTGTGGCGCCTGGATCACCCGACGCGCCCGGTACAGCGAAGGACCCAGAAGCTTACCAGGGCCCGCAAATTCAACAGGCGCCCCCGATTCCGCTGCAGTTTTATGGCTTCGCCAGCCGGGCCGGAGAACCGAAGAAAATATTTCTCAAGCTGGGTGACGACGTGTGGGTAGCAGGAGAAGGCGAGATCGTGGACCGGCGGTACAAGGTGATCCGCATTACGCCCACTTCGGTTGAAATTCAGGACGTGGTCAATAGCGGCCCGCCGCAGAATATCCCGCTGACGCAGGGATGAAGGAAAAACAGTTTCAACGTTTCAAGGTTTCAATGTTTCAACGTTTCAAGGCTTCCGAGTACCGCGTGCTGCTCAGTGTTCATTGAAACTCTGAAACCTTGAAACCTCGTTTGCCATGGCTTTCCATTTCCAGAGACGACGCGGGCGGCGGAGTGAAGACGGCTATATTCTGCTGACGCTGCTGCTGGCGGTAGCGCTGATGATGATCTTCGCGGCGGCGATCGTGCCCACGATCAAGTTTGAGATCGAACGCGACCGCGAGGAAGAAATGATCCACCGCGGAGTGCAGTACGCGCGTGCGATCCAACATTACTACAAGAAGTTCAACCGCTATCCGACCAAGATCGAGGATCTCGAGAGCGCCAACAACATGCGCTTTCTGCGCAAGCGCTACAAGGACCCGACCAACTGTCACGCCGGAAAGTGCCAGGACTTCAAGCTGCTGCATTTTGGCGAAGTCAAGCTGACCTTCAGTGGAGGAATTGGCGGTGGCACGATTCCGGGGGCAAGCCCGGCCGGTTCTCCGGGAGGGCTGAACAGCACTGGCGGATTGGGGCAGACTTCCACGTTTGGCGGGAACAGTTCGTTCGGGACCAATCAGGCTGCCGGCCAGAATGCGCAAACGGACAATCAGACCGCGGGATCGGATCAGACCGACACTTCGGGGTCATCGCCGGGGACATCGCCGGGGACATCGAACGCCGCAGGATCCGGAGACAGCGGCGGCACTTCGCACGATCAGTTGGCGGGCGTCACATTCGGCGGCGGACCGATCGTGGGCGTGGTCAGCGCCAACAAGAGGACTGGCTACCGCGAGTTTAATCACAAGAAGAAATACAGCGAGTGGCAGTTCATTTACGATCCGGGAACGGATCGGGGTGGGTTGCTGATGACTCCGAACCAGCCGGCGATACAGGGATTCGGACAGCCAGGCACGCAGAACGTGAACGGGCAGAACACCGGCAGCGGGATCGGGTCTGGCACCTTCGGTTCGTCGGGGATACAGAACAATCCGACTTCACCGACGCCGGGAGGGTTCGGAACGCAGAATCAGAATCAGCCGAGCAATCCACCGGAACAGCAGTAGGGGCTGACCCCTTCCAAAAAGTCAAAGTCCCCCATCCTTGTCGCAAAGAACGCGACAAGGATGGGGCACCCACATTCAGTTTACACGCTGAAAGATGATCCGCAGCCGCAGGTGCTCTTCACGTTCGGATTCTCGAACTTGAAGCCGGCACCTTCGAGGGTCTCGACGTAGTCGACGATGCAGCCGTTGAGATACATGACCGAGGTGGCGTCAACGAAGACCTTTAGTCCGTCCATGTCGAAGGTCTTGTCCATCATGCCGGCGCCGTTCTCAAACTGCATAGAATAGGAAAACCCGGAGCATCCTCCGCCCACGACGCCGATGCGCAGGCCGGCGGGAACGGGGTTCTGCTGGGCCATGATTTCTTTGACCTTGGCAACAGCGCTGGCAGTCAGGCTGACAGGTGGCGTTTTCTTGGTAACTTCAGGGACGGTTGTTGTGGCCATTCGTATCTCCTTGGCTTTAAAGCTGGTTGATTATATCAGAGGTCAGTTTTCCCGGACAGTACTGGCCGGCTCATGCCAGACGAAAGAACCTAACGAATTGGATGCGGCGAAGGGGCAGTTCGTCGCATACCTGGGGGCTCTGTTCCAGCTTCGTAACGGTGGGATTTTCTTGCCAGAGACCTTGCCAAACGGGGCTATAATCATTGGCGTCAGGGTCTTCCCCGGGACTGGGTGAAGGGTCAGCGTGCCCCGCCCGGCCGGAGGAAAGCCCGCTGCTGGGTTGGAATCCGAGGTGGCTTATGGCGCTCACTGTGGTGGCGGTGGTTTTCGGAGTTTTCGCCGTTGGTCTGATCATTCTCCTAATCTATAAGAGCACGCTCACGATGCATGAGGATGACCAGCTGTTTTTGGATGAGGCCAATTCACACATGCAAGAGGAGCAAACCGAGCTGTTGACCAGAGTCAACCGGCTGGTGCTTCCGGTGCGCGTGTTCAGCATCGGCTCAGGGGTATTTTTGCTGGTGCTGGTGGCGATGATTATCTACCAGAAACTGAACGAAGTGCAGTAGCGCCGTTGGCGGCCCTTGCTGGACCGAGCAGTGTTTTTGCGGAGCGCAACGAGAGGCGGTCGCGATGCTCAGTCGCGAGACCGCGCCTTCATTTTTTTCTGTTAGCGTCATGGCGTCCGCCGTGAGCGTCGCAAAGGCCTCAGTGGGATTCTTCATTACAACGGAAAAACTGGAAAAGGCCGCAAGTGCCAGCAGCCGCCGCGATCTATTCTCAACATCGCGCAAGCGGCAGCAAAACGTAAAGGAAGCCATCGAATCCTGCTTGGAAACGGGTACAGGGTCGGATAAGTTAGATGGGTTCGGTGCCGGGCGGGGCAACGTTCGCCGCGACGACAGATTCCTATGTGAGGGAGTATTTGATTCATGCATGCGGCGCCAGCAGAAATAACTCCCAACATCGAAGATCCCCGCCAATCCGGGACCTCATCAGAGCAGCCGGAAAGTGGCGGCCCCAGCCGGGCGTGGCCGCGCCGCGGGCTGGTGATCGCCGCGGCAGCAATTATTGTGGGCGCGATTGTGCTGCTCGTCCTCCGTAGCAAAACTCCCACTGCAGGGAATCGGGCGCAGTATTCCGCCAATGCGACGCAAGTCCTGCGTCTGAAAGGAACGACGGAGGCAGTGCAGTCGCGGGCGCTTCTTGCGCCGCTGCTGGAGGGGCAATCGGTCGGATCACTCACGATCATTCACCTCACGCCTGCAGGAACCAAGGTCAAACAGGGCGACCTGTTGGTGGAATTTGACCGGCAGGCGCAGATGCGCGATTTCTTCGATAAGCAAGCGGAGTATCGAAAGCTGGTCGATCAGGTCGCCGAGGAACAGGCTAAAGAAAACGCGGCCAAGGCCAAAGATGAAACCGAACTGAAGCAAGCCGAGGACAACCTGCGGAAGGCGGAACTGGAAGTGCAGAAAGAGGAACTGGTGTCGAAGATTGACGCCGAAAAAAATCAGGAGACTCTGGAAGAAGCGCGGGCCACATACGATCAACTGCGCGAAACGTTTGACCTGAAGCGCAAGGCAGCGCAGGCGGCAATCCGGATTTTGGAAATTCAACGCGACCGCACCCAGCATACGATGCTGCATGCGCAGGGAAACGCGAACCTGATGCAGATTCGGGCGCCCATCGACGGCATCGTGGTGCTAAACACGGTCTGGAAACAAGGCACGATGGGCGAAGTGCAGGAGGGCGACCAGGTGCGGCCTGGCGTGCCTTTTATGCAGGTAGTGAATCCGGCGGCCATGCAGGTTCGCGTGCTGGCCAACCAGGAAGACTTTCCCAGCTTGCGCGTCGGTCAGCCGGCAAAGGTGCGGCTGGATGCCTATCCGGAACTGGTCTTTCCCGCAAGAGTGGAACTGCTCGCGCCGATCGGAGAGGGCGGCGATTTTTCCAGCCGCTTGCGTGAATTTGCTGTGATCGTTTCCATTGAAGGAAACGATCCGAAGTTGATGCCTGATCTCTCCGCCGCAGTCGACGTCGATGTCTTAAACTCTGGCGCCACAATGGCTGCACGGCAAGGTGCGGGAGGCGCCGCCCGGTGAAAGATCGTCTCATCCAATTGTGGATTCGCCGCAAGGTTTTGGTGGTCACAATCATTGTGCTGGCCGGGTGCGGAGTCGTTCTGGGTGCTGTCCGGCTCAGCCGCCGGTCGCCAACGGTACCAACGTTTGAAGTCAAACGCGGCGAGTTTTTGGATTCGGTGCAGTTTCGGGGCGAAGTAAAAGCGTTGAAGTCGGTCACCATCAGCGCCCCGGCCGAAGCCGGCGATCTGCAGATCGTGAAGCTCACGCCGGAAGGAACAGCAGTAAAGGCGGGCGACGTTCTGGTGGAATTCGACAAAACGAAGACCGAACAGGATCTGGCGCAATTCCGCTCCAGCCTCAAGTCGGCGGTGGCGAGCATAGACCAAGCGCGGGCCCAGGCACGGCTGGCGGAGGAAGAAGACAAGACGGCGGTGCTGAAAGCGCGCTACGACGTGGAGGCGGCGAAACTGGACGCCAGCAAGCAGGAAATCCTCTCCAAAATTGAGGGGGAGGAGAAGAAGCTGGTGCTGGCCGACTGTGAGCAGAAGCTGCACGAGGCCGAAACGAAAGAGAAATCAGACCAGGCGCTCAACCGGGCAACGATTGAGAGTATGGTGCAAGCCAGCCAAAAAGCTCAATACGACGTCGATAAGGCAGAACGCGCGTTGGCGCGCATGAGCGTGAAAGCTCCCTCCGCCGGAATCGTCAGCGTTCTCGAACACTGGATGGGCGGGAATATGGCGCCATACAAGACTGGTGATCGCGCGTGGCCGGGAGCAGCAATCGCGGAACTGCCAGATGCTTCCACGCTTCGAGTCACGGCCCGGGTCGACGAAACCGAGCGCGGGCGGCTGGCGATCAAACAGCCGGTGACGGTGCAGTTGAATTCGATTCCTGACCGGCAGTTTACTGGCCACGTCGAGCAAATCAGCGCGATCGCGAGTCCGGATTTTTCTGGTGGCTGGCCTATCGCGCGGAATTTTCTGCTGGAAGTTGTACTCGATCAGACCGACTCCCGATTCAAGCCAGGCATTACCGGCCAGGTGAACGTGGTGGTGGATAAGGTACAGAATGCGCTTACGGTTCCGGCACAGGCTCTGTTCCAAAAATCGGGTCAAAACGTAGTTTATGTGTGGCAAGGCTCGCAGTTTGAGGAACACGAGATCGAGGTGGGACGAAGAAGCGCAGACAAAATTCTGATCGCAAAGGGTCTGCGCGGCGGTGAGAAAGTGGCGCTCAGCGATCCGACAAACAAGGAATAAGGAATACGGAGCGATGCGTTCGAGATGAGAAGCCGGCGGGCAATCACGTGGTCGGTGGTCGCGGTGGTCCTGCTGGCCGTGGCGGGCGTGGTGGCCGCGGTGCGGCGTGCTGCCCCGGTTTCAGCAGGAAGCGAGATTCCGACCAGTCAGGTGAAACGCGGCGATCTCGACATGAAGGTGTACGCCGACGGCGAATTGCGGGCAACCCATTCGCAAGTGCTGACCGCACCGCCCATCGGAGGCGGTGCGCTGCAGATTACACACTTGCTCCATACCGGCACGATAGTGAAGAAAGGTGACCTGGTGATGGAGTTCGATCCCACCGAACAGCGCTACAAGCTGGAGCAGAACCGTTCGGAGTTGCAGCAGGCGGAACAGGAGATCACCAAGGCAAAGGCGGATGCCGCCGTGCAGTCCGCGCAGGATAAAGTCGCGCTGCTGAAGGCGCGCTACGATGTACGTCGCGCCGAACTTGACGTGCAAAAGAACGAGCTGGTCTCGACCATCGACGCACGCAAGAACGATTTGGCGCTCGATCAAGCCAAACGTGTGTTAGCTGAGCTGGAACAGGACGTGAAATCGCGCAGCGTGTCGAACCAGGCCACCATCGCCCTGGCGGAAGAAAAACGCAACAAGGCGAAGCTGGCCATGGATCAGGCGCAAGGCAACATCGACAAAATGCATGTCACGGCACCCATGGATGGCCTGGTAGCGCTCGATAAAAACGAGAACGCCTCGGGTGGGTTCTACTTCACCGGTATGTCATTGCCGGAATATCGCGAAGGCGATCAAGTCGAAGCCGGAAGGACCATAGGGCAGGTCATCGATCCCAAAGAGATGCAGATGATCGCCAAGGTGGGTGAACTCGAACGCAACAACATTAAGGAAGGGCAACCCGTTGACATGCAGCTCAACGCGCTTCCAAACACGATCATTCACGGAACGGTGAAAACAGTCGCCGGCAGTAGCGCCCGCAGGTTCTGGGACGACGACACCAGCACAAAATTTGAGGTCACGATCGCTTTGTCCTCTTCGGGGGCGGGATCAGACTTGCCGCTGCGACCGGGGATGACAGCTCAAGTCTGGATTCATGGCGATGCCAAAAAGAATGTGCTTTACATTCCGCGGCAGGCACTTTTTCTCAAGGAGAATAAGCGAATTGTCTTCGTGAAGAGCGGCAATACCTTCGATGCTCGTGAGGTAAAGATTCAAGGTGAGAACGAGAGCCGCGCGGCGATTGAAGGCATTGGCGCGGGGACAGAGGTCGCGCTGATCGATCCGACTGCTCCGAAGAAAGCCTCCAGTTCTGCTGCATCGCCTGCGGCAGGAGGTACACCATAATGTCGAGCCTGGCTTCGACGGCGCCGGTGCGCGTTCTGCGCGGCTATCAACAGTGGGGCCCGGACCTTCAGCTCGGATTGCAGAACCTGTTGCTGCACCGGCTGCGCTCGCTGCTGACTATGCTGGGGATGATTTTTGGCGTGGCGGCCGTCGTTTCGATGCTTTCGATCGGCGCCGGAGCGCGGCAGAAAGTCATGGCGCTGATCGAGCAGATGGGCGTCCACAACCTGATTGTCGAGGCCAAAGAGACCACCGAATGGCAGGCACACCAGAAAGTGCGCAAGATTTCGCCCGGGCTGACGTTCCAGGATTACCGGGTGATCCAGGATGATGTGGGCGACATTGTCGCGGCCACGCCGCGCAAGCGGCTGACGCCTACGAAGACGATTCCGAAGTCGCAGCAGGATCCGCCGACGGTGTACGGAGTAAATCCGAGTTACCTGAAAATCGCCGGGCTGCATGTGCTGCAAGGGAGATTCTTCACTGACGATGAAGAAACGCGAGCGGCCCCGGTGTGCGTGCTGGGCGCGGCGGCCCGGACGAGCCTGTTTGGCGGCACCGACCCGCTGGGCCAGTACGTAAAAACGAACGAGCAATGGTTTCGCGTGATTGGCGTAGCTTCCCCCCAGCTCAGCTCACAAACAGAAGTGGCGGGGGTGCCGACGCAGGACCTCAACAACACACTTTATGTGCCGCTGAATTCGGCGATGCTGCGGCTGGAAGATTCCTACAGCGATGTGCGCGATGAGATTGACGGCATTTACCTCAAGATCCGCGATGGCGCCGACATGCCATCGGTGGCGCAGGTAGTGCGGGCGATCCTGGATTCCTCGCATCATTCCGCGGGAGATTTCAGCGTGATCGTGCCCGCCGAACTGCTGGCTGAACAGAGGCGGACGGAGCGATTGTTCAACGCGGTGATGGTGGCGATTGCTTCGATTTCCCTGCTGGTGGGCGGGATCGGGATCATGAACATCATGCTGGCCAGCATCCTGGAGCGGACGCGGGAAATTGGGGTACGCCGGGCGGTGGGGGCGCGGCAGGCGGACATTATCCGGCAGTTCGTGGTCGAGGCCATGCTGATCTCGTTTGTGGGCGGAAGCTTCGGCATTGTCTTCGGCTTCGTGATGTCGCGGCTGATCGCGTGGCTGGCGGGGTGGTCCACGATTGTGACGGCCACTTCCATTCTGCTGGCGTTTATCGTTTCGATTTCCGTGGGACTGGTTTTCGGGATCTACCCGGCCGTCAAAGCCGCGCGCCTGGACCCGGTGGAAGCGATCCGGTACGAGTAGAATTGTTGATTTTTGATTGTTGATTGTTGAATGAATCACTCCTGATCTGGAATCGACCTGGTTCATTCAACAGTCAAAGATCAACAATCAACAATGTCCTTATCGCTGGGGACCCTGCAGCCACACGCTTTCCATCAGACCCAACTGGAGGATTGAATGAGAAACCCTCGCCCCTGGTTATTCACTTGTGTGTTAGTGATTTTTCTCGTGCCGCTCTGGGCGCAACAGAAAGAGGGATATCGCGAACTGGTGACCGAGCAGGTTCGCTCGGGCAAACTGGGCGCGCCGGAGCATCTGCGAAGCTACCTGGTGGAAGGCAAGCTGCGGCTGAGCCTGCGCGATGCGGTGGTGCTGACGCTCGAAAACAACAGCCTGGTGCGGATTCAGGAGACGCAGGTGGAATCGGCAAAGGTTGGTCTGCTGGGGGCGCACCAGCCGTTTGACCCGCTGCTGACGAGTTCGTACAACGTGAACAGCACTACGTTTCCGCCCACTGGCTTGGGCCTGGCCTCGAGCGCGGGTACCACCCAGACCGCGCAGCTCGGCTATTCGGAGACCTTCTGGACGGGCACCAGCGTCCAGGCATTTCTCAACAGCAACAACGGTTACGCTAGCAGTTGTTTCGCTTTTGTGGCTGGACGCTGTGTAACGACGGCCACTGGTTTCAATCCAGAAATCAGCTCCACGTTGAATTTTCAGATCACGCAACCGCTGCTGAAAAATGGATGGCTGTTTCCAAACAAGGCTCCGCTGGTGATTGCGCGCCGCAATCTGGAGCAGTCACAGGCGAGTTTTGCCGCCGAGGTCAGCAGCAGCATTCTGCAGGCCGTAAATCTGTATTGGGCGGTGGTGGAAGCGCGGGGAAGTCTGGAGGTTGCGAAACGTTCGCAGGACGCAGCGGAAACGTCTTACAAGCGCGACAAACGGGCGCTGGAGCTGGGGGCGCTGCCGCCGCTGGACATCTACCGGTCGGAATCGCAGGTGGCATCGCGGCGGGTGCAGGTGATCCAGAGCGAATATGGACTCAAGCAGGCCGAAGATGCGCTGCGCATGACGATCGGCGCAGACCAGGATCCGTACTTCGAAGCGCTCGACCTTGAACTCACCGAACAGCCCGAACCGGCGGGAGAACTGCGCACGATTGACGCAGCCACGGCCCTGCAACGGGCGCTGACGAAGAGGCCGGAGGTCGCGGCGGCGCGAGCTGCCCTGGCGACTGACGACATCCGAATTCGGCTGGCGCACAATCATCTCCTGCCTGAACTCGATCTCACCGGCATTTATGCGAGCAACGGTGTAGGAGGCACTCAGTTCATCAGCACGGCTCAAGGGATCACAAAGATCACAAGTTCCTCGCTGAATCAGCTCTTCGGCTTCGGTTATCCGACTTATGGTGGGCAGCTGTCGCTGACCCTGCCCATCAAGAATCGCGGTGCAAAGGCGGAACTGGGCAACGCGCTGGTTTCGCGGCGGGGCGATCTATATGGGGAACGGCAAGTCCGCGAGCAGGTCATGCTCGACGTGAACAACGCCGTCCACCAACTGGAGCAGGCCAAGCTCAGCATTGCCGCGGGCAAGGAATCCCTGGACCTGGCCAAGAAAAATACGGCGGCCGAACAGCGCAAATATGAACTGGGCCAGGGGACAATCTTCCTGGTGCTGGAAGCGCAAACCGAAGAAGCAACGGCGGAGCAGACCTTGCTGCAGGCGCAGGTGGGATATCAGCTCGCGGTTGCGGGACTGGACCATGCCACCGGTGAATTGCTGGAGCCTTACAACGTGCAGATCGCAGGGCTCACGAAGTAGGCGTGCAGCTGGAACGATGTCAGCCAGTTCTCAATTGCGTGGAATTGTAACGGTCAGGAAGACAAAAAAGCCCCGCCCAAGCGTAGCTTGGACGGGGCAAGTGATTGTGCGCCTTAGTGAGTCACCGTCAGCTGAATGCTCGTTGTGGCTTGCGTGACGTTTGTCGCCGAGGCGGTAACGGTCACGGTATAGGTTTGGCTGCCGCCCCCGCCACCATTGCTCGAACCGCTGCCGCACCCTACCCAGCTCACCACCAGCAGCAATGCCAGACCACACCAGAGCCAATTTCTCCGCCTCCGGATTGCACCCGCAGCAACCGGCAGCAGCAAGATGCCGGGCAGTACGAATAATCCAAGCATCCCCAATGAGGACCCGCGCGCCGGACGAATGAGCGCAGCACTTCCAGCGGCCGTGTTGATCGTCATCGTCACATTGGCCGGCGACGGGAGGCTGGTGACCGGCGAGAATGTGCAACTCCCGTTGGCCGGCAGACCCGAACAGGCAAATGTGACTGCGGTGGGGATCGCAGCGTTGGCAGAGACTGCAAGCGTCACCGTCCCCTGCTGGCCTCCTGCGATTGTGAGAGAGGTCGGAGTCGGCGCCACTGTGAGCGTTGTTTGAGCTACCGTGACACTCGTTGCTGGTGATGTCGAGGGTGCATCGTTAGCGCCGTCGCCGCCAAAGCAGGCAACGACACTGTTGGTGCCCACACCTAGCTGCGCTCCTGTAATTCCCGACAAGGAGGCAGTGGCGTTGCAACTCGTGGTGCAAGCGGTTGCCGGAACCAGGATCGCCGATCCTAACGCAGTGCCGGTGCAGGATGAGCCCGGGTAAAAGTTGACAGTCCCGAGGGGCGGAGCGATGCCACCCCGGCCGGTAGCCGTTACCGTCGCCTTCAGATCAGTGCTGGTGCTTGTAAAAATCGAAGCCGGGTTGGCGGCGATCGTTGTGGTGCTGGCGAACTGCGGAGTGACGCGAGTCCAGTTCGTTACCAGGTTGGTTATATTGACGCTGCCCAGACCAGTCGCGTCATTGTAGCCTGCGCTGGTGGGAAAGGCCGGCTCGAATGTACTGATCGAATTGGAAAGCAGCCCGTACGCATCGCCGCCTGTCTTCGTGTAGCAGTTTGGCGAGCCGGTGGCACAGGGCTCGTCGTTGCTGGACACCAGGCATCCCGCGTTATTGCCGGCCAGGCAGGTGCTGGTTCCGTATTGAGAGGTTCGGTTGATGCTGTGGAACGTGCAACTCGGAAAGATGCTGCCGTAGCTGCTGATGGCATGGATGTTGGACCCTTCGCAGGTGTACGCGCTAGGCGCACTGGTTGAAGTATTCTCGCCGCTTGCCGTTCCGTACTCGCTCGTGGCAAGAGCGTACAGCGTGTAGTTTGCCTGGCCCTGGCGCGTAGGCTGGGCGGGATTGCCGGACGGCCACGCCTGGTTGATCAGGCCGATGAGGCCGGCGACCATTGGAGCCACGAAAGACGTTCCGCCCCCTGCCATGTCCAGCGCATCGGTCTCATTTGTGTAGTTACACGGAGCAATGTCCGATTCGCAGAACAGCAGAACATGGGCCCAACTGCTACCATCCGAAGCATACAGCGAAATGTCAGGCAGGTTGCGGAAGCTGGTCGAGGTGTAGTTCGTGCTAAGGCCGACGCCATACGCGCTCTGCCACGTGGGCAGGGCGGAGATGGTGCTGATGCCGCCGGAGCCGCCGTCGAGAGTTGTGAATGGGTAGGCCGGCGAAAAGTGTGTACCGTCGTTGCAAAGTCCTTCCGGACCGTTGGGGTAGGTAATATTGTCGGCATACCTGAAGTAATCCACCAAGATTGAGTTGCCGCAAGTGTTATTCCAGGCGGTCTCCGGAATATAGGACAGAGCGGATCCATACGGCGAGATGTCGTTGGTGTTCCAGTAAGCGGTAGGGTTAAAGTTCGTCTGATACGCGTCGCTGAAATCGGTGCCACCCGCCGCGATGTTATACGGTGTGGATGCGATGCCATTTACTGATATGCCGCTCACGCTTATATCGTGACCATTCGGTCCCAGACCGTTTCCGCGATCGCATGT
>Ga0187818_10000476_pt1 | contig 14533 bp, 12 predicted proteins | sample NC_wetland_sal_i_14_FD_130581 | JGI IMG/M metagenome (GOLD analysis project Ga0187818, IMG submission 130581) | Wetland sediment microbial communities from Neuse River Estuary, North Carolina, USA - SO4_3 | ecosystem: Environmental > Aquatic > Freshwater > Wetlands > Sediment | place: USA... | reverse complement strand
GCCGAGGGAGATTCTCGGAGAGGGCATTGTACTCAATGTCAGCCCGAACTCCTCTACCGTGTTCATCACCTTCAGCCGCGTCGAGCTTTTTGCCGGCGACTACGTGGAAATCGAGTAACCACCCCGCCAACTTTTTTCACTTTTCAGCCCGCGTCATTTTTCTTGGCGCGGGCTTTTTCTTTTCCCCGCCTTATTTCTCTTCCCCCACAATTTCGCAGGTGAAACCATAGATTCGCGTGGCCGGCGCCTTCCACGCGTCCGCGGCCAATCCCGCTTTGTAGCAGGTTTCCCTCAGGAACTGCACTCTTTCCAAATGGTGTTCCACCGCCACTTGCGGCAGCAGCAGTCCCCGGCGAAATCCCTGTTCCACCAGCAACCCGTGCTTTCCAATCTCGATCTCTTCCGGTTGGATTTGTTGCAGTGGTGACAGCAGCGATACTTCGAGCTCTAGGTCTTGGAGTTCCTCTGGCTGCATCGGGTTGAACCGTGGATCCTCCAAGGCTGCGCTGGCTGCACACCGCACAATACTTTCTCCCAGCGGATCCTTCGACTCGATCACGCCGATGCAGCCGCGCAGACGTTTCCCCACGTGCAGTGTGACAAACACCCCGCACCGCTCTTCGAACACTCCTGTCTTGGGAAGGTTATCCGGCAGCCGACCACGGCAAACAGCTTCCACCACTGCCTGGCGCGCCAGATCCAGGATGTTTTTCCGGTCGGTTTCAGAGAGGCACTGCATCCTGCGGTTTCTTCTGTGGCTCCATCACACTCAGCTTACGCCGTTGCTTGATCTGGTCGTCCAGCTGATTCCAGAATCTGTAAAAGTACTGTGCCGCGGATACCAGCGCGCTGATCACCACTAGCCACAGCAGCACTAGCCCCAACTCCCTCAGAGAGGGGTGCCTCGCGCCGTAAATCAGCACTGCGGCCGCACATACCTGCAAAACCATTTTCGTTTTGCCCAGCGTAGACACAGCAATCGTAAATCCTTCTGCCGAGGCAATATTCCGCAATCCTAAAATCACTAATTCGCGCCCGATGATGATCACCACCATCCACGCTTTTGCCAAGTGCATGTCCACTAGGGAAATGAACGCCGCGCAAATCAGGAGCTTATCCGCGATCGGATCCAGCAGAATCCCCAACGTTGTCACTTGGGCGCGCCGCCGCGCAAAATATCCGTCCGCCCAGTCCGTTGCTGCCGCCACCAGCAGGATCAGCACGCCCCAGAACTCAAAGTGCATCGGAAATCCCCATAACTCCACGTTCGGAGTACGGGTTAGCAGCACCACGATCAACACGGGTACGATGAATATCCGCAACAGGGTCAATGTGTTCGGAAGGTTCATAAGGACGCGGACGACGACGGTGTTTCTGCTCCTTCTCTGGGCACTGCGCTCACTATAGACTCCACACCTTCGAGCGTCAACGTTGCTGCCCACCCTCCGCCCGGCCCCAAACGCGGTACTCTCCGGTTACTAAAGCCAGATTCCCTTTTCATTTAGCCTGGTACTCTTTCGTAACATCCCTGCTGCAAACCTGTGCAAATTCACAATTCCACGGGCATGTGAAATTTGAACATTTCAGACGTGACGCCGATCCTAGCGCGCCTATAAGTGATTTAGTATCTATCTGATACAAACTGAAATTCTCGCTGGCAGGATTTTCGTGAGGTCAGGCGGAGTTCCATCTCGAAACTGCTCCCCTAAACTTTCCACAGTGTTTTCCACAAGCCCGCCTACACCCGCACGGGCCCTCTCCCGCAACTTTTTGTCACATTTCATTCATATTTCAGTTCATTGGTGAGGGTTACTCGAAAGTCACTATCTTTCATTTTCCTCAAGCTCAGATCGCGTGCGGGCCCCGCAATACTCGCACCGGCAGGAACAGGATCGCTCGCAACAGCGCAAACACTCCGTTCACCGCGATTCCCATAATCCGGAACGGCAGCAGCAACAGCCACACAAACGGATATGCCACCAGCGCTAGCAGCGCGATTGGCCAGCACACCACCAACAGGATGCACCACAAGAAAAAGGCAGCCATGTTCAGCACCCCCTATTCAACGATACGAACCCGATGGCCGTAATGTTTCCTTCGCAACAAAGTCTTTCAGTTTCAATCGACGCGCCACGGCCTCCGGAACTTCGGCTTCCAGTTCCATGTGCGAATCGCTGACCTGCGACTGCACGACGCGTCCCAACGCATGAATCAACGCCAGCGCGCGCCCCTCGCTCAAAGGCATGCGCAATGACAACTTGACCAGTGGATCCACTGGCAGCGCTAAATCGATCCGCCGCAACAATTCATCCAGCCCTTCTCCTGTCAAGGCGGAAACGAACACCGGCGGTTCCTGGCCGTCCGCCGTCCGGGACCATGCCGCCGTGAACTGTTCGCGCTGTTCCGGCGACAGCCGGTCCACTTTGTTGAACACGCGAAGCCGTGGCCGTTCCATCACGCCGAGATCGTCCAAGATTTTTTCCACTTCCTGCTCCAACTCCTCGTGATATGGATTGGAGATATCGCTCACCTGCAGAAGCAATGCCCCTTCCTGCACTTCTTCCAACGTGGCGCGGAATGCCGCCATCAATCCCTTCGGCAGCGCCCGAATAAAACCTACCGTGTCGGACACTAGAATCCTGCGGTTCGACGGCAAGCGGAGCGCCCTCACCGTCGGGTCCAGGGTCGCGAACATCCGCGACGAGACGAGCACCTCGGCCCGGCTCAGCGCATTGAACAGCGTGGACTTCCCCGCGTTCGTATACCCGACGATCGCCACCGTCCCCAGCGGCACGGCGTTTCGCGCTTCTCTTCTCAGCGCTCGCTGCTGGCGCACTTCGTCGATGCTTTCCTGTATTCTCCGAACCCGTTCCCGGATGCGCCGCCGGTCGGTCTCTAATTTCTTTTCACCGGGGCCGCGCACGCCGATTCGTCCCGCGCCGCCTCCAGCTCCTCCAGAGCCGCCCCCGCCGCTTTTGCCGCCGAGCCGCGACAACTGCGTGCCTTTCCCGGTCAGCCTCGGCAACATGTAATTCAGCTGCGCCAGTTCCACTTGTAACTGCCCTTCCCGGCTCCGCGCATGTCGCGCAAAGATATCCAATATCAACTGCGTCCGGTCGATCACGCGGCGGTCTGTTACTTCTTCTATGTTCCGCTGCTGCACGGGCGTCAATTCACTGTCGAATATAATCAGCGGCGCCTGCCGCGCCGTCGCCTCCGCCCTAATCTCTTCCAGTTTTCCTCGCCCCACCAGCGTTGCGGGGTCGGCCGTGTCTCGCAACTGAAAAATCGTGCCCGTGATTTCCGCGCCTGCGCTTTGCGCCAACTCGACAAGCTCTGCAAGCGATTCGCGTCCCCGCTCCCCGGTGGGCATGCCCGGAAATCGCGGCGCGCGCTTCCAACCGATCCCCACCAAAAGGGCTCGTTCGGAAACAGAAGTATCGTGCTGGGTTCTCATAGGTGAAGTAGGACCGGTCTCGTCGCGCAGACTTTGCGCCGCCTGGGGGGAACTTGCTTCATCAAGTGGATTATACGTCCATTCCGTTTGCGCCGGATACCATCGCTCCGAGCTCGGCGCGTATTTTCTCCAGCGCCTCTCTTTGAATCCTCGCGTCGTCGCCAAAACCTGCTAACCACTGCACTCGCTTTTCTCTCCGGAACCACGTCAGTTGTCTCTTCGCGTACCGCCGCGTCGCTTGCTGGATTGCCGCCCGCGCCTCTTCCAGCGCCAATTCCCCCTTCAAAACACGCCGCAGCTCGCGATATCCAATGAAGTTAAACGCCTTGGCGCTTTCCGGCAATCCACTTTCCACCAGGCCGCGCACTTCCTCCAGCCATCCCCGCGCCAACATTGCTTCGGTGCGTTCCTCCACCCGCTTGTAGAGTTCTTCCCTGTCCGGACTCAGCCCAATCTTGACTGCCCGCCAGCCCTGCAATGGTTTCCGGCCTCCCTGATGGACTTCAGAGAGCGGCCGTTTCGCCAGCAAACACACTTCGATGGCGCGTATCAGCTTTTGTTCATCCGCCGCCAAAATTTTTTTCGCCGATGTCCGGTCCAACCGTTGCAGCACGCGGTGCAAATATCCCGGTTTATGCTTCGCCGCGCTCGCCCACAATCGCTCTCTCAACTCTTCCGATCGCTGCGGCACATCCGCCAAGCCTTCCAACAACACGCGCAGGTACAGCCCTGTCCCCACGGTAAAAATCGGCAGCTTTTTCCGCACGCGAAGGTGCTTCAGCACCTCGATCGCTCGCTCTCGATATCCGCCCGCGGTCGCTTCCTCGGTGCCTTCCAGCAGATCCATTAAGTGATGCGCCACCCCGCGCCGCTCTTCCATCGTCGGCTTTGCCGTCCCGATGTCAAAACCGCGATACAACTGGGTCGAATCGCAGGCAATCACTTCTCCGTTGAGTCGTTCCCCCAGCCACACGCCCAACGCCGATTTTCCTGACGCGGTTGGTCCTACGATGGCTACGAGAGGCAGTTCGGAAAACACATTCATTTGTGGAAGAGAAAAGGCCACGCCCGAATTACCAGGATAATTAGCACAATCAGCGCCAACAGCAGGCTACCGATCACTTGTTGGCGGGCGGGCTTCATCTTCGATCTATTCTACGGGCAGGTCGGTTCGTTGTAGCAATAGGTATATCGCAATTCGATGTATGGCCCTTTGAACGCCGGCGGCAGCGGCGGGAACGGATTCGACGCCCGGATCGACGATACCGCAGCGCGATCCAATGGTTCCTTGCCCGACGAGGAATAAAGTTGCGGGTCGCCCTCGGTTACGCTGCCATTCCTATAGATCCTGAATATCAGCGATAGTTTCCCCTGGTCCCCGAGCGATACCGATGCAGGCATGACCGCGTACCAGTTCTGCTTCACCGTAATGTATACGCGGTGCAAGTAGTCATTGAAATCGACTCCCTCGGTGTCCGAGAGAATCTCGATCCCGACACCCGCCGTCGGCCCGTGACCTCCGCCGCCACGCCCGCTTCCCCCCAAGGGCCCGTTTCCACCCATCGGCGCCGGTGTATTCATTCTCCCCGCGGACCGCGCGGCATCGCGAATCGCATCTCCCGGCGATTGCAACTTTGGCAAATCCAGCCCTCTCTGTGGCACGGGCATACTGGGCGTATCCAACTTCACCGGCGGTTTGGGAAAATCGCCTTGGGCTCCCTGTGCCGGCGGCTGCGGCGTAGGCGCAACCGCGTTGGGCTTCGGCACCGGCGCATTGGGCAATTCCCTCTTGGGAGCCTCGGGTTGCGGCGCGGGCACCGGTGGCGGCTCAATCGTTGGCGCAATTTTCCGGATCTCCCGCGGATCCACCTTTACTGTTGGGTGCGGCGCCGGCGGCGCCGACGGCTTCAGCGCCTCCAACGCCCCCGGCCGTAACAACACCGAAATCTGTTTCCGTCCGATCTCCTCTTCCTCGTTCGTACGCACATGCGGCCCAAAAATCTTGGGTTCGAAAATCAAAAATAGTACCAGAAAGATGTGGAACGCGACCGAACTGACGGTCCTCACTATGTCAGTCGACGTCGTCTCCGTCGCCCGTTCCGGCGGAAGGAAGCTCACTTCCCCGGTCTGCATGATATCCGGTTCAACCAGGTCTTCCGATACCGGCAGACTTTCTGGCAGTTCCTCCGGCGGCGCCACTCCCTGTGGAATCGAAATGCGCTCGTCCATCTCCGTCGGCTGTGCCGGCAATGTGGATTCATCCGGCCGCTGCACCGCTTCGACGTTGATGTCTCGTGGCACCACCATGCGCGTCGCAATCGCTTCCAGCGGTAAATTCGTAGGGATGGTCGAGTGTCCGTCCAACATCACAATGGGCAGCGTTGAGGGCACCAGCGTGCGCTCATCCAGCGAGGATGGGCGTCGCCGTGTCGTCGGCACGTCGCCGGCTGGCAGACTCGCTCCCTTCGGAACTAGGATCCGCGGAATCATCGGTTCACTTTTCCTGGAACACTCGGTGCTACAGGTTGGACGCGGGCAGCATGCTCCCGGATGCTTTCCATGACACGGCTCGCCAGTTCTAATGCCGCCCGGCCCGCCGCTCCATCCGTCTTCGGTGCTACGCGGGTTTTCACTGCTTCCACAAACGCTTCCAACTCTCCTCGCAATGGTTCCACGTCGGGCGCCGGCAACTTCTCGAATGCAAATTCCGGCTGTGAACCCGGACGCTTCACGCTGACCCGCAAGGCATCGCGCCGCGCGTAGTCCAGGGAAATGTATTCATGTTGCTGGAAAAATCGCATCTTCCGCACGCGTTCTGTCGACACGCGGCTCGCCGTGACATTCGCCACCGCTCCGCCCGCAAACTCCAGCCGGGCGTGCGCGATATCCACCTTATCCGTCAGCACCGGTATCCCCACCGCTTCCACTTCCTCCACCGGCTCCTTCACCAACGCTAACAGGATGTCCAGGTCATGAATCATCAGATCATAAATAACGTCCACATCCAGGCTCCGTGGCGTGAATACCCCCAGCCGGTGCACCTCAAAAAACAGCGGCCGGTTCACCACCGGCTCCACCGCAAGCACCGCCGGATTGAACCGCTCCACGTGTCCCACCTGCAGGATCCGTCCATTCCGCTTTGCCGCAACAATCAGTTCGTCGGCCTCTTCCACTGTCCGCGCCATGGGCTTCTCGACCAACACGTCGATGCCCATCTCTATCAAGCCACAGCCCACTTCCTGGTGCACCACCGTCGGCACCGCCACGCTCGCCGCATCCACCGCCCCACGCAGCTCCCCTATACTTTGGAACGCTCGTGTCTGAAATTCTTGCGCGATTTTCCCGGCTCTCTCCACGTCCTGGTCGAATACCCCTGCCAGCTCGACAGCTTCCAGTTCGCGGTACACCCGCGCGTGATTCCGGCCGAATTCGCCGCACCCGACCACGGCCACGCGAATTTTGCGCGGTCCTGCTCCCGCACCGGTACCTGCGCTCATTCTTTGTTCATTCCCTGGGAATTGCTTAATGGTTCCGCGGCCTGCATGGGGGGAAATGCCTGAATCGCAATTCCCGCGGCGTCGGCCAATTCGATCAGTTTCTCGCGGTCAAACAAGAGTGTCCGCGCCGCATCGATGGCTAATGCCGTGGCCCCCGCCTTCTTCATAGATTCGACGGTCGGTAGTCCTACCACGGGTACGTCGAAGCGCATGTCCTGTTTCGGCTTACTCACCTTCACCACCACCAGGGGCTTCCCCTCCCCGAATCGTGCCGCCCGAGCGATCGTCTCGTCCGTACCTTCCATCGCTTCCACCGCCACGCACGCGCGATCCGCGATCACGACGGTCTGTCCTATATCCATCGCCGCAATTTGCCGCGCCACTTCCAAACCGTATTGCATGTCCGCAGCTTCGTGTTCATTCGGCGTGCGCCGGGTCAGCACACCCGCCTCCGGCACCAGCGGCTTCAGGAACATGGTCGAGTCCACCAACTGGATCCCTTCCTCTTCGAACACCTTGGCCACCGCCCCAATGAGCGAATCTGTGTTCTTCCGCGGCAACGAAAACAACAGCTTCGCCAATTTCCAGTCCGGCCGGATTGCGCTGAAGATCTTGTTGTGCTTCACTTGCCCGGCCATCACCGCCTGCTTCACGCCTTCTTGCTGCATCAACGCGATAGCCTTGCTCAATTCTCCCAGGCTCACCCAGTGCAGCCGCTTCGCCAGCTTCTCCAATTCCGGTGAAGCTTCTTCTTTCAGCGCGATCACCGCCATTTCAATTCCCTGGCTGCGCGCTCCTTCCAGCACCAGAAACGGAAAGCGCCCGTTCCCCGCGATCAGTCCCCACCCTGCTGTGCTGTTCAAAGATTCCGGCATGAATCTACGGCTCGCCTTACTTCACGATCCCCCGTTCGGCCTTTTCCACGAATCCAATCAGCTCTTGTACGTCCGCGGAATCCGCCAACGTCTTCCGCATCTCTTCCAGTGCCTGTGTCGTATTCTTCCTCGATCGCAGCAGTAACCGAAACGCGCGCTCCAGTGCCTGGATGCGTGCGGGAGAAAATCCTTTCCTCTCCAGCCCGATCGTGTTTGGCCCGAAGCACTTTGTCTCGCGCTCTGTCACAATCAACGAAAACGGCGGCACATCCTGCGTAATCACCGTGCACGCGCCTATGTACGCGTACCGCCCCAGCCGGCAAAACTGGTGCACCGGCGAAAACGCCCCCAGCGTCACGAAGTCCTGCACCGTCACGTGTCCCGCCAGCGTCGCACCATTCACGAACAACGTATTGTTGCCCACCTGGCAATCGTGTCCAACGTGCGAGTACGACAAAAAGAAATTGTCGTTCCCAATCCGCGTGATCCCCCCGCCTTTCTTCGTCCCGCGACTGATGGTCACATGTTCACGGTAGATATTCCCCTCGCCTGCCACCAGTTCCACATGTTCCCCGCGGAAGGTATAGTCCTGCGGATCTCCGCCGATCACACAAAAGGGGTGAAATACATTTCGTGCCCCAAATTTCGATGGCCCGTGGATCACCGCGTGCTCGTGCAGTATGCAGCCGTCTCCCAGGTCCACGTCCGCTCCCACCACCGCGAACGCACCCACTTCTACCGCCGCTCCAATTTTCGCCGCCGGCGAAACCACCGCTTGCGGGTGTATCTTCCCTGTGCTCATTTTCCTGCGTTATTTGCTCGGTCGCGGTCCACCATCACGCACATCAACGTCGCTTCGGTCGCCAGATTCTCTTCCACGAACGCTTTTGCTTCGATCTTGCAGAGGTCGCCCTTCCACGCCTTTATGTTCACTTCCACCCGCAACTGGTCTCCTGGCACTACGGGCCGCCGGAACTTCACGTCATTCATCGACGCCAGGTAAAGCAGCTTTTGATCCCGGTCCGGGATCTCCTGCAACAGCAACAATCCCCCCGCCTGCGCCATCGATTCCAGGATCAACACTCCCGGCATCACCGGCTTCCCGGGGAAATGCCCCTGAAAAAATGCTTCGTTGATCGACACGTTCTTGATCGCCACGATCCGCTTCAACCGCTCCATCTCCACCACTTTATCGATCATTAGAAACGGGTACCGGTGCGGCAAAAACTTTTGTATCTCATTGATGTCCAGTTGCATGCCCGCTCCTGTGCCGCAAACTGTCTTTCAGCGACACATCCTCCGTATCTCGCAAACTTACTATTATAAGCAATGTACCCGCTCTGCGCAGCCTATCTTCTTTACTTCCTCACACTTCCTAGGACCGCTTATCCCCTCAGGGCTGCACTGTTGCCCGGAGCACTTTGCATTGCTACCATCTCCTCATCATGGCTCAGCAGACACTTCCCAAAACTCTCCATGCTCACCTTCGTAAACGGCTCCCGCGGATGATGGACACTTTGCGCCAGCTCACCCTCATCGAATCCCCCAGTCTCGAAAAAAACCACGCAGACCGCTGCGCTGGCTTTCTCGCTGACGAATGGCTGCTCCGCGGAACTCTCGTCCAAGTCATCCAACAGAGACATCGCGGCGATCATCTCCGCGCCGTCTGGACCCCCTTGTCGGCTCCTCCTCGTTCGCAACTCCTTGTCCTCGGCCATTACGATACGGTCTATCCTACCGGCACTCTTTCCAAAATGCCCTTCCGCATCGTTGGCGGAAAGGCTTTCGGCCCCGGCACCTTTGACATGAAAGCTGGTATCGTTCAGGCCCTCTTTGCTCTCGAAGCCTTGCAGGAATTGAAAACCCCCATTTCCAAGCGGCTCGTCTTCCTCTGGACCTCCGACGAGGAAATTGGCAGCGAATCCTCGCGCAAGCTCATTGAAGAAGAAGCCCGCCGAAGCGACGCCGTCTTCGTCCTTGAGCCGTGCCTCGGCCCTCGCGGGCTGGTCAAGACTTCTCGTAAGGGCGTTGGGGAAGCCAAGCTCATGGTCCATGGCCGCTCGGCCCACGCCGGTCTGGACCCCGATCAAGGTATCAACGCCATTCATGAACTCGCCGCTCAAATCGCACGCATTGAAAAATGGAACGACCCCCGTCACGGCGTGACCGTCAACGCGGACCTCATCGATGGCGGCACGCGCACGAACGTCATTCCGGACACCGCCAAAGTCAATTTCGATCTTCGTGCCTGGCGGCTCAGCGATATGCGCGCTTTGGAAAAGCGATTCCACGCGCTGAAACCCATTCGCCGCGGCGTCAAACTCGAAATTCGCGGTGGTTTTGATCGCCCTCCGCTGGAACGCAAACACAGCGCCGAACTCTTCGCTCGCGCCAAATCCCTCGCCAAACAAATGGGCTTCTCACTTGGTGAAGCTGCGGCTGGCGGCTCCTCCGACGGCAACCTCACCGCTGCTCTCGGCGTTCCCACACTGGATGGCTTCGGCGCCGTTGGGGAAGGCGCGCACTCCGCGCACGAGCATGTCTTCTACAAGACCATGCCCCAGCGCGCCGCGCTCCTCGCCGCCATGCTCGCCACTTCCTGACTTTCTCCGTGCGGGGACCACCTTCTGAGGCGGTCCGCCAACCTAACTGTTCCTCACGGACAGACACTTCTGGCGCTCTCCCCCAAAGTGAAGGATTTCGTACTCAAAACATTCGCTTGATAAAGCGGCCAAGGCCTTTTTTCTAGTGCACGTAGCTCTTCTTCAAATACTCCGCCGTTGAGCGCATCAAATCCCCGTAATCGTCGTGCAGTACTGCCTTCAACGCATCTTCCGTCGACCCGCCAGCCGCAATTCGGTCCAGCATTCGCTCCACGTCTCCCATCCCCTGCGTCTCCACGATGTACTCGATATTCGCAAGCGCCCACGCATAGGCGTATCGCGCCACGTCTCCCGGCAAGCCCATCCACGACCCTTCCAGCTTTCCTAGTGGCGCGGCCTGACCCTGATCGTAAACCTGCACCAGCACTGCCGCATTCTCGTCGCTCCGCTTCCCCTCCATCCACTGCGCCACGCCTTCCTGGATCCACGTCGGCGCGCGTCCGTGCGTCTTCTGCTGGATAAAACTGTGTGTCAGTTCGTGCTTTAGCACGCGCGACAATTCCGCATCTACTCCCGTCAATCCCTGCACCGGCACGCGGATTCTTCCATCATTCAGTGCTCCGACCCATCCCGGCGCCTGCGTAATGTCCGCGAATCCCTGCTGTGTGTATAAGACCACCCCAATCGGTTCCGGCGGCGTATAGTTCAGTTCCGACTCGATGTGCGTGTAGTGCGCCTCCAGCACGTGCAACACCTCGCGCGCCAGTGTGGGCTCGGCGGTTCCGTTGTACTTCAATTGAAAATGCGCGCTCTCGTTTTCCTTGTAACTCTCCTCTTCCGCCTTATCCCGCAACGCCTTGTCCAGCGCCGCCTGCGTGTCCGCGTCCGGCCTCAGCGCCAGCGCTTTCTTCCATTCCACCACGGCCTGATCCGGCCGGTTCATTCCGTAATACGCCCAGCCCTCCAGTTTGTAGATGTCCGGATTGTCTGCTGAAGCTCGCTTCGCCTTTTCCAGGTACTCCACCGACTGTTTGAATTCACTCTTCTTCAAATAGAGATACGCCACATCCATGAGCAGCACCGGGTGATCCGGCTGAAACTGGACCGCCGTTCGCTCTTCGCTCAACGCGTGTTCCAAGTCTCCGTGCGCCAGTTCGAATTGCGCCGCGGCGTGGTGTGCCAGCGCGGCTTTCTGGTTCGCAGTCGCGCTTCCTCCGCGCGCTTCCCCTTCCACCCGCGCGATATATTCGCGATCGATAAATCCGTCATGAACCGCGGCATGGTCGATCTCCGCCGCATTGCCGGTCGCTTCCATCGGCGGCGGCGCCATATTCAAATTGGCTGCCGCTGCTGCCGGAGACTCCATCACCGGCATTAACCCGCCCTTTTCGATGTGGTCCACAATGCTCTTGGGAATGGACAGCTCCCCCGCCGAAGTTTCGTACCGGATTTTGTCCCCATCCTCAGACACGTTGTACGCCACGATCTGACGGCCATTCTTCAGCACAATCTTGTCTGCGCGCGCCGCCAGAGCACACACCAGCATCCCCACAAAGAGGGTCAGAATCTTGGCCGTATGCTTCCTTCCCCGCATTCCTCTATTTTAAGCCAGCAAACACACGCTTCTTCCGGACGCCTTGTCCACGCATGCCGAAAGTGACTACACTCGGTGTATGCGCCTCCGCCTCGCTTTCTTTGTTTTTCTCTTTTCCCTCAGCCCTGCTTCTCCTGCCGCTGATTCCTCCCCGCGCGACATCCTCGCCTCCCTCAACGCCCTGCGCATCGATTCACAAAACGTCTATATCGTCTCCTCCGCGGACCGCATCGAGCTTCGTCAGGGCGACATCGTTTTCTCCTTTGAGCAGGGGAAATTGGCCTTCTTCCAGCCCATCGACGGCCGCATCACCGGTTTCGTCTTTTCTGGTCTCGGCCACACTCTGGCTCTGCCGCGCGACCCGGCCGAAAAGCAGCAAATGGCTCGCTTCCTCGGTTCACCGGTCCTCGACCAGCAGTTCGTTTCGATCTATGCTCGCTTCACAGACGACACCGCTCAGGATCTGCTTGCACAACTCCATCGTGCTTCTCTTCAGCCTGCCGCGGATGCGCCTTTTGCCTCTCTCTGGCTCCCTCAACTTGCGCGCCTCAATCCCACTCATTCCCTCCGCATCCTCGTCGAAAAGTACTGCGCCACGCCTCGTCACTTTTTCCATGCTGGCATCGACGGGATCCTCACCGGACCCTTCGACGTTCTCCTCGATCAGATGCGCGCAGAGAATTTCATGATTGGCCAGCCCCGTTCCGTTAACAAAGTGAGCTACTACGACGTCTGGACGTCCTACGCACTGCGGGACTACTCGCCTCCCTCGGTTCCGTTCCATGTCCTGCGCTATCAAATCAACACGACTATCCGTCCGGATAACTCTCTCGAGGGTGACTCGTCGGTCGATTTCCGGGCCTCCACCGGAGGCGAGAGCATTCTTTTTATCCAGCTTGCCCGCGCTCTTAAAGTCGAGAGCATCTCTTTCGGTTCCGGCGAAACCCTCCTGTTCTTCCAAAATGAGGGGTTGACCGAACAGGAGTTGCGTTCCCGTGGTGACGACACTCTGTGTGTCTTCCTTCCTCGCACTCCGCAATCCGGCGACACCTTCACCCTTCGCTTTCGCTACCGCGGCAATGTGATTGAAAACTACGGCAATTCCGTGCTCTATGTCGGCGCACGCGAAAGCTGGTATCCCCATTTTGGCGATGCCGCTGAGTTCGCCCCGTACGACCTCACCCTCCGCTGGCCCAAGCATCTTCGCCTCGTCGCCACGGGTGAAAAATCCGACGAACACGAAGACGGTGATTTCCGCATTGCCCGTTGGAAGTCCAATCTGCCTGTCCCGGAGGCGGGCTTCAATCTTGGCGAGTACGCGGTTGCCTCCCTCTCCTCCAGCAACCACACCGTTGAGGTCTATGCCAACAAACTCCTCGAACTCGCGATCCTCTCCCGCTTGACCCAGTCTTCCGCCGAGCGCGAATCGATTCCCCGCATTCCGATCATCGACTCCTCCACTCCCTCTGGAGTCTTACCGCCGCCCCCTCCAAGTCCCGCAGATGCTCTGAAATCGCTTGCTCGTGAAGTAGACTCTTCCATCAATTTCTTTGAGAAGTACAGCGGCCCGTTCCCTTTCCGTCATCTTGCTGTTTCGCAGATTCCCGGCACGTTCGGCCAGGGATGGCCCGGTCTCCTTTACCTTTCCACGTTTTCTTTTCTGCCCCCGGAAGCCCAGGAACGTGTCGGACTCAATTCCACCTCTCAGGAAGCTTTCACAGATATCATTCCCGTCCACGAAGTCGCCCATCAGTGGTGGGGCAACGTTGTTGGCTGGTCCAGTTATCGCGATCAATGGATTGACGAAGGCTTCGCTGTCTATCTTTCACTTCTCTTTGCCGACTCGCAGAAAATGCCGGACCGCACTCTCAACACCTGGCTTACGCGTTACCGCAAACGCCTTCTCACCACTTCTCCCGACTCCGACGTCGCCCCTGCGGACATCGGCGCGGTCGTGATGGGCACCCGTCTTTCCTCCTCCAAATCCCCCGACGCGTATGACGTGGTGGTCTATTCCAAGGGCGCCTGGATCATCCACATGCTCCGCCAGATGCTTCGCCAGCCCAATTCGCGCGACCCCGACGCGCGCTTCATTGCTCTCCTCCACACCCTGGTGACCAAATACGCTCAAGGCGCTCTGTCCACGGAACAACTCCAGAAAGAAGTCGAGGCCGTCATGACTCCGGCGATGGATCTCGAAGGTGGGCGATCGATGGAATGGTTTTTCGAAGAGTACGTCCGCGGCACCGGCATCCCGCACTACAAAGTGGAATTCACAACGCACCGCACGGACAAAGGTTTTCAGGTCCGCGGTAAGCTCCTTCAGTCCGGCGTGCCTCGTTCCTTCATTGCACCGGTCCCGCTGTACATCAACTCCGGCTCAGGCCGCGGCGTCCTCTTGGGCACAGTCGTGACTTCCGGTGACGAAACTTCCTTCTCGTTCAACACCCAGGCTGATCCGCGCAAGCTCCTCATCGACCCCCACATGACCCTTCTCTGTGTCCCGG
>Ga0187818_10000475_pt1 | contig 14537 bp, 16 predicted proteins | sample NC_wetland_sal_i_14_FD_130581 | JGI IMG/M metagenome (GOLD analysis project Ga0187818, IMG submission 130581) | Wetland sediment microbial communities from Neuse River Estuary, North Carolina, USA - SO4_3 | ecosystem: Environmental > Aquatic > Freshwater > Wetlands > Sediment | place: USA... | reverse complement strand
TAACCAAACGATTTTTTGTAGATCAAGACCGCCCTGCTGGCATCGAAGATTGGCGCAATCAAAATATCGAGGGATGTTTTCCTTAGTGAAGTGTTCTTCCCGTTGCCAAGCGTAGTGCTTGTAGCGTCCAAACGGGTCTTGCGCGACGATCAGATCGAGCCAAACGATATCGGTGAACGCCCTGTCCCGGTCGGAGGTCTCGCCAAGAAACGGACGAATGACCACTAATCCTCTCTGTTCAGTTCCGGTGATTTCGCGGGAGTCCTGCTGCGGGCTGCCATTGCCTTATCAAAGTCACCTTTGACAATGGTGATGCCGTTCGACCCGCCATCTGTCGAGGAAATGATGTCGTGCACGATATCGCTGCTCTCACCGATCTCGGAGGCAATGAAAAAGCTGAAGAAGCTTCCAACAAAGTTATCCGGCTGTTTTGCGAGATAGTTGTTTAGATAAGCTTGAACGCGACCAGCGATTCGATTGTAGTCCATCATCTTCGCGCGCTTCTTTGGGTCCGCGCCGCGGTAAAGTTTGTGGTGCACGGTGATTGGGTAAGCTTTCATGCCCGCTCCACCTAGCTCGATTAACCAAGGGATATATCAGAACAGATGATGAACATCTATAGCAAGCGCGATCCTTAGTGATTGAGATTGCTAAAACCGCAAGAATTTTAAGATCACCTGCGGTCACCTGTATCTACTTATACCCATTAAATAATTATAGCATATGCTACACCGTATATTTTTATAATTGACATTATATGTACAGTGAGTGTACAAAGTAACCTACTGTACATTAGAGGAGGGCAGAAAAATGGTTGGGGCAACACATATGAAGGCCAAAGCGGAAATTGAGAAACATTTGAAGAATCCGCCTGAGACCAGCGTGATCGTTGAGATCGATTCGAAGACCGCTGAACAAATTCTAGCCGAACGAAACAATGGGAACCGGCCATCAAAACCCAACAAGGTTCAACAGTTTGCGTTGGACATGGAAACGGGCCGCTGGGGCCTAACTGGCGATACAATTAAATTTGGGACTGATGGTCGACTATTGGACGGCCAAAATCGGCTGTCGGCCAGCGTTCGGACCGGGAAGCCATTTCGTACGCACGTCGTTTTTGGAATAGATCCCGCCCTTTTCGGTCGAATGGACATTGGGAAGCCCCGGAACGCAGCAGATATTCTGCATATTGCAGGATTCAAGTATGCGTCTACACTGGCCGCCGCAATCAGGTGGGCCTATCTCTTAGACACTGACCCTTACAACAGAGAGACGTTGCAACCCGATTTCGTACTCGATTTGGCACGTAACAAATACTCTGACATTGAGACATTCCTAAAATACGGGCGCGAGATTAACAAACATTTCTCCCATCCAGCCGGCCAAGTTGCGGCGCTAATCTACAATTTCTCGAAGTCAGATGCCAATAAGGCCAAAGAATTTGTCAAAGCTTGGCAACGAGGCGAGCGGAACGGAAAAAATCAAATCATTGATACGATGCAGGCGCTACTTCACTCTCAGAAAGCGAACAATAATGGAAGAATTCACGAGCTAACACGCGCGGGAATTATCATAAAGGCTTGGAACATCTTCAAAGCAGGACAAAAGGGTTCTCTTGCCCAACTTCAAGCGGCGCTTACGACAAAAATTGAACCCATATCGTGAGACCAAGATTATTGCCGCTCATTCCCACTCGATCGTGCCGGGCGGTTTCGAGGTCACGTCATAGACCACGCGGTTGATGCCCTTGACCTCGTTGATGATGCGGGTCGCCACGCGGCCCAGCAGCTCGTGCGGGAAAGGGTAATAATCCGCGGTCATGCCGTCGGTCGAGGTCACGGCCCGGAGCGCGCAGACATGGTCGTAGCTGCGCTCGTCGCCCATCACCCCCACGGTCTTCACCGGCAAGAGCACGGCAAAGGCCTGCCAGATTGCGTCGTAAAGCCCGGCGTTGCGGATTTCCTCGAGATAGATCGCGTCGGCCTTGCGCAGCATGTCCAGTTTCCCGCGCGTCACCTCGCCGGGGATGCGGATGGCAAGGCCGGGGCCGGGAAAGGGATGGCGCTTCACCATGCTGTCGGGCAGGCCCAGTTCGCGGCCGAGTTCGCGCACCTCGTCCTTGAAGAGTTCGCGCAAGGGTTCCACCAGCTTCAATTTCATGCGTTCGGGCAAGCCGCCGACATTGTGATGCGACTTGATGGTGGCGCTGGGACCGCCGGCGAAGCTCACGGATTCGATCACGTCGGGATAGAGCGTGCCTTGGGCCAGGAACTCGGCGCCGCCGATCTTGTGCGCCTCCTCGTCGAACACGTCGATGAAGGTGGCGCCGATGATCTTGCGCTTCTGCTCGGGGTCGGTCACGCCGGCGAGCTGCTTGAGGAACAACGCGCCCGCGTCGCGATGCAGCAGCGGGATGTTGTAATGGTCGCGGAACAGGTTCACCACTTCCCGGCTTTCGCCCGCGCGCATCAGCCCGGTGTCGACATAGATGCAGGTGAGCTGCGCTCCCACCGCCTCGTGCAGTAATACCGCGACCACCGAGGAATCGACGCCGCCTGAAAGCCCGCAGATCACCTTGCCCTTGCCGATCTGCTGGCGTGCGCGCACGATCGCCTGATTCTTGAAGGCGGCCATGCTCCAATCGCCTTTGAGCCCCGCCACGCGGTGGGTGAAATTCTTGAGCAAGGCCGCGCCATGCGGCGTGTGCACCACCTCGGGATGGAATTGCACGCCGTAGAAACGCCGTTTGTCGTCGGCGATGGCGGCGAAGGGCGCGCCCTCGGATACGCCCACCACCTTGAATCCGGGGGGAAGCTGGTCGACGCGGTCGCCATGGCTCATCCACACCTGCTCGCGCGCGCCCTTTTTCCACAATCCGTGGAACAATTCGCAATCCGCGGTGATTTCGAGGAAGGCGCGGCCGAATTCGCGGTGGTCGGAGGGCGAGACGCGTCCGCCCAGTTGCGCGCACATGGTCTGCTCGCCATAGCAGATGCCGAGCACCGGCACGCCCAGCTCGAACACCTGCTGCGGCGCGCGCGGCGATTGCGCCACATGCACCGAGGCCGGCCCGCCCGATAGAATCACCGCCTTGGCGCCGAAGGCCTTGAGCGCGGATTCGTCCATGGCGAAGGGATGAATCTCGCAATAGACGCCGCTTTCGCGCACCCGCCGGGCGATGAGCTGGGTCACCTGGCTGCCGAAATCGAGGATCAGGACCTTGTCGGAGGATGGCGCGGTCATGGGCGGGCGCATCATCCTTGAGGCGCGGGCTTGGGCGCAACAGCCTTGCGCTCCATCACCGCGACGAAGAATCCGTCGGTGCCGTCGCGCGCCGGGGTCAGGCGCAGCATGTCGCCGGGATGCGGCGACTCGCCGCCGATGGTTTCGCGCCAAACCTCGCCGATGGGCTTGAGCGCGAAATCGGCATGGCCTGCCAGGAAACTCTCGATCTGCGTCTCGTCCTCCTCCTTCAGGAGCGAGCAGGTGGCATAGATCAGCCGTCCGCCCGGCTTCACCAGGCGCTGGGCGCTGTCGAGTATCCCGGCCTGGAGCGCGGCCAGCTCTTCGATATCCTTGGGCCTGAGCCTCCATTTGGCATCGGGGTTGCGCCGCCAGGTGCCGGTGCCGGAGCAAGGCGCGTCGACGAAGACGCGGTCGAAGCCTGCGGCGTGCTTTTTCACCCACTTGTCGCGCTCGCTCGAAAGCGGCACGCGCTGCACGATGCTGGCCCCGGCGCGGCGCAGGCGCTCGGTCGCGCGCTCGAGCCGCTTGGCGGAGGTATCGCAGGCCACCAAGTGCCCGCGGTTCTTCATCGCCGCCGCCAGCGCCAGGGTCTTGCCGCCGGCGCCGGCGCAGAAATCCACCACCCGCATGCCCGGCCGCGCATCGGCCAGCAGCGCCGCGAGCTGCGAGGCCTCGTCCTGCACCTCGATAAATCCTTTCTTGAAAATGTCCAGCGTCGCCAGCGGAAAACGTTCGTGCACGCGCAAACCCAAGGGCGAAAGCGGCGTCGGCGTCACCCCGATGCCTTCGCGCTTCAAGGCGGCCAAGGCCTTGCCGCGGTCGGTCTTGAGCGCGTTGGCGCGCAAGTCGAGCGCCGCCTCGCCGTTGAGCGCCGCCATCTCCTTCGCCAGGTCCTTGCCGAGCGCCGCCTCGAGCAAAGGCCCGAGCCAGGCGGGGTAGTTGCCCGCGACCTCGGGCGGCATGTCGCCATGCTGGGCATCACCCTCCGGCATCGCCGCCAGCATCGCCGCTTCCTCGTTCGAAATCGCGCCGGGGCGGAAGCGGTCGCCGTCGCAGGCGCGATTCATTTCCTCCCGGGACCACTTCTCGATCAGTTTCAGCGCCGCCAGCATGCGCTTCCTCGCGTCGGGCTCGAGCCCGTCGCCCGCCCGCGCGATCCACCAATCGAGCAAGGCACGGTGGCGCAGCACGGCATAGATGTGGCCCGAGATCGCGGCCCGGTCCTTGACTCCGGCGAAACGGTGGCGGCGGAAATAGGTCGCGACGGTGTCGTCGGCGGGCGCGCGGCCCTTTTCAATCTCGTTCAGCAGGCCGATGGCGGCTTCGACCCGGGCCCCCGGTGTCACAGTTCCTGCCGGTAATTCGGCGTCTCGCGGGTGATGGCGATGTCGTGGACATGACTTTCGCGCAAGCCGGCGCCGGTGATGCGCACGAAGCGGGAATTCTTCTGCATCTCGGCGATGGTCTTGTTGCCGGTATAGCCCATGGCGGCCTTCAAGCCGCCCACCAGCTGATGGACGACGTTGCCGACCGGTCCCTTGTGCGGCACGCGGCCCTCGACGCCCTCGGGCACCAGCTTGAGCTCGCTCTGGACTTCCTGCTGGAAATAGCGGTCGGCCGAGCCGCGCGCCATGGCGCCAACGGATCCCATCCCCCGGTACGTCTTGTAGGAACGGCCCTGGAAGAGGAACACCTCGCCCGGGCTTTCATCGGTGCCGGCAAAGAGCGAGCCCAGCATCACGCAATCGGCGCCGGCGGCGATGGCCTTGGCGAGATCGCCCGAAAACTTGACCCCGCCATCGGCGATCACCGGAACATCCTGTTTGCGGCAGACCTCGACCACGTCGAGGATGGCGGTCAATTGCGGCACGCCGACGCCGGCGACGATGCGGGTGGTGCAGATCGAGCCCGGGCCGATGCCGACCTTGACCGCGTCTGCGCCGGCGTCGATCAGCGCCTGCGCGCCGCCGGCCGTCGCGATGTTGCCGGCGACGATCTGGGTGTAGTTGGAAAGCCGCCGAATCTTCTTCACCGCATCGAGCACGCGGGCGGAATGGCCGTGCGCGGTGTCGACCACCAGCACGTCCACGCCCGCCTCGAACAGCTTTTCCGCGCGCTTCACGCCGTCCTCGCCGGTGCCGGTGGCGGCGCCGACGCGCAGCCTGCCGTGGTCGTCCTTGGTGGCGTTGGGGAATTTCTGCGACTTCTCCATGTCCTTGACGGTGATGAGCCCGACGCAGCGGTAATTCCTGTCCACTACCAAGAGCTTTTCGATCCGGTGCTGGTGCAGCAGCTTTTTGGCCTCTTCGCGCTTCACGTTCTCGGGCACGGTGATGAGCTTGGTGGTCATCAACTCCGCGACCGGTTGGTTCGGATTGGAGGCGAAGCGCACGTCGCGATTGGTGACGATGCCGACCAGCTTGCCGGTTTTGCGCTCGACCACCGGGATGCCGGAGATGCGGTTGTCGGCCATGAGTTTCAGAGCATCGGCAAGAGTCGCCTCGGGATGGATGGTGACCGGGTTCACCACCATGCCGGCCTCGAATTTCTTCACCTTGCGCACTTCCTGCGCCTGTTCGTCGATGCCGAGATTGCGGTGGATGATGCCGAGGCCGCCCGATTGGGCCATGGCGATGGCGAGCGCGCTCTCGGTCACGGTGTCCATCGCGGCGGAAACCAGCGGAATGCCGAGGCTGACCGTGCGGGTCAGGCGGGTTTTGGTGTCGGTTTCGGCGGGGAGGACGGAGGAGGCGGCAGGCACCAACAGGACATCGTCGAAAGTGAGCGCCTGACGGATTTCCATGCTGCCTCCCGCAAATCCCAACTGGGATCAAGGTTGGCGCTGCATAATACACGTCCGGACCCTTAAGGGAAGGGGCCCGGCGCATGGCTCACTTGCGTTTGCCGAGATAGCCCTTGGCGACCAGATAAACCTCGGCCGATTCGGCCCGGCTGGCGGGGGGCTTGGCGTGGCGGATTTCGGCGAAATCGCGCTTCAAGCGCCGCAACAGCTCGCCCTCGGCCCCGCCTTGGTAAACCTTGCAGACGAAGCTGCCGCCCGGGGCGAGCACGTCGGCGGCGAAGTCATAGGCCGCCTCGGCCAGCGCCACGATTCGCACATGGTCGGTCTGCTGATGGCCCGAGGCGTTGGCCGCCATGTCGGACAGCACGACGTCGGCATTGCCGCCGAGCCGGGATTTGACAGCCTCGGGCGCGCCTAGGCTAAGAAAGTCGAGCTTCAGGATATCGGCGCCGTCGATGGGCGCGATCTCCAGCACATCGACGCCGAGGACGCGGCCTTTGCCCTTTTTCGCGCCCACAAGCTCCACCGCCACCTGCGTCCAGCCGCCGGGCGCGCAGCCCAGATCGACCACGCGCTGTCCCGGCTTCAAAACATGAAAGCGGTCGTTGAGTTCGAGCAGCTTGAAGGCGGCGCGCGAACGGTAGCCTTGCCGCTTGGCCTCGGCGACATAGGGGTCGTTGAGCTGGCGTTGCAGCCACTGGGTCGATGACGCCTTGCGCTTGCCCGCGGTCTTGACCCGCACCGCTTCGCGCCTGCCGCCGCCGTCCCGGACGCCGGCACCCATGCGGCCACCCGAGGGCCAGGAGCCTTTATGCGCCATGTCAGTTGCCGCGCGTTCCAACGAGATTCATCAATATCCCTTCGCGGATGCCGCGATCGGCCACGGCGAGCCGCCCCACCGGCCAGAGCTGGCAAATGGCTTCGAGCACGGCGCAGCCCGCCAGCACCAGATCGGCGCGCTCATGGCCGATGCAGGGATGAAGCGCGCGCTCGGCATGGGTCATGGCGGCCAGGCGGGACGTCGCCCGCTCGATGGCCGGAAAATCGAGGCTGTAGCCGTCGACCCGGGCGCGGATATAGCGCGGCAGATTGAGATGAAGCGCGGTCAGCATGGTGACGGTGCCCGAACTGCCGAGCATCTGCACCGATCCCTGGGCCACGAGAGAAGAGATATTGAATCTCGTTTCAAAGGGCGCGAGCGCTTCGCGCATCTCGGCCACCATGGCGGCGTAAGTTTCGGCGTTAACGTCGCGCCCGTCATAGCGGTCGGCCAGCGTGACCACGCCCTGCGGCACCGACAGGTAGCCCTCAATGACCGGCGGCTTGTCCGCATCGGCCCGCAACGTCAACCAGACTAGCTCGGTCGAGCCGCCGCCGATGTCGAACACCAGGGCGTGGGGCGTGTCGCGCGCGAGCAGCGGCACGCAGCCCGCGACCATGAGCCGCGCCTCTTCGCCGCTGGAGATGGTCTCGAGCGCGATTCCGGTCGAGGCGCGCACACGCTCAAGGAATTCGGCGCAATTGGATGCCCGGCGGCAAGCCTCGGTGGCGACATAACGCGCCGTACGGACGCGGCGCTCAGCCACCTTGTGGGCGCAGATCTTGAGCGCCTCGATGGTGCGCACCATCGCCGCCTCGGATAAAAGGCCGGTTGCCGCAAGGCCTTCCCCCAGCCGCACGATGCGCGAGAACGCTTCGATCACGCGGAAGCCCGCGCGCCCTTCCCTCGTTTGCGCACGCGCCATCAGCAGCCGGCAGTTGTTGGTGCCGAGATCGAGCGCGGCATAGGTCGCGCCGTGGTCCGCGCTAACGGTCTCGATGGAGGATGGGGGAGGGGACAAGGTTGATGTCCGGATTGGGGTGGCGGCTTACAGGGATGCTAGCGCAGGCCTCCGGTGAAGCGAAGCGTGACGGGTGCCTGGCCCCTACCCAAGCCGGGCCGGGTTATGCTATCGACTACGCCTCATTCCAACACCCCGCTGGTGGGGGATCGTCTAACGGTAGGACAGCGGACTCTGACTCCGCCGGTCTAGGTTCGAATCCTAGTCCCCCAGCCACTCGATCTGCTCTAACCCGGCATGGCTCTGCGGCCCGCAAGTCGCCGCGACATTTCAAACGCATGGGACCGGTACTGGGGGTCTGAGTGCCAGTCTTTTGGGGATGTTGCAGGCGATTTTGGCCGACACGGGCCATTCTGCTCTGGCGGCCCGTTTTGAACTTGCGCTCGTTGAACGCGCATATTTACCGGCCGGCGAAGCCGAAGTCAGACCTTTGTGCGGTCCATTCAAGCGAGGGCCGAGGTTGAGCCAGCATTCGATCGAGGCTGACGCCAATTGGCTGGCGACCATCGAGGATAGACTCAACGATGTCGGGAGCCAGGAAGGCGAGGGGCAGCAGACTGCCCACGTAAGCACGCGAAAGTTGTTCTGCCTTCGCGATCTCCGAGGTTGATTTTACCTGCCGTGTCTTCAACATCTCAAACCAGCGGTGGGCTCGAACAACAGCCTTGATCAGAGCCGGATCGGGATTATGTGGTTTTGACTGTCCAGCAACGATCAGCTTTTTCCCCTTGCCCAAACGAAGCAATGAGGCGGCGACCTTATCCCGGCAGCGCTGCGCCCCTTCGAGCAGATCGATAACAGCCTGGCGCGCAAATATGACGGCGCCGGATTGGGCTTGCCGTTGACCAAGCATCTGGTGGAACTGCTCGGCGGCTCGCTCACCATCAAAAGCCGCGTCAACCAAGGCACCACCGTGGCGGTGGAATTGAAGCGCGCGGCCTAGCTTCCGCTTTCGTGCAAGGGCGTGCCTCTTCAACATCGATACGGATGCTTTCCGCCATCCATCAGGTACGGCTAGATTGCCGGCATCGATTCCGTCTTCCTTTTAAAGGTAACGAGGGCTTGGCAGCGGATAATTACCAGTTATCTGCTGCCGCTATGAGGGTCAAAGCATCGCATGTACGATCTCTTTATGTGGCTTAGTCGAAGTGAAATGATTATTCCACGCTTTTTCGTCAATGAAATCGATAACCTGCATGACAAAAATCATGTTCACTGTAGCGCCATCATCTGACAGGGGCAGGAATAAAACCTTCACGTGACGGTCGATGGCGGCTTCGGTTTGAAAGAACAGACTTTCTGAATAAAGCGGACGACGCTCCTTGACGCATTGGTCATAAAGCCCAATGACATGGGCTCGGTACCGATAGTCTTTCAACGCCTCATGGAGCGTTTGGCCGGTGGCATTGATGCCGTGGGCTACGATACACTCAGTGCCAATCAGGCGGTATCGATATTGATGCGGCCCAAGCACATCGACCAGCAAAACGTGCGGCAAAACTCGTTTCAGCCCACCAGGGTCTAAATCGGCGCGGGACGGCATTAGCCGCGCTCCCCGTTTGCGCAGCCAGTAGTCATACCCCTCCCTTATTAGCTCATTGCTAATGAGAGAAGGTTCAGGATCCATCGTTTTAACCGACCTGATGATCTGTATTTCTGAATTAGCGTACTCCAACTTCCTGAAATTCAACAGTAACAGTAAGTTGAATGCCATACGGGCACGGGAATTTGCTCCAGAATTACAATTTTCCTATAATAATCAATACGATAACTGGGAAAGCCGATTCGCCTGAGTCGCAATTTTCGAGGGATTACGCGAAGCCCGAAATCCAAATTGGGGAATTTCGAATTCAGATCATCCGGCGGGAAATAGATTTTCACGCATACGAATTTGCCTCCCATTTCGGAAATGACTGTCGAAATTCGACCGACAAATTAAGGCCCGTGAATCAGGGGATTAATCCGGTCAAGTACGAAGGAAAATGAGTGGTGGTACAGTTTGAATTTCCGAGCTATTTTGGTTTGCCGTCAACCCATGCCATATTAGCGGTATGGCGAAATATCTCGTAGTTCAGTTTGAACGAGACGGATTGTCGGGGTGGACAGTTGAATGGCCCGACCCTGTCAATACGCCCCATCCACGGTTGCTTTATCAGACCAAAGAAGAAGCCCAAGCCGAGGCAGATAGGCTAAACGCTTTACAAGAAAAGCGGGAAAGCTAATTCCATGGCCACCAAGCGACTCAAGCGCCCCCGCGACCCTACGCGCTAATCACATTGAAGCTTGGTAGCGTCACAATTGAGAGCCAGAAATTTTCGATCACGCGGACGATCTCGGTGAATCTCTCCAGATTGACCGGCTTGGCGATATAACAGTTAGCGTGGAGTTCATAGCTCTCGATGATGTCCTTCTCGGCCTCCGAGGCGGTGAGGACCACGACGGGAATAAGTTTTAATCGGGAATCCTCCTTGATCTCGGCCAGCACCTCGCGCCCATCCTTGCGTGGCATGTTGAGGTCGAGAAGGATGATGTCTGGGACAGGAACATCACAGAATTCACCCTCATGCCTTAAGAAGGCGAGTGCCTCAACGCCATCAGGCACATGATGAAGGCGGTTTAGTATTTTGCCCTCACGCATGGCCTCTCGGGTTAGACGAGCATCGCCAGGATTGTCCTCGACGAGGAGGATTTCGATTAGGCGAGGAGTGATATTGCCGTCCATCACGGATTCTCCATTGGGCTGGTTAGCAGTTGCACAAGGCCGAATTTCAGCGGTCTCAATCCCCAGCTTATCCATAGATAGAAGACGGTCGGCTCGCTGAAATCGTTGCAGATCAACGTTTAGTAAACAAAAAATCAAATATTGATTATTCTCGGCTTTTGGACCGAGACTCTTGGAATATCCCAAAGGCCTGCTTATTATCTAATATCGAGATATTCCGCTACCAAGGCTCCAGACTCATGATCAATAGTACAGGGTTCCGATTCCTCATGGAGAGTGTTGGGGATATTTCACTTAAATAAAGTCTTAACCTAGGAAAGAGTAATCTTGCGCCTGCAATTCAGTTTCAAGCCAGGCTGAGACACATATGCAAACCGCTTATATGGACATGATTCCACTGGTCGAGCGTCTCCACCGCAAGTTCCTCGAAGTGATCAAACTCGAACTCGACACCAATGACGTCCACGATATCAACAACGTGCAGGCGATGATCCTCTATAATATCGGCGACATCGAGATGACGGTCGGCGAATTAACGCTGCGCGGCTGCTATCTCGGCTCCAACGTCTCCTACAACGTCAAGAAGATGCTCGAAAACGGCTATATCGTGCAGGAGCGTTCGCTGCATGATCAGCGCTCGGTCCGCGTTCGCCTGACTGAAAAGGGTCTGGCGCTGCATGAGAAGATAAAAAAGATGCATGAACTCCATATCGCGGCACTCGGCCAAGGCGTGGTTTCGGCCGAAGACCTAAGCAATGCACATAAGACGCTGCGCCGGCTCGATCGCTTCTGGACCCAGGCGGTCGAACTCGGCGCCCGCAACCCGGCCTTCACCTCGGCGGCGTAACTCACCTCATCCTTTCCTTTGGCAAGACAGCGGCCGGCCACAACAACGCACCGGCCTTTCGTTATTGGGTCGTTCGAATAGGGCTGCTGCAGCCAGCGTCTTCGCCATGCAATGGGTTATCCTATCAACCAAGAGAGAGAACCCCAAAACCGATAGGCCCATAAAATAGAATCTGAAGCGTACTTCCAAAATGCTATAATGTTGAAAAATCATCGCGCAAATTTGAAACTACGAAAAATGAGTGACGAAAATCTGGTGGTAAAATCAGGTATGGCGTATCGGATATCTCCCTACGCCATAATGGGACTATTTATCCTGGCAGGATTCTGTGATGCTGAGTCAATCTTTTGCGCCGCCTTGGTACTATTTGCTTTGAGGTATGTACCGTTGGAGCGACCGCGCGGACAATGATGACAATGGTGCCGGAAAAGCCAAGTCCCAATGCGGCAATTTCGAAATCATCCCCATCTCAGAAGGCAGCGGAGTAAACCCGCGAATTCATTATGACGACTCTTCCCAAATCCGCCTGGGATCAGGGGGTGACCCTATCTGAAGCGCTTGAAATGTATTCCAGTGATGAGCTGTGGAGGGCATTCAAGACACTCCACGAGAAGTTCATTCCCACGATTCCAGCAGATCATTCGGATGAGCCGAGTAAATGGGACTCCCAACCTCCATTGGCATTCTCGCCAACGAAAGAATTTGGTAAATACATGGGACTTCACAAAAAGCTAAAAGACGAAATTATATCCCTTCTCAAGATTGGCGAACTTTTAGGCGTGGGTTTCCTTAGGCAGAAATATCATGGCGCAGAGCCCATGTGGATATCAGCTAATAATTGGAATAAGGATTGCCGAATAAGTTGGGATAGTTCAGATCTCTGGATACACGGCAAAATCTTCACGAAGGTTCGTATTGTACGCCCTCGCATTCCAACTATAATAAGTGGTGTTTCAGCCGTGCATGCCATTCAGCTTGCTCCATCCCCAGGACGGAAACGATCCGGATGTCCCACGTGAGCAAATGAGATCAAGGCTACCTATGAAGAGTTGAAACTGGAGGGCAAGATTGACTTTAGCGCTTCCTTGCTTGCGAATTTATACGAGCTACATCAACTGCTCGTCAGATCCTGACTAGAGGGGGCGGACGAGAAAATAGAATGCCATCTACTAGAATGCCTTTTGATCGAGAGAAAAGATCGGATAGGTACGAAGTGAACTATCTGATGTTCTTGTCGTGACATAAGAAGCGCCGTCGCGTCTTTCGCCGCCTATGAATTGTTCGTCTTGCCAAATCTCAACAGTGACCACCGCCGGCTCCTTCATAATAAGAAGCAGAGAACTCTCGGCAATAGCTGCTTTAGCATTAAAACATTCAACACAATCGCCGCCTTTGAGGCGGTCAGCTTTATCAAAAAAATAATAGCGATAGAGAGACATGAGGATCCAACTCAAGGTTGCAGGAACTTAAATTTGAAAACCTAAAAAATTCTTAATCAAGCAAACTGACCTACTGCTCTTTGAATAAATGTCTAAACAACGGCCTCCCGATCATGTCGCTGAGGCGCCTTTGAGACGTGCTCGACTTAAATCTACCAACCGGGCGCACGCGCTCGGCCACCTGTCAGCGCCAATATTCGACCGTCCCTTCGGATGATACGCGCAGGTCGCAGCGCTCCGGCGGCACGAACATCTTGTTGGTGTCCTCGAACGCGCCCTGTTTGATGCGATCAACCCAGACGATAAAGGCATCGCCACCTTCGAAGAACGCGGCCCGCGCCTCGGGCGTCAAGCAGATGAAATCGGCGATGGCGCCGCTGCCCGCCTTCACCACCTGGTCGCACAACTAGCCCTTTCGCCGTGCCTGCTCGATGCGGTCGGCCTCGGAAAAACCTAGATCGTGGTTGACGTGCTTCCTCACCTCGTCGACGTTGAAATGGACGGCCGAGAGCCGCGGCGTCAGCGTCTTGGCAAGCATCGTCTTGCCCGCGCCGGGCAAGCCCATGATCAGGATTTTGCGGTGCATTATTCCCGTCCCCCTTCACTCCACCTGAATCAAATCGAACTGTATTTGCGCCAAGTTGACGCGAAACCGCGTCGTCCGCATTCGCACAACCGCAGGGTTGACCAATCGTGAATGCGGGCGAACATCGAAGCGGCGGTTCTTACGACCGAGATGCGCTCCGTCCAGCCAGTGATTGGTCTTGCGGATATGGCCGCTCTCGTGTTACCAATTTCGCGAATTCGTTGTTTTTGGCAAATTCCGACCATAGGCGCAAGCCATATGACTGGAGGAAAGACATGAGCCTCGTGTCACGTAAGCAGGCAAGTAGTTATGCTGTGCTGGACTACGGCAGGGCGGACAAGGCCGGGAACGCATCCGCCGGCGGAATCGTTTGCCGGATGACGGTGCCGATGTCATGGCGCCGATTGAACGGTTCGCCGACTGAAGATCTGCTCGAAACCCTCGAACGTCCGAATCAGCGGGTGCTGGTCCGCGTGGTCGACACTTTCGATCTCGCCGCCACGGAAATCAGCGAAGAGGAAGAGGCCGCCCTCGCGCCGCTGCATCACAAGCTCAACATGCTGATCGAGATGATCGGCCGGACCTGCTACGGCAATCCGGTGGATTTGTCGCCTCCGGTCAAGGTGGAGCTTGGCCCGCGCTATCTGTACTGGAATTGCGAAGGGGCGCTGGCCGAAGGCGATTGGCTGACCGCCTCGCTCTACGTTCATCCGCTCGTGCTCGATCCGCTCGTGCTTTGCGGCCAAGTCGATCGTATTCAAGCCTCAGGTCAGGACGCCGAAAATCGGATCACGCTGCGCCTGTGCCAAATGGGCAACGCCAATACAGAGCTGCTCGGCCGGTTCGTGTTTCTTGAAAACCGCCTTAACGTTTCGATGGAGCGCTGTTCGGCGCAAGGGGCGAAAGCGAAACCGCATAATCGCCGCTTCGCCGGCTTGCGGCGCATGGAGACGCTGCGGTGAGTGATCCAGGCACCGTCATGGCTGCGATGATGAGCCAGCTGCAAGCCCTCGAGGGCCTTGCAAACGGCAATTCGTCGCTGGCCGCCAGCGG
>Ga0187818_10000473_pt1 | contig 14541 bp, 14 predicted proteins | sample NC_wetland_sal_i_14_FD_130581 | JGI IMG/M metagenome (GOLD analysis project Ga0187818, IMG submission 130581) | Wetland sediment microbial communities from Neuse River Estuary, North Carolina, USA - SO4_3 | ecosystem: Environmental > Aquatic > Freshwater > Wetlands > Sediment | place: USA... | reverse complement strand
TGGCACGGTGTGGGGGATCATCGACGCGTTCCATGGCTTGGGCACGGCCGGGGCGGCGACTTTGCGGGCGGTTGCTCCGGGCATTTCCGAAGCTCTGATTACGACCGCCGCAGGATTGGCGGCTGCAATCCCGGCGGTGATTGCCTATAACTTGCTGGGCAGTTCCATTCGCGAGTTCGCGGCGCGGGGAGATGATTTCGCCCTGGAAATGCTGAACGCAGTGGAGCGGTCGCAGCCCGCAGTGCCGGAGGTGCGGCGGTAATGGCCTTCACGGCTTCCAACGGACGAACCCAAACTTCTCTCTCCGACATCAACATCACGCCGCTGGTGGACGTTGTCCTAGTGCTCCTGATTATTTTTATGGTGACCGCGCCCGTTCTGCAATCAGGGATCGAGGTCAGTGTGCCCAAGACGCGTACCGTCAAAGAGATCACCGAAGAGCGGTTGGTGATCAGCGTGGACAAGCAGCAGCGCGTGTTCCTGGGGAACGACCCCATCAACATCAATGAGATTGCCGCTAAGCTGCGGCAGAGGATCCGCGACCCGCAACGCCAGTCGATCTTCATCCGCGCGGATGAGAACGTGCCCTTCGGCGCCTTCGCAACCGTGATGGATGCGGTCAAGCAATCGGGAATCGTGAATGTAAGCATTGTGACGCAACCCCTCCAAAGTCATGGAAGCCAACGCTGAGATTTTTTTCGAACACGACCGTTGGGTGCGCAACCTGACTTGGTCGGTAGCGCTGCACATTGCGGTTGCGGGTTCCATCGTTCTGTACGCAGTGATTGCACCCGGAGGCAGTGGCAGTACCTGGGGCGCGGGCGGCGGCGGTGACGCGATGGGAGTCACCCTGGTCAGCTCGGTTCCGCTGCCTGCCAGCACGGCGCCAACGCAGAATGTTCTGGCCAATGAATCCAAGGGACTGACTCAGTCGCTTCCCAAGACCGAGGAGAAGGAGCCGGAAGCGATTCCGATTCCCGATAAGAATGCCAAGACGAAACCGAAGCCGCGCATCAGCGAGAGTCGTCAGAAAACTCAGGCTCCGCCGGTGGATGAAGCCAGCAATGTGGTTCCATTCGGAGAAGGCGGCCCGGTCAGTGGGCCTTACGGAACTTTCAATGCCGGCGGGGCGAAAGGCGGATTCGGTTTCACCGGTGGAGGCGGAGATTTTGGTTCGCGCTATGCGTGGTACGTACGAGTGGTGCAGCAGAAAGTCTCCGAGAACTGGCTCAAGTATGAGGTCGATCCGCGGGTCAGCGACGGGCGCAGAGTTTATGTGACGTTTGATATCAAGCGCGATGGGCACCCGACTAACGTGCAGATTGAGCAGTCAAGCGGTGTGCCCTCGCTGGATCAATCGGCAGTGCGGGCCTTGCAGCGTATTGACACTTTTGGTCCGCTGCCGCCGGATTATTCCGAAAACAAGGTTTCAGTCGAGTTCTGGTTCGATTACAAGAGATAGCTGCCAGCTATCAGCTGTCAGCTTTTAGTTGAAAATCGGTTATTTGGAAGGAATCGTGTTACGAATGCGCGAGGGCAACTTGCACTTGAATGTTCGTCATCATACGATTAGTAGAGGTCTCAAGGCTGGTATCGGCAAGAGGACGACCGGCACGCACTGCTTGAAAATCAAATCTCGCGCTAGCGCAGCGGTGTTTTTTCTTCTACTGACTGCGGTTCTGACCGCCACTCCTTGTCTGGGTCAGCAAGACTGGATCAAAACCGGCACGGGCTTGGGGATGGAAAAGGTTCGTCTCGCGGTCCCTGACTTTAAGCCTTCCACTACAGACGCCAAAAATACCGATCTGCTCAAGGTTTTCAACGACACTCTGTGGAATGATCTGGACAACGCCGGCATCTTCGACATGGCTTCGAAGAGCTTTTATCCTCTGGCGATTCCTGGCAACCCAACCGAGGTAAAGTTCGATGCCTGGAATGCGCCTCCTCCCAATGCGGCCATGCTGGCGTTTGGCAACCTGGGTGTGACCGGTAACAACGTCACCGTGCAGGGATGGCTGTATGACGTCAAGAACATTACTTCACCGCAGGTTCTAGGCAAACAGTATCAGGATGTAGCGACCAGTGATGCTGCGCGAACCATCGCGCACAAGTTCGCGGACGAGATTATTTTCCGGCTGGGCGGCGGTATTCCTGGCGTTGCCGAGAGCCAGATTTATTTCGTCAGCAGCCGCAGCGGGCACAAGGAAATCTGGGTGATGGACTACGACGGGGCCAACCAGCGCCAGATCACCCATCAGGGTTCGATTTCCTTGTCTCCGCGGATTTCGCCCGACGGCTCGCGCCTGGCGTTCAGTTCAATAACCAAATCGAGCTGGGAAATTCTGATGTACTCCATGGATTTGAATCGGCTGGTGACATTCCCCAAGTTTGGCGGCACGAATCTGTCACCGGCGTGGTCAGCCGATGGAACGAAGCTCGCATTTTCTTCGTCGCGCTCCGGCGATCCTGAGATTTACGTCGTGGATCAATCGGGCACAAACCTGAAACGTCTTACTTCTTCGAAAGGTCCGGACGTTTCGCCGGTATGGAATCGCAAGACGAACGCGCAAATTGCATGGGTAAGCGGGCGCACCGGTCTGCCGCAGATTTACACCATGGAAGCGGACGGCACCAATGTGCAGCGGCTTACGGACCAGGGTTACGCGGTCTCGCCGGCGTGGTCACCCAACGGACAATTCCTGGCGCTCGCCTGGACACGACATTACGGGCCGGGAGCTCCGGGCGCAGAGGATCTTTACCTTATGGACGTGGCCAGCAAACAGTGGGTGCAGCTCACCCACGATGGCGGACGAAATGATTTTCCGTCGTGGTCGCCCGACGGACGGCATATTGTTTTTCAGTCGAGCCGCTCTGGAAACGAGCAAATCTGGTCGATGCTTGCTGACGGTACTAATGTGAAACAGTTGACTTTCAGCGGTAAGAATACGCAACCGAATTGGAGTTGGAAGTAAGGTTTCGTAGGGTTTAACATTGGGTCCCAGGCAAAAACTGATTGAATATGAATTTCAACTGGGTCCGCGCGAGCGTGGCCGCCCGCGCATGCACTAGGAATAATTAATTTGGCGAGTTCTTCGATTTACTAGCCCGGAGGAGGCGGAGAAGTGAACCCGCCCCGCTATGGATTCTGAAGCGCGCGTTGGGGGCAACAGCGCGCGACTACGCAGGGAGGAAAAGTGAAGCAGCGAAAAATGAAGTGGATCACCCTTGTATTCGCGTTGGGCGCCATTCTGTTCCTTGGCGCCTGCCATAAAAAGACACCACCGCCACCACCACCGCCGCCACCGCCGCCAGCAGCACCGACGGCCTCACTCACGGCAAGTCCGAACACCATCGAAAAGGGACAGTCAACTACGCTCACCTGGCAAACGACGAATGCTACCGACGTGAGCATCGACGGGATTGGAGCTGTGCAGGCCAGCGGCTCACAGCAGGTAACTCCGTCCGATTCGACTACCTACACACTGACCGCGAAAGGGGCGGGCGGTACACAGCAGGCGACAGCACGGGTAACCGTCACTCAACCTCCGCCACCACCTCCTCCCGCACCAGGACCGACCGAGGAGGAACTGTTTTCGCAAAACATAAAGGACATCTACTTCGATTACGACAAGTCCGATATTCGCGCGGACCAGCAAAGTTCGATGCAGGCGGATATCGCTTTCCTTCAGCAGCATCCCAACATCCATTTCACGGTTGAGGGACACTGCGACGAGCGTGGGTCCACTGAGTACAACCTGGCTCTGGGCGATAGCCGAGCGGGCTCTGTGCAGAGCGCATTGACGCAAGGTGGGGTCAGTGCCAGCAATATCAAGACGATCAGCTACGGCAAGGAGAAGCCGTTCTGCACCGAGTCCAACGAGGCCTGTTGGCAGCAGAATCGCCGTGGCCATTTCGTCTATCAGAAATAGTCCGTTGAGGTGCGGGGCAGGCATGCTCCGCACCTCGATTCTTTAGTTTGGTTGCAGTTTCCCGGGCCAAGCCGCAGGTGCAGCGGGACCTCCAAGACAACTATGTCTGCAGCGCGCTATCCTTCACAATAGAACCTTGCGCGAAACCGGGGTTGGACCGCTGGTTGGCTTTCGTCTCCCAAGTTTCTTGCAACACAAGGCTTTTGCAACTCAAGGAAAGAAGTTATGAAAATCAATCGCTATTCGACCATGGTTGTCCTGCTGCTGGCCGCCTGGGTAAGTGTGACGCCGGCGGCTTGGGGCGTCAGCAAAGAGATGATTCAGCTCCAGACCCAGGTGCAGGCCCTGCAGGACCAGATGACGCACATGCAGCAGTCCTTTGATGAGCGCATGGGCGTGATGAAGAGCCTGATGGACCAGAATACGGACAGCATGAATAAAGTAGCAGCGTCCATGACCGCGCTTCAGGGCAGCTTGGAAAAGCTGCAGAACGATAATGGCGCGAAGGTCGATCAGCTCTCCGGCCAAATTCAGGCGCTCAACGATTCTCTCGATGAATTGAAGGCGCGGCTGGCCAAGGTCAGCAAGCAACTGGAAGACATGCAGGCGGCGCAGCAAAGCGTGGCTGCGGGCCAAGCCGCACAGCAGGCACAACAGCAGGCGCTGGCGCAGGCTCCGCCTCCGGATGTTCTATACAACAATGCGCTGCGCGATTACAACGCGGCAAAGGCCGATCTGGCCAAGCAGGAGTTTTCCGACTATGTGAAGTTCTACCCCAACACCGATCTTGCGGGAAATGCTTATTTCTATCTGGCCGAGCTTGCCTACAAGCAAGGAAACTTTCAGGAGGCAGTTACGAACTATGACCAGGTGTTGCAGAACTTCCCTACCGGCAACAAGGCGCCCTCATCTGATTTGAAAAAGGGATTGGCGCTCATCGAACTAGGAAAGAAAGATGATGGCATTGCTGAACTGCGTCATGTTATTCAGCGCTATCCGCGGTCGAACGAGGCGCTGCAGGCGAAGGATCGGCTGCGCAAGTTGGGAGTGTCGACAACTGCCTCGCGAACGCGCAGCGAGTAGGCTAAGCATTTTTCAATTGGCAATTGGCAATTGAAAGCCGGACCAGAATCCAATCAGCGTCTGGCGTTGATGCCGGTGTGATGATGAGGGTGATGGCGATGGTTGTGCTGTTTATTCCGATGGTGCTCATGGCGTGCCGCGGTTGATACGCTCTGGTTGGGTGTCGCAGTAGCCGGTCCAGTTTGCGCCCAGAGGGTCAAGGTCGAAAACACTACGGCGGTTGCGATGAGAATCAGTCGCTTCATGCGTCCTCCAATTCCATTGAGATTCTTTTTTATATACATTAGAAAAACCTATCCCAGGTTTGGAATTTTGCGAGTAGGCTAATTATAGGCATGGTTCACTGCCATTCGGGAGATTAAATTGTGAAAACTACGAGGGACCAAGACCGCTTTAAAGGCGCCGTAGAACAGGAAGAAAAAGATCCATCGGACAATACCTCTATGCAAGGCCAACTCGGACACCGGGACCAGGATCCGATGCTGAAATCCGCAGACACAGACTTTCCGGAGCCGGGTGGAAGCCCAGAACACACCGGCGAACCAGAGGACGAAAAGAAACGCAGTCAGGGCGATGCCGCGTGATCAGGAAGCTGCGGGGCAGCGCAAGAAATCTCTTACCGTGTCATCCCGAGCATCGCGAGGGATCTGGGTTTTTGTCGGGGCCAGGGAAACCCAGATTCCTCGTCGCTTCGCTCCCCGGAATGACAGGATCGTGGGTTTATCTGAGATTGTCAGAAGTCTGAGATCGAATTAGCTCGCTCCTGCCGCCAGTTCCACCTTCACGTTTCGCAGGAACTCCGCCGCCGCTTCCGGTAACACTGTGTTGATAAACATCCCGGAACCTAGTTCGAAGCCCGCGACGCGGGTTAGACGCGGGATGATGCTGACATACCAGTGGAAGTGCTTCACCCCGACGTACTCGGCGGGGGCGCTGCGAATAGTGAAGTTAAAATCCGGGTTGCCCAGTCCATAGTAGAGCTTCGCCAGAACCGTTCGTAGCACGCGGGCCAGATCCGCGATCTCGACTGCGCTGATATCCCCGAAGCTGGCCATGTGGCGCCGTGGATAAATGGGAGTGCTAAAGGGCGAGGGCGAGGCATATTGTTCCAAAGCGACGAAGTGGTCGGTGAGGAGCACTACCCGTTCCTTGTCATCGATTTCTTCTTGCAGGTTTTGGCAGAACATGCATTCACCGTATTCGTCGTAATGGTTCAAAGCCTGCTGGAACCGCTCCCGCACCTGATGTGAGATCACAGGAGTGGCAATCAGCTGGGAATGCGGATGCTCCAGGCTGGCGCCGGCGTCGGCCGCCGTGGTTCTTGAAAATAGTGACGTGGGCGATGCGAGGATCGAGGCTCAATGCGTCATAGCGAGACTTATAGACGCGCAGCAGGTTGGCCACGTGGGCTTCCGGCATCGTGGCAATAGAATGCGAGTGATCCGGGGTGTCGATGATGACGTCATGCACGCCGAAACCGCCCATGCTGCGGCGGGAACGATGGATGATTCGGGTGGGCTGGACGTCCGGCGAAAGGGCGGCGAATTTGTTGGCCACTACCCGCACTTGCCAGGGGCCACTGCCGTTCGTGGGAACCCGCATCACCTCAGGCGGGGTTTTGTTTTCGTTGCCCAGGCAGAACGGACAAGTTTCCACAAATGGGGGCACGACCTTGGCCGGGCGGTGCATGACCAGATCTTCCGGGCGCTTGGCGCGCTCAGTGGCGATAATGACCCATTCCTTGGTGAAATAGTTCTGGCGTAGCTCGGGCATATTTACTCCTCGGATTCTTCCATCGGCATAAATCGGGTTTTCGTTAGGGTCTCCGATTCCGCGAGAACGCCACCTAGAGCGTTTGGTCAGAACTTTCGGAGTTGACCGCCGTCCCGGCAGTATCCGCCTGACGGGCTGTTGTAAAATTCAAATCACCTATGCAAACGAAGACTCCTGTGGGAATCCTGGGCGCGACGGGAATGGTCGGACAGCGCTTTGTGCAAATGCTGGAACACCATCCATGGTTCGAGGTGGCGTGGCTGGCGGCTTCGGATCGTTCTGAAGGCCGCCTGTACGGAGACGCCGCGCGCTGGAAGATGAAAACTCCTATGCCTGCGCGTGTTGCCGAAATGCGCATATCTCCTGCTACGGCAGAAGGCGCTCCCAAGATCATTTTTGCCGCCCTAGATGCTTCCATTGCGGCCGAAATGGAACCTCGTTTCGCCGCCGCGGGATGTGCTGTGGTTACCAATTCCAGCGCGCTCCGGATGCAAAGGGATGTGCCGCTGGTGATTCCCGAGGTCAACCCCGATCACATCCAAATGATTGAGTGTCAGAGCTGGCGAAAGAAATCCGGCGGTTTTGTGGTCACTAATCCGAACTGCTCCGCGATCGGACTGGTCATGGCATTGAAGCCTCTGCAAGAGGTATTTGGCCTGGAGACGGTGATGGCGGTGACCATGCAAGCCGTGAGTGGCGCGGGATATCCGGGCGTAGCTTCGCTCGACATTCTGGGCAATGTGATTCCGTACATTTCGAAGGAAGAAGAAAAAATGGAGGAGGAGACGCTTAAGCTTTTGGGACAACTTAACGGCGCTGGCATCGTGCCGGCGACGTTCGCTATGAGCGCGCAATGCAACCGCGTAGCCGTGGAAGACGGGCACACTGAGTCAGTATCAGTGAAGCTGAAAAGGAAGGCGCAGCCAACAGAAATGATCAAGGCGTGGAATGGATTTCGCAGCGTCCCGCAGGAATTGCGGCTGCCCAGCGCTCCGCAACAGCCGGTGCGCTATACAGACTCGGCCGACCGGCCGCAGCCGCGGTTCGACGTTGAGGCGGGCAACGGAATGACAGCTACCGTCGGCCGGTTGCGGCCGTGCGGCGTCTTGGACTGGAAGTTCACCGTGCTCTCCCATAACACCATTCGAGGTGCCGCAGGCGCAGCCTTGCTAAACGCTGAGTTGCTCAAGGTGCGGGGTTACCTGGATTGATAGCTGGAGTGAAGAGCCGCATGCGCGCCTGCAACGGAGTTGGTGCGCCTGACCGCGTGAATTCGTGGCTGAGGTGCCTCGGCCGATGATCGTGATGAAATTTGGCGGCACCTCGGTGCAGGACGCCAAGGCCATCGAGCAGGCAGCCTCTATCGTTAAGGGGCGGCGTGCGCAAAAACCGGTGGTCGTGGTCAGCGCCATGGCCAAGGTCACCGACCAGTTGCTGGCCATGGCGCGCGCGGCTGGAAACGGTGATCGCAAAACTGCCCTCAGCCTTTCACGCGCCCTCCGCGAACGGCACTACAACACCGCGGGCGAATTGCTTGGTACTGCGCTGTTCACCGAGTTTCATGGGGATTTAGGAGTTTATTTTGAAGCGCTGGACGAACTCTTGCGTGGCATCGCTGCCGTGGGCGAGTTGACGCCGCGCACCACCGATCATGTCGCCGCTTTCGGTGAAATCCTTTCCAGCCGGATTGTTACGGCTGCATTTTCTGCGCACGGGCTCGACTCCACGATGGTAGATTCGCGTGAGTGCGTCATAACCGACAATGAGCACATGCGGGCTGCTCCCTTGATGGAAGAGACCAACCAACGGTTACGAGTGAAGGTACAGCCCGTGCTGGATAAAAGCCAGGTGCCAGTGATGGGCGGTTTCATCGGCGCCACTAAGGCGGGAATCACCACCACCATCGGGCGCGGCGGATCCGATTATTCCGCGGCCATTGTTGGGGCTGGGCTGGGGGCCGAGCGCATCGAAATCTGGACCGACGTGGACGGCATGATGACCACCGATCCGAATATGTGTCCGGAAGCGCGGCGGATCAAGCTCATCAGCTTCGATGAGGCGGCGGAGTTGGCGTACTTTGGCGCCAAGGTGCTGCACCCGGCTACGGTTTTGCCGGCCATTCAAAAAAACATTCCTGTGTATGTGCTGAACTCGCGTAATCCGGATTGCGAAGGAACACGCATCTCGGCCCGCGTGCCCCACTGCAGGAATTCTTTCAAGGCCATCGCCGCCAAGAAACGCATTACCATCATCGATGTCGCGGCTCCGCGGATGCTGTTAGCCCACGGTTTTCTGCGGGCGATCTTCGAGGCCTTTGACCGGCATCGAGTCGCGGTGGATGTGGTTTCCACTTCGGAAGTGAGCGTTTCGTTGACAGTGGATTCCAATGAGTCGATCCCGGCGCTGGCGGCCGATCTGGCGAAGTTAGCGGACGTGAAGTATGAAGGGCGCAAGGCAATCGTTTGCCTGGTGGGAGAAAATCTCAGGGAGACTCCGGGGATTGCTGCGCGCGTATTCGGAGAACTGTCCGACGTTAAAATTCGCATGATTTCGCAAGGCGCATCGGAGATCAATCTCACTTTCGTGATTGAAGAAGACGAGGTGCCGCAGGTAATTCGACGGCTGCACAAGATATTCTTTTCGGAGCTGGATCCGGAAGTGTTTGCTTGAGCAACACCTTAAAACGCGGAGTACGCTGAGAACAGCCGCAGAATAGGTCGAGAGATTTTGGCTTAATGAACATTCTCGTTTTAGGCCGGGGTAAGACAGGTTCGCTGGTACCGGACGTGGGACGGCAGCGGGGCCATCACATGAATGTGCTTGGCGCTCGCGAGAACCCCCAGGCCTCCGCCTTGACGCCGGAGGCTTTGGCGCCCATCGACATGGTGATCGATTTCACTACTCCGACCGCGGCGCTGGGAAACGTCGAAGCCTGCATCCGTGCTAAGAAAAGTATTGTGGTGGGAACCACTGGCTGGTACGGCGAGCTGGCGCGAATCCGGCTCATGGTGGAAGACCCGGGATGCGGAATCGGTTTGCTCTACGCGGCCAATTTCTCGGTGGGTGTAAATCTGTTTTTTGAGGTTGCGCGAAGCGCAGCGGCCGCTCTGCGGCACCAGTATTTCGGACAAATCTTCGAACGCCATCATGCGCAGAAGAAAGATGCGCCTTCGGGAACGGCCGCCGCGTTGCAAAGAATCGTCCAGGATGCGTCCGGAACCGAGCTTGAAATCACTTCGTTCCGCGAGGGCGATGTAGTCGGGATGCACGAACTGGTACTCGACTCGCCCAACGACACTATCTACCTTTGCCATACTGCCAAGTCCCGCCGCGGATTTGCGGAAGGCGCAGTGCGCGCCGCCGAGTGGCTTGTCGGCAAAAAGGGAGTTTTCGACTTCAAGCAGGTATGGCGGGAGCTTTAGGCTCCCCCCGATAACCTCGCTCCCTGCTACCAAACTTCGAACCAAATACGTCAAATATGCGTATCCTTAGACTATGCGGATGCTGCTGGACATTTTCGCGCAAATCTTCCGCACCCTCTGGGCGCACAAATTGCGCTCATTCCTGACGATGTTCGGCATCGCCTGGGGCGTCGGCTCCTTGCTGCTGCTCGTGGGCCTGGGGGAAGGTTTCCGTTCGGGTAACCAGCGCGAAATGGCGCAGTATGGCAAGGACATCATGTTCATCTTTCCGGGGCGTGCTCCAGTAGTGCAGGGCAGCATGAACTCGGCGCGCAACTACTTGCTCACCTATCAGGACTATGCGGACATTCGCAAGGAAGCGCCGCACGTGCGCAATGCTTCTCCGGTACTCATTCGCCCGGATGTACGCGCGGTCAGCGAATTCGCCAGCGCGAATGGAGAAATTGCGGGAGTGGAGCCGCAGTTCGGCGACATTCGCTATCTGCCACTCAAGCAGGGGCGGTGGCTCAACAGCCTGGACGAAACGCAGAGACGAAACGTCATCGTGCTGGGCGATGAACTGGTCAAGAACCTGTTTCCCGGACGTCCTGCAGTGGGCGCGAGCATCATTCTGAATGACATCACGTTTGAGGTTATCGGCACAGTGCAGCGCGTCGGCCGCGGCGACGATAACTCCACGAATATGCGCGGCTACATCCCCTACCGGGTCATGGCGACTTTCTTCCCGCTCAAGGGCGAGAACCATGAGAACTCCATCTCCTTTATTAACTATCAGCCGCGGGTGACCGACGAACACTTGTTGGCACAGGAGGAAGTTCGCAAGCTGGTCGCTCGTAATCATGATTTTGACTATCGCGACAACAACGCTTTTGAGGGGTGGGACACGATTCAGAACTCCAAAGCGATCGGGTTGATCTTCGATGCCATGAACATGTTCCTGGGCGCGGTGGGGATGGTGACTCTAGCTCTGGGCGCCATTGGCGTGATCAACATCATGCTGGTGACGGTGAGCGAGCGTACGCGGGAGATCGGATTACTCAAGGCCCTAGGCGCCACGAACCGCAGTATTTTGCTGCAGTTTTTCCTGGAGGGGATACTGCTCACGCTGTTCAGCGGATTCATCGGCATGGCACTCGCGGCCGGCCTGATGGCGGTGCTGGGTACGCAACAAGGGCCGGGAGGTTTTGACCCTCCCAAAATTGTGCCGATGTCGGCGATTCTGGCGATTGGCAGTTTGACACTTGCGGGCGTGATTGCGGGACTTTATCCCGCGCGCAAAGCCGCCATGCTGCAACCGGTGGACGCGCTGCGGCAGGAGTAAGAAAATGTTTCGTGATCTGTTTCATGAGGCCTACGGCGCCATGCGGCACAATCGCCGCCGCACCGCTCTCACCATGCTTGGCATGGCGTGGGGGATCGCGACGGTGGTCATGCTGCTTGCTTATGGCAACGGCTTTGGCCAGGCCTGCGCGAACATTTTCGCCAACTTCGGTACCAAGCTGATGATTCTGGTACCGGGCCGCACTTCCATGCAGGCAGGCGGGCAAAAGGCCGGTGTGCAGGTGAGGTTCACCATGGACGATGTGGACACGCTCACCACGAATCTTCCGCAGATCACGCACATCACTCCCGAAGTAAGCAAGCAGTGCAACATCCAGTTCGACACCCGAACTTTCAGCTTCGGTGTTACCGGAAATTATCCTAACGTCGATTCTGTGCGCGCGCTCAAACTGGGACAGGGACGCTTCTACAACATGCAGGATGAGATGCAGCGGGCTCGAGTTACGGTGATCGGCTCAGAAGCCAAGGAAAAACTTTTCTCCGGACGAAACGCGGTGGGCGAGCGCATCCGCATTGATGGCTTGAGCTTTGAAGTGGTCGGAGTCCTGAGCGCCAAGATGCAAGAAGCCGACGACGACATCAACCGGGCCATCTACGTACCCTTCACCACCATGAGTGATCTGAAGGACACTCATTACCTCGATTCCATCTGGTTCAATTACGAGACGCCGGAGTATGAGCGGTTGGAGCAGGCAGCGCGCGACGTGCTGGCCGTTGAACACAAATTCAGCCATACCGACCGCCGTGCGGTGCGCGTGTTTAACTTGATGGAGCAGGTTCACCAGTTCGAAGTCATTACCATCGGGCTGAAAATTCTGCTGGGTTTCATCGGAACGCTCACGCTGGGTATTGGCGGCGTCGGCCTGATGAACATCATGCTGGTCTCGGTAACGCAGCGTACACGCGAGATTGGAGTGGAGAAAGCACTGGGTGCACGGCGAGGACACATCCTTGCGCAGTTCCTCGCCGAAGCTCTCACCATTACTTTCATCGGCGGAGCGTTGGGAGTCATGCTGGCCTACGCGGTCTCGCTCTCCGTCGGAAGACTTACCCTGTACAGCGCGATGGCGAAGAATGCCGAAGGCGGTGACATCCGCCTGATCATCGCGCCGGGCACATTGCTCGTCGCCATTCTTATTCTCACCGCGGTAGGAGTGGTCAGCGGTATGGTTCCGGCGGTGCGCGCCTCTCGGCTCGACCCCATCGAGGCCCTGCGCTACGAATAGGCTCGTGCCCCGCGAACGGTATTCGGGGAAGGCTCCGGAGTACAATTCCGAGATTGAGCCAATCAGAACTGCAGTCATCGCGAACACCACCTCGGTGTTTTCTGAAATGGTTACTCGTCAAGGAGCCTGGATGCGCCCTCTCAACTTCGCCACATGTATTGCTTTGTCTGCCTGTGTTTATTGCGCCATCTCGGTCGCTCAACCGCCGTCCTCCCTTGAATCACGACGTAAAGCTCTCACCGACCTTCTGGTCGAGCAGTGGGAATATCGGCTGCGCACGAGTCCCCTATTCGCCTCCTTCCTGGGAGACAAGCGTTGGAACGATAAGCTCGACGACTTCTCGCAAGAGGCCATCGATAAAAATGTGGAAGAGACTCAGAAATTCCTCGCTCGTTTCCAAGCCATCGACCCTTCAGGCTTTCCCGAGCAGGAGGCGCTCAACCAGGTTTTGATGGTTCGTCAGCTTCAGATGCAGGTAGAGGGCGCTCACTTCAAGCCTTGGGAAATGCCGGTGGATCAGCAAAATGGTGTCCAGATTGAGTTGCCCCGGCTGGTCAATGTGCTCTCTTTTGAATCAGTCAAAGACTACGAAGACTATCTTTCGCGGCTCGGGCAAGTGCCTCGTCTTTTGGATCAGACCGTGGTCCAGATGCGTAAGGGCATGAACGATAAATTGATGCCGCCCCGTTTCCTGCTGGAAAAAGTCGCAGATCAATGCAACGCAGTCGCCTCTGAGGAACCGCAAAAGTCTCCCTTCGCCCAACCTTTCTTTACTTTTCCCAAGAGCATCACCGAGTCCGATCAAAAGCGCCTGCGCGAGGCTGGCATTCTCGCGATTAAGGAATCCGTCTTACCCGCGTATGCTCGCTTCGCCAACTTCGTACGCGATGAGTACCTGCCGAAGGGTCGTAGTGAGCCTGGCATCTGGTCGCTTCCTGATGGAGCAGCGCGGTATCGCTTCGAAATTCGCCACATAACGACCACCGATCTGACCCCGGATCAGATTCACGAGATCGGGCTCAAGCAAGTGGACGAGGTTGAAGCGGAGATGCTCGCGCTCGCGCACACGCTTGGATTCAAAGATCTGGCCAGCCTCAATGAACACATCCGGAACGAACGTCGTTTCTATGCCACTTCAGGCCAGCAACTACTCGACCTGTACACAAACTACGCGCATGAAATGGAACCGGAACTACCCAAGCTCTTCAACCGTCTTCCCAAGAGCAAGCTGACTGTCATTCCGATGGACGCTTCGGTTTCGAGGGATGCCGTCCCCGCTGACTATACCGACGGTACTGCTGACGGTTCGCGCCCAGGGCACATCAACGTCAATGAATCGAACCCTGAGCACCGCCTCGTCCTCAATGTCGAGGCGATTGCCTACCATGAAGGAATCCCTGGCCATCATCTTCAACTCTCCCTCGCGCAGGAATTACCGGACTTGCCTTCGTTTCGGAAATACGCGGAATATACGGCTTTCGTCGAGGGCTGGGCGCTTTACTCGGAGCGGCTGGGCAAAGAAGTTGGCCGCTATAAGGATCCCTATAGCGACTATGGACGCCTGGAAAACGAAATGTGGCGAGCCATCCGCCTGGTCATCGATACCGGCGTCCATGAGAAGCGCTGGTCTCGCGATCAAATGGTCGACTACTTTCATCGCTATACCGCGATGGATGAGCCAAACGTGCAGAGTGAAGTGGACCGTTACATTGCCTGGCCCGGGCAGGCTCTGGCATACAAGCTCGGACAGTTGGAAATTCTCAAGCT
>Ga0187818_10000472_pt1 | contig 14555 bp, 11 predicted proteins | sample NC_wetland_sal_i_14_FD_130581 | JGI IMG/M metagenome (GOLD analysis project Ga0187818, IMG submission 130581) | Wetland sediment microbial communities from Neuse River Estuary, North Carolina, USA - SO4_3 | ecosystem: Environmental > Aquatic > Freshwater > Wetlands > Sediment | place: USA... | reverse complement strand
CGGTTCCTGGCGCGCTATCCAACATTTCTCGGAGCACACGTCGGACTCGCTATTGACTATATCGAACTGGGGCGCGAGCCGGAGGCTCGGGCGCAAGCGGCGCAGGTTCTCAGGCTTAGTCCCGGGTTCTCAGTGGAGGTGCTCCAGGCGAGGCTCGCATTCAAGGATCATGCGATCACGGAGCGCTGGTCGTCGGACTTGCGCAAGGCCGGGTTGAAGTGAATGCGCGCTCGTAAAAGGGCGGAGCGCTGCGCGAATCAGAATCGACCCGGAGTCTTAAGCTCGGGTACTATTCAGAACGCGGCGAAAGCTCACGACCGAGTCTCGCATCGTGAGCAATCTGCCTCACCTGGAGTCATCAAATGAGTACGATCACGACCAATGACGGCACGCAAATCTACTACAAGGACTGGGGAACGGGACAGCCGGTTGTATTCAGTCACGGTTGGCCGTTGACGGCGGATGCGTGGGAAGACCAGATGGTGTTTCTGGCCTCTCGCGGATACCGGTGCATCGCCCACGACCGGCGCGGCCACGGCCGCTCGACCCAACCCTGGAACGGCAACGACATGGACACCTACGCGGACGACCTCGCCGCGCTCGCCGAAACGCTCGACCTGAAGAACGCGATCCATGTCGGGCACTCTACGGGCGGTGGCGAAGTTGCTCGTTATATCGGCCGCCACGGGACGAAACGCGTCGCCAAGGCCGTGCTGATCGGCGCGGTGCCGCCGCTTATGCTCAAGACAGCGGCTAATCCCGACGGCTTGCCGATCGACGTATTCGACGCTATCCGCGCCAGCGTTCGTGCCGACCGCTCGCAGTTCTTCAAAGATCTCAGCGCACCCTTCTATGGCGCCAACCGGCCAGACGCCAAGGTATCGCAAGGCCTCCGCGACTCGTTTTGGCTCCAGGGAATGCAGGCGGGTCTCAAGGCTGCCCTCGACTGCATCAAGGCGTTTTCCGAGACCGACTTCACCGAAGATCTGAAGAAGTTCAACGTCCCAACCCTGATCCTCCATGGCGACGACGACCAGATCGTCCCGATCAGGGCTTCCGCCCGGCTTTCTTCCAGGCTGATCCAGAACGCGCATCTCAAGGTCTACAAAGGTGCACCACACGGCCTGTGCTCGACCCACAAGGACGAGGTCAACGCTGATCTTTTGTCATTTATCAAAGCCTAGGTCGGGCATATCGGCGGTCAAACACGCGCGCATTTAGCGGTCGCATTTGAATTGAACACTCAGTGCAGGTTGCTAATGTGGCTGGAAAAAAGTAAGATTTTTCTGGATTATTCATCATCGCCCGGAGCGGCAATTGTTTACCGGAATCATCGAAGATCTCGGCACGGTTCAAAGCGTCAAGCGATCGCCCAAAGGCGCGGTGATCACGATTCGGACGACGCTGCCCGCCGCGCGGATCAAGATCGGCGATTCGATCGCAGTCAGCGGCGCCTGCCTTACCGTGATCCGCAAGAGCCGCGGCGCGATCGCGATGGACGTGTCGGAAGAGACCTTGCGCCGCACCATCCTGGGCACGCTCGAAGCCGGCGCCCGCGTTAACCTCGAACGCTGCCTGACGCTCGGCAAGCTGATCGGCGGCCATCTGGTGTCGGGCCATGTCGACGGGCTTGGCCGGATCGTAGCGATCGAGCCCGAGGGCGATTCGCGTCTCTATACTTTCGAGGTGAGCCCGGCCCAGGCACGCTACCTGGTCGAGAAGGGATCGGTTGCGCTTGACGGTATCAGCCTGACCGTTTTTGGTATCCGCGGACGCCGCTTCAAGGTCGCGCTGATCCCGCATACGCTCAAGCTGACGACGCTTGGCCTTAAGGGCCCCGGCGATCCGGTCAACGTCGAAAGCGATATGCTGGTCAAATACGTCGAACGCGTCGTCGACGGACGCCTCGGCAACGGCCGCCGCGCCGGTGTGAAACAGGCGGCGCGCACAATCGCCATCGGCGGAGGGTCGCTATGAGCCTGATGCAGATTCCGCGCAAGATCGAATACGCGCTGCGCGCCATGATACATCTCGCCGACCATCCGGAGGGGGTGGCGCGGGGAACCGAAATCGCGCGGTTGGAACATATTCCCAAGTATTATCTCGAGAAGGTGATCCGCGACCTGATGCGGCGGGGATTGGTGCGCGCGCGGCGCGGCCCCGGCGGCGGCTATCAACTCGCCCGGCCGGCCGAGACGATCTCTTTTCGGGAAGTGATCGAAGCGGTCGAGGGACCGATCACGCTCAACGTATGCGTTGACGGCAGCAGCATCTGCAGTTTGCAGCCGGCCTGCCGGATGTTCCGCGTATGGGAGCAGGGCCAGCGCGTCCTGCTCGACGTTTTCTCGCATACGATGCTGAGCGAGGTCGCCTTGCGGCGTCCGGGCGGGGCGTTCATGGACAGTTCTATCCTCGCCAGCGAAGCCGCCGCCCCGATCAAGCATTGAGCGCACGGCTCATTCCCCGACAATTGATTTCGCACATTGTGGCCACGCTTTCGGGATCGCGGCAGGGGCCGGGATGGCCGGTGCGCCGCGCGCACGCGATCGACAACGGTCCTGAAGGTACGGACGCGCGCTGACCAAAGTGAACGATCACGAACTAATTACCCTGGCGCCGTCGCGATCCGCCTTCCCGCTGTTTACCGAGAAGAGCTTCTATCTCGAAGAGTTTTACGGGAAGAGCCTGTTGTTCGCGCTGGTCCCGCCGATCGGCGAGCGGCTGGCCGAACTGGATTCGCTGGTCCGCACGTTGCGCGAGCTGCGGCGTAATCAGACCCGCTGTATCGTGATCGCTTCCGCCCGCGCATTGCCGCGCCTGATGCGCCGGCTGGGGCGTTTGGCGCCGCGCGGCGAACCGCCGCTGTTCAACCCGGCCAAGGGTCTGCGCACGCGGCCCTATCCGCCCGACTCGGCGATCACGGAAATCTGGCGGGGACTGCGAGCCGGATTGATCGTCACGGCCGGGGCCGAAACCAATGACGCGGCCGATCTGGTCGTTTTCGCCCAGGAACTCGCGAGCCGGCTCAGCGTCTTCAAACTGATCGTGCTCGATCGAGCGGGAGGACTCGCCGACGCCGAGGGCAAACGGCTTTCGTTCGTGGAGATTAGGCGGATTCGCCGCGCGCTTGCGGGCGTGCGATCCCCGGTCCGCCGCGCGATCGTGCGTGCTGCCGGCCGCGCGGTTCAGGACGGGGTCGCCTCCGTCAACCTGGCGGCGCCGAGCCAGGTCTACGAGGAGCTTTTCAGCTTTCTCGGCACTGGCACGCTTTTCACCGAAAGCGGCTATGGCCATGTCCGCCAGATTTCGATTGACGATTTCGAAGAGGTCGAGGCGCTGATCATCCGGGGCCAGAACGAGGGCTTTTTGCTCACCCGCAGCGAGGAGGAAATCGCGCGCCTGCTGCCCTCATGCTTCGGCTACCGTATCGGCGATGAACATCTGGCGGGCGTGGTCTCGCTGCTGACGGAGCCGTACCGGCGGGAGCGTGCGGGGGAAATCACTGCGCTCTATACGCTCACCCGCTTCCAGGGCGAGGGCGTCGCCAACGAGCTCGTGGGTGAAGTGCTGAAGGAGGCCGGCGCGCGCCGGCTGCGCTACGTGTTCGCATGCACCTCGGAGGAACGGGCGGCACGCTTTTTCGAGCGCCTCAAATTCCGCAAGGTCGAACCGCAAGAGGTCACGCCCGCCAAATGGCGTGGCTACGACCCCGGCCGCATCGCGCGGCTGAGCATCTTCCGCTACGATTTCCGCTGAGCCGCGCCGCGTCGCCGCGCGCCCCGCGTCATTCGAATCCAGGCCAGCCCCGGTCCGTCTACACACCGATGAGATTCTTCGCCGCGACCGTTGCCATCCTCGCCCTCGCCAGCGCACTCACGCTCCATCGTCTGGGCGCGGCCGACGTATGCGGGGTCAACGAGGCGGTCGAGGGCGTATTCCTCCAGCAGATGGTCGAGCACGGGGCGATGCTCTTTCCGCTCGAGAACGGTCGAGCGCCGATGTACAAGCCGCCGCTGTTCCATTGGACGGCGACCGCGATCGACCACGCCGTGGGCATCAAGAAGGTGACGGCTGCTAACTTGCGCCTCACTGCGGCGCTCTACGCTATAGCTGGAGTCGCACTGACAATGGGGTTCGCAGCGAGTTTCCTCGGCCCCGGCGGCACGATCCTCGCAGGCCTTATCTTGTGCGGCTCCTATCAGTATATCGAGCAAGGGCGCATCGGCCGCGTCGACATGACGCTGACTTTTTTCGAGACCGCCGCGCTGTTCACATTCATGTGGTGGTTAGCGCCGCGACGGTCCGCTGCCTCTACTCCTGAAAACCCGCCCGCTGAATCGATCCGTGGTCACGGTATCCTGCGCTACATCTTCGCGCTCGCACTCGGCCTCGGAGTATTGGCCAAGGGACCAGTCGGCGCATTTCTCCCCGCCGCCGCATGCGGTCTTTTCATGGCCATGGAAAGACGGCTGCGCGACCTGCGTAAAATCGCGGCGCCGGGTCCGGTGATGATCGCGGTGATCATCGGCGGAAGCTGGTACGCGGCCTGCGTCTTCGGCCGGCGTTATGGATTCCTGGATCGTCAGATTGGCAGCGAGAACTTCGGCCGCTTCTTCGGGGCGCTCGGGGCGATGGCGCCGTGGTACTACGTGAAGCCGATCCTGCTCAACTCCGCGCCGCTCAGCCTGATGGTGCCGGTCGCGGTCTGGTATGCGATTCGCACTTGGTGGAGTTCCACGAACGAGCACCCGTCGTCCGGATCCCAACCCGACGTTGGCGACGACGGCCGGGCGCGAAGCGCCGTCCGCCTCTTTGCGATCTTCTGGATAATCACGGTGGTCTTTTTCACGATCGCGGCGTACAAGCGCCGGGCCTACTTGCTACCGCTATGGCCGGTTTCGGCAGTGATGATCGCATGGTGGATCGAAGGCCTCGCGCGCACATCCAACATTGGGCGCTATCTGCGCGCGGGTGTCGCCACGACCTGCCTCGGACTCGCGGTCTTCAACTTCATCTATCTGCCGCAAAGGGAAGTTCGCGAATGCCGCGGCGACTCTTTCAAGGCGACGGCTACCCAAATCAATCGCATCGTCGGCGCCGACGAGCCGCTCTACAGTTTCGGATTGGGCGACGAGCCGGCGCCGTTTCTGTTCTATCTGGATCGCGATGCGCCGCCGATCGAGGGCAAGCTGGGCGACGCGCCGCCCGGCTACGTCATCGTTCCAGCGGACGTGTGGGCGAAGCATCAGAACGAAGCGCTTGACCTCGAGCCGATCTTCGAGTCGTCGTCGGGAGGGCAGCGGCTGGTCCTGCTGCGCCACGGCAAAGCGTACGCGCTGCGGTGGAGAAGGTGGAACTACGGCTGCCGTTGCGCGGGATGACCGTTGGCGGGGGCGTCCTGAGACTTCGGTTTGCGCAGGCGTTTGCGGCTGCGCTTCTCGACGATGGCGCGAATCGGGTCAGGCTCCGAGGTCGAAACGATACTTCTCAAGATGGCATTGAATTTCTTGAGTGACGGATGAAGCTTTGTCATCGAGGCCACCGCTTACGAGTCAGCGCAGGTTGCGGACGGAAACTATCCCCTCAGATGCGCGCGTCGCTGCCGTGTCCGTTACCCATCAGCAGCTCGGCGAGCCCGGTCAGATCGTCGTCGTTGTAGAACTCGAGTTCGATGCGGCCCGGCTTCTTGCCGCGTTGTCGGACGATGCGGACCTTGCGCTTGAGCGCGCGCTGGAGGGACGCCGCCACGGCGCTGACGTTGGGGTCGCCTTCGGCCGAGCGATGCGAACCGCCGTGCCGCGCCACACGCGCTGTGGCCGCGATCTCCTCGGCGCCGCGGGCGGAGATTTTGCCGTCGACGATGGCGCGGGCGGCCGCGATCTGCTCCTCAGGCGACGACATCGTCAGCAGCGGGCGTACCTGGCCTCCCTTGAGCTCACCGCGGCCAATCATCTCGATGACCGGCAACGGCAACTCCATCAGCCGGATCATATTCGTCACGTACGGGCGGCTCTTGCCGATCCGAAGCGAAATCTCTTCGTGGGTGAGGCTGAATTCCTTGCTGAGGCGGATGAACGCGCGCCCCTCCTCGATTGCGTTCAGGTCCTCGCGCAGGAGATTCTCGACCAGGGACATTTCGAGCGTCGCGCGATCGTCGAGCTCGCGCACGATTACCGGCACCGCCGCCAGGCCGACCTCGCGCGCGGCGCGCAGCCGCCGCTCGCCGGCGATCAGCTCGTAGCGGGCACCGTCGGTACCGCCGGCGACCGGGCGCACCACCAGCGGCTCGATCACGCCCTGGCTCTTGATCGCGCCGATCAATTCCTCGAGCTTCTCGGCGTCGAAGTAGCGTCGCGGCTGGAGCGGATTGGCGACGATCCGATCCGGCGGGACCATCAGCAGCGCCGGGCCGTGGTTCGACTCACCGACGCCCGCGCGTTTGTCGCTTGCGGCTTCGGGTTCTCGTGCCGGTTCGGGTTCCGTACTTTCGATCAACGCGTCCAGTCCGCGTCCGAGCGGCTTGCGTGCCATCAACCTCTCCTTCCTCGATCTTCACGGGCAAACAGGGCTTTGAGCGTCCATGACCTGCGCGGCGCCGGCTGATCCGTCACTGCCGTCTCTTCAACGGGCGGCTCGCCATTGGTGCGCCGCATCACCTCGGCGGCCAGATCCTGATAGGCTTGCGCGCCCGACGACTTGCTATCGTACTCGATTACCGAAAGCCCGTGGCTGGGACTCTCGGAGAGCCGCACGCTGCGCGGGATCACGCTTTGGAAAACCTTATCGGGGAAATGCTTGTTGACCTCGCGGGCGATCTCATGAGAGAGCCGGTTGCGCGCGTCGAACATCGTCAGCACCAGCCCGTCGATTTGCAGACCCGGATTGAGCGCGCGGCGCACGCGCGTGATGGTGTTGAGCAGGGCCGAAAGCCCTTCGAGCGCGTAATACTCGCACTGCATCGGCACCATCACGGAGTCGGCGGCGACCAGCGAGTTGAGCGTGAGCAAACCCAATGACGGCGGCGTATCGACCAGGATAAAGGCATAGTCGTCGCGGATGGGCGCGAGCAGATCCTTGAGCCGGCGCTCCCGGCCCTCCATCGTGGCGAGTTCGATTTCGGCGCCGACGAGGTCGGGTCCCGACGGCGCGAGAAAAACATCGGGGCGCACCTGCCTGATCGCGTCGCCCAGCTCGATACGGCCGACCAGCGCCTCGTAGATACTGCGGCCCGAATTCTTGAGCGCGGGCAGATCGTCGGGTGGGGTCACGCCCGAGGTGGCGTTGCCTTGCGGATCGAGATCGATCAGGAGCACGCGATGGCCGGGCCGGGCCAGACCGATCGCGAGATTGACCGTCGTGGTGGTCTTGCCAACTCCGCCTTTTTGATTGGTAATTGCGACGAGCCGCCCCACAACAACCACCGCCTCCGGGCGCACGTGAAATATTTCACGGTTATGTTCTGACCTGAAGTCCGCGCCCGCAAACAATATAATCACGGGCGGATCAGAAAATCAAAATTAAGTTGCGTGGAAATCCACAAGCGCGTGAAAAACGGCCGCGTCAGAGGCGGCGCCAGAGTGCGAGTACGCGTTCGACGATGCGATCGCCGCGCTGCACGGAGTATCGGAGACGGGTGTAATCGTCCAATCCGGCGGAGCGCGCCGCGTCGGGCTCGAGGCGCTGACCGGGGTTGGCGTAGAGAATCGCGAGACCGCCGGGTTTGAGGGCGGCTCCGGCGGCGCGATGGAATTCGACGGGGCGGGCGAAGGCGCGGGCGGTGACGGCGTCGAAGAGGGGCTTGAAGCTCGCCGGGTCGCCTCGCGACGACTCGACGGTGACGTTGGAGAGGCCGAGCGCGGCCGCCGTCACGGTCAGAAAGCTCGCGCGCTTGCGGCGGGCTTCGAGCAGGGTGAAGCGGGCGGGAGCGGCGGCGGCGAGGACCAGGGCGGGAAAGCCGGCCCCGCTGCCGAGGTCGAGCACAAGGCGACCGGGAGCGAACGCTTTTTTCAGTATCGAACCCTCGGGCCGCATCCTCAAAACCAGCGGCATCAAGCTGTCGATTATGTGGAAGGCGAGTTCGGCGGGATTTTCGGGTTCGGCCGTAAGGTTAATGCGGGCGCCCCAGAGTGCGATTTCGGCGGCGAGCCGCTCGATACGAGCAAGAAATTCAGGGGCGGGCGGGGTGAAGGCAAGTTCGGCGAGCGCGGCTTCAAGCCGATGGCGGACCTCGCGCCCGATCTTTTCACTGGCGTCGTCCAGATCCTTACGAGTCACGGGATGTTTCACGTGAAACGTTTCACCCTAGCGCGTGATAGTTGATCGGGTTTTTCACCGCGGTGTTCGCGTTGCAAGGTACGTATGTTTCACGTGAAACCATTATCGGTTCCTTACTTCAGAGTACGCCGGTTTCCGCTCGAGCCGTGCACCGCTTCCGATACTCGGGAGCATCAAGAAAGGTTTCACGTGAAACCTTCGGTCCACACCTTACGCCTGATGCTCGTAGCAAAACCCGACGGGATGTTTCACGTGAAACTTTTTTCACTGCCGTATTCGCTTCGCTTTTTTCAATGTCGTGTTCGCTCCGCTCGGTTTCGTTGCAAGGGGCGGAGGATGTTTCACGTGAAACGTTCCGATGGAACGATCAACTGGCGGAGGTGGCGGAGCGGGCGTGGCCAGCGCGGATATGCACCGCCAGGAGGGAGACCGCGGCAGGAGTAATTCCCGGTATGCGCGCAGCCTGCCCCAGTGAACGCGGACGGACGCCGGAGAGGCGCTCGCGCACCTCGGTCGAGAGTCCGGGAACGGCCTGAAAATCGACCCATTCGGGGATGGCCGCGTCCTCGAGCCGTTTGAAACGCTCGACCGCCTCGTTTTGGCGCCGCACGTAGCCCTCGTACTTGACCTCGGTCTCGAGTTCGGCAGCCTCGTCGAAATCGAGCGCGGGAGCGAGCCCCGCCAGGCGAACCACGTCGGCGTAGGCGACTTCCGGCCGGCGCATCAGATCGAACGCGCGCACCGGCTCGGTCAGGGGATTAGAGCCGGCCTTTGCGAGGAAGCCGTTGACCTCCGCGCTGAGCGGGACCAGGGTTGCACGCATCCGCACGATTTCGGCGGCGACGTTTGCGGCTTTACGGCGGACACGCGCGGCGGCGTCGAAGTCCAGTAATCCCAGGCGCTCGCCGATTTCGGCGAGGCGGCGGTCGGCGTTATCCTCGCGCAATAGCAAACGATACTCGGCGCGCGAGGTGAACATCCGGTACGGTTCGCCGCCGATGCCGCGCGTAACCAGGTCGTCGATCATCACGCCGATATAGGCCTGGTCACGGCGCAGGATCAGGGGCGGATCGCCGCGCACGGCCAAAGCGGCGTTAATCCCGGCGATCAGGCCTTGCGCGGCGGCCTCTTCATAGCCGGTGGTGCCGTTGAGCTGGCCGGCGAAGAACAATCCGCCGATTAAGCGGGTTTCGAGCGACGGCTTGAGCTGGGTCGGGTCGGAGAAGTCGTATTCGATGGCGTAGCCGGGACGCATGATCTCGGCCTGTTCGAGTCCCTTGATCGAACGGACCATCGCGAGCTGGACGTCGAGCGGGAGGCTGGTCGAAAGCCCGTTGGGATAGACCTCGACCGTGTCGCGGCCCTCAGGCTCGAGGAAGATCTGATGGCGATCCTTGTCCCCAAAACGCATCACCTTGTCCTCGACCGAGGGGCAATAGCGCGGACCGCGGCTCTGGATCACCCCGGAGTACATCGGGGAGCGGTCGATACCGGCGCGGATGATCGCGTGGGTCGCGGCGTTGGTGTAGGTGAGGTGGCATGGGAGCTGCGGTTGCGCGATCCGTGCGGTCCGGAACGAAAACGGCGGTGGCGGTTCGTCGCCGGGCTGAACTTCGAGCCGTGAATAATCGATCGTGCGGCTGTCCAGGCGCGGACAGGTGCCGGTCTTGAGACGGCCGATATGGAAGCCCAAAGCGGCGAGGCTCTCGCTGAGGCCCATCGCGGCGAAGTCACCGGCGCGTCCGGCGCTGTAATTTTTGAGTCCGATATGGACCAATCCCTTGAGAAAGGTGCCGGTGGTCAGGATAACGCATCGCGCGGCAAAAATTTCGCCGAGTTGGGACTCGACCGCGCGTACGGCGCCGTCTTCGACGATCAGGCGCTCGACGCTGGCCTGGTGAACGGTCAGGTTATCGGTGGTTTCGAGGATACGCTTCATCCGGGCGCGGTAGGCGGCCTTGTCGGCCTGAGCGCGGCGGGCGCGGACGGCGGGGCCTTTGCGCGTATTGAGGAAGCGGAACTGGATGCCGGTGTCGTCGATGGCGAGGCCCATCTCGCCTCCAAGCGCATCGATTTCGCGCACGAGATGGCCCTTGCCGATGCCGCCGATCGCGGGATTACAGGACATCTGCCCGATATGGTCGAGATTAAGGGTGAGCATCAGCGTGCGCGCGCCCATCCGGGCCGCGGCGAGGGCGGCTTCGATACCGGCATGGCCGGCGCCGACTACGATGACGTCGTTTTCTTTTTTCACTGCTGTGCTCGCGATGCTTTTTTCACTGGCGTGTTCGCTTCGCTCGGAATCGTGGCAAGAGGCGGGGTCGATGACAAGATAGCCCCTTTTTCACTGCCGTGCTCGCCTTTTTCGGTGTCGTGTTCGCTTCGCATTTCTCATGGATGGGCGCGTTGCTCGGGTCGGTGGGGACTCGTGGCAAGGTGCCGTAGATTCCTCGCGCCGAAGACTCGCGCAGACTGACTGGTCAATTTGCGAGTTCTTAATGGCCATCTTGAGCGAAGCGTATAATCAGGCGTTTTGGAGGCCGGAAAGAGGCGGAGCTGAAACGCGATGCGGCGGTTATGCAAAGCTCTTTGGAGTAGGCGTGCGCAAATTCACAATTGAGGTGCGGAGTCGCGCGTTAGAACTGCGTAGAATTGCCCAGCAGCGGGCGATTACGCGCATATGCATGCAAAACTACGCAGGCTCGTGCAAATCTACCCATAATCTGTGGAAATTGCGCACACTTGTGCATAATCTCCGCACACAGACGGTGCGGCCGCGCACGCCGTGATGCGCTATGGCTTCAATTCCTACTTGCCGATGCAGAATTCACGAAAGACGGCGTCAAGCACGTCCTCGGTCGAGACCTCACCGGTGATGGAGGCGAGTGCGTCGGCGGCGAGTGCGATATCGACCGCGACGATCTCGGGTGGAATCGCGGAAATCACGCTGGTGCGTGCGGCTTCGAGGCCGCCGAGCGCGGTGGCGACGGCCGCACGATGGCGCTCGCGCGAGAGGGCGGCGCCGTCGGCCCGCGTGTCACCGGCGATCGTCTCGATTTGGCGCTCGATCTGGACGCGCAGTTCGGCTATCCCGGACGCCGTCAGGGCGCAGAAATCCACGGGCGGCAGCGCGAGGCCATGCCCGGCCAATTCGTCCACGCCCAGCCGCTGCGGGAGGTCGCGCTTGTTAATGAGGGCGACGCCGGGGCGTCCGTGCGCGATTCCGATCACGTCGGCGTCCTCGGGCTCGAACGGACGCGAGGAGTCAAAGACGGCGATAATCAGGTCCGCCTCGGCGGCGCATCGACGCGTACGGTCGATGCCGATACGCTCGACTTCGTCGCGGCTTTCGCGCAGACCGGCCGTATCCTGGAGCACGACGGGCCAAGGGCCAAACTGGACCGAGTCCTCGATAACGTCGCGGGTAGTGCCGGGAATCGGCGTGACGATGGCGCGGTCGGTGCCGAGGATGAGGTTGAGCACGCTGGATTTGCCGGCGTTGGGCTTGCCGATGATGGCGGCGCGCGCCCCCTGGCGCATCATGCGGCCGCGGGCAAAACTGTCGTGGAGAAGGGTCAAATCGCCGATCAGGCGCGAGATGTCGCCGGCGATCTGATCGGGCGAGGGTAGCGGCAGGTCTTCGTCGGCGAAGTCGATTGCGGCCTCGAGATGGGCGCGGATGGCGATGACCTGTTCGCGCATCGTGGTGACGCGGCTTTCGAGGGCGCCGCCGAGTTGAGCTATAGCTAGCTTAAGCGCGCTTTCGCCACGTGCGGCGACAAGGTCGGCCACTGCCTCGGCGGCGGTGAGGTCGATGCGGCCGTTCAAGAAGGCGCGGCGGCTGAATTCGCCGGGTTCGGCCATGCGGGCACCGGCGGCGGCAGCGAGGCCGAGGATGCGATGGACGAGGTAGACCCCGCCGTGGCAATGGAGTTCAGCGACGTCCTCACCGGTCAGGCTGCGCGGCGAGCGCATCATGACACATAGCGCGCGGTCGATGGTGGCGCCGGTCGCGGGGTCGCGGATTTCGCCCAGCCTCAGTTTTCTTTTTTCACTGCTGTGTTCACTTCGTTCGGGTCGGCGGCCAGGGACGACCGGGTGCCAAAGCGTGTGAGCGATTTCGATCGCGCGGGGACCGGAAAGGCGGATGATCGCGACGGCGCCCTGACCGGGCGGGGTGGCCAGTGCGACGATCGTATCGGAAAGGTACATGGGTGGTTAGAGGGTAGCATCGCGGGGGATGATTAGGGAGAGGCGGTCGCGCCGACAGCGCGCATTCGGTTTCGCGGCTTCCGGCGAGGACGAACCTGCCCCGGAGGATGGTGGCCTAATCTGGGGGCGTGGTCGGTGGCGCTTGGCCAATAGCGGGTTTGAATGCTGCGAGTTTGTCGGAGCGCTCTTTTGTTTGAGCTTGACGAGAATAAACGAAGATTCCGGCTAGCGTCGCCAGGTCGACCAAGATGACACCAAAGCCGGAAACGGGCTTGTCGTGAGCCGCAAGATAGATTCCACCAAGGATTGCTATGCCACTTAAAACAGCGCCTATTATCTGGCCGACGAGCTCGTTACGGCAATTCGACTCGACAACTCGACTCTCCATCGCTTGCCGATGGCGGAGTTGACTCTCGGCCATCGTCATGATGCGTTCAGCCGCACCCGGAAAAGCGTCGTTGTAACTGGTTAGAACTTCCGGCGGGGGGAGAGGACCGGAAAAGAACCTTGAAACCCGTGTGATTACCTGGCGGGTAACCTCGGCGGTTATTTTGGTTATCTCGGAGCGACTAGCCTCGGATTGATCCGCTGATTCGAGCTTCGTTGGTTCGTCGTCGATCGCGCTCATCGCGGCTCTGCCATGAGGACTTGTCGAAAAGTCCCTGTCTCGAGGCTATGGTTCTCGCCCAACTCTGGCAGGCGCGTCGCAACTCTTGTCCAACAATCCGCCAGTCAGAATAGGAAGCGAGTGCGTCGGCCGTCTCGCCATCGGGCGAGATATTGTAAAAATCGAAGCGTCCCGACAGATCAAGCCAGCGGCCCAGACCAGACCAAAAAGAAGGTTGCGCAAACAGGAAGTCGCTGCGCACTTCTTCTGGTTCTTTCTCTTCATCACCCATAGACAGCGATTCTATACGACATCTGTGCGCGAATCAGCAAGTGATTTGAGCCGCGTTAGCGGCATGCCATCATACTGACGATGTGCGTGAGCGCTCAGGGACGGCAAGTTAAGGACCGGCGCGGCAACCTCAAATTGAACGCCATCAAAGCGGGGTGGAGGCTTGCCCCGGCATCGGCGGTATGGTTCGATTGTCGGATTAAGGATAATGGAACGAACGGGCTTAAGACCGGGTTCGCTACGAGCCCGATTGGATGAAGTTGGCCGCGACTGATGAAAAGGACTTATCAACCTCACAATCGACGACGCGTACGGACCCACGGCTTTCTGGCCCGGATGGCGACGCCGGGTGGCCGCAATATACTGAAGCGGCGCCGGGCCAAGGGCAGGAAGCGGCTGGCGATCACGATTCCGCCCAAGCAACCGGGCTAGAACGCGGGACGGCGCGCTTTGGGTTTGGGACGGAGGCAAGGCTGCATCGGCGCGGCGAGTTCCTCCGCGTCCAGCGGGCAGGAGCGCGCTATCAGACGGCTCATTTCGTGGTCTATGCGATGAGAACCGGGGCGAGCGAACCGGCGCGGCTGGGAACCACGGTTTCGCGCCGAATCGGCGGGGCGGTGGTGCGCAATCGGGTCAAGCGGCGGGTGCGTGAATGTTTCCGCAGGAGTTTGCGAACGATGCTGCCGGCCGGGACCGAGCTAGTGGTGATCGCGCGGGCGGGAGCGGGTGCGCTGACAAGCCCGGCTATTCTGGGTGAACTTACGACTGCTACGATTAATCTGCGAGGCCGGCTCAAGGAGCAGGAACCAAGGCCGCGATGATAAAGTCGATAGCCGCGGGAGCATGCGCGATCGGACGCCGGGGTGCGATCACGGCGATCGATGGATATCGGGCGATAATCTCGCCGCTGATGGTTGGGGCGATCGGGCCCGCGTGCCGCTTCGAGCCGACGTGCTCCGAGTACGCGCGTGGGGCGATTGCGGAATATGGACTTGGGCGCGGGAGCGTGATGGCACTTAGCCGGATCCTGCGCTGCCGACCGGCCGGAGGATGGGGTTACGACCCGGTGCCGCCTCGTCTTATCAAGGCCGATAACCGGGTGTGATCGGCAGGGAATCGTTTTGGACAACTACCGTCTCTTACTCGCGTTCGTAATTTCGCTCGGGATCAT
>Ga0187818_10000470_pt1 | contig 14576 bp, 10 predicted proteins | sample NC_wetland_sal_i_14_FD_130581 | JGI IMG/M metagenome (GOLD analysis project Ga0187818, IMG submission 130581) | Wetland sediment microbial communities from Neuse River Estuary, North Carolina, USA - SO4_3 | ecosystem: Environmental > Aquatic > Freshwater > Wetlands > Sediment | place: USA... | reverse complement strand
GCGATAGCACGACGGCCACCGGACTGGGCTCGCCGGTGACGTTCACTCTGCCCAGCGTGGGTACGTCGCAGTCTTCAGGTATTGCCAACATCAGCGAAGCCGGCAATGTGGTGACGGTCACGATCAACGGCGCACTGAGTAACGCCCGGGTGGGCACGCCAATCGAAATCTCGGGTGTGCCACCGCCAGCGGGGCTCACGGTCTCTCCCTACAGCGGCTGTTTTCCGATTGTCGCGGTCAACGGGACGGCAATCCAGTATGTGAACCCAGCTACAGGTCTGACGCCAACTTCCGGCGGGACTGCTACGGTTCCGGCGTACTGCCCGTATCTGCCGGACTTTGTGGCCACGTCGCAAAATAATGCGGTCTACGTAGCCAACTACGGAAGCGAAAGCGGGCTGAACTGCGGCCTCGCCAGTACCGACTCGGTGGCACAGCTGAATACCCTGACCAACACAATGGCCAACATTGTGTACCTCGCTTCAGGCGCGCACCCGGTGGCGATGGTCGAGACGCCGAACGCGCTGAATCTCTACGTGGTCAACCAGGGGAACAACACTGTCCTCGATTTGTCGCCGATCGATCTGACGACGCTCGCCACCATTTCCGTGGGCAACACTCCGGTGTGGGCCGCATTGCGCCCGGACGGACAACGCTTATACGTCGTCACCCAGGGCGATGGACAGCTTTATAGCATCCGCACCGACACGAATGCGATCGTGTCGAAGCAGTCCGTGGGAGGTCCGGGAGCGAACTACGTGCTCTATGACCCGAGCCGGAACCGGTTGTACGTGACCAATCCCATTGCAGGGACGGTCTACATCTTTAGCGGCGCGACGGACCCGCCGACGCCGATGGGAAGCCCTACGGGCGCGCTCACGATTCCCGCGCCGGCGCCATGTGCGGCCGCAGGGGTGTGCGGCCCTGTCATGCCGGTGTCAGTTGCGGCCCTGCCCGATGGCAGCCGGTTTTATGTGGCCAGCTACGCTACGGCCGCGAATGGGTCGTCCTGCCCCGATCCCAACTTGACTGCGGCCGGATGCGTCATTCCGCAAGTGACCGTCTTCGATGCCGCAAATTTCTTTATGAACGGCAAGGTAGTCGTGAAGACCACGGTGTTTCCGCTGTTGCCACCGGTGATTAATCCGGTATCAGGAGTACAGCCGTTCGCGGCAGCGCCCGCCGCGTTTTGTGCGCCAGTCGCCTCTTATGCGACGGCCACCACCCGCTTCCGCATGTCCGCGGCCGCCGCGATGGACAGCAGCCGCGTGTACGCGAGCCTGTGCGATGGAGGCTGGGTGGCGATTGTTAGAACGGCGGCCAACACCATCACCACAGGCGGAAACAACGCGAGCGACGTGCTGGTCACGGATCTGCCCGCTCCGTTCGGCGCGGGAACACCGGGGGCGAATGAGGAGCCGCCGTTGCAGAATCCGGTGTTGCTGCTGACCGGGCAGTAGCCATCGAAGGATCGCGAACCTCCCACAAATAAAGATTAAGGTGCCGCCAGCGGGAGTTTTCCACAGTGTTCCTGAAGGAACATTCTCATGCACAGTATTGTATGTACAATCCGGTAAAGCACCGCCAAAAAGCCGCCGCTTCAACACCCGGGCAGACTGTTGATATTTTCTGAGCGGAAATCTACCGCAGCGGCTAAAGCCGGACTGAAGTGAGCCATTTATCGCAGCGCTGAAGCGCTGCGCCACCCAAAATCACAGGCAAGGTCGACCTTTCAACGGCCTATTAGCGTCAACCGGCGGGTGGTTATACCTTGGCGGGAGTCTCTTCTTTTGCGGCGGTCTTTGTGACGGTCTTGGCAGCGTAGTGCGAGTCCACGTATTCGTCGAGAATCTCGATGAACTCGGCGACGATGCGGTCGCCCTTCAGCGTGGTGAAGAGCCGTCCGTCAACGTACACCGGCGCTTTCGGTTCCTCGAACGTGCCGGGCAGGGAAATGCCGATGTTGGCGTGCTTGGACTCGCCGGGGCCGTTGACCACGCAGCCCATGACGGCGAGCTTCATTTCTTCGACGCCGATGTAGCGGCCTTTCCACGACGGCATCTGCTCCCGCAGGTAGGACTGAATCTGCTCGGCCATTTCCTGGAAGAAGGTGCTGGTGGTGCGACCGCAGCCGGGGCAGGCCGTAACTTGCGGCGTGAAGCTGCGAATGCCCATGGATTGCAGAATCTGCTGCGCGACACGGACTTCCTCGGTGCGGTCGCCGCCGGGCGCGGGAGTCAGCGAAACGCGGATCGTATCGCCGATGCCTTCCTGCAATACGACGCCCATGGCCGCGCTCGAAGCCACGACGCCCTTGGCGCCCATGCCCGCTTCGGTCAATCCCAGGTGCAGGGGATAGTTGCAGCGCGCGGCCAGCGCGCGGTACACGTCAATCAAATCCTGAACGCCGCTGACTTTCGCGCTAAGAATGATCTGGTCGGGACGAAGGCCATATTTTTCGGCCAGTTCGGCGGAATTCAGCGCGCTGACGACCATGGCTTCCATGGTCACTTCGCGCGCATCTTTGGGCTCGTCGAGCCGCGAGTTCTGGTCCATCATACGGGTCAACAGCGCCTGGTCGAGCGATCCCCAGTTCACGCCGATGCGCACCGGCTTCTGGTACTTCACCGCGACTTCGATCATGGTGCGGAAGTTGGAGTCTCCCGTCTTGCCAATGCTGGCGTTGCCGGGATTGATGCGGTACTTGGCGAGATCGCGGGCGCACTCGGGATACTTGGTGAGCAAAACGTGTCCGTTGTAGTGGAAGTCGCCGATGATGGGCACGTGCAAGCCCTGCTTATCGAGTTGCTCGACTATGTGGGGCACGGCGGCGGCTGCTTCGTCGTTGTTGACAGTGACCCGCACCAGTTCGGAGCCGGCGCGGGCCAGGGCGGCGACTTGCTGGACGGTGGAAGGGACGTCGGCGGTGTCGGTGTTGGTCATGGATTGCACCACAACCGGTGCATCCGAGCCGACGCGCACACCTCCGACGACGGCCGTAACGGTCTTTCTGCGCTGAATACCGCGCTGAATCGTAGCCATAGGAACTTCTAGTTTAGCACGTGAAAATGGGGCTCCCGATGCCTTTGGAATCCTGGGGTAACGGTCGTAAAACACGAACTAGTGATTTCGACCCGTACCACGCGGGGGGTGGCGCTTTTCCCATTCCATACTTACTCTGTCCTGAAGGGAGGGCATCTCGATGAGGCGACGCGGCAAACCTACCCAACAGAAGAAACCAGCCCCCACAAAGGGCGACTCCCAGAGCGCGCCGGCATGGCCCGGGCGGGTCAGGGTGTACGTGGACCCATCGCTCGGACAGCCTGCGTTGCAGAACGCTCAGGATCTGGTGAACGACGCCGGCCGCGTCGCGACAGCCAACGACGGGATCTTCGGGACCATCGGAGGTCCGGTCAGCGTGATTGTTTTTGCTCTGGGCGGCGCCACCGACGGCACCGGCGGCGCCGATCACATGGGCTGCGATTACACGACGGGAGCTGCGATTGAAGTGGATGCTTCGTTCGGCAATTCGGCCCGCGTCTCCGCCCTGTTTGAAGCCGAACTGAGCGAGTGCTCGATGAACGGAAACCTGTGCGGCGAAAGTACCGGCGAAGCGTTGTCACGCTGGTGCGCGATGGCGGTCGGCAACAACGCGCTGGCCGACTTTGCAACCGTGCCGCAGTGGGTGCAGGATGGTATGCCTGACTTTGTGGACAAAACCGATCCCACCGATCAGAACGCGGATAGCATCGGTTGCGGCATGGCGTTTCTCTCGTGGCTGATCAGCCAGGGGCACAGTCTCGAGGAGATTGCCCCGGCGATGGTGAACCTGGGCGACTCCGGAACTTTGGCCCAGCTCTACGCTGGCCTCACCTCGGATGCAGCCGCCAATGCCTGGACGAATTTTCAGAATGCGATCCAGAGCCTGCCCAACGGGGCCAACAGCATTACCAGCGACGATCCTTTTAGCGGACTGGCCCAGACCACGCCGATGGCGCAGCTCCCGGCACCCAAAGCGAAGGTGAAAGCTGCTGCGATCTGTCCACCAAGGTCCAAGCGCCTGCTTCCGCCGACCAAGGCGCAAGGTGAGCAGCGCAGACGGCATGACAAGTAGGACGGCGGCTTCAGCCGGCCTTGTTTGAATTGCGCAGAAGTTCTGGGGCGAAGCCAGAGTTACCGTGGCCCGAGGCGGCTGCCGAGCTGCGCTCAGCTGGGCGGACGAATGCGTCCGCCCCTACACGAGTTGGATACGGCAACTGGGAGCACGGTCTAAGGCAATCTGTCCGCCAGCCCGGGGATGGTTTTCATCAGGTCGTTGTAGATGACCATCACGGCGAACAGTACCAGGAAGACGAACGCGGCCTGATAGACGCGTTCCTTGATGGTCAAGCTGATGTCGCGGCGCATGAGCCCCTCGATCAGCAGGAACATGATCACTCCGCCGTCGAGGATGGGAATCGGCAGCAGGTTGAAGATGCCGAGGTTCAAGCTGATGGCGGCGGTCAGACCCATCAGCGGAGTCCAGCCCTTGCGGCGGGCAGCTTCGCCCGCGGCCTGGCCAATCCGGATCGGCCCTTCTATCGAGCGCGGAGAAATCTTATGTTGCGCTATCTTTTTGACCAGCTCGAGGATTAGCAGCGCGTTCTGCTGGTTCTCGTGGAGCGAGAGGCTGAATGCTGCTGCGAAAGGCAGAGTCTTGACCTTCATCTGCTGGCTACCGATGCCGATGCGATAGCGCTTCTCGTTAACGGCAAGAACAGGCTGAACGGTAAATGCCTTCTGCTGACCATCGCGCAGTACGGTAAGCGTGATCGGCTTGTCTTTCGTGACTTCGAGGCTTTCACTCATTGCCCCAAGAGCAGGGATCGGTTTGCCGTCGAGCGTGAGAAGCTGGTCGCCCTCTTTTAGACCTGCTTTCTCCGCCGGCATGTGCTCTTGAATATCCGTGATGGTAACGGGCTGCTCTTTCGGCGCCCAACCCGCGAATCCAATCTGATCGATTCCCGTCGCCTCCGGGACCACGGTCTTTGTGAGCGTCTGCCCGTTGCGTTCGACTTCAACGACGAGCGGCTGCCCTGGGCTCATCGCTTGCTTCAGATCAACCTGCTCCCAGGTGGGGTTCTGCACATCGTCGATGCGAGTGATGCGGTCGCCAACTTGCAGCCCGGCCTTGGCTGCGGCCGAATCATGAAAGACCCATCCGATCACCGTGGGCTCGTCGTACACCGACGGGTATTCGTAATGCACCATGTAGACCACGGTCAGCAGAACGATGGCCAGCAGGATATTCATCGTCGGCCCGGCTATGGCGATCAGAAAGCGGTGCCAGCGCGACTGATTCAGGAATTCCCGTGGATCGTTGGTGCGCTCGTCCATCGGGTTCTCGCCGCTCATCTTGACGTAGCCGCCCAGCGGGATGGCGTTGATCCGATAGTCGGTCTCGCCCCGGCGGAAGCCGATCAGGCGCTTGCCGAATCCGATGGCGAATTGCTCCACGCGCACACCCAGCCACTTGGCCACGGCGTAGTGGCCGAACTCGTGGATCAGAATCATGAAACCCAGGACAGCTACCACCGCGACGACTGAGGTCAGGAAATCAGACATAATCGAGGTACGTTTTCTCCAGCTGGTTAGATTCCAAAATCAGGCAAAAGATGTTGCCCGCGGCCGTTTCGGCTTCTTTACATCCCCGTTGGACTGCGCCACTTGCCGGTGGGCGCATTGCCGGGCCTCGGCGTCCGCGTCAAGTACTCCACGAATAGACTCCAACTTCCCAGAATTGGTTGCAGCCAGAACGTCTTCAATAATTCTGGGAATCTGGTCGAAACGGATGCGGCCATCCAGAAACGCGGCAACGGCGACCTCATCGGCTGCATTCAGGGCCACGGTCTTAGCACCGCCCGCCTCTACCGCCTCGTAGGCAAGACGCAGACAAGGGAATTTTTTCAGGTCGGGGGGGCAGAAGTCCAGATGACGCAAGTCACTGACGGGGAAGCGCATATCGGACCGAACCCGCTCCGGATAGGTTAGGGCGTAAAGAATCGGCAGGCGCATATCCGTCACCGAGAACTGAGCAAGTATGCTGCCATCCACAAACTCAACCATGGAATGGATGGTGGATTGGGGATGGACAATCACTTCCACTTTTTGGGGCGGAATGTGAAACAATCTGCACGCCTCAATCACCTCAAAGCCCTTGTTCATCAGGGGGGCCGAATCAATAGTGATGCGGCGGCCCATCTTCCAGGTGGGATGATTGAGCGCCTGCTTGACCGTGATCGAGTCGAACTCTGAGCCTGGCGTGTTCAGGAATGGCCCGCCGGAGGCGGTCAGCCAGACGCGCTCGACTTCGTCCATACGCCCGCCCCGAAGGCACTGGTGGACCGCGTTGTGTTCGCTGTCAATCGGCAGCAGCGGCGTGCCCTGCTGGCGAGCCTCGGCCGTGATCAACTCACCTGCCGCGACCAGGCATTCCTTATTCGCTAGCCCCAGAATCTTTCCGGCCCGCACGGCTTCATACGTGGCTTCCAGCCCGGCCACGCCCACGATCGCGCTGACCACGAAGTCAACTTCGGGATGAGTCGCAACCCGAACCGTCCCTGCGGCGCTGTGTACGACTTCGATTTCGCCCAGCCCTTCTTTCTTAAGGCGTGACCGAAGAGCATCCGCATTCGCTTCGGCGGCCATCGAAACCACCCGCGGACGCCAGCGCTGCGCTTGCTCAAACGCAGCTTCGAGGTTGCTGCCCGCGGCCAGGGCCACGACCTGAAACCGGTCGGGATAAGACTCGACCACACTCAACGTGCTGCGGCCGATCGAGCCCGTGGAGCCGAGGATGCCGATGCGTCTCATGAGGATAGACTTTTTCATTTTACGCGGTTCTTCGGCTGTCAGGGAGAATCGTGGGGGTTACTGCATCACGCGCCATGCCGCATAGAACCACAATACCGGAGCGGCGAAGAGCAGGGCGTCGATGCGGTCAAGCATGCCGCCGTGGCCAGGGAGAATCGCGCCCGAGTCCTTGACTCCTGCGCCGCGCTTGATCAGCGACTCGACTAGATCGCCGAGTTGCGCGGCGATATTCAGGACAATCGTAAGCAGAATGACCGGCGCCATCGCGGGCTGCTCCAGGCTGAAGATCCCATCACGCCGCTCGATCAGGCCCCAGCGCAGCAAGGTCCGGCTGATCTGCTCGGCATGGCCAAACAGGAGCCAGCCCACAGCGACGCTGGCCACAACGGACGCCGCTGCGCCCTCCCACGTTTTCTTCGGGCTGATGCGCGGCGCCATCAAATGCCGTCCGACCGACTTGCCGACGAAGTAGGCGAATATGTCCCCAGCCCACACGACGAGCAGCAGGTACAGCAGATAAAACGCGCCCGCCCACTGCTGGCGCAGCTGAACCAGCATGCCCATGGGCAGCGCGATGTAAGCGAAGGCAAAGACCGAGGCCGCCGCCGCCGGATATCCGGCGCGCAGGTCTTCATTTCGCATGGCGCGAGTCAGGAAAATGAACGGCACGATGGCCGCGGCGAATGCGAGCGTAACCAGGAACTTTCCGGTCGAAAGAAGAGGGGTAGCGCCTCCTGTGACGGCCAGCGTGAAAAACAACAATCCAGCGAACAGGTGAGTCGGCCAGGCCATGGGCTGCACGCCATACGATTCCGTCAGCTTCAGGAATTCGTGAATCGCGAGCAAGGCCACGATGCCGGCGACGGCGGCCAGCGCCCACACCGGTGCGCGCAGGATGAGCGCCAGCGTTATCGGAATCAATACAACCGCGGTCGCGATGCGTTTGAGCAAGGGAAGTGGAAGCCGCAACAGCGAAAGCAATTATAACCACAGAGGACACAGAGGGACACCGATGGAAAAGCCTCTGTGAAACCCCGTGTCCCTCTGTGGTTAAGGGTTTTGCCCGTGCCCGTCGGAATGATTCAGCCCGCCGTAGCGGCGCTCGCGTTTCTGATACTCCGCGATGCCTTCAAGCAGGTGAACGCCGCGGAAATCGGGCCATAGGGTCGAAGTCACATAAATCTCGGCATAAGCCAGCTGCCACAGCAGGAAATTGCTCAGGCGCATCTCGCCCGAGGTCCGCACCACCAGGTCGGGGTCCGGGAGATGCCGGGTGTACAGATGGCGGCTCACCGTGTCCTCATCAATCCGCAGATGATCGAGCCCGCCGTTCTGGGCGGCCGCGTCGAGCATGGAGCGGAACGCATCCACCAGTTCGCTGCGCGCGCTGTAGTTGAGCGCCAGGGTGAGCACCATGCCGGAGTTGCGCGCGGTGGCCTCGCGCGCCCAGCGCATGCGCTCCTGCACGTCCTCGGGCAGCTCGTGCTGCCGCCCGATGTATTCCAGCCGGATATTGTTCTTGTTCAGCGTGGGAACTTCCGCCTTCAGGTAGCGGCTCAGCAGGCGCATCAGAAAGTCCACTTCACTTTTGGGCCGCTTCTTCCAGTTTTCTTCCGAGAACGCGTAAAGCGTGAGCGCCGGAATATGAATGCGGGCCGCGGTTTCGACGGTCGAGCGCACGGCCGCGACCCCGGCACGATGTCCGGCGACGCGCGGCAGGTGGCGCCGTTTGGCCCAGCGCCCGTTGCCGTCCATGATGATGGCGATGTGTTTGGGGAGCCGCGCCGGGTCCAAATGCCGGTGGACTTCGCTTTCCTTCTGGTCGAGCCCGGCGGGTACTTTGTCGTGCAAAGTGGTCATCTGATTATGAGGCTAACACAGCGGGGAGGGGGATGCAATGACACGGGTGAGGCTGCGATCATGTGGCGCGGCACTCTCTTCGGCAAGCTCTGCCCGCGAAAGGGTGGCATCCGGCTGGGAGCTTCGCTCCCCGGACAGCCGACGACGGCTGTCCCCACATGGGTCGCTTGCTGCAGGCTTTCTTACTCGTGGTTAGAGTTCGCGGGCAGGAGTGCCCGCGCCACATAATCTACTTCGCTTCCTCCGGCACGACCTTCAACTCCAGCTTCTCCGTCCAGCGCAGCACGGTCAGCGAGCAACTCACGCCCAGGCGCACCTCGGTCAGCAGGCGATGCAGGTCGTCCACGCCGGCCACGGGCTGGCCTTCCAGCGCCACGATGATGTCGCCTTCGCGCAGGCCGCCGCGCCGCGCCGGGCTGCCATCCTCCACCGAAAGCACCACCACGCCCGTTTCCTTCGGCAGATCGTAGAAGCGCACCACGCGCCGATGGACCGGCACCGTCTGAGCCGAGACTCCGATGTAGCTGCGCCGGATGCGTCCGTCGCGCAGCAGGCGGCTGGCCACGAACTTCGCGGTGTTGATGCCGATGGCGAAACAGATTCCCTGCGCCGGCAGGATGGTCGCCGTGTTCACGCCCACCACGCGCCCGGCGGAATCCACCAGCGGCCCGCCCGAGTTGCCGGGATTGAGCGAGGCGTCGGTCTGAATGACATCGTCAATCAGCCGCCCGGAGTACGAGCACAGCGAGCGTCCCAGCGCGCTCACCACGCCCGCCGTCACTGTGGATTGAAAGCCATAGGGGGCGCCAATCGCGATGACGATCTGGCCCACGCGCAGGCGCTGCGAATCGCCCAGCGCGGCCGCGGTCAGGCTGGGCTCGTCGAAGCCGGGCTCGTCCACACGAATGACTGCCAGGTCGCTCGCGGGATCGTCGCCGATCAGCGTGGCCGCCATGCGGCGCCCGTCCGCCAGCGTGACCGAGATGCGTACCGCGTCGTGTACGACGTGGCTATTCGTCAGGATAAGGCCATCCGGCGTGAACACGAACCCTGAGCCTCCGCCACGCCGTTCCCGCGGCTGGCCCGAGCGCGTGCGGCCCGCGCTGTTACCGGGCAAAGCCTGATGGACTTCGATGTTAACCACCGACGGGCTGACCCGCTCGACCGCGCTGGTGACGGCAAGGGAATAAGCGTCGAGCAGGGAAGCGTCGCCCGCACTCTGCGCTGCAACAGATGAGCCCCGGAGAGACTCGCCATCCCACCCCGCGCTGTCGGACGCGAGATGCAACAACACGCTCGGATCAGAGACCGCAGTGAGCACACTATCTTTGTAGGTCATGCGAGATAGATGCTGGTCAATGTGTTGGAGATTCATGGAGCCCCGGACGCCCTCTTCCGGGGAGCAGCTCCGCGCGGACGAGGGCGTCCGCCCCTCCACGAACAAAAAGGCCGGGACCCAAGAACAGTCCCGGCTCTAGTGTTGGCTGGTTGCCCGGATAAACCTTGTTTGTATGTGCCGAACTCCATGTCATCGGCACACGAACCCCAAAACTTTACTACGCGCTCCTTCTTGGCCGCACCGTCAGATCCCGCACCTGGGTCAGGATGCTCGACATCTGCATCCCGTTCAGTTGCGAGACGAAGGGCAGCAGCTCGGCGATAAACTGATCTTTCATCAGTTCGCTGATTTCTTCCTGGCGGCTGCGTTCGCCGCCGCTGAGCAGTTCGGGCACGGTGACCTCCAGTGCGCGGGCCAGCCGTTCCAGGGAAGACAGGGTGGGCGTGGCCTTCTCGTTTTCGATCTTGGAAACGTAGGTGCGCGGAACCGCCATGCGTCCGGCCAGTTGCCGCTGGCTGAGCCCGTTGCGCAGGCGCAGCTGGCGGATAGAAGTGGCCAGGTTCAGATGTCCGTGACCATTGCCGGGCGGCGGCATCATCACGGGAGCAGCTACCGGAATGGGCTCCGGCTCAGGCTCCTCGTCCAGAGACGCGTGGCAGCGGCGGCAATTGTTGTTGGAAGTTCTGAACTGAACCAGCAGGCAGTGATCGCAACGAACGACTTCCCGCGAATCGACCGGGGCAAGAGTCGTGGCCATTCGGGTTGTGGGAGAGCCAGAGCGGGCTACTCCGTAAATCTATGAAACAGGAACCATTAACTGCCAAGGTTCCTACGACACAGGCAAATCTGCGGCATCAGCCCTGTGGAAGTCAAGGTTAAAATGCACAAGAAACGCTACATTTGCAGGAGGAAAGCCCAAACAAATCGGTTGAAACCCGGAGAAACCGGCAAAGCCCGCGATTGACGGGGGACTTGATTGGTGTTTACTAACTATATTCGCGGATTCTGCATCAGTGTGGATCGACCGCAGAACAGAGAAGGTTGAAATGCCAAGGCATGAAAAAATGATCGCTAGTCTCCTTGTGATTTTCGCCCTGAGTGCGGGCGCCGCACCAACGGCAGCCGACGACCACTCAAAACGCTCAGTTACCGAACTGATCGACGATCTCACGCAAATCGACTCGCAATCGCCGGGAGTTAATAGCGCCGCAGTCTATGAGGGATTCATCGCGGAGAGAGGAAGCGGCTCGTTTGAAGTGGGCGTGCTAGGGGTTGCTCCCCCCAAAGTACCGCCGCAGATGCGCGAGTTGGTACGTCGCGGTCCCGCTGCCCTGCCAGAATTGATCAAGCATCTGGACGACAACAGGCCGACCAAACTGGAAGTGGGGAACAAAAGGGACGGCCGCCGAGTGGGCGTGGACGCCTTCATGTTTATGTACTTCAGCGACGAGTACGACCCTCGTACGCCTCATTGGTGGAACGACGAGGAACGGAAAAAGGGGCCTTGGCCAATGGAAAGGAGCTTCGACGGCCGGTACACGGTGAGGGTTGGGGACGTTTGCTACGTGCTCATCGGTCAGATTGTGAACCGTCGACTGCTCGCTGTGCGTTATCAGCCTAGTGGAGGACTAGTTGTGAACTCCCCCATCGAGGCTCCCGTGCTTATCGGGAAAGTACGAAATGATTGGGGCAACGCGGATGCCGAAATGCTAAAAGCGTCTCTTCTAGAGGATATTCACGCGACAAATCAGCCCAAGAGAATTGGCCCGGCGGACTATACGCGAAGATTCGTCAATCCAGCTCTGGAGAGATTGCGGTTTTACTTCCCGGACGCGTATAACTCGCTCGCGGGCGAGGATCTCAAGAAGAAGAAGGAATTTGAGGGGCAAGAGGCACAGTCACGAAAACAAATCTGATCTAAAGAGGAGCCAACCATCCACACCCGAGAAGCAGCCTGGGAACTCCTAACTGAGTTCACCCAGTCGGAGAGCCTGCGCAAGCATGCGCTGGCGGTCGAAGCTTGCATGCGGGCCTGCGCCCGCAGGTGGGGCAACGGATCGCCCGAAGACGAGAATCTCTGGGGCATCGTCGGCCTCATCCACGACTTCGACTACGAGCGCTGGCCCACGGCCGAGGAGCATCCCTACAAGGGCAACGAGATTCTGAAGGAGCGCGGATACTCCGACGAAATTCGCCGCGCCATCATGTCGCACGCCGAGTACACCGGCGTCACTCGCGACACGCCCATGGAAAAGGCGCTGTTCGCCTGCGATGAGCTCGCCGGATTCATCACCGCCGTGGCTCTGATCAAGCCGGGGAAGTCGCTGGCGGAAGTGGACGCCAAGTCGGTGCGAAAAAGGATGAAAGACAAAGCCTTCGCCCGCAAGGTGAACCGCGACGATATCATCCACGGGGCAGCCGAATTGGGCGTGGAGCTGGATGAGCACATCGCCTTCTGCATCGAAGCCATGAAGCCGATCGCGAAGGAACTTGGGCTGGATGGGAGCGCGGCCAAGCCCGCCTGAATCGATTGCAGAGGACGAGTCTTTTTCTCTTCAAATATTTCTCTCTCCAAACTCTCTCTCTCCAAACTCTCTTCAAAAAATAGCGTGCAAGGCCCCCCGGTTTGGCCGATAATGCCTAGCTCTCCCCATGGACACATCACATAGCGATCTGGAAGCCATCCGTCAGATTCTCGCCGACCTCACCACTCGGGTCTATCGCATCGAGCGCAGACTTCAGATCGATGCGCCCTCGGTCGAACAGCGCCCGCCGGCGACGGCCGCGCCTTCACCTGCACGGCCCCCGGAGGCGCCGCCGGCTGTGGCATTGGACAAGCCCGCTCCAGTCTTATCTCCGGCCTTGCCTCCGCCCTCACTCCCGCCCTCACCTCCGGCTCCCTACATTGCGGCTAGGCCCGCGGAAACTGCGCGTGGTCAACTCGATCCCGACCTCGAGTCGCGCATCGGCTCCCATTGGCTGAACCGCGTCGGCATTGCGGCACTGCTGATCGGGATCTCCTATTTCCTGAAATACGCGTTCGACAATAACTGGATCGGTCCCGCCGGACGCGTGACCATTGGCATCCTGGCGGGGATCGCGATGGTCATCTGGAGCGAGCGATTTCGCTCCAAAGGCTACAAGGCCTTTTCTTATTCGCTCAAGGCAGTTGGCATTGGCGCGATGTATCTCTCCCTGTGGGCGGCCTTTCAAGTCTACAGGCTCGTTCCCAGCGGCGCCGCCTTTGCCATGATGCTGGCGGTGACCGCAGCAACCGCGGCTATGGCCTGGGCTCAGGACGCACAGATCCTCGCCGCCTTCGCGCTCACGGGAGGATTCAGCACCCCGCTGCTGCTCTCGACCGGGCAGAACCGGGAGATCGCGTTGTTCGCCTACGTGGCGATTCTCGACCTTGCCACGCTGGTCCTGGTGATCTTCAAGCCCTGGCGGCGCCTGCTCGTGATGAGCTACGCAGGCACGCTGTTGCTCTACGTCGGATGGTATTCAACCTTCTACTCCCGTAACCAACTCGGGCTTACGCTCGGGTTCGCCACGCTGTTCTTCGCTATTTTTGCCATCGCGCCGCTGGTCACGCTGCTGCCGGAAGGAGAGATGCCGGTGTTCGCCTCGATCCCGGCAGTCCTGGCCTTCGTCAATGCCGGAGTTTACTTCCTGCAGGCGTACGCCATGATTGAAGAAGTCGATAAGACCTACATGGCATGGTTCGCGCTGGGATTGGCTGCGGTCTACATTTTTCTCAGTCGCCAGGTGCACCGCCGGGCGCTCACTCCGGGCTCATCTGAGATATTGTATTTTCTCCACCTCGCAGTAGCCCTCGGCTTCATCACCATCGCTATCCCTATCCGCCTGGATGCGCACTGGATCACCATCGGTTGGTTTGTCGAGGCCGGAGTGCTTCTCTGGGTGGCCAATCGCATCCAGTCCGACCTTCTGAACGTTTTTGCGCTCGGCGCGCTGGTTCTGGGGGTCGTGCGCCTGCTGTTAATTGACAACTTTCAGACGACGCAACTCCTCTTCAACATGCGGATGGCGACGTACGCTGTGGCGGTGTTGGTGCTGGGAGCAGTCGCCTGGTACGCCTCCAAACGCGAGGATGATTCCGCGCGCACCGTGGCCGCGGTCGCGCTCGTTGCTCTCAACGTTCTTGCCCTGATCGCGCTTACCCGTGAAGTTGCAGACTATTATGGGCGGCAAATGATTGCTGTCCGGCCTCAGCCCAATCGCTGGATATACGCCAACGATTTTCGCCGTATCGCGATCGAGCGCGACTTTACTTTCTCCGCGCTGTGGATGGCTTACGGCGCCATGCTGATGGTGGTCGGATTCCTGCGGCGCTCGGCTTTCGTTCGCTGGCAGGCTTTGCTGCTCATCGCCGCCACCATCGTGAAGGTGTTCGTCTACGACGTCTCGCAACTCGATCGTGGCTATCGCATCGTCAGCTTCATCGTGCTCGGCGTGTTGCTGCTGGCGATCTCGTTTGTTTACCAGCGGGACTGGCTGCGGC
>Ga0187818_10000468_pt1 | contig 14626 bp, 12 predicted proteins | sample NC_wetland_sal_i_14_FD_130581 | JGI IMG/M metagenome (GOLD analysis project Ga0187818, IMG submission 130581) | Wetland sediment microbial communities from Neuse River Estuary, North Carolina, USA - SO4_3 | ecosystem: Environmental > Aquatic > Freshwater > Wetlands > Sediment | place: USA... | reverse complement strand
GGATTTTACCTTGAAGGTGAACTGTATGTGGTTGGCCGCAAGAAAGATCTGCTTATCATCGGAGGCGAAAACATATACCCGCAGGACATCGAGGAAATCGTTGCCGGCCACGCCGCCATCCATGACGGGCGAGTGATTGCGATGGGCGTGTACAATCCCGATCTCGGGACCGAAGACATCATCGTGGTGGCGGAAGTGGAGCACGAAAAATGGCTCGCGAGCGCCGTGGAACTCGAGCGGGAGATTTGCGGCCAGGTCGTCGCGGGCCTGGGGGTTGCGGTGCGGCGAGTCTTTCTGAAACCGCCAAAGTGGATCGTTAAGAGCACTGCGGGGAAAGCAGCGCGATCTGCCACGCGAGAGAAGCTATTGCAGGAGCATCCGGAACTCAACGTCGAGTCTTAGGAGGCCGATATTTGCATGAGCGCAGAAGCACAGCAGATGATCGTGCACGTTGTTCAACTCATCCGCAAACCGGGTGTGGCCATTGATGAGGACACTCCGCTGGTTTCTTCGGGACTGATCGACTCGATGGCGCTGGTGGATTTGTTGCTGAAGCTTGAAGACATCACGCGCAAGCGCATCCCCGCGGGCAAGGTTCGGCCAAAAGACATGGACACGGTGGCGAAGATGTTCGCGACCGCGGAGCGCGTGGGAAAGCCTCGAAAATAGACTTATAATGAGCGTTTGCCGACGATACTTTTGAGCCTCGGCCTGACCGTCTGGGGAAGTTCATCGCATATATGAGCCAATCGATTCAGGGCATTCCGGCCCACTTGGAAGCCGCGGTCACCGCTCCGGTGATTGAGGTTTCAGTCGTACTGCCCTGCCTGAATGAACAAGAGACGGTGGGCACTTGCGTTTCGAAAGCGGTAGCTACTTTAGAGGCGGCGGGCCTCAGGGGCGAAGTAATTGTCGCGGATAACGGATCGACCGACGGCTCCATCAAAATCGCACAGTCTGCGGGGGCAAGACTGGTGCACGTCGAGCAGCGCGGATATGGCAACGCCCTCAAGGGCGGGATCCAGGCCGCGCGCGGCGTCTATGTCGTTATGGCCGACTCCGACGACAGCTATGATTTTCGGCACATTCCTCGCTTCATCGAGCAACTGCGAAATGGCTCCGACCTGGTGATGGGCAATCGCTTTCGCGGCGGCATTCACAAGGGAGCAATGCCCTTCCTGCACCGCTATCTTGGCAACCCGGTGCTGACCGCTTTGGGAAGACTTTTTTTTCGTTCTCCCTGCCAGGATTTCCATTGCGGATTGCGGGCCTTCCGCAAGGACAGCTATGAACGCATGGACATCCGCTCAACCGGCATGGAATTCGCCAGCGAAATGGTGGTGAAAGCCAGCTTGCTGCGGATGAATGTGAGCGAAGTACCGACAACACTGTCTCCTGACGGTCGCAGTCACCCGCCGCATCTGCGCACCTGGCACGATGGCTGGCGCCACCTGCGTTTCCTGCTGATGTACAGTCCCCGGTGGTTGTTCCTTTATCCCGGGATCGCGTCGATCCTCCTCGGACTGGCAGTTTGTTTCTGGCTCCTGCCCGGTCCCCGCCGAATCGGAAACACTGTGTTTGACGTGCACACGCTCGCCTATGCGTTTGGCTCGATGCTGGTCGGGTTCCAGTTGCTGGCCTTTGCCGTGTTCACGAAGGTGTTCGCCATTACCGAAGGACTGTTGCCGGAAGATCCTCGGCTGAATCGTGTGTTTGTATACATCAAGCTTGAAACCGGCCTGCTCGTGGGAGCATTGCTGGTGGTCCTGGGAATCGCTGGCTCGGTTTTTGCTTTGTCCAGTTGGGCTCGAACCAGCTTCGGGGCCATGAATTCGGAAAGCTTGCTTCGCATCGTCATGCCTTCTGTCTTCGCGCTCACGCTCGGAGCGCAAGTCATCTTTAGCAGCTTTTTCCTGAGCATCCTTGGTCTTCGCCGGCGCTAATCCATGACTCAAGCTGAATTTGATCGCTTCGCCAGCAGATACGATCGGGACCTGGCAAAATCGCTCGCGATCACGGGCGAGAGCAGAGGTTTCTACGCGCAGGGAAGGATCGATTGGACAGCACAGTGCGTGGCGCGAATGGGGTGCGAAGTGCGACGAATTCTGGACTACGGCTGCGGCGATGGCAGGAATGTTCCGACGCTGGCAGCCAGGCTCAAGGCAGACCATGTGCTGGGCGTGGATGTTTCGAGTGCCTCGATCGCCCTGGCCCGACAGTCCAACTATGGCGCTGGGGTGTCGTTCCTCTGCACGGACGAGTGGACACCCGACAGCACGATGGACCTCGCCTACTGCAATGGTGTCTTCCATCACATACCGCCGGGCGAGCGGCATGAATGCCTGGTTGCGATTCGTCGCGCGCTCCGGCCTGGGGGCTTGTTCGCCTTCTGGGAAAATAATCCTTGGAATCTGGGCGCACGCTACGTGATGTCGCAATGCGCATTTGATGAGAATGCGATTACGATCAGCCCTCGCGAGGGGGGCAAGATCCTGACGGAAGCGGGATTCAAGGTTCTGCGAAAGGATTCGATCTTTTACTTCCCGCGGCAGTTGCGCTGGCTCCGTCCTGCCGAACGCTGGTTTCGTGCTCTGCCCTTCGGGGGGCAGTACTTGGCGCTTTGCCAGAATCCGCCCGGATAGCGACTTGGGCCTTAGTGCGCCGGTGTGGTCGCCGCTTCGAGATCGTCCGCGGTTCTTCCAATGGCTGCGGCTGCATCTTCCAGCACTTTGGCCAGCGCCGGCACTTGAGTATCCGCCTCAGTCCATTTGTTCGCGTCCACGTACAATCTCGCGATCAGCGCCACGCTCAGCTTTGCGTCGGCTAGAGGTGAAATCAATGTGAGCGCAGTCGTTGCGGTTCGCCAGGTGATCGTTTACCCTCCGTAGGTTCAGGAGGAGTGATCTCGATGAAGCGGCGAACCATGTTTCCGCGAACCATGCTCGCAACCGTAGTATTCCTGCTGACCTGTGCAGTCACGAACGCGGTAGCGCAGGCCGGCGCTGCTTCTTCTCCCGCCATCGCGCCGGTCAATCCGGACGCTTCGCCTGAGGTGCGTGCGTTATTGAAGTATCTCTATTCGATTTCCGGGCACTACACGCTCAGCGGCCAGCACAATTATCCCTACCACATTGCGCGCTGGACCGATCGCGCCTATGACCTGACCGGAAAATATCCCGCGGTGTTCGGCCAGGATTTCGGTTTTCAGGGCGGCGACGATAAGGATTCCACCGAGGCGCGGCCGTTCCTGATCGAGGAAATCAAGCGGCAATACCGGAACGGCGCGGTGCCCACGCTGACCTGGCACTCGGTCCGCCCATCGAGCGACGAACCGGTCACATTTAAGGAGAATGTGCAAAGCCATCTCTCCGATTTCGAGTGGAGCGAATTGCTGACGCCGGGAACGGCGCTCAATAACCGCTGGTGCGCCCAGGTGGATGTGATCGCCGGATATTTGAAACAGTTGCGGGACGCCCGCGTCCCCGTTCTGTTTCGGCCTTACCACGAAATGAACGGGAGGTGGTTCTGGTGGGGCGGCAGGCCGGGGCAAAACGGTTCCATGGCGCTTTACCGCCAGCTGTTCGACCGCTTCGTCAACTATCACAAGCTGAACAACCTGATCTGGGTGTGGAATGCGAACGTGCCGAACGGAGGCGCGGGTCCGCTGGCCGACTACTTTCCTGGGCCTCAATTCGCGGATGTCGTTTCGGTGGACAACTACCAGGAGTTCACGCAGTCGCGTTATGACGACGCGCTGGCACTGGCGGCGGGCAAGCTGATCGCGCTCGGCGAAGTGGGAGCGGTACCGACGCCGGCGGTCCTGAAGCAGCAGCCGAAGTGGGCGTGGTTCATGGTCTGGAGCGAATTTGTGGAAGCGGGGAATTCTCTGGAGGCGCTGCGCGCCATCTACGATTCCCCGACCACGTTGAACCGCGACGACCCGCGGCTGGCTGGCCCGATGGCGGCGATTCGAAAGGCTTCCGCACCACCCAGCCCCACTCCAGTCACACCCCAGGCAACGGCGGAAGCAAAAGCACTGTTGGCCCGCCTGTACAGTGTGTCTGGTCAGAGTGTCTTAAGCGGGCAGGAGAACTCTCCACAGTCGGTCGCCGGCTCCACGGAGAAAGTGTTTCAGATCACGGGGAAATATCCTGCGATCTACGGCGAGGAACTTGGCATCACAAAAGGGACCGAAGCCGAAATCTCTGCGGCGCGCCAGGCGATTGTGGATGAGGCCAAGCGCCGGTATAAAGCTCAGTCCATTATCAGTTTGACGTGGCACGCGATGCGTCCCACAGACGAAGAACCTAGTGAGCAAAGTGCGGGCCGCATGCTGACTGATTTCGAATGGAACGAACTGCTCACGCCGGGCACACGGCTCAACCAAAGATGGTCTGCCCAGGTGGATGCTGCGGCGGCGTATCTGAAGCAGTTGCAGGACGCCGGTGTGCCGGTCCTGTGGCGGCCCTACCCGGAACCGAACGGGGCCGACTTCTGGTGGATCGGGCGCAAAGGAACCCATGATGCTGCAGTGCTTTACCGGCAACTGTTCGACCGCCTGGTGAACCATGACGGGCTGCACAATCTGATCTGGGTATGGAGTGCAGGCGTGTTCGACGTCAGTCCTGGCGGGAACGGCGAACTCTTCCCGGGATTGCTCTATGTGGATGCGCTCGCGTTTAACCAAGCTGCGTTGAGTCCGTTCTGGCGCAGCGACACTCCCCTGGCGCTGATGGGCGTGGGCAAGGTCATTGGCGTTGCTCTGAGCGCGAGCGTTCCAGAGCCGGCGACGCTGGCGCAACAGAACCGCTGGGCCTGGTTTCTCATCTCTGCGGACACGACGGACAAAGGTGTGGGCGCGCCCAACTCCTCGGAGATGTTGCGGAAACTCTATGGTGATCCGCGTGTCATTTCCAGTTCCAGCGGAGTTGCGCCCTGACCGGCACTGTGCTCTGTACTATGGATGAAACTTCAGCGCTCAAAAGCAGCGCCTAAAGGCGCACTCCAGCATGGCGCACTCTTGCGGTATGCCTAAAAGGGATACCCTGATACGAATCGTGCTTGCACCAAGGGCCAAAGAAGAGAGCGCTGCTGGATGTTTCTACTCGACCAATAAGGGGTTCGATTCATAGCTGACGTTTTTTTCGACTGATGCGCGACTTTGTCCAACTGCTGCGCCAAAATCGCAACTACCGCTACATGTGGATGGGGCAAGTAGTTAGCGAGATCGGCGACCACTTCAACAACATCGCCGTGTTCGCGCTGGCCCTCGCACTCACGCAGTCGGGGATGGTAGTCACCGGGATCATGCTGGCCCGCGCCATCCCGGCGATGACCGTGGGTCCGCTGGCAGGCGTCCTGCTCGACCGCTTCGACCGCAAGCGGATCATGATTACCAGCGACCTGGTGCGCGGTGCGGTAGCGCTGGGATTCATCCTGGCGCTCACGCATCAACGCACGTGGGTCTTGTATCTGTTCAGCGCATTGCTCATGGTGGCCTCTCCGTTCTTCACTGCGGGACGATCGGCCATTCTGCCCACCATCGCAAACCGGGATGAGATTCACACTGCGAACTCGCTGACGCAGACCACGCAGTGGATGACGCTGACGGTGGGAGCATTCCTCGCGGCGACCGTGATTGGCGTCGGCTACAAGTGGGCGTTCGTGTTCAATGCGCTATCGTTCGTGTTCTCGGCGTGGGCGATCTGGAATTTGCGCGCGCCCCGGGGAACAGAATTCCGGGCGCAGCGCACCGACCTGACGGAGGCGGAAGTGCTGCGTCCGTGGCACGAATACAAAGAAGGACTGCGCTACATGCGTTCGACGCCGTTGGTGCTGGCCATCGTACTGCTGTCCGTGGGGTGGGCAACGGGCGGAGGCGCGGCGCAAATCCTTTTTGCGCTGTTCGGCGAGGTCGTTTTCAAAGCCGGCGCGGCGGGAATTGGCGCACTTTGGGGATGCGCCGGCGTGGGCTTGCTGGTCGGCGGTGTGGTGGGCAATTGGATCGGCAGGCGGCTCTCGTTTGATGGCTACAAGCTGACCGTGTTCATCAATTACATCGTGCACGGGATGGCGTATGTGGTCTTCAGCCGCATGCAGCGCTTTGATCTTGCCCTGGTGTTCATCGCTCTGTCGCGGGCGAGCATCGCGGTGAATTCGGTCCTCAATTATTCGTACATGCTGCGCACGGTGCCCAACCAGTTCCGTGGCCGTGTATTTGCCACGATGGAGACGCTCACCTGGACCATGATGATGGTTTCCATGATGGGCGCGGGGATCGCCTCAACCCACTACAGCCCGCGCACGATCGGTACGGTTGCCGGACTGCTGAGCTCGACCACGGCAATCTTCTGGGGTTGGGCAAACTGGACGAAGCGTCTGCCCTTGCCGGAACGTGCGGGCGTGGATGTGAGAGAGATCGAAATACACGGCGACCCCGTGGCCTGACCCGTACCCCAGCGGCTAAAGCCGCGGCTCCCTTGCAGGGCTGGCGGCACAGCTAAAGCCGTGCCCTGATACGAAGCCCTGGACTATGCGACGAACTTCCGCCTCAGGACATCGAGACTCGCTTAATTCCCATTCCGCATGGCCATGGCGCTGTCTGTGGCGTGAGGCGGAGTATTGAGCTGGTCCGTGATGTGCTTCTGCACGAGATCCCATTCCGAGCGCAGAATCATCTCTTTGATGCTGAACTTGGCTTCGTGTTTGGCGTCGTCAACGCGCACGGCCAGTTCGTTATTGTGGAGACGGAAATCAATCACATCGGCCAGTGGGATCAGCTGATTCGACGACCGTCCGACAATCACATACACCACCTTGTCTGAAACCAGCGTGTACTCAGGACATACCTCTTCCGGCATTTGCCCCGCCGGACTGCCGAAGGCGACCATGAACCCGCGATGGGACAAGGTGCATTCGCCTACGCGCATTCTCACCACGGTTCCATGTTGATAGACGCCAAAAGGCCCGGCCCACGCGGCCGGGACGCTGCAGACGGCGAGGATCAGTCCAAGAAAGATCAATCCAAGAAAGATCAGTCCAAAGAAGTTCAGCCCAAAGAAGTGCTTCATGTATCGGGTGCTACGGGATACGGTCTTCATAGTAATAGCCACTCCGGCAATGAAATCGCAGGTTCAGGTTGTGTTGGGGAAGAATACGGAGCGAGTGAAATCCAGCCGCGTGGCTGGGAAGCGGATAAGTGACCACGTAGGAAGCTCGCAGGTCGGCCAGCGCAGCCTGGAGCACGTTAAGCGAGCCGTCCCGAGCCGAGAAGGATCGGCCCCCGGTTGCGTCCGCCATGCGCTGGAGCACGATGCTTCCGCTCGAGGCGTCTGCGGATTCGTTCAGATCAACCGTGTAGAGCAGGGCGCCGCTGGCGATGATTGCCTTCACAGCATCGTGGGCGGAAGTCATGCTAATGGTGTCGGCACCGTCGGAAAACAGGATCAGAACCCGCCGCACACCGGGCACGCGGCGGTTGGAAGAAAAATTGGCAGCGTAGACGAGAGCGTCAAATAGTGGGGTTGGTCCGGCGGCTTTCACGGCGAGAAGCCGTTGTCCCGCGGCGGGGCTGCGGCAGTCACGGGTGCACAGAAGAACGGGCCGCAGGCCGTTGAATGACACAACAGAAATGTTGTCGTCGCTGGCCAAGGGTCTCTCGGAGACCAGTTGTAAAACGTCGTGCATGGTTGTGTGAAAACGGGGCGCGACGGATTCACTGGCGTCCACCACGGCGACCACGTCCAGCGCGGTCTCGTTCGATCGGATGAGGCTGCGGAAGTCTCGTATCACCATGCCGCCGTCGACTACCGCGAAGTCATCGTTCACCACGGTGTCGATCAGTTGGTTGTTCTGGTCGGTGGCAAAGAAGGTGACGCTCACCTCCGAGGCGCTCGAGTGATACGTGGTGACAGGGGCGTCATTGGCGCTGCCGGTGATGAAAACACAAGGGAAAAGGGAAGTGACCAGAGCCAATGACCAACCCTGCCGATGGGACAGCATTGCCATTGCTGGAGGCATCGGCAAAGGAGGGGCTCGCTCCAGTGTTCAAAGGTCGATTTGCATTACGAACGTCACGTCGAGCCGAGGCCGTTGCGCCCAGAATGGAACCTCAGCCGCGCTAGGCCTGAGCGATCTGAGCCAGACCTGAGAGGGACCTTATCAGTGACATGGCGCAGGGTGTGACGTGATTCTGCTCACAGCAATGGGCTTCGCTCCGGCCTGAACATGGGAGTCCGGGCATAAAGGTTGCAGTGTGCCCGGGGGACGTCGGCCAGTCGATTCGCCTCGACGAGGAGTGGCAGAGTGGCTCGGGTCAAACCAACCAGGTGGCGTTGGCTGTCGCAGGTGTTTTTCTTCCTGCTTTTCCTGTTTCTCCTGCTGCGCACGGAGTTTCGCGGGTCGATGCATGCCAGTGCAGGCGAGATCCGCCTGCCTTATCCGGTGAACCTGTTTTTCCGTTTGGATCCGCTGGTGGCGTTGTCAAATGCCCTCGCGAGTCACGCGCTGTATCGCGGCTTGCTGTGGAGCCTGCTGATTCTGATTCCGACGATGTTGCTGGGACGCTTCTTCTGCGGATGGATATGTCCGCTGGGTTCGATCCACCATTATTTCAGCAGCCTGAAATCGGAGCGTAAACGCGGGAAACAACTGATTGAGTCCAACCGCTACAAGCGGTGGCAAACGACGAAGTACTACCTTCTGATTGTGTCTCTGATCGCTGCGGTCATGGGAACGGGGATCGTCGGCTGGCTCGATCCTTTCTCGTTTCTGGTGCGCTCCCTGGGCTTGTCCATTTTGCCAGCAACCGATTATGGGTTGCGCGCGTTCCTGGGCGCGCTCGAGCACAGCCGGTTTGCGTCGGTCCAAACCGTGGGCAGCGTGCTGCACTTCATCCTGGGACTGCTGCTGCTCGGCTTCAAGCAGCCTTACTTCCGGCAGGGGATCTGGCTGGGGCTTATCTTCATTTGTCTCGTCGTGCTGAATTTCCGCGTGACCCGGTTCTGGTGCCGGGCGATTTGCCCGCTGGGCGCGCTGCTTGGGCTGGTTTCGCGCTGGGCGATTTTTGGGCTGGTCAAGAACCCGGAGCATTGCGAAACCTGCAACCGCTGCCTGCTGCGCTGCCAGGGAGGGGACGATCCGGTCGGCGGCGTTCCCTGGCGTCAAGCGGAGTGTCACCTGTGCCTGAACTGCGTGGACGAGTGCCCGGAACACGGCTTGCATTTTCAGTTTTTCCCCGCCCAGAAGTCCGTGGGCGCGAACCTGCAGCGGCGCAAGGTGCTCACGGGATTGGCCGCGGGGGCGGCGCTGGTCCCCCTGTTGCGCAGCACGCCGGGGTTCGCGGTCGAACGCCACGAGCGTTTGTTGCGCCCGCCGGGCGCACTGGACGAGGGGGACTTCCTGTCCCGCTGCATCCGTTGCGGCGAGTGCATGAAGGTTTGTCCGAACAACGCTCTGCATCCTGCGCTGACCGACGGAGGGCTGGAGGGTCTCTGGACGCCGGTGCTGATCCCGCGCATTGGCTATTGCGAGACTAGTTGTGTGTTGTGCTCCGAGGTTTGTCCGACAGGGGCGATCTGGGAGATTACCGCCAAGGAGAAGGGCTGGTCGGTGGACGTCGCTGAAGGAACAAAGCCGATCCGGCTGGGAACCGCGTTCTACGATCGCGGCCGGTGCCTGCCCTGGGCCATGGCGACCGAGTGCATTGTTTGCGAGGAGTGGTGTCCGACGTCGCCGAAGGCAATCTTCCTGCGCCCGGCGGACGTGAGCGATGCCGCCGGCAACGTCAAGCAAGTCAAGCAACCCTATCTCGATCCTGCTCGCTGTGTGGGATGCGGCGCCTGCGAATACGCCTGCCCGGTGCAGGACCGGCCGGCGGTGTACGTGACCAGCGTCGGGGAAAGCCGTTCCCGCACCAACCAGATTCTGCTGAACCGAAGCAAAGCAGGGCGAAAGGGATAAGAAGAAAAGGATAAGAAGAAAGGGATAAGGGGAAAGGGATGAGAAGGCTTCTGATTGTCGCGCTGTGCCTGGCGCTATTCGCCATCGCTGGATGCAATCGAAAACCAGCGGCGAGTGGCGCGCCGTTTCCTGCCTCCAACGAAGTCGCTGGTTGGGCAAGGACTGGCGAGATTCGCACCTTTGAGGCGGCGGACTTGTGGAAATACATTGACGGCGAGGCCGAGCGCTACCTGAAATCGGGCGCACTGCGGGTGTCCACGGCGGATTACAAGTTTCAGAACAAGACGGACGCGGTGGTGGACATTTACACCATGGAGAATCCTGCGGGCGCCGCGAAGATTTTCGAATCGGAGCCGGCCGGTGATGCGAAATCCGTCGAGTTGGGCGATGGCGCACGCCTTTATGGCCAGAGCCTGGTCTTCCGGAAGGGACCTGACCTGGTGCGAATTGTGGCTTATGAGGAGTCGGCGGGGACCTCGCAGGCGATTCTCGAACTGGGGCGGAGCATTGCAGGGCGGCTGCCAAAATAGGCCAGCACACGAGATCTGTGCGCCGCGTCACTGAACCGCGGGCGCTTTTGAGGTATATGGAACGAGTCGGTTCCCGGGCATTGGTTTCGATATTGGTCTTCAGGAGGCAGCATTTATGAACCACAGCGACACGAGTCGGCGGGATTTTCTGAGGAAGTGCGTCACGGGGGTTGCAGCCCTGCGCGTGGCCGGCAAGGTGCCGCTGCTCGCCGCAACCGAACAAGCAGTGGTGTCCGGCAAATCCAAGGTCGTCGTTGCGCGGGACGCGATGTTACGCGGCAATGGAACCGCGGTAGATTCCGGCCACGTTCTGAGCCTGCTGGATCGCGCCATGCAGAGTCTGTTCAACGCCGACCATCCGGCGGAGCCCTGGAAGAAGCTGGTTCATCCCGGCGACACCGTCGGGCTCAAAATCAACACGCTGGGAGGGCGGGGCCTCTCCACCAATGTTCAACTGGTCGAGGCGATTTGTGAGAGGCTGCAGGAGGCGGGAATCAAGGCGCACGACATCATTATCTGGGACCGCGAAACCGATGAAATGGATCATGTAGGGTTTCATACCGTCACAGCCGACAATCGGGTCCAGTGTTTCGGGACGGATCACGTCGGATATGAAGATGACCTGGCAACTTATGGCAAGGTGGGCAGCCGGCTGTCGAAAATTCTGACCCAGCGCACGAACGTGATGATCAACCTGCCCATACTGAAGGATCATGAGGGCGCGGGAGTGACCATCGCCATGAAGAACATGTATGGGGTCATTCACAATCCCAACAAGTGCCATCCCAACGGCTGCGATCCGTACGTCGCGGACCTGAACATGCTTCCGGCCATCAGGACGAAAATGCGTTTGACGATTTGCGACGCGACCACGGCTTGCTATGAAGGCGGGCCGGGATTCAAACCGCAATATGCGTGGCAAGAGAATGGTGTGATCGTTTCGCAAGATCCGGTTGCTCTGGACTACACGGGCTGGCAAATCATCGAACGGAAGCGGGCCGAGAAGAAACTGAAGACTCTGGAAGAGGCCGGCAGACCGCCGCGCTATATCAGCACAGCGGCAGACGCGCAACATCGCCTGGGCACGAACGATCCGCGACGAATAGAAGTCGTCGAAGTGTCGGCGTGATTTGAGGTTTACTATGTCACGCAAGTCCGGTGCGCGGATGAACGTGAACCGCCCCGCTGCCAGTGCGACGGAGGGCCGGGACTCTATTCGCGGAAGTGGGCGCACGCTTTTGCCGTCTGCGCTTGATCGCCGCTCATTCCTGAAGTGCGCGCTGGCATCTGGAGCGGCGCTGACCGCCTGCGATCTGGCGCAATCCCTGGTAGCGATTCCCGCACCCGCTGATCCGCAGAAACAGGACGATACGCAATTCACCGTCGAAGCCAAGTTCTTCGAGAAGCTTGAGAACAAGAAGATCAAGTGCAAGCTGTGCCCGCGGGAATGCACCGTGGGAGACAAGGAACGCGGCTACTGCGGGGTTCGAGAAAATCACGAAGGGACTTACTACAGCCTGGTGCATTCCCGCGTGTGCGCCGCGCACATTGACCCGGTGGAGAAGAAACCATTGTTCCACTACCTGCCGGGAACGCTGGCTTTTTCGCTGGCTACGGCAGGATGCAACGTCAATTGCAAGTTTTGCCAGAACTGGGATATCTCGCAGGTGCGCCCGGAGCAAGTCCCCGCTCAGTACGCGCCGCCGAACCTGGTCGCGGACCTGGCCAAGCGGAATGGTTGTCCGACCATCGCCTATACGTACAGCGAGCCGGTGGTTTTCAGCGAATATGTGATGGATGCGGCCGATGCCGGGCACCAGGCTGGCATCCGCAGCGTGGTCGTATCCAACGGCTACATACAGGAAGAAGCGCTGAAAACGGCTTACGGCAAGATGGACGCGGTCAAGATTGACCTGAAAGCGTTTTCCGAATCGTATTACAAGGAAGTTGTCGCGGGCGAATTGAAGCCGGTGCTCGACACGCTCGTTACTCTGCGCAAGATGGGCAAGTGGACCGAGATCGTTTACCTGGTGGTGCCGACCCTGAACGACAGCGACGCGGAATTCCGCGGTCTGGCGCGCTGGGTCAAGGCGAATCTGGGCCAGGATGTGCCGTTACACTTCACGCAATTTCATCCCGAATATCTGCTGAAGAATCTGCCGATAACGCCTGTCCCAACGCTGGAGCGCGCCAAAGCGATTGCCGACGCGGAGGGACTACACTACGTTTATATCGGCAATGTGCCGGGACATCCCGCGGAAAATACCTACTGCCCCAAGTGCCGGCGAATCGTGGTAGAGCGGGTGGGAATGATGGCCAAGCAGATGCTGATACGCAAAGGCAGCTGTCCCTTCTGCGGACAGCAGATTCCCGGCCTGTGGCACGCGTGAGAGCGCGAGAGGAGAGTTTATGAAAAGGATGCGCTCCGCAAGATATTTGGGGCTGGCCCTGCTGATCGTTGCCCTGGCGATCGTAACGCTGAGGTACTTCCCGGTTGCGGCAGGCGCAAGCCGCGCGAGCGGCGGCCGGCAGGACACCGGCGCCACGAATGTGCGGCAGCCGGGAGTGGCCGGCGGCTTTTATCCTGCCGATCCAAAAGCGCTGACGGCGATGATCGATGACCTGCTGGCGCATGCGTCGCCGCCGCCGATTAGTGACCCGATCATCGCGGTGGTTGCTCCTCACGCCGGTTACCAGTACTCGGGGCCGGTCGCCGCTTACACCTACGCTGCATTGAAAGGGCGAAAGTTCTCGCGGGTAGTCGTGATTGCCCCATCCCATTACGAGGCTTTTGATTTCACCTCGATTTTCGACGGAGATGCTTACGCGACGCCTCTGGGGACGATCCCGGTAGACAAGGCGTTCGCCGCTCAGTTGGCGAAAATGAGCCCGACGATCCGGCTTTCCAGCGAGGGTCACACGCCCACGTCGAGGGGGGCCGAACATTCCCTCGAGGTCGAGTTGCCCTGGTTGCAGCGCGTGCTGGGAGATTTCCAACTCGTTCCCATCATCATGGGAGACCAGAGCTACGACAGCAGCCGCGCTCTGGGAGTGGCGCTGGCGAAAATGATTCAGGGCAGTAGCGACACGTTAATCCTGGCCAGCTCCGATCTGTCGCACTATCACTCCTACGATGAGGCAGTGGCGATTGACCATAAAACTCTGAACGCGCTCGAGGCCTGGGACTACTTCAGCATGTCGCAGAATTTCGAAACGCGGGTCTGGGAAGCGTGTGGCGGAGCTCCGATCGTCGCGGCAATGATTGCGGCCGAGCGTTTGGGGGCCAACAAGGCTCTCTTACTCAAGTACGCCAATTCCGGCGATACCACGGGAGATCACTCGCGCGTGGTGGGATACAGCGCCTGGGCGCTGGTCAAGACTCCAAATCAGCGGACTGCGGAGAAGCCGTTTTCGCTGGGCGATCACGAAAAAAATGATTTGCTGGCTTTGGCCCGCAAGTCGGTGGAGTTCGCGGTGAAGGAAAAGAAGGCGTACGAACCACCCGCGAGTTCGAGTGAAACGTTGAATCAGGAGCGCGGCGCCTTCGTCACTTTGAAGAAATCGGGAGAATTGCGCGGCTGTGTGGGCTATACCTCGGCGATGAAACCGCTCTACATGACGGTGCGGGACACGGCCACGCTGGCCGCTCTGCGGGATTCGCGATTTCAGCCTGTCTCTGCAGGGGAATTGGGCCAGCTCGACTACGAAATCTCGGTGCTGTCGCCGCTGCGGCGCGTGCGGGATATTCGAGAGATCAAAGTCGGCGAACACGGTCTGCTCATGAAAAACGGAATCTATGAAGGGCTTCTCCTGCCCCAGGTTCCGGTGGAACAAAAATGGGATCGGCAGACGTTTCTGGAAGAAACCTGCGCCAAAGCAGGCATGCCGTCTAAATGCTGGAAAGACGAGAATACGGACATCTTTATGTTCACTGCCGTGGTATTCGGCGAGACCCGGCTGCAACCGCTTACGCCCGAGACGCCCGCGCCTCCAGGGCCAGCCGGACGGCCAGGAACGCCGGGCCCAGGTTCACTGCCGCACTGAGCCATGCCGTCTTCCCGAAGCCGAACACGGGGATGAAGTAGCCGCTTAACAGTAGCGCGCCCACGCAACCACCCAGCAGATCCATTGCATAG